>Ga0123337_10007132_pt1 | contig 10486 bp, 3 predicted proteins | sample frozenSSSSmetaG_FD_89792 | JGI IMG/M metagenome (GOLD analysis project Ga0123337, IMG submission 89792) | Glacier valley bacterial and archeal communities from Borup Fiord, Nunavut, Canada, to study Microbial Dark Matter (Phase II) -... | ecosystem: Environmental > Aquatic > Freshwater > Ice >...
CCTGTTACGCCTCCACTTCACTTTCAAGAACACGAAGCCCCATTTCGCTCCATCGATCTTCGGGAATTTCCGTCGGCGCGCCGGTGAGCGGATCAGTGCCGCCGCTGGTTTTGGGGAAGGGAATCACTTCACGGATGTTGCCGTCGGGAATGCCCGCGAGCAAGGCAACCACGCGATCAAAGCCGGGCGCGATGCCGCCGTGCGGGGGCGCGCCGTATTCGAAAGCGTCGAGCATGAAGCCGAATCTTTCCTGCGCGACTTCGAGCGGCAGGCCGATGACGTTGAAGATTTTTTCCTGAATCTCGCGGCGATGGCAGCGAATCGAGCCGCTCGCTAACTCAAAACCATTCAAGACCAAATCATAAAGCCAGGCGCGAACTTGCGCCCACGGATGAGTTGGGTCGCTCAGTGGAATTTCGCTGGAAAAACCGGCTTCAAAGTGCGCCATGTCGTCCGGGTTCGGCAGGCAAAACGGATGATGCGCGGCGTCGAAACCTTGCTTGGTTTCATCGTATTCGAACATCGGCGTGTCGAGAACCCACAGGAAGTTGAATTGATTTTCGGGAATGAGATTCAGGCGCTTAGCCATTTCGCGGCGCAGGAAATCGAGGCTTTGCGCGACGACCGAAGGCTTGTCGGCGACGACCAAAACTAAATCGCCGGGCTGCGCGTTCATGCGTTCAAAAATCGCGGCCATTTGTTCTTCCGTGAAAAACTTGGCGACGTTGCTTTTGATTTCGCTTTGTCCTTTGGCGAATGTCGCTAAGCCGCGCGCGCCGAAACGCTTCACCAGGTCAGTCAGGCCGTCCACTTCTTTGCGGGAGTACTCCGATGCGCCCGGAGCGCAGATCGCCTTGACTTGTCCACCGCTTGCCAGCGCGTTGGTGAAGACTTTGAAGCCGGATTCCGCGACGATATCGCTGAGGTCGGTCAGTTCCAAACCAAAGCGCGTGTCGGGCTTGTCGCTGCCGTAGCGACGCATGGATTCGGCGTAGGGCAAACGCGGAAAAGGAATTGGGATTTCGATGTTTTTCACGTCACGCATCATGGCTTGAAATAAGCGTTCGGTGAGCGCGAGAATATCGTCTTGCACCACGAAACTCATTTCGATATCGATTTGCGTGAACTCCGGCTGACGGTCGGCGCGGGCGCTTTCGTCGCGGAAACACTTGGCGATCTGGAAATACTTTTCCACGCCGCCGACCATCAAAAGCTGTTTGCAGATTTGCGGGCTTTGCGGCAACACAAAACCTTTACCGGGATGCGAACGCGTGGGCACAACGTATTCGCGCGCGCCTTCGGGAGTACTCTTCCACAGGAGGGGCGTTTCGACTTCCCAGAAACCTTCGCTGTCGAGAAACTGGCGCGCCGACTTGGTGAGTTTGTAGCGCATTTCCAGAATATCGCGCACCGGAGTGCGGCGCATATCGAGATAGCGATGCTGGAAGCGCACGTTTTCGTCCACGCGCGTGGCGTCGTCCAGCTCGAACGGCAAAGGCTTGGAAGTGTTGAGAATTTCGGCGGTTTGCACGAGTACTTCAATCGCGCCGGTTTTGATTTTCGTGTTTTCTTTTCCGGCCAAACGCCTTTGAATGACGCCGGTCAGTTCGAGGCAATATTCGGTTTTAACGTCCGAAAGTTGCGCGTGCAAATCCGCGTTTTGCTCGCGGTCGATCACGCATTGCACAACTCCCGAACGGTCGCGTAGGTCGATAAACATTTGATACGATTGGTCGCGGACGGTGCTGGCCCAGCCGCATAAAGTTACTGTTTGTCCGATGTGTTCTTCGCGGAGTTCGCCGCCACTGTGAGTTCGTTTCATGGGCGTTAAGGATAGCGAATTTCGTTTTTGAGCGCCGCGCGTGCGAAGAATTCGGGTTTGTGTGGTAAGCCAATTAAATGTCGATTAGAACACTGTCAAAAATATTTTCAAAAGGTAAAATGGCGATATTATGACTAAGTAATTTGCCGTTCCCCAAACCGTTGCGCCCGGCTGCCGGCGTTGCGAAGTTTTGCCCTCGCCAATCAGCGGGCCGGGAGTACTGCACTTACGCTTTCCTTTAGGGCATTCACAGGGAAAAATCCTCAAGCTGGCGCGCGCTTCCGGCTGGGAATTTTCGCATCAAGACGATTTGCTCAGCATCACTATTTCTGATGCGGATTTAACCTCCACGCTTTTGCCGCTTTGCAAGGATTTGAAACCGACCGAACTGGACGACGTGCGCGCCTTATTCCAGCCCGATGGACAGATTTTGCAATGGCAGAATTTCTTCGAAATCGATTCACTGCGCGTCTTTACCGCCAAAGCGCAAAGCGGCTGGCTATTGGAAATGCTGGGCGAAAAGCGGCTCGATACCTGGTTTCAGCCGATTGTCGAATGCGCCGATCCCGCCAAAATCTTCGCCTATGAATGCTTGATGAGAGGAGAAGGCAAAGGAAAATTAGTTTTTCCCAACCGCATTTTAGATGTGGCCAAAGGCGCGGGATTATTATTCCAGCTCGACCGCGCCGCGCGCGTGACTTCGATTCACAACGCGGCCAAATTCGGTTTGGAAACCAAAGTCTTTATCAACTTCACGCCGACCGCGATTTACGATCCGATCAATTGTTTGCAAACCACAGTCAAAGCCGTGGACGCGTCGCATTTGAAGCGTGAGCAAGTCGTGTTTGAAGTGATTGAAAGCGAAGATGTCGGCGACCCAAATTTCCTGAAAGACATTCTCGATTTTTACCGCGAGCAAGGCTTCGGCGTGGCGCTCGATGACATCGGCAGCGGCTATTCTTCGCTCAATTTGCTCAGCCGCATTCGCCCCGATTACATGAAACTCGACCGCGAGCTTTTATCCGGCGTTCACGCCGATGTGTTCAAAGCTTCCATCGCCGGAAAGATTTTGGAAGTCGCGCGCGAGCTGGAAATCCCGACCATTGCTGAAGGCGTGGAAACTATCGACGAGTTTTTGTGGCTGCGTGACAGAGGCGCGGATTACGTGCAAGGCTATTTATTTGCGCGGCCCGCGACACCGCCGCCAGTTCCAGCCGCGCTCGAAACTCTTGCCGTGGGTTAGCCGGAAACTGATAATTGAAGTACTCTTCTGGGGACGCGATACTGTCGCGTCCCCAATTTTTTCGACTGGAAAGAGTAGCGGAAACAAAATTTTAGACAGGAATTGACTCAAGGAATTATCACAATGGAAAAGACTCTCATTCTCATCAAACCCGACGCCGTGGCGCGTCAACTGACCGGCGAAATCGTTTCGCGCTTTGAAAATCGCGGCTTCAAAATCGTCGCCATGAAAATGCTCACACCGACTGCCGAAGTCGCGGGCGAGCATTACATCGAACACAAAGACAAGCCGTTCTACGGCGAACTCGTGGAGTTCTTCACTTCGGCTCCGCTGGTGGCGTTAGTACTCGAAGCGCCCGACGCCGTCGCTCTTTCGCGCAAGACAATCGGCGCGACCAAGCCTGCCGACGCCGCGCCGGGAACAATTCGCGGCGATTTAACCGTCTACCTCCAGCAGAACTTAGTTCACGGTAGCGACTCCAATGAGTCCGCTGCGCGCGAAATGAAGTTGTGGTTTCCCGAATTAGCTTCGGAAATCAATTAAGATAAGGCCTCAAATGGAATGGGCGCAGATTCTATTTGAATCTGCGCCCATTTTTGTGTCTGGTTTTGTTGGTATTTCTTAGCCGTTATTTTGCCGTTGGAATTGTTTATGAAAAATCGTTTTCTCCTCGTTTCGCTGTCGTTAATTGCTTGCACGTTTCCCGCTTCCGCCCAATTCGGGCGCACTGCGACTGAACCAAATGTGCAAGTCGGCTTGTCCGCTACGCTCGATAATCGCGTGTATTCCGCGCCGCCGCTGCTCGCGAGTACTCCGGCTGTGCCATTGGCTGCCGGGCGCGAATCTCTCACCGACCGCCAATACGCCGAAGCGATTAAAGAACTTTCAGCCGCCGCAAGCGATAAAACCAACGGCGACGAAGCCTTGCTATTACTGGGCAATGCGCATTTGGAAGCCAAGGAGTACTCCAATGCGATTGCGGCTTATAACCGCATTGCGCGCGAGTTTCCCGAATCGAAATGGAGCCAGAAAGCGCTTTTCCAAAAAGCCGATGCGTACGTCGCGCAAGGGCAATGGAAAGAAGCCGCCGCGATTTACGAAAAGCAAATGGAGTACATCGTTTCCGATGAACGCCGCGAGAAAATCGCCGCGACATATTTGAAATACGCCGATATTTATTTCGAGCCGAAAGAAGACAAGACCAAAGCCGAGCCGACAAAGCCGGATTTTAACCGCGCCAAAACACTGTATTTGAAGGCGCTGGAAATTGGTTTAACGCCGTCTCGCACCGGTGAAGTACTCCTGCGCGTGGCATTGGCCGATTTTAATTCCAACAACTTTCCGCAAGCCATCGCCGGATTCGAGCGCGTGCGCCGCGAATATCCGCAAAGCGCGGCTGCCGCTGAAGCGCTGCGCTACATCGGTCTGGCACGCTTGAAAGCGGGCGACGGACGCGGCGCACGGCGGGCTTTGCGCGATTTCACAGAGGATTATCCCGACCGCGCAAAGCGCGCCGATGCCTACATCGCCATAGCCGAAAGTTGGCGCGTGCCCAATCCGCAAAACAGCCGCGACTTGGAAATGGGCGTGGCAGCGTTGCGCGAATTTATCGAGAAATTTCCCAACCACGAGCGCGCACTGCAAGCCGAATATTGGATCGGACTTTCCTATTTCAATCTCGCGCGCTATGAAGATGCGGGAAAGGAATTTTCCGCGTTTATTGCGCATCATCCCAACGCCGATAACGATGAATTAGCGCTCGCGAAAAATCAGCTCGGCTTTGTGTATTTGCGCCAGAAAAAGTTCGCCGAAGCGATTGCGGCGTGGGAAAAATTTCTCGCCGAACATCCGGTTCATCGCCTGTGGAACGACGTGCAGCGCCAGGTGATTGACGCGAATTACGCCATCGGCGAAGAAGCTTACAAGGCCAAAAATTACGAAGCCGCGCGCAAAGCCTGGGACGCGTTCACGCAGAAATATCCGCTGGATGTGCGCAACGCCGACATCATGTTCCGTTTGGGAATGATGCAGCACGACGCCGAAAAATACGACGAAGCGATTGCCCAATGGCGTCGCGTGGTGTCCAAGTACTCCGGCAGTGAGGCTGCCTCGCGCGCGCAGTATATGATCGCGCTGACTTTTGAAAAACTCAATCGCTGGGACGACGCGTTTGCCGCTTTGAAACTGGTGCAAGGCCAGTTTCAAGCGCAGGCGATAGAGCGCATCGCGACATTAAAGAATCGCCGATTAGTTGTTTATACGGAGCGCGCTTTCCGCACCAATGAAACGCCGAACTTGCGCCTCGTCACGCGCAATGTGGCGCGGGTTTCGATGCGCGCGTATCGCGTCGATTTGCGCGATTACTTTTCCAAAACCCAGACCATCCGCGATGTGGACAAGCTCGACTTGAACCTCATCGCGCCCGACCAAACCTGGGATGTGGAAATCGACAAATATGCGCCTTATCGCGAAAGCGAAACCATCGCGCAGTTGCCCTTCAAAGGCGCAGGCGTGTGGGCCATTGTTTGCCGCGCGGAAAACGAAAAAGCCGAAGTCACGCCGACCTTGAGTACTCCGGCTCTCGGAAAGCTTGAAGCGACCAGCGTGGTTTCCATCACCGATGTCGGGCTTATCACCAAAGCCACGAAAAACGATGTGTTTGTGTGGTCGCAGAACTTGGTCACTGGCCAGCCGGTTGCGGGCGCGCAAGTTCTCATCAGCAACAGCGAAAAAATCATCGCGCGCGGCGTGACGGATGAAGCGGGCGTCTATCATTTCCAGCGCCCGCGCGAAGAAGCCGGAGCCGACACCACGCCAACGCAGGAACCGAAAACTGCGCCCGCGCCTAAACCGAAAAAGCCGAACGCGAAAAAGCCGAAAGTTCAACCTGTCGCATTAAAACAAAAACCCACTGCGCCCGCTTTGCCGGTCGAATTCCCCGAAGATGCGATTCGCGTTTTGGCCGTCAAAGATTCATATTTCGCTTCGACCGAAGACAACTTAAATGCGGTCGCGCAAGTCGCGAGCTTGGCGCCGACCGGAGTACTCTACACCGACCGGCCTTTGTATCGCGCCGGTCAAACCGTGCAAATGAAAGGCATCGTGCGCCAGGTTCGCAGCGGCGCGTATGCGTTTTCGCCCGGCGCGGAGTACTCGCTCGCGGTCACTTCGCCCGCCGGCGCGACGATTCACGCGCAGCGCGTCAAGCTCAACGAATGGGGAACTTTCAGCGAAAAGTTCGACTTGCCCGACGAAGCCGAGCCCGGCAATTATCGCCTAGTGGTTTCGCGGCAAGCCGCCAAAGACGGCCCGCAGATTCAGAGTTTTCTGGCCAACGGATATTTCTCGGTCGCGGCCTATCAACTCGATAAAGTGCGCCTGCAAATCGAAATGCCCAAAAGCGTTTTTCTGCGCGGCGAGGAAATCAAGGGCACTGTAGAGGCCAAATATTATTACGACGAAGCGCTGCGCAACCGCAAAGTGCGCTTCGGCTGGAAAGATAATGTCGGAAGTGAAATCCAAACCAACGACAAAGGCCAGTTTGAATTCACGATTCCCACGCGCGATTTTGAAGAAGACGAAGCGATTCGTTTGTGGGCGCGCTTTGAAGAAGAAGGCGCGGCCACAACTGCGATTGCGTATGTCGCTTCGGTCGGCGTGAACGCGGGCCTGAGTACTCTGCGCAATGTTTATCTGGCGAATGAACCGTTCGATGTGGAAATCAAGACGACCGATTTAGCGGGCAAACCGTTTGCGGGCAGCTTTGATTTGCGCGCCTTTAAGCTGGAGAAAAACGAAGACATCGCAGGCCAGATGAAAACCGGCGAGCGCGAAGTACTCCGGCAAACCGCCAACACCAAGGACGGCGCGGCAAAAATCAATTTGCAGCTCAAGGAATCCGGCGATTACATTTTGCGATTGGAAGGCAGGGACGCCAGCGGCAATCCGGTTTCCAATGAAATTGCGGTTCAAATCGTTGGCGATGACGACGAAACGCGCCTGCGACTTTTGCCCGAAACCGACACTTTGAAAGCCGGTGAAACCGCCGCCATCCGAGTACTCTGGCGTGGCGAAAAAGCCGATGGCAAAAAGAAAGTTACCGAGCCAACTGAAACGCTGGCGCTGGTGACGTATGAAGCCGACCGCGTTTACGGCCACCAAATCGTGAAGCTCGCCAAAGGCGAAAACACAATTCAAGTTCCGGTCGCGAGTACTCTGGCTCCCACTTTTCGGCTTTCGATTTCCCTGATGAACGGCGACCGTTTTCACCAAGCCTCGAAATGGTTCACGGCCACGCGCGATTTGAAAGTCGAAGTGCGCGCCACTCGCGCCGACGGAAAACCGCTGGAAAAAGGCGCGAGTTTGCGTCCCGGCGAAAAAGTGCGGGTGCAGATTATCGCGCGCGACCAAAACGGGAAGCCCGTGGCAGCGGAACTCAGTCTGGCCGCAGTCGATGAAGCCCTCTTGCTCGCTTCGGGCAACCAGCAAATTCCGATTGCCGCGTTTTTAGGCCGTCGCGATATGACGAGTACTCCGGTTCTCACGTCGGCGTCTAACACTTTCAACTTCACTGCCGAAGCGCGCCGTCAGGTTTTTGAAGTACGCGAAGCCGAAAAATTCTTCCGCGTGCAACTGAGCGCGCAGGAATATCCCGATATTCCGGTCGGTCATTGGAGCTACGACGCGCTCAACAAATTGTCTTCGGTGGGAATTATCGAAGGTTATCCCAGCGGTACTTATTCCGGCGGACGCGCCATGACGCGTTACGAGATGGCCGTCGCTGTGGCGCGAACTTTGGAAAACGAACTGGGCAAAACCGCCGCTGGCGCGCGCCCGGAATTGAACGACGCGCTGAACGCGCTGGTTTTAGAATACAAGCCGGAACTGTCGGCTTTGGGCGTGCGCACTGATGATCTTGATGCGCGTGTAACAGCATTGGAAAATCGCGTGACGAAAGCGCCGCGATTAACACAAACACCGTCGTTGCTTCACCGCACCGGCAAAGCGAATTACATTAGGCAAGGTATGTATTACGATGAAAACGCCGCCGCTGATGGCTTCTTTGAACCCGGGCAACAAGGCGCGGCTGGGCCGCAAGGCGCTGAATTTTCACGAGAAATGCCAAGCAATCAATTGGCTAATATTAAGCAGTCCCGAAATGGCGTGATTTCTAGCTTTGGCATTGGCGGAAGTTTCTCTTATTCCGACAGAGACTTGCAGCTTTCCGATGGAACTTCACCTTACATGCTAAGTTCCGGTGTTGATCCCGCCGTGTATGCGGTATTACGAAGCCGCGAAGCCGGAAACGACGCACCAACTGTGCGCGAAAACTTTGCGGAAACCGCGTTTTGGAATGCGCACATCGTCACCGGAGAAGACGGGCAGGCGAGCGCGGAATTCACGGTTCCCGATTCGCTCACGCAATGGCGCTTGAGCGCCAAGGGCATTTCCAAAGATTCGCTCGCCGGTGAAGGCGAAAGTTCCTTCGCTTCGAGCCGACCTTTCTGGGTGGAATTGCAATCGCCGCCGGTTTTGCAAAGCGGCGATAACGCCAGCATCAGCGCGGTGGTACACAACGATTCCGACGTCGCGATTTCGGCGAAAGTGAGCCTGAATTCAAGCTTCGACGGCAAAGATATTTCGAACAGCGCGACCGTTGAAATCCCCGCGCGGGCCAGTGAAGAAGCGCGTTTTGAAGTGGCTGTGCCGGAAGCGCGCGAAGCGACATTAAGCGCGGCTGCGACCGCTGGAAATGAACGCGACAGCGAAGTCCGAGTCCTCCCGGTGCGAGCGTGGGGCATCGACCAGACCGCGAGCGCTTCGGGTCTGGCGCAAAACGACCGCAGTATCGAAGTCGCGCTGCCCGACGCGAAGTACTCGTCCAACCAGATGACAATTACCGTCGGCCCACACACGCCTTCGGCTTTGCTCGATATTGCCGCCAACCCGAGCGGCTTCGGCTGGCGCGCGCCACTGGCCGAAAGTACGGCGTTGCGCTTGATGGCGGCAGTCGAAGCGGCGCGCTACCTCAAGAAAAGCGGCGGCGATGAGCGTCGCTACGACCTTCTCAGCCGCGAAATTCAATCGCTTGTGGCGCGTCTGAGTACTTCGCAAAATAGCGATGGCGGCTGGACTTGGGCTTTGTCGAAATCGGGCGGACAAAACGACGAACGCCAGAGCAGTTTGCCAATTACCTCTGAATCTCTCGCCGGTTTAAGCGGCGCGCGCGAGCTGGGTTTTTCGGTTGTTCCCGCAGTTTTAGAAAAGGCCAACGCGTATTTGCTGGCGCGCTACCAAAACAGTTCCGAAGAGACCGAAAAAGCGATGATCGTGTGGGCGCAAAGCAAAGCCGACACCGCCGATTTTGCGCACGCCAACCGCTTATATCGCCTGCGCAACGGACTGGACGCGCGCGCTCTGGCGTTTCTTTCGCTCGCGTTGCACGAAATGGTGCGTGACGAAATGGCGAGCGAAGTACTCGACTTGCTGCAAGCGCGCACCAGTGAAGAAGCGTTGCGCGCGGCTTTGAATAAGCCTTTTGTGGCCACTTCGGAAAACGCGCTGAATTTGAATCGAGTAGATGAACTGGCCCTGATGGTGTGGGCGACTTCGGAAATAGAACCCGCGAGTACTCTGCTTTCGCCCGCCGCGCAATTGTTGTGGGCGCAGCGCAACGGGCGCGGCTGGAGTACTCCGCGCGCCACCAGTTACGCGGTTTCCGCGTTATTGAAATACGCCGAAGGCGCGCGGCTCGCGCCCGAAAAATACACGCTCGCGATCACCGTCAACGGCGTTCATTTGCAAACTTTGAACATCGATTCCAACTCGGAACAAACCACAATCGAAGTTCCCGTTCGCGTCTTGAGCGGTTCCAAAGCGAAAGTGAATTTCAACCTCGAAGGTCGCGGCACTTTCGCGTATTCCGTGGTTTTGAACGGCTGGACGCAGGACGGTTTGTTGGATGACGAAGCCGTCAAGCCGCGTTTGGTGGCGGGCAAAACCGACGAATGGGAAGCCTACGAACTGCCGTCCTCGGGCGGCCTGAGCGTTTCGCGCAGCTACCGGCCTGCGTCCAATGTGTGGAACGGCAAAATTGTTCCCAGCGGTTTTTCGATTTTGCGACAGTTCAACGAAAACTGGTCGAATGCCGCCAACGAAGTGCGTGTCGGCGAGCGCGTCGGCGTCGCTTTGAACTGGCAAATGCCTTACGAACAACGCATGAAAATCGGGCAAACCACGGTTTTGCGCGAATCTTTGCCGAGCGGCGCGCGGGTTCTGGAAGAATCCATTTCCGGTAATTTCGAGCGCTATGAACTCGGCGACCGGGAAATCACTTTCTATTTTAATCAGGAGTACTCCGGCAGCGTGACTTACGATTTGTACGGTGCGCGTCCCGGTAATTACCGCGTTTTGCCGACCAA
>Ga0123337_10007133_pt1 | contig 10485 bp, 9 predicted proteins | sample frozenSSSSmetaG_FD_89792 | JGI IMG/M metagenome (GOLD analysis project Ga0123337, IMG submission 89792) | Glacier valley bacterial and archeal communities from Borup Fiord, Nunavut, Canada, to study Microbial Dark Matter (Phase II) -... | ecosystem: Environmental > Aquatic > Freshwater > Ice >...
AGGTTCTGCAGAACGGCCTGACTCGTGCCCAGCACTATGCCCGCTACCGCGCCGGATGCGGCAAGAACCAGCAGGTCGAGGCCATCTGGGGCAAGGAAGCCTTCCGCGGCCTCGACGGCCACGCCTGACCCGGGCCGTCGCCGGCCTATGACAGGTTGGGGGTCTGCTCGGACTGCATCAGCGTATGCGGGTCGGCGGCGAGCCCTACTTCGGCGTGTTGCGCAGTGCCGGCGAGCTGGCGGTTGATCGCCAGCTTGGCTTTCTCGGTGGTGTCGCGCAGGGTATCGAGGTAGTTCGGCGTCGCCACCCAGGCCCGCAGTTGCAGCACGATCTTGTCGCCGGCGAAGCTCTCCACATGCACCGTCGGCGCCGGGTCGCCCTGGACGCGCGGGTCTGATGTCGCCGCCTCGAGGATGGCGCGGCGGGCGGCGCCGACATCGGCCGTATCGGGAATTGCCATGTTGACGTCGATGCGCCGGCGCGGCTCGCGGCTGTGGTTGGTAATGGCGCCGTTCCAGAGCTTGAGGTTGGGCGTGAAGATATAGAGCCCGCTGGTCGAGCGCAGCCGCGTGCCGAACAGCCCGATCTCCACCACGACGCCCGCCACGCCATCGCCGACGATGTATTCGCCGATCGCGATTGGCCTCAGCCACACCAGCATGATGCCGGCCGCGATGTTGGCAAGGGTGTTCTGCAGCGCCAGTGCAATGGCGAGGCCCGCCGCGCCGAGCACGGCGTAGATCGAGGCGACCGGCACGCCGAGGAAGCTCAGCGCCGTCACCAGCGCGAACACGATGATGCCGTAGCGTGCGGCCTGGCTCAGCAGTGGCGCGAAATTCTTGTCGATGCCGTAGGCGCGCGGCAGCACCCGCCTGATCAGGCGCGAGGTGAGGCGGGACAGGTACCAGCCCAGTACCAGCGTGATCAGTGCGGCGAGCAGCGGCAGGCCGATGGCGCGCAACCAGTCGAGCAGCGTGGCGGTGAAATCGGCGGGCATGGTCCATCCGGCAAGAGTCGGCCAATCTTAGCAAGTTCGGGCGGCCTGGCCACTATCCCGCGCAACTCCCGGGCGGCTCGCGAATTGATGGATACGGCCCCAAGGAGTGCCAGGTCCATGAGTCAGAACGATATCGATGCGCTGCGTTCCATCCGCGCCAGCCTCGTCACGGAGCGACGCACAGCCGCGGCCGCCGCCGACGCACAGACCGTCATCCGCATCCAGCGTGACATCGCCATGATCGATGCGGCCAGTTCCGACGAGCAGGCGCTCGGCCAGCACGAAAAGGCCGAACAGGCGATCACCCGCGCCATGCGGCGCGTCCCCGACCCCCGCAACGTCGAAGAGGTCAGCCTGCTCAACGACACAATAAGGGTGTCGGACTGACCTGGACAATTTCAGGGGCTGGATTGAATGTCCGCCTTCGCCAAGGCCACGGCGCGAAAGCCCTTACGGCCTGGCTTGCCGAGCCGTAACTGCGAAGCAGTGAAGGCTGGTGGGTGTGCACGGACTCGAACCGTGGACCCGCTGATTAAGAGTCAGCTGCTCTACCATCTGAGCTACACACCCGGCTGGGCAAAGCGTCACCCGGCGGCGGCTGACTAACAAAGTGAGGGGGGCTTGTCTACACCCAATCTCGCGGCAAGCCGCTTTGTTGGCGTTCCGTCCCGGCCCGGCCGCCTCGTCAGGTTGCCGTCACAGCCGAGCGAAACTCCGGGTTGGGTGTTTCCATGCGACAATTGTGCGCGGTGCGCGGTACCGTGCAAGGTGGATAGTTCGAATAAGGGCCTTCACAGCCCGGCGGCTCCCCCCTACATAGCGCTTTCCATAGGCCTGACGGAGACAGCGAAGCATGCTTGGCATTGATGCATCTGCACTGTGGGCCTTCGTCAATGTCATCCTGATCGATCTCGTGCTGGCCGGCGACAACGCTGTGGTGATCGGCCTTGCCGCGGCTGGCCTCCCGCCTGATCTGCGCAAGCGCGCCATTCTCATCGGTATCGCGGCGGCCACCGTGCTCCGCATCTGCTTTGCGCTCATCACCAGCCAGTTGCTTGCCTTGGGCGGCGGTTTGCTGATCGCCGGCGCGCTCCTGCTCCTGTGGGTGTGCTGGAAGATGTATCGCGAGATGTCGACGCCGCACGAGCATGAGCACGAGGCTCAGGAAGCGCTCGAAAACGCCGACAAGAACGCCGATGGCACCATCGCGGGCAGGGCACCGAGGAAGACGCTCCGCCAGGCAGTGATGAATATCATCATCGCCGACGTCTCCATGTCGCTCGACAATGTGCTGGCGGTGGCCGGCGCAGCTCAGCACCATGAGATCGCGCTGATCTTCGGGCTGGCGCTGTCGGTGGTGCTGATGGGTGTTGCCGCTTCGCTCGTGGCGGGGCTGCTCACCCGCTATCGCTGGATCGCGTGGCTTGGCCTGGTGATCATCCTCTATGTCGCCGTCCGAATGCTCTACGAAGGCGCCGACGCGGCGATCTTTGCCCATGGGCTGCCCGAGATTCCCTTGATCAAGGGCGCGCCAGCAGTGGCCGTGGTCCACTAAGCCTCTCGTAACCACGGGCGCAGTTTTCGTGCGCCCGCGGTTGGTTGTCGGCAAAATCGATACCATCGGGGTTCTAGGGTCCGGCCGATACTTGGCTGGATCCATCCATGTCGCTTGCTGCTCGCATCGTTGCCGCCCCTCCCGTGACGCAGCCCGCCGTCGCCGCGCCGCCGTTGACGCTGCGAAAGCTGTCGCCGGAGGCCTGGGACACGGCGATCGCCGGCTTTGACGATGTCTGCCAGGAGCAATTGATGGTCTTTGCCGCCGCCCGCTGGCCGGGCGTGGTGCAGGAACCTTTGCTGTTCATGGAGGGGGACGAGGTCGCTGGTGGTTGTCTCGTCATGGTGCAGCCGCTGCCGCTGAAGCTCGGCGCCATCGCGGTCGCCAAGTGGGCGCCGATGCTGGCCCGGGCCAACAGGCCGGACGCGCTGCTCGCCTACTCGCGCATGATCGACCTTATGGTCGCCGAATACGCCGAGCGTCGCGGCCTGATGCTGTCGGTGCTGCCGCGCGCGCCGCTGGGCGATCGCAATGGCCAGTACGACCACCTGACCGGACGCGGCTTCAAGGGAGGCGCCAGGCTGCTGTTCCCCGATCGCTACGTCGTGAACCTGCGCCTCGGCGACGACGAGCAGCGCAAGAGCTTCCACCAGAAATGGCGCTATCACCTCAACAAGGCGGACAAGGCCGGCCTGAGCTTCGAGCGGGCCGAACCGTCGCGGCGGCCGGAGTTCGATGCGCTCTACGCGCAAATGGTCGATCGCAAGAAGTTCCCCGACCATTCAGCCTACGACACCGTCCCGGCGCTGATGGCGATCGCCGACCCGATGCTCCGGCCCGAGTTGTTCTTCGTTCGGAATAAGGGCGAAGTCGTCGCGGGCGCCATCATTTTCAAGGCCGGCGACCGTGCGGTCTACCTCTACGGAGCGACCAGCGCGCAGGCGCTCGAACTGCGCGCCGGCTATTGGCTCCACTGGCATATTATCCGCTGGCTGCGCGACAACACCAAGGCTCGCTGGTACGACCTCGGCGGCACGGACGGGTTCCAGGGCCTGCACCAGTTCAAGAAGGGCATGGTCGGCGAGCGCGGCGTGATCGCGCCGGTACCGCCGGTTGCCAACTACGCCGCCCACCTATGGCCGCGCCTGATCGGCGATGCGGCCTTTGCCGGGCGCGAGCTCGCTCACCAGTTTGGCCGCCAACTCGACCGGCTGCGCCCCGACCGCGTCAACCCCGACCAGCGCCGCGGCAACCTGCCGGAAAGCGGTCACGAGTGATGGACCTCGGGCGCCGGCTGCTGTCGCAATCTACCGTCATCTTTGGCGCGCGCGTCTTCGGGGCCGGGCTGGTCTTCCTCGCCCAGGCGGCGATCGCCCGCTTCTGGGGCGCGGAAATCCTCGGCGAGTACCTGCTGGTGATCGCCGCCGTGAACATCGTCGCCGTGGTGATGCCGCTCGGCTTCGAAACCATTGGCACCTACTTCGCGGCCGAGTACCGGGCGCAAGGGCAGGGGCGGCTGCTCGATGGCTTCATGTCGCGCGCCTATGGCCACGTGCTGATCTGCGGCGCCCTGCTGACAGCCTGCTGCTATCCGCTCACCAGCCTGCTGGGCGAGCCGGGCAGGGTACTGGCCGACCACTGGCTGGCCGCCTGCCTGATGACGATCGCCACCGCCGTGGTCTACTGCAACAGCGCGCTGCTGGTCGGGTTGAAGCGGCCCTTCGCCGGGTTCTTCGCCGACACGATCTTTCGGCCGCTGCTGATCGTCGCCTGCTTCGCCATCTCCGGCCTGACAATGGGCGCCGAGGCGAAACTGGGCGAGTTGATCTGGCTGCTGGCGCTGGGCTTCGCGGCCATTGCCGCCGTGCAGTTCTGGTGGGTGCGCCGCGCTGCGTTGGAACTACCTCGTGTGCTCGAGCCCAAGCCAAACGAGTCGCGGCGCTGGTGGCGCTTCGCGCTGCCCTGGGCGGTGATTGCGCTCGCCACCGACTTCTTCTTCGACATCGACCTGCTGCTGCTTTCCGGCCTGCTCGACCGCGAGACGCTGGCGGTATTCGGGGTGATGACCCGGGTGTTCTCGCTCGTCGCCTTCGGCGTCTCCGCCGTCTACGCAGTGACCATGCCCGACATCTTCGAGTCGAACGCCGCATCCGACCGTGCCGCGTTCCACCGGCAGGTGGGGGAAGCGAACCTCGTCGCTGCCGTCATTTCGCTCGGCCTGTTCGGCGCCGTGCTGCTTGGCGGGCCGCTGCTGATGATGGTCTTTGGCCCGGCCTTTGCCGCCGGCACCGTGCCGCTCGCGGTGCTCTGCGTCGCGCTGTGCGTCCGTTCGCTGTTCGGCCCCGCCGCGCTCGTGCTGTCGATCCACGATCGGCCCTACGCCACGCTGCCGGCCATCGGGCTCGGCATGGGCGTGCTGGTCGGCGCGAACATCCTGCTGGTGCCGGCGCATGGGCTGCTCGGCGCGGCAGTCGCGGCGCTCGCCGCCCAGACCTTCTGGTCAGCCGCGATGTGGCTCACCGCCCGGCGCATCGCCGGCATTGATGTGTCGATCGTGCCCAGGCTGAGAGAACTGCTGGCGGGGCGCCGCGCGAAGGACGTCTGAGGCCTACCGCCCCAGCAGCATGTCCACCCGCGCCTTGAGGCGGGCGATGCGGCCCTTGCTCATGCCCCGGTCATAGTCCTCGGTGAGCTTGGTGTAGAACTTCTCCATCACCACGTAGTCCTGCCCGAATATCTGCTGGCGCAGCAGCGCCGCCTGCTCGTAGCCGTAGCGGCGGAGCAGCGCGAGCGCGACTTCGTTCTCCGGCCGCACCCAGGTGAAAGCCTTGTGAAACTTGCCGTTGTCCCAGTGCTGGTCGAATATCCGCATGCCATGGAGCCCCAGCCGGGTCTGGCGATGCGAGGGGAATATCCAGCTCCAGTAGCGGAAGATCGACCCGGTCTCCGGCCCCGAGATCAGCCCGCCGCCCGGCAGCCCGTCGATGGTCAGCACGATGACGTGGAACGGGTCCACCCGCTGCAGCGCGCGCAGGAAGCCCTTGGTCAGCCGGTCCTTCTCGTGCTCCTTGAACAGGTCGTTGTAGTGCGGCGACTCGTCGATCACCGCCATCAGTTCGCGGTGGATGAGGTCGAGGTCGGCGGATGTTGCCGCGCGATAGCCGAGTTCGGGCATTGCTGCCTCCCGTAATCCCAAGGCCGCCACTGTCGCAGCAAACCGCCGCTAAAGCGTTTACCGCCACGGTTTCCATTGGCCTAAGGGCGACAAGTGGTCTGCTTGCCGGAGCCGAAGCGGTTGGCTAGAAACTTGCAGGAGCCGTCCGGCGAGGCGGCGGGAGGAATCGAATGACCGAACCGTTGCTTTTCAAGCCCAGCGAGGCCGCGATCGCGCGCACCCACCTGACCGAGGCGCAGTACGAGGACGCCTACCGGCGGTCGATCGCCGATCCCAATGGCTTCTGGCGCGAGGAAAGCAAGCGGCTCGACTGGGTCACGCGCCCGACCATCATCAAGAACACCACCTACGAGTACCCCGACGTCTCGATCAAGTGGTTCGAGGACGGCATCCTGAACGTCTCGGCCAACTGCATCGACCGTCACCTCGAGACGCGCGGCGACGAGGTCGCGATCATCTGGGAAGGCGATACGCCCGGCTCCGAGGAAAAGATCACCTATCGCAAGCTGCACGAGCGCGTCTGCCGCTGCGCCAACGTGCTGAAATCGCTGGGCGTCCGGAAGGGTGACCGCGTCACCATCTACCTGCCGATGATCCCGCAGGCCGCCTACGCCATGCTCGCCTGCGCCCGCATCGGCGCCGTGCACTCGGTCGTCTTCGGCGGCTTCTCGCCGGATTCGCTCTCCGGCCGCATCAACGACTGCGACAGCCGCGTCGTCATCACCGCCGACGAAGGCCGGCGCGGTGGCAAGACCATCCCGCTGAAGAAGAACGTCGACGAAGCGCTGATGAATGCCCCCGGCGTCGAGAAGGTGCTGGTCGTCCACAACACCGGCGCGGACGTTGCCATGAAGGGCGCGCGCGACGTCTGGTGGCACGAGGCGGCGGCAGGCGTCGAGCCGTTCTGCGATCCCGAGCCGATGAACGCCGAGGATCCGCTGTTCATCCTCTACACCTCGGGCTCGACCGGCAAACCGAAAGGCGTGCTGCACACCACCGGTGGCTACCTGCTGTGGGCCGCCTACACGCACGAGAAGGTGTTCGACTACCGCCCCGGCGAGGTGTTCTGGTGCACCGCCGACGTCGGCTGGGTCACCGGCCACACCTACATCCTCTACGGCCCGCTCGCCAACGCCGCCACCACGGTGATGTTCGAGGGAATCCCGAGCTACCCGGATGCCTCGCGCTTCTGGCAGACGATCGAGAAGCACAAGGTCAACATCTTCTACACCGCCCCCACCGCCATCCGTGCCCTGATGGGCGCCGGCGCCGACTGGGTCGACAAGTACGAGATGACATCGCTGCGGCTCATCGGCTCGGTCGGCGAGCCGATCAACCCCGAGGCCTGGCTCTGGTACCACAAGCATGTCGGCAAGGGGCGCTGCGAGATCATCGACACATGGTGGCAGACCGAGACCGGCGGCACGCTGATCTCGCCGCTGCCCGGGGCCACCGCGACCAAGCCGGGCTCGGCGACGCGCCCGCTGCCGGGCGTGCAGCCGATCATCCTGTCCCCCGAGGGCAAGCTGCAGGAGCAGACCAAGGCCGAGGGCGTGCTGTGCATCGCGGATAGCTGGCCGGGCCAGATGCGCTCCATCTACGGCGACCACGGCCGTTTCGTCGCCACCTATTTCGAGACCTACAAGGGCTACTATTTCACCGGCGACGGCTGCCGCCGCGACGAGGACGGCTACTACTGGATCACCGGCCGCGTCGATGACGTGCTCAACGTCTCCGGCCATCGCCTCGGCACGGCCGAAGTGGAGAGCGCGCTGGTGGCGCATTCCAAGGTGTCCGAGGCCGCCGTGGTCGGCTATCCGCACGACATCAAGGGGCAGGGCATCTACTGCTACGTCACCCTGATGGCCGGCGAGACCTCGAGCGACACGCTCAAGACCGAGCTCCGCAACTGGGTGCGCAAGGAAATCGGCGCCATCGCCTCGCCCGACCTGATCCAGTTCGCCCCCGGCCTGCCCAAAACCCGCTCCGGCAAGATCATGCGCCGCATCCTGCGCAAGATCGCCGAAAACGACTTTGCCGCGCTCGGTGACACCTCGACGCTGGCCGATCCGGGCGTGGTGACCGACCTGGTCGAGAACCGGCAGAACAGATAGGGCAACGTGTGAGTTGGGCGGAGAATTGTGGGCGCACCCACCAGGTGTTATCCCTGCGAAAGCAGGGACCCAACTTTCCGCTGGCGCTGGCTGACGCTTGGGTCCCTGCTTTCGCAGGGATGACACCGAGTAGGTAGCCAGTCCAGCGAGTGGTCTGACCGACTCCATTCCGCCCAACTGTCCGTGCATCATCGCGGCATCGATTCTCCCTCCGAGCACCCTCCCGCATGCGCTTCGCCAGGACCCTTCTCGCCACGGCCTTCACGCTCTGGGCCGTGCCGGCGTTTGCGCTGTCGCTCGACGAGATGGCGGGGCAGATGATCGTCGTCGGCTTTGGCGGCGACGACGTGTCGGACGCCTCGGTGAAGAACCTCACCGGCGAGATCGCGAGCTCCGGCATCGGCGGGGTGATGTATCTGAAGGTCAACGTGAAGAGCCGCGCCGCCGTCGAGGCGATGAACAAGGCCTTCCTCGCCGCCGCCCCGAACGGGCTGAAGCCGTTCATCACCCTCGATCAGGAGGGCGGCGCCGTCGAGCGGCTCACCGGAGATGTTGGTTTCAACGAGATCCCGAACGCCGAGACCATCGCCGCCCGGTACACGCCCGAGCAGTCCGAGGCGGTGTACGAGCGGATGGCCGACGACGTCGCGGCCTGGGGCTTCAACGTCAACTTCGCCCCGGTGGTCGACCTCAGCGCCAATCCCGACAATCAGGTGATCGCCAAGTTCGGCCGCGCCTTCTCGTCGAAGCCCGGTGACGTCGCCGCCTATGCCGAGGCGGTGGTCGCGGCGCACCACAAGGCCGGGCTCATCACCGCCATCAAACACTTTCCGGGCCATGGTTCCTCCACCGCCGACAGCCACGAGGGCTATGTCGACATCACCAAGACGTGGAGCCAGGACGAGCTTTCGCCCTACGCCAGGATGTTCAACGACGGCTATGCCGATTTCGTCATGGTCGGCCACCTGATCAACCGCAACTATTCGGCCGAGCCGGCGAGCCTCGCGCCCGAGTGGATCGATGGCGTGCTGCGCGCCGACCTCGGCTTTTCCGGCGTGGTGATCAGCGATGACCTCGAGATGGGCGCCATCCGCAAGCACTACGACCTCAAGCAGACCGTCACCCGCGCGGTGCGGGCCGGCGTCGATGTGCTGCTGTTTTCCAACACCGCCAAGCCGCGCGCCTCGCTGCCGGACGAAATCCGCGCCATCCTCATCGCGGAAGCCGAGGCCGATCCGGCCTTCAGGGCCCGCATCGAGGAAAGCTACAAGCGCATCGTGGCGCTGAAGGCCCGCATCGGCGGCTGAACGCCCCGGTCACGGGGCTTCGCACCCCTGTAGCGATTGGTTGTTTCACTTTCGGCCGCGAGTCGTTATCCCCAGCCAAGGCTGGCGGCGCGCCAAAACCGTTCCGCCTCCGGGGCGCGGTGCGCTAAAGTGAGCGTCCCGGCGGGATAGAGAAGGATAGCGGCATGATCGAAGAGGGCAGGGAGGTGCGGAAGGTCCGCGCGCTGTTCATCTCCGATGTGCACCTGGGCATGCGCCCCACCCGCATCGCGCAGCTCAACGATTTCCTGCGCTGGCATGATGCCGAGACGATCTACCTCGTCGGCGACATCGTCGATGGCTGGCGCCTCGCCAAGAGCTGGCACTGGCCGGCCGAATACCACCAGATGGTCGAGCTGTTCCTCGACAAGGCGCTCAGCGGCACCCGCATCGTGGTGCTGCCGGGCAATCACGACGAATTCCTGCGCGAGTATCTCGGCACCTATGCTGGCGAGGTCGAGTTCGTCGATCGCACCGTGCACACCACGGCGCAGGGCAAGACCTACCTCGTCATCCACGGCGACCAGTTCGACGTGGTGGTGGCCCACGCCAAGTGGCTCGCGCATGTGGGCGACTGGGCCTATCGTTTCGCGCTGCGCGTCAACGTGGTGATCAACTGGGTGCGCCGCCGGCTCGGCCTCACCTACTGGTCGCTCTCGGCCTGGGCCAAGCACAAGGTGAAGAACGCCGTCTCGGTCATCGGCCGCTTCGAGGAGGCGCTGACCCTCGCCGCCCGCGACACCGGCGTCGATGGCGTCATCTGCGGCCACATCCACTATGCCGACATGCACGACCGGATGGGCATCCACTACGTCAACACCGGCGACTGGGTGGAAAGCTGCACCGCCATCGCCGAAACGCATGAGGGCGTGCTCGAACTGGTGCGCTGGACCGAGATCCCGCAGCCGCGCAAACCCCGGCGGCTTAGGCTACGACGCGCCGCGGTCGGGCAGTAACGCAGGCCATCCCGAGTTCTGCGACGCAGCTCAAGCCTGCCCAGTGCGCGCTGCTCCCCCTTCACCGACGTCGCCGGCCCCCTCCCAGCAAGCGGGAGAGGATTTCCTGTGGCGAGATGGCGCCCCACGACAACCTCTCCCGTTTACGGGGGGATCAGCTGTAGGCTGTGGAGGGGGCAACACACTCCGGCCGAAGGGCGGATGAGGGGTCCTTTCCTCCCCGCCAACCGTGCCTCGCATAAAAGTTATCCCCGCGCTCCAGACCCATGCGATTCTCCCCCTCGTCCCGCGCACCGAAGCGAGATCATGACGAGTGGTTGGTGCGGGGGAGGTTGGGTGGTGCGAGGTCGCTCGCATCAGGCC
>Ga0123337_10007135_pt1 | contig 10484 bp, 10 predicted proteins | sample frozenSSSSmetaG_FD_89792 | JGI IMG/M metagenome (GOLD analysis project Ga0123337, IMG submission 89792) | Glacier valley bacterial and archeal communities from Borup Fiord, Nunavut, Canada, to study Microbial Dark Matter (Phase II) -... | ecosystem: Environmental > Aquatic > Freshwater > Ice >...
TCAGACCAATGATATGGGTAAGGATTTTATTACCGAGTTACACAAGGAAGGCGATTTCTTTGGTTATTTGCCCCTGCTGCGGAACGAAAAATACACAGGCTCAGCGACAGCACTTGAGGATTCCGAAATCTACATGTTACCTAAAGATGATTTCTTTTCGCTGCTTTACCAACACGCTGAAGTCTCACGCAAGTTCATTGAACTCTTGTCAAATAATCTCAGGGAAAATGAAAAACAACTGGTTAAACTCGCATATGACTCTGTCAGAAAAAGAGTGGCAGAGGCGCTTGTTAAACTATCAGACACCTATAAAAAAGAAGACGAAAAGATCTTCCGAATGAATGTTTCAAGAGAAGATTTGGCCAATCTGGTCGGAACAGCTACAGAGACGGTTATTCGTACGTTAAGTGATTTTAAGGAGGACAAATATATTGAAGTATCCGGAGGCAATATTACCATCCTTGAATACGATAAATTAGCTAAAATGAGGAACTAATATCTTGTCATTTACCGTTTCTTAAAACGACAAATCAAGATACCTTTCGCGCTTCTTAATTAGTATACCTTTCCGTTTCATTTCTTCAAGAAGTTTAGCCGGAATTGGTCTGCACTGACAATTTTCAACATGTTCAAGGTGCCATTTCACCCTCTGACCGAATGTCGGATTCTTAGGCATACGATGTAATAGATGCCATTCTTTATTTATTTTCATAGATATGAAACTTTATGAGTCTTCAGCACGGCAAAGAAATAGAAAAAACAATTGCCGTGAAATGACATAAGTCATGGCAGCGCATGACAGTTGTTAAACCGCAGTATCTTTCAATTTTAGAGCCCGATTGACACAAAAAAACAAATCATTGACCATACTGCTTTCGCTTTACTGACAATAATCATGTTGGCTTCTGACTCACCTCATTCTTGAATCCTGGATATCGCAATATTTTTGTTTCTTCATAAATTTCATATTCAATGAAAACAATACTTGTACCGACGGATTTTTCCAAAAACGCATTAAATGCGATGAAGTATGCTTATGCATACGCTGAAAAAACCCAGTCAAAAATAGTCATTCTGCACACCTATGTCAATCCTACTTCAGATTTAATTATCCCTATGACCAATCTGTATTATGACAAACAGGAAGCAAGAATTGAAGCGGAGGAACAAGTCAAAAAGACCGTGCGTATATTGGCAAAAACATTTCCGAACAACAAGGTGAAATGGCTCATACAATCCGGCGTAGCTTCCGATCATATTGTTGAATACAGCATACAACACAAAATCAGTTTGATTATTATGGGCACATCAGGACAAGGTGCTGTTAGCAGGGTTTTATTTGGCAGTACCACCTCCCATGTGATGGCAAACGCACACTGCGATATGATGGTAATTCCCCCTAAAGCTAGATTTATAATGCCTAAAAAGGTGGCTTTTGCCACTGATTTGCAAAAAGACAATTTAATGGCTGCTGCTGCTTCTGTGGCTCTGGCCAAACAATTCAATGCAGAAATGATGTTGATGATGATACAGGAGCAGGAGTTTTTTGACACCGAAGATATGAGCCGGCAGATGAAAATCACCTTCAGAAATTACTGCAGATATAAATACATGTCTTTTCACGTATTGCTCGACACTCATATTATTCACGGACTTGAACTCTTTATCAAAAGACATAAACCTGATGTACTGGCCATGGCCACTCACAGTTATAAATTTCCGGAGACTATATGGAAAACCAGCTGGACCAATAAAATGGCGAATCAGATTCAGGTGCCTTTGCTCGTTATTCACACAACTAAAAAAGTAAGAATAAACAAAACATTAGCTAAACACAAAAGACTATAGGATGTCCATTGCATACACAGATAAAGACTACACACTGTCTATTCATGACAGAATGGAACGGACAGTAAATATCATCATTTTTTTTAATGATGGAAATAATTAAACCGATGAATACAAGTATAAAAATGACCATAGATGAACATAAAAAAATCCTGACTTTACAGGAGGAGTTTAATGCTATGTTTCCATTCCTTAAGCTTGAATTTTTCGCTAAACAACTGAAGCCAGGCGAGTCTTTTGAAAAAAAAGTGGCAAAACCCAATATTAAAACACTGCATGAGAGCAGAACCGTACACAATAAAAAGAAAGTGATCATTACGCCCGAGATGACTGTATTTGATCTCGATAAAACTTTTTTTACCGTGTATGGACTTGGTGTGCAAGTGTTCAGAAAATCGGGTAAAGTATGGCTGGAAACTACCCTGACAGACAGTTGGACCTTAGAGGAACAGAATCTCCAGGGAGAAGCACTCAGTGCCTGAACAATACCTATATTGCAGATCCATCAATACTTGTTTTGTCCCTTTGATGCCTCATATTGCGATACAATAAACCCAACAGCAATTTCATTTCCATTGGCTCATGAGTAAAAACAGCCAACAAATACATTAAATATACCGACTTTTGTAAAAACCGAAATATCAACAACTATGAGTGAAAACACCTTTGGCATTGTCGGTTTAACAGAATCTGAGGTCATCAGTTCCAGTCTTAAAAGTGGTAAAAACCGCCTGGATTACAAAAAAGAAAATGGTTTTCTAAAGGCCCTGAAAAGCCTGGTCAAAGAACCTATGGTGATTTTATTACTGGTAGCCTCCAGCATCTATTTTATTAGTGGGAAGACAGGCGACGCTGTATTCCTGGCTTCTGCCATTTTATTGGTGGCAACAATTTCCCTATATCAGGATTCCAGAAGTCGACATGCACTTGAAAAACTAAAAGACTTTACACAAGCCGCTTGCAAAGTGATTAGAGATGGAAAAGTACAGTTAATTAAAAGTGAGGAGCTGGTTCTTGGCGACTACCTGATGGCGGAAGAAGGCGTTTCCATCGCTGCAGATGGTGACATTGTGCATGCCAACGATTTTTCAGTCAACGAATCTATACTGACCGGAGAATCCATGCCGCTAGAAAAAGACCAATCAACAACGGATCACACGGTATATCAGGGCAGTATGGTTGCCAGTGGTCTTGCCATTATTCTGGTGAATGCCATCGGTATACAAACTAAATTGGGCAAAATTGGCAAGAGTCTTGAAAATATTCAGGAAGAAAAAACACCTCTGGAACTGCAGATTAACAACTTTGTAAAAAAGATGGTGATACTTGGGGCAGTCGTTTTCCTCGTTGTTTGGGGCATTAATTATTTGAATTCGCGCGACATTCTGGATAGTCTTTTAAAAGCATTGACACTAGCCATGAGTATTTTGCCGGAAGAAATTCCGGTTGCTTTCAGTACCTTTATGGCGCTGGGCGCATGGCGACTGATGAAAATGAATGTGGTTGTAAAACAAATGAAGACCGTTGAAACACTTGGTAGCGCTACCGTTATCTGTACAGACAAAACAGGAACAATCACTGAAAACAAAATGAGTCTGGCCAGAGTTTTTGCACTGAGTTCTGGCACCATCAGCAATCCGGAAAATGGTCTGAATTCCGAGGAACAAACATTAATCAATCTGTCGATGTGGGCCAGTGAACCCATTCCATTTGACCCGATGGAAATTGCCTTGCATAGTGTGTATGCAACCCATACAAAGGAAGATGAAAGAGCCCTTTTTAAGCTGATACATGAATATCCGTTGGGAGGGCAGCCACCCATGATGACCCATGTGTTTCAGAATGAGTCAGGCAAGCGCATCATAGCTGCAAAAGGTGCTCCGGAAGCCCTTTTAAAACTCAGCAATTTAAGCGAAGCTGAAAAACAATTGATAAACAATACCATCATATTGTTGGCGGCAGATGGGTACAGGGTATTGGCTGTGGCAGAGTCCGGTTTTACGGGTGATCATTTTCCGGCGCTTCAGCAGGAGCTACCCTTTGAATTTAAGGGTCTTCTGGCCTTCTACGATCCACCAAAGAAAAACATACAAGCAGTCTTTGAGTCCTTTTATCGGGCGGGGATTCAGGTTAAAATCATTACCGGAGACAATGCGGCCACGACCGGCAATATTGCCAAACAAGTCGGTTTTAAAGGTTACGACAAAAGTATTTCAGGTGATGAACTCATGACACTCAACGATGCGGAATTACAAGACAAAGTCAGAAACACATTCATCTTTACGCGCATGTTCCCAGAAGCCAAATTAAAAATCATCAATGCATTAAAAGCCAACAAAGAAATTGTAGCCATGACCGGTGATGGCGTGAATGACGGTCCTGCACTTAAAGCTTCACACATTGGTATAGCTATGGGCAAAAAAGGGACAGAAATCGCCAAACAGGCCGCTTCACTGATACTTGTGAACGACGACCTTGCTCAAATGGTCGATGCTATTGCCATGGGCAGACGCATATATACCAACCTCAAAAAGGCCATTCAATACATCATTTCTATCCATATCCCCATTATACTCATTGTATTTATTCCTCTGGCACTTGGATGGATTTATCCCAACATTTTTTCTCCAGTACATATTATCTTTCTGGAACTGATTATGGGCCCAACCTGCTCTATCATTTATGAGAACGAACCGATAGAAAAAAACTCCATGCTGCAGGCACCAAGACCTTTCACTATGACTTTTTTTAACTGGAAAGAATTAAGCACCAGTATTGTTCAGGGCTTGCTGATTACCGCAGGTGCATTATGTATCTACCAGTATGCCGTCCAAACGGGACTTTCAGAAAACATTACCCGCACCATGGTATTTATCACACTCATCTCATCCAATATTTTCCTGACACTGGTCAACCGTTCATTCTATTATTCGCTGTTCACGACCATTCAATATAAAAACAGACTTGTTGTATTGATTATTGGCATTACGGTGCTGATCACTGCTTTATTTATTTTTGTTACTCCAATGGCTCGTTTTTTTGCTTTTGAAGCCATTGACATGTCACTTATAACCCTGAGTGCCGGTATAGGTTTTATCTCAGTGATATGGTTTGAAGGCGTTAAATGGATAAAAAGATTACAGAACAAAACTTCGAAGTAAAGTCTCAAAATTGTGTATAATAACTATTGCACTTTTTTTGCTGAGAAGCATGATGTCCCTCAGTTTTTTAACAGCATTTAATCAGTATCTTTGTTGAGAAAAATTTATACATCCAATGGACATCACAATTCAATCCCTGCATTTCACTGCTAGTGAAGAACTCAAAGATTTCATTAACGAAAAGGTGAAAAAACTGACACATTATTTTGACAAGATAGAATCTGCCACCGTCACTTTAAAATTGGAAAATTCCGAGGATACAGATAACCGTATTTGTGAAATCCGTTTGGCTGTTCCGGGCAATGATTTATTTGCAAAACGTCAGGCTCAGACATTTGAGTTAGCCACCTCAGAAGTTGTAGATGCTTTGGAACATCAGCTGAATAAGTTGAAGTCGAAGACGGAGGGGGGAAATTAGGGTCTAGCGGGTTATTTGTTAAGTGTTAAAAGTTAATGGTGCAGGAATCCGGAGAATATTGGATCATAGAACCTAGATGCTAACGCATATTTATATTCAAACAGCATTATTGTTGATATTCTTCACCAATAAGTTGTATTCTGGAAACATTCATTGATGGTGGAAGTGGTCGGTGATACAAATTCCTTTTTGGAGGATGATTATTTAGAATAAATTAAAAAAAATTATTCTTACATTTGTTTTGCAAGCACACCACTTCATGTTAAAAACAAATAAGACATTTTTTTATGCAGTATGTCTACTCATTTCCTCCTGTATAAAGCATGACAAATATGAGGTGGACTTAAAAGGGCTTGAAAACAAAAGCACTCCATTTGCTGCATTTAGTATCAAAAAAACGGCCGAGAATTCATACAAGGTTAATTTTGGTGCAGACGATTTTCAATCCGGGCAATTTAACTTGAACGCTGACACTGTGTTTTTAGAAATCAATTCAAATCATCATCCATTGAAGATTCCTTTTTTTGTTAGGAATCATTTCAATGAGACAAAAGATACTTTTAACTTTCCCAATGACCGTAAGATTTTTATTGCTAGAAAACCTGGTATCAGTATCCATGACATGGCTATTGCTGAAATAACTTTTCTGAGCCGCATATCAAGAGAAAAATTCGAACTCTATTTTTCCTTTGATCTGGGATTTGTTCAAATAGCGCGGGAAGATAATGTTTGCAGGGAGCTTGTTATTTTGCAGCCGGAGTTCAAATACTTCAATTTTCCTCTTGGAAATGGCGTCGGGTATTTGTAGACAAGTTCAGCTTCCTTAGGTTTCTCATCAATGCCATTCATTGTCTTTTAAAATTTGTTTTCTTTAAATTGATTTTCCACTTACATTTGTCTCGAAAGGAAGCATGGTCTTAATAACATATACATCCAATACAATGTTAGGAAATGTACTATCACACAGAATCTGCGAGCATGATACACAACATAGATTGCTCGTACATTAAAATCATTGATTGCGTATTGACGATATTTTAAAAGGTTCTTACATAATAAAATTTTACGCGGATTTATATTGAGATAAAATTACAAGTGACTGAAAAACATTATAAAAACACTACTTAACAGAGGAGAATGACAAAAAACCGAATATTAATAATTGGAATAATTTTACTCCATTTAAGCTGTATTGCGAGAAAAAAAACCGCCGAACATGTAAACGTGTTATTGTATTACACAAGCTTGAACAAACCTAATGATTCTTCAATTTTTATTGTAAAATCTACCACATTAAACGATAGTATGATTTCATATGGCGGATTTAAAAGCATTAGGGATAGTAATAAGTATATTACCTGGCAATATCATGATCGAGACACATACAAAATTGTTAATCAAACTTTATACAAAAGAATAAATCAAACTTTTGTTAAGCTTATTGATAAAAACACAAAAACAGATTCTGCTAGGTTGATTTATTCATATGATGACGTTTATTTTAAATCTTTGAAAAACTATTATATACATGTTTTAGATGTTATCCATTTTGAAAAAGATACCATATATAAATTTTCTCTTGGTGGTGACAATTATATCAGCGAGGATTACAGCGAAGATTATTTCTCATTTATTCAGGGTTTTGTGAGAAAGGACATTTACGATTTATTTTATTCGGATAAGCTTATTTTATATCAGAAAGTAGTCTCGAAAAACAATATTTTAGATACAAATAAAATTGAACTCAATTGGAAAAAATAAAACAAACCTCAACATAACAAAGATTTCATTCAAAAAACATCTCCTCTCTAACACCGCAAACCCGCGCCCCGATGACCGACGGGAAGTACATCCTATGCATCGCATAGGATTACCGGTTCAGCCTCCGGCTGAGAGCCAAAGGGCACGGAAAAGGCGCCCAAAAACATCTATCTTAAACCAACGGGTTCTACCTCAAAAGGAAGCCATGGATTTAATCTTTATGAAGGCATGACATCGCCTACTCAAGCTCAAAATCAATCTGATTTTTGCGTAGCTAAAAGCATGGTTCAGTTGATGTAGTGGATTTCGGCCCTACAATCCCTTTGTTCAACGATTATAGGCAATAATTAGAATTATTTTCCATATCTTCGCACCTTTAATAAATAATGGATGCATTGATAATGGCCGGGCAGATTATCCTGGCGCTGGCAATACTGGTAACTCTTCATGAATTAGGACACTTCGCCGCTGCCAGAATGTTTGGTATAAAAGTAGAAAAATTCTATTTGTTCTTCGACGCCTGGGGCTTTAAACTTTTTAGCTTTAAAAAAGGTGATACAGAATACGGTATCGGTTGGCTACCATTGGGTGGCTACGTAAAAATAGCCGGCATGGTAGACGAAAGTATGGATTCCGAACAGCTTAAAAAAGCGCCGGAATCATGGGAATTCAGAAGTAAACCGGCCTGGCAGAGACTGATTGTGATGATAGGCGGTGTAACGGTGAACCTGGTGCTCGGTATCTTTATCTTTATCATGAGTACCTGGTATTACGGTGAGGAAAAACTACCTGTAGATAAGGTAAAATATGGTATTCATGCACAGGATGTAGGTAAAAGCATTGGTCTGAAAGATGGCGATATGGTTACTGGTGTAAATGGTATCAAAGCCAAATACATCGATGAACTTAAAAAACCATCCGTATTCCTGAATGAGGGCAATTATTATAATGTAACCCGCAACGGTGAAGACCTGAAAATCATGCTTCCAAATGATATCCTCGACAAGATTTCAGATAAGAAAAACCTCTTGTTTGATTGGTTAATGCCTTGTGAGGTAGACAGTGTGCTGGCAGATAAACCAGCCTTCAAAGCCGGACTTAAAAAAGGTGACAAAATTATTGGCCTGAACGATACAGGTATTACCTACTACCATCAGTTTTCTGAGCGTGTGGTAAATTACAGCGGCAAAAAAACAAAGATACAGGTGCTGAGAGGCGTCGACACGGTGAATTTAACAGCTACCATTGACAAAGAAGGCAAACTAGGATTTGCACCGGTGCTATATTACGAAAATGATATTGAAACGTTTAAATACAGTCTTGGAAGTTCCATTCCTTTAGGTACTAAAAAATCATTCGAAGCTTTGGGCGACAATATTACCGGGATGAAAAAACTGGTAAGTGGTAAACTGGATCCGCGCAAATCTGTTCAGGGTCCCATCGGTATTGCCACCATGTTTGGTGCTACCTGGGAATGGCAGCGTTTTTGGGCACTTACTGCATTACTTTCTCTGATATTAGCCTTTATGAACCTCTTGCCTATTCCTGCATTGGATGGTGGTCACGTAGTATTCCTGATAGTTGAAATGATTATCCGCAGACCGCTGAGCGACAAATTTATGCAAGTGATGCAGGTGATTGGTATGGTGATTCTTTTATCCCTCATGGTCTTTGCTTTCGGCAACGATATCTATAAAATAATTGCCAAATAGCGCATGCCTGCCATAGAAAGACCGGATACCAATAATTATTTTAATTTCTATGGTATTGAACAGTCTTTTCAGATAGATGCAACAGCGTTGAAAAAACTTTTTCTGGAAAAAAGCAGGCAATTTCATCCCGATTTTTACACACACGACCCCGAATCTCAGAATATCGCTTTAGCGGTGTCATCATTTAATAACAAAGCCTACAAAATTTTAGGCAATGAGATTAGCAGGGCGCAATACCTCATTGAGCTTCATTTAACGGAAGAAGACAGCAAGCAAGCTTTGCCCAATGCGTTTTTAATGGAAATGATGGACCTGAACGAAGCGATTGACGATTTGGCGTACGCGCGGGATGAGGCCAAAGAAGCTCAGTTAAGTGCTGAGATTCGCCAATTAAAAGAAGATATACTTTCTGAGATCAACAGCAAGGCCACTGAAGCCAACTGGCATGATACACAGATCGCCATTCTCAAATGGAAATACCTTGAGCGACTGGAAAGCAGAATGCATAGTCTGGAATAAATTCATTGGGCATGAAGACTGATTTAAGTTTGTATAAGGCACTTCTTTCAAACGATGGTTTTGCCCTATTACCCGATATCTATGACGCTGCTGAAATCCATACAATTCTTACATGTATTCAATCAGCCGACCATTCAAGTGAGGCATTTAGAAAATCAAATGACGTGTTTGCCATACGCCGATTCCTGAATGAGATACCCGAGACCGTCAGTCTGATTTTTAATCAGAACTTAAAATCTGTTATCGCTCAAATTTTCGGAATAGATTATTTTGTGATCAAATCTATTTATTTTGACAAGCCCGAGTCTTCTAACTGGTTTGTGCCTTATCATCAGGACCTGACAATTGCTGTCGATAAAAAAGCTGAACTTCCGGGATTTGGTCCTTGGACTGTTAAACAAAACCAAACCGCTGTGCAGGCACCTGTCGAGCTTCTACAGAATATTTACACCATCCGCATCCATCTGGATGACACAGACGAAAATAATGGCGCACTAAAAGTGATTCCGAAGTCTCACCTGAAGCATATTTACAGACCCGAGACTATTGACTGGAATGTAGAAAAGGAAACAGTCTGCAGAGTTCAAAGTGGAGGTATCATGCTGATGAAACCACTGCTACTGCATAGTTCGGGCAGAACAAACAATAACAGAAAAAGAAGAGTCATACATATTGAATTTTCGAATATGGCTTTGCCGGAGGACATAGAATGGGCGGAGAAATTAGAGTTTGCCGCTGTATGACCTGATTTTCTGAACATTTTAATCTCTTAAAGTGGTCAACCTTATTTAGGCATCGACACCCACTATACCCTATACCCTATCCCCTATCCCCTTTTCCTACCCCATTACCTTTAACGCTAACGAATAACTGACATCCAACAATAAACCATGGAATAGCCAGTTATTATGCCTATATTTGTATATATGTTAAATAGTACCCAGGAGCCGGAACAAAGAACAGATTTATTAAGCAGATATCATGCCTTGGAAATCGATTTCAATAACAAAATTGATTTATTAGGACTTGAGTTCAGAGAGTTGCTAGACAAGGACCTGTTTGACA
>Ga0123337_10007137_pt1 | contig 10483 bp, 10 predicted proteins | sample frozenSSSSmetaG_FD_89792 | JGI IMG/M metagenome (GOLD analysis project Ga0123337, IMG submission 89792) | Glacier valley bacterial and archeal communities from Borup Fiord, Nunavut, Canada, to study Microbial Dark Matter (Phase II) -... | ecosystem: Environmental > Aquatic > Freshwater > Ice >...
GGCGTTCCTGCTCACTATGGCGGTGGTTATCCCGGTGACGGGCTTCCTGATGCAGCGGCTCAATTCGCGACCGATCTTCATAATGGCCACCCTGCGGATCGGCATTGCGGCGCGCCATGATGGTGTCGATCGGGCAGCGGACGCCGACCAACAGCACTTCGAGACCGGCGAGGCGCTGCGCCGCATCGGCGAGGATGCCGAGCGGGCGCGAGTAGGACTGGTGGATGCCCAAATCGCTCACCACGTCGAGACCCTCCCGGGCCATGGCGGCGATGGCGCCGAACAGGGCGCCGTAAAACTGCTGAACGAACGGCTCGAGCTCGGGACGTTCGCCGCCGGGCCGGAGGCCGATGCCGGGGCGAAGGTGTTCGGGCGTCATGGCGATCGCTGCATCGACGCCGAAACTGATCCAGCCGCCACTTTGCTGCAGCGAGCGGGCGATGGAACTCTTGCCCGACCGCGGCGCGCCGTTGAGGATGACGACGCGGCCGCTCATCGGCTCAGGTCCTGCGGCGGAGGGTCCAGGCGAGTTCGGCGAAGCCGACGACTATCAGCGCAATGCCGATATAGAGCCACTGGCTCTGTCCCGACATCACGCTGCCGCCGAGGATATTGGCGCCCTGCAGGGTCCAGACCCCGCCGAGGAGGACAAGAACGATTCCGAGGATGATACCGGCCAGACGCATGATCAGCTCCACTTCACCGTGAACAACGCCAGCCGGACCGGTTTTGATCCGGCGTTACTTGCCGCTTTCCGCCTTGGCGCGCTCGATCGACTCGAGGATCACCCGGCGGGCTTCGGCGACGTCGCCGACGTGAGAGATCTTGGCCCATTTGCCGGGCTCGAGATCCTTGTAATGGGTGAAGAAGTGCTTCACCCGCTCGACCTGGATCGGCTGGATGTCGCCGATGTCGTTGACGCCGTCATACATGGCGGTGAGCTTGTGGACCGGCACGGCGAGGATCTTTTCGTCCTGCCCGCCATCGTCTTCCATGAACAGGATGCCGACCGGGCGGCAGCGCACCACAGCGCCGGGGACCAGCGGTCGCGAGTTCATCACCAGGACATCAAGCGGATCGCCGTCGCCGCACAGGGTGTGGGGAACGAAGCCGTAGTTTCCCGGGTAGCGCATCGGCGTATAGAGGAAGCGGTCGACGAACAGGGCGCCCGAGGCCTTGTCGATCTCGTATTTGATCGGCTCGCCGCCCAGCGGGACCTCGATGATGACGTTGAGGTCGTCGGGCGGATTCTTGCCGATCGGAATGGCGTCGATATTCATTGGGAAAACCAGCTTGCTGTCGGAGATGCCGGGCGGTTCTGGCAACCCCGGAGGAAAATTGCAAGGTCGGGGCCTCCATGGCTGCCTTGCGCCGGCACGGGTCTAGGCGCGGCCGCGCAGCCGCAGCAGCGCGGCGATAACGGCGATAGCGGCGGAGCACCGATGCGGTCATCACGTGCTTGTAGGATGAGCCGAAGGCCACATAGGCGAGCGTGTTCCAGGGCTTCATGCCGGTGGTGTTTGGATGATGTAGGGATCGAGGGCGCGCAGCACTGGATGCGGCTTGGTGACGTTCCAGCGTGGGTCGAGCGCCAGCCAGTCGCCGCGGAAGCGCAGGTTGAGGACGTCCTGGTCGTGGTAGAGCCTCGCGATCTCGCTCGAGCGGCTGAGGGTCTCGAGATAGGCCCGGAAGGTCGGCCCGGCCCCAGGCGCGCCGGTCGATGACCAAGACACCGGAGTTGAAGTACGGATCGGCAATGTCGAACGGGCTCTTGCGGGTCCGCATGTCGTCGCCGCCCACGAGGTGGTGCCGCCGGGCTCGGGAGCCGCCGTGAAGCTGTTGCCGCCGAGGTCGATCTCGAGGAGCTGCTCGATCGGGGCGCGCACATAGAGGTCACTGTCGAGATGGAGCACCCGCTCGACGTCGGGGGGCAACAGCAGATCGAGGAGCAGCCGCGCGTAGACGACGGGCGGGAAGCGCCGGGTTCCGGGCAGGCGGTCAAGCACCTCTGTCACCGCTGCATTGGCCTCGATCGCCGTGTGATGGACCTTGGAGCCGAATTCGGTGGCGATGTTGTCGAAGTCCTACCGGTGCTCGGCATCGAGCTTCCAATGGTAGAGGTGGAGACGATGTCGGCGCGGTGGCGCGTCGTGAGGCAGACCGAGCGGATGGTCGCATAGGCTGGGGCCCAGAACAGATCGTTGAAGGTGAGCGCGACGTGGGGGCTGCTGCCGGGTCCGCTCATCTGCGCTTGCCCAGAAGTTTGCGGGCAAAGCGCGCGCCCATCCGCCGCAGCCGCTGGCGCCAGAAGCGGTAGAAGACCTCGTTGGTGATGGTGTGCCGATAGACCCGGGCGTAGGCCGCTTGCGAGCGCAGCGTCCAGGGCTTGCGGTGGCCGGTATAGTGGATGATGAACGGCTCGAGCGCCTCGTGGGCGGGGCTCGGTGAAATGAGGTTCCAGCGAAAGTCGAGCGGCGTCCAGTTGTCCCTGAAAACGAGGTTGGGGATGATCTGGTCGTGCTGGACGCGCGGCAGCGTGCCATTGGCGAACAGGTCGATGGTTCTGGCCCGGAGGTCCGCCGCGCCGTAGGCGGTGCGGTCGATGACCATGATGCCCGAGTTGAAATAACGGTAGTGGAAGTCGAAGAGGTCGTGGTTCTGCCTGAGGTCACGGCCGAGCATGATGCGGTGCCGGTCGAGATCGAGCACCGCGCCGGCGGGCCGGCCTTGCAGGTCGGTGGCGGCGAGATCCTCGAGCGGCGCACGCACATAGAGGTCGCTGTCGAGATAGATGACGCGATCGATCCCGGCGGGCAGCAGCTGGTCGATGAGGAGGCGCGCATAGACCACCGGGGTGAAGTGCACCCGCGTCGGCAGCCCTTCGACGAACGAGGCAAGGGGCTGTCGCCCGAGAGGTCGACATGCCGGATGGTGATGGGGAATTCCTGCGCCAGCCGATCGAGTGTCTCGACGATGGCGGCGCCGAGCCTAGTGTGGATCAGGTGGAAGGTCAGCCGGTCCGGGTCGCGGCTCGAGATGGCGGCCGAACGGACGACGGCGAAGGCGGGGCCCAGTAGTTGCTGTCGAAGGTCAGGACGACCTGCACCGGCTCTACCATCGCGTTCCCTCAGCAGCCGACCGCGGCCCGTGGCTGTGCGTTTAGGGGGGAAGCCGTGGCGCGTGCAACAACGCGGGCACGCTTGGCCGCCAGAGGAGAATTTGCCAGACTGGCGGGGAGCTGGTGATGAGGAGGCGCGGTCGATGCGGTTGCTGTGGATCTGGGGCGGTGTGCTGGGCGCTGTGTTGCACGCCGGCGGGGGCAATGCGGCGGAACTCCGCTCGGAGTACACCGACCTCGATTTTGCCCAGTGTACGACGATCGAGGCCGACGACACCGGCGCCATCTCGGCCTGTCCGGGGCTGCGCGGCTATCCGGTGGTGATCGGGGAGGGCGACCTCCGGATGTTCGTGAGTTTTGGCATCGATGCGGGCAGCGAGCCGGCGATGAACCAGACGATGTCGCCGTTCAACCATCTGGGCAAAAAGATCGAATGGCTGGTCGATGCGTCCGACGCCGACAATCCGCAGCCCAGGGCGACGATCCTGCGCTGGTTCACGGCGGGGGAAGACGGCACCGACAAGGGGCAGGTGCTGGTGGTGACCCAGATCAAGCCGGGGGCGACGTGCCAGATTTCGTGGATCGATGCGCTCGCAACCAAGGACGCGAACGAGAAAGCGCGCCGGATCGGTGCGACGGCGGGCGACTACGATTGCACGAAGGAACCCGAGACCGTCCAGCCGTTCACCGCCTTCTGAGGCTGTCCGGCCGATCAGCCCTTGGCCATCTGGTTGCGCAGGATCGTGCGCTGGCGGGCGGAGACGCCGATCAGTTCGGCGATGCGCCAGACCATGTTGTCTTCGAGCTCGTGGTTCTGCTTGTCGGCATAGACCACCTGCCACATCATGCGGATGATCTCGATGCGCTCGCTTTCGTCGAGCGGGGTCAGCGCCGAGGTGAAGCGGTAGAAGTCGACGGCCTCGCTGTCGCGGCGGGTGGCCTCGGCGATCAGCCGATCGACCTCTGACTGGTCGAGGGCGTAATAATCCATCAGCGCGTGCTGGACGGCCGTGCGCTCCTCCGCCTTGACGCTGCCGTCGACCGCCGCGAGGTGGATGAGAAGCGCCGCGACCGCGAGCTTGGGCTCCTTGCGGAAGTCGGGCGGCTCGGGAGTGGGCGAAAACAGGCGCGAGATGGCCTCGAACATCGAAAATCTCCAGGATTGCTGAAGACATAATGCGGAAGCGGCCCGTTCCGTAAGACGTGCTGACCCATCTCACGCGCAGTTGAAGGCGAGAGCGGCGTTTGGGTCACATCTTGCCGCCGTTTCGGACTCCGCTTGACTCTGCGACCGAGTCTAATGTTCTTTCTTTGTTCTCGTGACGCAGGGAACAGGGAGCCCTCCCCATGTTGGGCAACAGACATCTCGCACTCGATACGCTGCGCCAGCAGATCACGGCGCTCGAAACCCGGCCGGTGCTGCAGGGTGAAGAGAGCGTGCCGGCGCGTGCCGGGTTTCTCGTCGCGCCGCGCGGCGCGGTGCACGAGGTGTTCGCCGACGAATTGCGCGAAGGCGGCGCGGCGTTGGGCTTTGCGCTGGCCCAGGCGCGCAGCATGCTCGAGCCGAGGCGGCCGGCGATCCTCTATCTGCAGCTGCAGGGCGATGCGCAGGAGGCGGGAGTTCCCTATGGGCTCGGTCTCGGATCGTTCGGGCTCGACCCCGGGCAGGTGGTGTTCATTCGCGCCCAGACCATCGTCGAGCTGCTGTGGGCGATCGAAGAGGCGGTGGCGTGCCGGCCGGTGGCGGCAGTGGTCGCCGATATCGTCCACCTGCAAAAGGCGCTCGATTTCACGGCGTCGCGCCGGTTGAGTCTGAGGGCCGCGGCCTCGGGGTCATCGGTGTTCCTGGTCCGCTATGCGCGGGAACGCGAGGCGAGCGCGGCCAAGTTTCGCTGGAAGATTGCGCCCGCCCAGAGCCGGCCGCCGCCCTTCGACGCCACGGCGCCGGGGCCACCGCGATGGCGGGTGACCCTCGAGAAAGGCAGCTTGGGCGGACGCCGACGCGCGGCACCCGAGGGCGAGGACTTCCTGGTGGACTGGACGGAACATGGCTTCGAACGGGTTGGCGCAGATGATCGGACAAGGGGTGCTCAGCGCCCCGCGCCGCTATCTGGCGCTCCATCTGCCGCGCTGGGCGACCGATTGTCTGAAGCGAGCTGACCCGGGGCTCGCCGCCTCGGTCCGCCCGCTCGGCATCTGGGAAAAGCACAAGGGCGCCATGAAGCTCGTGGCGCTCGACCAGCGGGCCAGCGCCGAGGGCCTGTTCGCCGGGCAGAACCTTGCCGACGCCAAGGCGCTGGTTCCCAATCTCGAGCTGCGCGAGATCGACCTGCCCTTCATCGAGCAGGTGTTCGGCGATTTCGCCGACTGGCACTCCAATGCGACGCCGATCGTGACGGTGCTGACCGACCATGCGGCGTGGGGCGATCTGATGCTCGACATCACCGGGGTCAGCCATCTGTTCGGCGGCGAGGCGGCGATGCTCGAAACGCTCAGCGGGCGGCTAGAAGCCCTTGGGCTGACAGTGCGTGGCGCCATCGCGCCGACGGTCGGCGCCGCCTGGGCGCTGGCGCATTTTTCGTCGCCGCAGGTGGCGGGTGCCGATGTCTCGGAGATCCTTGCGCCCCTGCCGGTCTCGGCGCTGCGGCTCGAGGAGAGCCAGGTCGCGGGGCTCGAGCATCTGGGGCTGAAGCAGGTCGGCCAGCTTTACAGCCGCGACCGGCGGGCGCTCAAGGCGCGCTTCGGCACCTCGCTGCTGCTCCGGCTCGACCAGGCGCTGGGTTATGTCGAAGAACGGGTGCGGCCGCGGCTGCCGCTCGCCGAACATTATGTCGAACGACGTTTTGCAGAGCCGATCGGCTTGCTCGACGATGTGCTGATGACGGCACACGATCTGGCGCTGCGGCTGTCGTCGGATCTTGAAACCGAAGGGGTCGGCGCGCAGGCCTTTCATCTGTTTCTCTATCGCGTCGACCACAAGGTGATGACGCTCTCGGTCAACGCGGCGCGGGCGACGCGCGATGCCCAGCATATCGGGCGGCTGTTCGCGCACCGGGCAGAGCGGCTGGTGGGGGAATACGACGCCGGGTTCGGCATCGACATGATCCGGCTCGCCGCGAGCTCGATCTCGCCGGTTGCGGCGGTCCAGGTCGGCGCGTTCGAGACGGTGGACGGCGCCGCATCGCTCGACCGGCTCTACGACCGGATGACCAGCCGGCTCGGACCGCTCGCGGTGGTGCGCAGTAAGCCGGTCAACAGCCACATCCCGGAGCGGGCGGTCAAACTCGAACCGATGGTGGCGCGCACTCCGGACGATCCTCAGGCGCTCTTGCCGCTCGCCGCGCCGCGACCACTGAAGCTCCTGCCGCAGCCCGAGCCGATCAGCGTGTCGCTGGCCGAAGTGCCAGACGGACCGCCGCCCAACATGGTGTGGCGGCGGGTGACCTACCGTTTCGTCCGGGCATCGGGACCGGAGCGGATCGCGGTCGAATGGTGGCGGTCGGCGGACCGGCTGCAACTTGGCAATGAGGCGCAGCCTTCGCTCGATCGCACCTACACCGAAGGCGAAACGGCGCGCGACTATTTCGTTGCGGAGGACGACGGCGGTCGGCGTTTCTGGCTGTTCCGGCAGGGACTGTTCGGCGCCTCGGAGCAGCCCAAATGGTTCCTCCACGGGTTCTTCGCATGACCGAGGTGCTCGACTTCAAGGCGGCGAGCCCGACCCGGAGCCTGCGGCCGGCGCCGGACTATATCGAGCTCGTCAGCACGTCGAATTTCTCGTTCCTGCGCGGCGGCTCGCACCCCGAGGAACTGGTGGCGGCCGCCGCCATGCTCAAGCTTGAGGGGCTTGGCCTTTGCGACCGCAACTCGTTCGCTGGGGTGGTGCGGGCCTATGTAGCGCTGCGCGACATGGATGGCCCGAAGCCGGTTGGGTTTCGCTATCTGGTCGGGACGCGCCTCTGCTTTGCCGACGGCACGCCCGACATCGTCGCCTATCCCAGTACTCGCGACGCCTATGGGCGGCTCTGCAAGCTGCTCAGCATCGGAAATCTCCACAGGGACGGCGAGAAGGGGTCGGCGCGGCTGGTGTTTTCCGACCTGGTTCCCAACGCCTCTTCTCCCAGTGGGTCATTCCCGCGCAAGCGGGAATCCCTGTTGGCCGAGATCGTGGCTGAGCATCAAAGCGGAGGTTCCCGCTTGCGCGGGAATGACTCCGTGGGAAACAATCTACCCGAAGATGGGGAGGACGAGGCCAGGGAAGATTTCACCCTGGGCCAGCTCTTCATCGTCGTGCCCGACGAGACCGATTGGGCAAAGACCGAGGCCACGCTTGCGGCCCTCGTCGCGTGTGCTCCCGGCCGGGTGTGGATCGCCGGGGCCTGCCGGTTCGGTGGCGGCGACCGGGCGCGGCTCAACCGCATCGTCGACCTCGGGCGCCGCCATGGCGCGCCGATGCTGGCGACCAACGACGTGCTCTATCACGAGCCCGGCCGGCGGGTACTGCAGGACGCGCTAACCTGCATCCGCGAACACATGACGATCTTCGAGGCGGGCCGGCGGCTCGAGGCCAATGCCGAGCGGCATCTGAAAACGCCCGAGGAGATGGCGCGGCTGTTCCGCGAGCACCCCGAGGCGATCGCCGAGACGACACGGTTTGCCGCACGGATCGATTTCAGCCTCGACCAGCTCAAATACAATTACCCCACCGAAGCCTGGGGCAATGGCGAGACGCCGCAGGAGACGCTCGAGCGGCTGACCTGGCAAGGCGCCAACTGGCGTTACAAGAACGAGGTTCCAGACGATGTCAAGGCGACGCTCTGGATGGAAATCTGCCTCATTGCCTACAAGGGGTACGCGCCATATTTCCTCACCGTCCGTGATATCGTGCATTACGCCCGCTACGAGCGCCAGATCCTCTGCCAGGGGCGCGGCTCGGCGGCCAATTCGGCGGTGTGCTTCTGCCTCGGCATCACCGAGGTCAATCCGCGCGGGGGCCATCTGGTGTTCGGCCGGTTCCTGTCGACCGAGCGCGACGAGCCGCCCGACATCGACGTCGATTTCGAGCACGAGCGGCGCGAAGAGGTGATGCAGTATGTCTACAACAAATATGGCGGCAACCACACCGGGCTGACCGCCAACGTCATCTGCTACCGCTCGCGCGGGGCGCTGCGCGAGATCGCCAAAGTGTTCGGGCTGTCCGACGATACGGTGAGTGCCATCAATCAGCTGCACTGGGGCTGGGACAGCCGCGCCACCGCCGAGGAGATGCGGGCGATCGGGCTAGATCCGGAAGAGCCGACGCTCAACATGGTGCTCGAATGCACCCGCGAGCTGCACGGCTTTCCGCGCCATCTCAGCCAGCATGTGGGCGGCTTCGTCATCACCCGCGACGCTCTCGACCACCTGGTGCCGATTAGCAAGACGGCGATGGAAAGCCGCACTATCATCGAGTGGAACAAGGACGACATCGATGCGCTCGGCATCCTCAAGGTGGATATCCTGGCGCTCGGCATGCTGAGCTGCCTGAGGCGCGCCTTCGACCTGATGCATGTCCACTACGGGCAGGACCTGACCGCGGCGGGGTTGCTCGAGGATGCCGACCAGCATCCGGAGGCGGCGTCGCGGGTGTTCAAGATGACGCACCGGGCCGACACGGTCGGGGTGTTCCAGATCGAGAGCCGGGCGCAGATGTCGATGCTGCCCCGGCTCAAGCCAGTGAAGTTCTATGATCTGGTGATCGAGGTGGCGATCGTCCGGCCCGGCCCGATCCAGGGCGGCATGGTGCACCCGTATTTGAAGCGCCGGCTCAACCAGGAAACGGTGACTTATCCGTCCAAGGAACTCGAGGACGTGCTCGGCCATACGCTGGGGGTACCGCTGTTCCAGGAACAGGCGATGCAGATCGCCATCGTCGGCGCCGGATTTTCGCCCGGGGAGGCCGACAAGCTCCGGCGTTCGATGGCGACGTTCAAGCGCACCGGCGGCGTCGGGGTGTTCCGCGACAAGTTCATCGGCGGCATGACGGCCAAAGGGTATCCGAGGGAATTCGCGGAATCCTGCTTCAAGCAGATCGAGGGGTTCGGCTCCTATGGCTTTCCGGAAAGCCACGCGGCGTCGTTCGCTCTCCTGGTCTATGTCTCGTGCTGGCTCAAATGCCATTACCCCGACGTGTTCGCGACGGCGCTGCTCAACAGCCAACCGATGGGTTTTTATGCGCCAGCGCAGATCATCCGCGACGTTGTCGAGCATGGCGTCGACGTGAGGCCGGTCGACGTCAACAGGTCGGATGTTTGGAGCGTTCTCGAGGATGGCCCCCGGGCGGCCGAGCATGTCTGGAGCCGGCATGCCGAGATGCGGCAGGACATCCGCTCGACTAAGGCGATCCGGTTGGGTCTCGGTGAGATCAAGGGCCTCAAGGAGGATCACGCCAATCTGCTGATCGCCCGGCGCGGTCCGGGCTATGGCTCGGTGCGCGATGTGTGGCTTAGAACCGGGCTGCCGATCTCGGCGCTCGAGGTGCTGGCCGAGGCCGATGCGTTCCAGTCGCTCGGGCTCAACCGGCGCAAGGCATTATGGGCGGTGCAGGGCCTCGCGGGGACGGACGGCGCCGAAACGCTGCCGCTGTTCCGGCAGGCTGGCCCCCCGGCGCCGGGCAACGAGGCCGATCCCGGTTTGCCGCTGATGCCGCGCAGCGAGGACGTGGTGCACGACTACCGGACGATGTCGTTCTCGCTGAAGGCGCATCCGGTGAGCTTCATGCGGCAAAAGCTCGACCGGCGGAAAACCGTGCGCTGCGCCGACCTCGGCAAATATCGCAACGGTCAGAAGATCGAGGTGGCTGGGGTGGTGCTGGTGCGGCAGCGGCCGGGGACGGCGAGCGGGGTGGTGTTCGCAACGCTCGAAGACGAAACCGGCATCGCCAACATCGTCATCTGGTCGGCGGCGTTCGACAAGCACCGCAAGACCATCCTTGCTTCGCGGCTCCTCGCCGTGCGGGGACGGCTGCAGATCGAGGGGCTTGTCATCCATTTGGTGGCCGAGGAGTTCACCGACATGACGGGCGATCTGATCGCGCTCGCCGGCGGGCACAGCATCGGAGACGCGGCGATCGCGCATGGCGACGAAGGCAAGTCGGGGCCGCATGGGGGGCGCGATCTTCCCGATCGCAAGCGCGCCGAAACCGTCGAGCGTCAGGCCCGCGCGGCCATGCCGAAAGGCCGCAATTTCCGGTAGATGATCGACCCGCCGATGCTATAGCATCGTCAAGATGACAGACGATCTCGGACGACATTTGCAGGACGCAGCGGACGCCTGGCGGGCCGAGTTTCGTCGCGAGATGACCGCTCGCGGCTTCGTTGCGCATAA
>Ga0123337_10007138_pt1 | contig 10482 bp, 9 predicted proteins | sample frozenSSSSmetaG_FD_89792 | JGI IMG/M metagenome (GOLD analysis project Ga0123337, IMG submission 89792) | Glacier valley bacterial and archeal communities from Borup Fiord, Nunavut, Canada, to study Microbial Dark Matter (Phase II) -... | ecosystem: Environmental > Aquatic > Freshwater > Ice >...
GCTTTGTTGAATAATATTAAAAATAAGTTAATGGTATTGCCTGGGGATACAATTGTTTACTGCGGACACGGGCCTTCTACAACAATTGGAGAGGAAAAGATGGGTAATCCGTTCCTGGTCTGACAGTATTCAACAATGCGGAAATTTCATTACCATTACCGCTGGTATTAAATGGAAGGTAAGGTTTAGGCGATGTAAATTAAACTAATCTATCAATTCATTTACGTTCTCTCCATGCACAATTCTATCAATACACCGTTGGTGGTTTTGGGATGTAGAAAACACACCAGTTTATTATCTGCACCCGCTTTAGGTACTTCATTTAATAGCACAAAACCTTCTCCTTTTAATCTTGCCATTTCAGCTCCAATATCGGCTACCTCAAATGCTATATGGTGCATTCCTTCTCCTTTTTTATCAATAAACTTAGCAATAACCCCATCTGCGGTTGTGCTTTCCAGTAGCTCAATTTTCGATTCCCCTATCTTGAAAAATGCTGTATTTACCTGCTCCGATATTACGGTTTCCGTTTTATAACAAAGGCTGTTTAATAGCTGCTCGTAAAGTGGAATTGAAGTTATGAGGTCTTTCACAGCGATACCAATATGCTCAATTTTTAACATAGAAAAAACATTTAGACACCGATTGTTTACGAAATAGGTAAAATGAATGACGCAGTGCTTTTAACGCAGCTAAAATAAAACCTTTTATAGTAATTTCGTGTTATAACAATAAAATACAAGAATATGCTGAAGTTGCCGATTTACTTAGATAACAATGCTACCACACCAATGGATCCAAGGGTGTTGGAAGCAATGACTCCATATTTTTTAGAGCATTTTGGAAATGCAGCCAGCAGAAACCACCCGTTTGGTTGGGAAGCAGAAGAAGCAGTTGATTATGCCCGTGAACAGGTTGCCAAATTAATAGGTGCCGATCCAAAAGAAATTATTTTTACCAGTGGCGCAACCGAAGGTGATAACCTTGCAATAAAAGGTGTTTTTGAAATGTATGCCAGTAAAGGCAATCATATCATTACTGCCACCACTGAGCACAAAGCAGTATTGGATACTTGTAAGCATATTGAAAAATTAGGCGGAGAAGTAACTTACTTACAGGTGAAGCCCGATGGTTTAATTGACTTGAAAGAACTTGAGGCAGCCATCAAGCCAACTACAATATTGATAGCGATCATGTATGCTAACAATGAGATTGGAACGGTTCAACCCATTAGGGAAATAAGTGCAATTGCAAAAAAACATGGTGTATTGTTGTTTACAGATGCGGTTCAGGCAGTAGGTAAAATACCTGTGGATGTTAATAAAGATGGCATCGATTTAATGGCATTTACTGCTCATAAAATGTACGGTCCAAAGGGCGTTGGTGCTTTATACGTTCGTCGTAAAAATCCAAGGGTAAAGGTAACCGCACAGATGGATGGTGGTGGCCATGAAAGGGGAATGAGAAGCGGCACACTAAATGTACCTGGTATTGTAGGATTTGGAAAAGCATGCGAACTTTGTATGCAGGATATGGAGGAAGATACCAAACGAATTGGCAAATTAAGAGATAAGCTGGAAACAGAATTAATGAAGCTGGAAGAAGCGTATATCAATGGAAGCACTGAACATAGGCTGCCGCATGTTACCAATATTTCTTTTAAGCATGTAGAAGGGGAAGGACTATTGATGGGGTTTAATAAAAATATTGCTTTAAGTTCGGGTTCTGCCTGCACTTCCGCATCTTTGGAACCTTCTTACGTATTAAAGGCGTTGGGTTTAGGAGATGACCTTGCGCACAGTTCTCTAAGGTTTGGTTTAGGTAGATTTACCAATGAAGAGCAGATTGATTACACAATTAAAGCAATCAGCGAAACCGTGTTGAAATTGAGAGATATGAGTCCATTATGGGAAATGTATAAAGAAGGAATTGATTTAAGTACAATTGAGTGGGCAGCGCATTAAAGAAATTAGCCAATTACTCAATTTGGAAATTTGAAAAATTGGTTTTTGTCTAGTTTTTATAATTTTCACATTTTTAAATTTTAAAATTAATAACCATGGCATATTCAGAAAAAGTTATCGATCATTACCAGAATCCTAAGAATGTAGGAACATTGGATAAAAGCAGTAAGAATGTAGGAACAGGTCTTGTGGGAGCTCCGGAGTGTGGGGATGTGATGCGTTTGCAAATTGAAGTGGATGATGCAACCGGCATGATAACCGATGCCAAGTTTAAAACCTTTGGTTGTGGGTCTGCCATCGCATCCTCTTCTCTGGCGACTGAATGGTTGAAGGGAAAGAGCATCGATGAGGCTTTAACAGTTGACAATATGGATTTTGTAGAGGAGTTGAATCTTCCACCCGTAAAAATTCACTGTTCCGTATTGGCAGAAGATGCGATCAAAGCTGCAATCAATGACTACCGTGTAAAAAACGGTATGGAACAGATCAAGTTTGAGGAAAGTGTAGTGCATTAATCAATGGTTACACGTTCTCTGTAATTGAAGTATCGTGTTGTACATCCTATAAAAGTTTAGAATAAAATGAGTAGTAGCGTTTCAAATAAGTCGGTAGAAACTGTTTTGGAAGAATGCCCGCAAGTTCCAATGGAGCAAAGTGCCGAAGCTGTGGTAGCTGAGCAACCTAAGCCTTTAGAAAATGCCATTTACATCAGTGATAAAGCAAAATCAAAGGTGATTAATCTGATGCAGGATGCAGGTTTGGCAGACGACGCATCTTATTTCTTAAGAGTAGGTGTAGTTGGTGGCGGATGCAGCGGTTTGAGTTACAAGATGGATTTTGACAATGAGCAAAAGCCAATGGATCAGGCATTTGAAGACAAGGGGGTCAAAATTGTAACAGACTTAAAAAGTTTCCTATATTTAGTTAATACCGAATTGGAGTTTAGTGATGGATTGAATGGAAAGGGTTTTTATTTTAACAATCCCAACGCTAGCAGAAGTTGTGGTTGCGGTGAGAGTTTTGCAGTTTAAATATTACCTATATAACAAAAAGCCCTTTCCATTTGGAGGGGGCTTTTTTGTTAATACTAATTATAGAATTTTTTCTTTCTCTTTTTCAAAATAAAGTACCCGAAAATTTTCATTCTGTTTAGCTTTTCCGGAGTCAAAGACAGTGGTGACGTGGTGGAATTAACGTATATATTTTGGCTATAACTATTGGAGGCGTTGGTTTATACGGGAGTAGCTGAGGGTGTTGGTGGTAGTTGCTTATCTGTATAGGCCATTAACTACAGCGATCAAACTATCCATAATCACCTGAGGAATTCTTTTCATATTTTTTATACTGAAATTAAACCCATAAAAAAATCCCGCCATAAAAACGGCGGGACTCAGCAGTTGGTTTTGGTAAACAACTATTGTCTCATTGATCCTTGAACATTCCTGATGTAAATAAAATAAACATCCGGCTTCAAAGTTTCGTATAGGGGTATTATAATATACAGTTAGGAAAATTTAAAAGGTAAGTAATAATATGACAATTGCATTATATGAAATGCTGCTTAGGATTTTATTTTTTTATTTTTCTTCTAAAGATCTAGATTCTTTATTGAGGTGTATAAGTTAATCTTTAAGGCGGTATTCCTGAGAAGAAGTGTTATCTGAGCTTGCATTATCGAAACATCCAGGAGATTGTAATGTTGCATGTATAAAATCTGTTATCAAATTTGAGTATAAAAAAAAATGAAAGTATTTTAGGTTGATTCAAAAAGAAGTGTATATTTGTCCTGCGTTTTACTTCTCTTACGAAGTCGTACACCTGAATCCCCAATATCATCTAAAGAACTTCTCTTTAAAATTCCTTTCAAATTTTTTATAATTTCTTACATCTTAGTAAGACATATATCAATCCACCATATCTTTTGCATTTCCGCTTACTTATTTTTATTAATCTCTAAATCACAACGGAATGAAAAAGTTCTACGCATTAATGATGACTGTATTATGCTTAATCAGTCACGAAATCTCCAATGCACAATGCAATGGTGTTAAAGGTCCTAACTTATTAGGCGCAAAGGGTACTTTTAGTGCTCCATTTATTACTCCAAATGTTGCCGCTTCGGCTTGTACCATTTCAGGTTCAAACACATTTAATCCCAACGGAAATATCGGTAGCGCCTTATTGGGGTGTTCTACTCCGGGTACTGCAGTTCCATGTTCAGATTATGTTTACACTGCAGCAAGCGGCGGTTTGGAGCCAGAATTCCGGTACACAATTATCAAAAATATTGGTGATGCCAATGGTGGTAATTGCATAAAAGGCGATTGGAGAGGGAAGGACCATACAGGTGATGGCGGTTATTTTATGGCTGTCAATGGAGCGCCTAGTAATACCCTCAGCCAGGTTTTCTACAAAATAAAATCTATTCCTGTCTGTATCGGCGCTACATATGAGTTTTCAGCCTGGGTAATTAACCTGTTACCAGGAAGCGGTACCAATAGTTCATCACCCAATATCTCGTTCAGAGTAAATGGTGTTACGATCGCCAATTCGGGACTTATTGCCGGAACTACTACATCTACATGGGTGAAAGTAGGGGGATCTTTTACTGCTTCTACCAGTACTGTAGACCTGGAAGTGGTGAATGCGACTACTGTTGCGTTTGGTAATGATTTAGGATTAGATGACATTACCTTTAATGTATGTGAGTCACAAATTTCAGTAGACGGTGGCACAGCTGCCAAGTGCTCGGGCGATAATGTAACTGCAAATTTTTTAGTAACAGATAATTCTCAGACTAACACCTGGTACAAATGGCAGCAAAGTACTGATGGTGGTAATTCGTATACTGATGTTACAACTGGCGCTCAAGCTGCATATGTTGGTAACAGTTATACATTAACCAATAATATTGGTATAGTTACCTCTGCAATGAACGGTTATAAATATCGCCTGGTTGTTTCTACTTCGCTTGTGGGCCTGTCGACCCCGGCTTGTATCTACTTCAATGACTTTACTTTGATTGTTGCTGATTGCGGACCACTTCCTGTTCAACTTACTTCTTTCACCGGTCGTTATTCAAGCGGAAAAGCGCAATTAGATTGGCAGACGAGCCAGGAGATGAATAGTGATCGTTTTGAACTATTCAGAAGTACCGACGGGTTGGATTTCATTAAAGTAGCTAATATCAAGAGCGCAGGAAACAGTAATTCTATTAGAAATTACAACTATCAGGATAATATCACTGGTAATTCTGGTAATAATGTTTACTACCGTTTAAAGCAAATCGACATCGATGGTAAGGCAACTTTCTCATCGGTTGTGAAATTGTCTTTGGGTTCTAAAACGACATTTGACATTTTCCCGAATCCATTTACCAGCAACTTCACCGTTTCTTTCGGAGCAGCTAAAACATCTACTGCTAATTTGAGAATACAGAATAGTGCAGGTAACCTGGTTTATTCTAAAACAATCACTGTAAGTAAAGGAAACAATTCAATTTTATTGAATAGCTTACCAACCTTAGGATCAGGTGTATATTATGTTACTATCTACAATGAGGAATTAAACTTCAATGGCAAATTGCAGAAGTTATAATTCTTAACCAGTATAAATATTTCAAAAGCTTCCTCAAAAGGGAAGCTTTTGTTTTTGCTTACTGCTGCTTGGATTGGTTAATACCTAAAAAGGTCGCTTTTGCCCATTCTTTTTCCCGATTCCTTTAGGCATGTTTTAGTCTAAGGGCACTAATACCAAGGTAAAAGCGTAATCAATTTTTTAAACAAAAATTTTTATAGACGCTAAATAGTAAATTGCATCCAATTTTATATACATGTGGAGTATTTGTAAAAAGGAATTGCACCAGTTTTTCAGTAATCTTACCGGTTACATTGCCATCATCTTATTTCTGTTGGTGAATGGACTTTTTTTGTTTGTACTAAAGGATAGTAACCTGTTTGATTTCGGGTATGCAACGTTGGATACCTTTTTTGAACTGGCTCCATGGGTACTGATTTTTTTGGTACCCGCAATTACGATGCGTTCTCTATCGGAAGAGTTTAAAACAGGTACATTTGAAATTTTACAAACAAGGCCACTTACGAAGTGGCAAATTATTGCTGGTAAGTATATGTCTGTTTTACTGGTAATCATATTTGTAATTGTACCAACCTTCATTTATATACTCACCATAAAAAGACTCAGTGCCGGCGGTGGTATAGACAGTGGAGGAATTGCTGGCAGTTATATCGGTTTGTTTTTACTGGCATCAGTATTTGCCGCCATCGGCTTATGTTGTAGCAGTTTCACCAATAATGCGGTTGTAGCGTTTTTAATCAGTGCATTTGTATGTCTCCTACTTTATTTTGGCTTTAATGCAGTAAGTAAGCTTCCCGTGTTTCAGGCAAAGGCAGATTACTTAATAGAAATGCTCGGCATTGATTTTCATTACCGCAGTGTAAGCCGCGGTTTGTTGGATAGCAGGGACATCGTATACTTTGGTAGCCTCATTCTATTATTTCTTTTAATCACTGTAAAAAATCTGCATAAGCGATAAGTAAACTTCTCAATGAAATCACTTCTCAACAAAATATTTAAAACAAGGGCCTGGTTACCGTTGGCAATTTTAATGCTGCTTGTGTTAAACTGGCTTGCAGCCACATGGCACACCAGCATTGACTTTACCAATGAAAAGAGATTTACGCTTTCCAATTCGACCAAATCTGTTCTGAGGAATCTTGATAGTACGGTTGATATCACAGTGTTACTTTCCGGTGATATCAAATCGGAATTTAAAAAGTTATCCAACAGCACCAGGGAATTACTGGAGAACTTCAAGAACTATGGTGGAAAAAACATTCAATACAAATTTGAAATTCCCGGGGAAGGATTAGATGATTCAGCAAAGTCAAAAGTTTTTGAGTCATTGATTCAAATGGGGCTGCGACCAACCAACCAAAAGGTGCAACTGAAAGAAGGTGAAGGAAATAATAACCGCCAGATTTTCCCTGCCGCCATTATAAATTTCCATGGCAAATCTATTGCAATCGATCTGTTGCAGGGCCAGGTGCAAAAAAACACCTTTAATTCAAGCGACATTCTTGATAAACAATCGCTCAACAGCGCCGAAGCATTGCTGGAATATAAATTTGCCAATGCCATTCAGAAATTAACACAGCAGCAGGTTCCCCTGGTTGGGTATGCTTACGGAAATGGTGAGCCGCAATATGGTTTTTTGCCGGTAAATGATGTATTTGAAACGTTGGGAAGCAATTTCATCGTGGATACCGTTAATGTAAGAACGCAGCCATTTATTTCTCCGGAATATGATGCGCTGGTAATTGTGAAACCAGTTGATAAATTTACCGATGAAGACAAGTTTAAGCTGGACCAATATGTAATGAACGGAGGCCGGTTATTGTTTTTTATAGATGTTTTGTATGCTGAACGAGACAGCCTGCAAAATGGAGATCTGATTGCTTACGCAAGAGATCTTAATTTGAATGATCTTCTTTTTCGCTATGGTGTTAGAATCAATACCGACCTGATTGCGGATAAGCACAGCGATGTAATTCCGGTGGAAGTAGGTAGCGTTGGCGGGCAAAGCCAGAAGCAACTATTGCCATGGCCATATGCTCCACTATTGCAACCGGGATCAGAAAATGCCATCGTAAAAAACCAGGCTGATGTGGTGGCGCAATTTGCCAACTCCATTGATACCGTAGAAGCAGCCGGTATCAGCAAAACAATTTTATTGGCAACGTCTAATAACTCCTATACCATGGCGACACCGGCCAGGGTAGAACTGAATAGTTTGCAAACCGAGGAAGACATTAGTAAATACAACCGGAAAAATATACCCGTCGCCGTATTGCTGGAAGGTAAATTCACTTCCCTTTATGCCAACCGTGCAAGCCAGGCTCAACTTGATACGTTAAAGCAGTATAATATTCCATTTGCAAAAGAAAGCACCGTACCGGGCAAGGTAATTGTAGTAAGTGATGCTGATATTGTTATAAACCAGGTTTCTGAAGCAATTGGTCCATTGCCCATGGGCACTAATAAATATACAAAAGTAGGCTATGCCAACAAAGATTTCTTTTTAACCTGTACAGAATACCTCTCCAATAAAAATAATATCCTGGAAGCAAAGGGAAAGGATTATACCCTCCGCTTATTGGATGTAAAAAAGGTAGAGGAAGAACGTTCCTGGTGGCAGATTATCAATATTGTTGTTCCCATTGCGTTGGTGTGTTTGTTTGCGTTGATTTATCAATGGTGGAGAAAAAGAAAGTACACAAAGTAGCAGGTGTAATGAATAGGAATAATACAAAGAAATAAAAAATAGAAATGGATAAAAATTTATTGATTTACCTGGTTTTTGGAGCAGTGGTAATTATTGCGCTGGTATTTGACCTTGGCTTGATGAGCAAAAAGAATACGGTGATGACGTTGAAGAATGCATTGGTACAAACCATTTTTTGGGTTGCACTTGCTTTGGCATTCTGTGCCTTTATCTGGTTCGAAAACGGGGCCGAAGATGCTCTGCAATATGTGTCAGCTTATTTTCTGGAATGGTCACTTTCAATTGATAATATTTTTGTCTTCATCATTATCTTCTCTTTCTTTGGCGTAAAGGAAAACAATTATTCAAGGGTACTCTTGCTGGGGATTTTGATGGCCATTGTTTTCAGGATACTCTTCATTGCGGTAGGAAGCGAACTGGTTGCAAGGTTTGATTGGATCATGTATATTTTTGGTGTTTTTCTGTTATATACCGGGGCTAAAATGTTTGCCAGCAAAGAGGAAGAAGAATTTAATCCGGAGGAAAACTGGGCATTTAAAATGATGAAGAAATTCATGCCAACTACCAATGAAGAACCTCATGGACGTTTCACAATAAAGAAGGGAAATAAGACTTATTTCACCACTCTTTCAATGGTGGTGATCATGCTTGGCTTAATCGATATCGTTTTTGCGATAGATTCTATACCCGCAGTATTTTCCATCATCCCCGATCCAAACAAAAAATTACTGATTTATTCTTCTAATATTTTTGCGGTACTTGGACTAAGAAGTCTATTCTTTCTGTTAAGAGGTGCCGCCAGCAAGTTCGATTTTTTGCAGCAGGGCATTGCTATTGTACTGGTTTTTATTGGAGTGAAAATGTTGGTCGCCAAATGGGTGCATATTCCTGTTTGGGTGTCGCTGCTCATGATTGTTTTTTGTATCAGTGGATCAATTGTCTATTCAATCTATCACAAAAGAAAAGGAACGCCGAAAGATATAGTAACCTGAATGATCACTTCAACTATTATTCATATTGTAATATTCAGGTGAACACTGTAATCGTTCTACCAATAATATTTATAAAACACTATTTTGAGTTACCCGGTTTCACAAATAGAAAAAATAGTAAGCGGCCAGTTTTTACTGCATCGAAATTCAGCCGCAGCAATCGAACATCTTTTACTAGATAGCCGCAAACTTTTATTCCCCGAAACTTCCCTTTTTTTTGCATTGAGTGGACCGAGGCGTAATGGCAATTTATTCATCCGGGAGTTATATAATAAAGGCGTAAGAAATTTTATTGTAGATCAAAATAGTTTTGTTGATGAACTCACCACTTATAAAGGTTCCAATTTTATCCAGGTAAAAGATGTTCAAGGAGCGCTTCATTCACTGGCAGCCTATCACCGGATGCAATTCAATATCCCTGTTATCGGCATCACCGGCAGCAATGGTAAAACGATTGTTAAAGAATGGTTGTACCAATTGTTGCAAGATGACTATTCAATCGTTCGCAGTCCTAAAAGTTACAATTCGCAAATTGGTGTTCCGCTCAGTGTTTGGCAAATGAACGAAACACATACCCTCGCTATTTTTGAAGCCGGTATTTCACAGCCTGGTGAAATGCAGCAACTGGAAAAAATCATTCAACCAGGCATAGGCGTATTTACCAATATCGGCGATGCACACAGCGAAGGTTTTTTAAATATCCGCCAAAAAGTAAACGAGAAGCTTAGGTTATTTAAACGCAGCAGTATATTGATTTATGATGCTGACAATCCGGATGTAAATACCGGTGTAAACAGCTTTGCCAATAACGTAAGAAGTGGAGATGGTTTTTCGCTTTTTGCATGGAGCAGTAAAGAGGCGGCCTTCTTACAAATTATTTCTATTGAGAAAAAGTCGGGCCAGGCTATCATCTCTGCCGTGGACCAACGGTCATCCAACAGCGGGGCAGCCATTTCCATCACCATCCCTTTTACAGATGACGCTTCTATTCAAAATGCCATTACCTGCTGGTGTGTATTGTTGCACCTGCAAACGGATGCGGCTGTAATTAGTAAGAGAATGTTGCAGTTGCGTACCGTTGAAATGCGGCTTGAGTTAAAACAGGGCATCAACAATTGTTCGGTAATCAACGATAGTTATAGCGCTGATATCAATTCACTGACGATTGCATTGGATTTTTTGGTGCAGCAACAGCAGCATCCTAACCGAACTTTGATACTGA
>Ga0123337_10007139_pt1 | contig 10481 bp, 8 predicted proteins | sample frozenSSSSmetaG_FD_89792 | JGI IMG/M metagenome (GOLD analysis project Ga0123337, IMG submission 89792) | Glacier valley bacterial and archeal communities from Borup Fiord, Nunavut, Canada, to study Microbial Dark Matter (Phase II) -... | ecosystem: Environmental > Aquatic > Freshwater > Ice >...
AATGCCCAATGCCCAATACTTCTCTACGAGAGGCTACGCCAACGACTTCTCTACGAGACGCTACGCGAACGCTCAGTACAAGTGCCCAATACCCAATTTGCCGCGTAGCACTCTAACTGTTAGTACTTCCTTTTCTACGGTGGGTAAGAACTGAATCATGTGCTAAGATAATCAAGTGAGAATAAAATTCGGTTACAGTGTTTGTTTTTAGTATTGACAGGCTTTTCCCTTTTGGTCTTAACAAGCTTGTCTCCGAAATCTAAATCTCTACACACTTATGGTTTTGGAGATAATGCATGTCAATTTATGTAGGTAATCTATCCTACGAGGTCACACAAGAAGACCTCACCTCTGTTTTTGCCGAACATGGTGCTGTAAAACGGGTTCAGTTGCCTACTGACCGTGAAACAGGACGTCCACGCGGCTTTGCTTTCGTAGAGATGGGTACTGAAGCCGAAGAAACAGCAGCCATTGAAGCTCTTGATGGTGCTGAGTGGATGGGACGCGATCTCAAAGTCAATAAGGCTAAACCCAAGGAAGATAGAGGCGGTTCCTTTGGTGGTGGTGGCGATCGTCGCGGCAATAGTGGCGGTGGCGGAGGATACTCCCGAGGACGCTACTAAACTTTAAGATAAAAAATTCAGTTTTAAGGTCTTAAGGGCAGAATCATTATCTGCCCTTTTTGCGCTCCGGTCTACTGGATGGCTTAAAATTGCCCAGTACCAATTAAGTAGGAGATGAAAATGACCCAAGTATTTGTGGGTGAGAATGAAGGAATTGAGTCAGCCTTACGTCGATTTAAGAGGGAAGTTTCCAAAGCAGGTATTTTTCCAGATATGAGAAAGAATCGTCACTTTGAAACGCCTTTGGAAAAACACAAGCGTAAAGAAGTCGCAAGGCACAAGCAACGCAAGAGAAATTTCCGTCGTAATTGAGAACAAGCGATTGCATCTCATTAGATTCTCCGCTGTCGAAGAGGCGATCGCTATACTCCTGGATGTGAATCTAAAGGGTAGATTTTAGCAAAGCCATTACTCACTATTATGGAATGGGCAATTGGATGCTCCCACGGCTACGGAAATATCGCTACGCTCATTCCCACTTAAAGCCGTGGGATTCTAGCCTCTAACAGTATTAACAGTTAAAATATCAAATGTTCCTTTAATTTTGATTAGAACTTACGCAAAAATACACGCACTCTGGGGCAATTCATCTAAACGAAGGCTGACCGCAGGATGTTGCTCCTAAGAAGAAAATCATTCTTTTCGGCTATTATTTGCGTAAGTCCTGTTAATGTTCATAGGGATGACTTAATTACATTATTAGCTCTTAAGTAGAAGGGGCGATCGCTACGCTGACTTTACTAAATTTGGCATACATCCACTGCCAACAGCGATCGCAGCCTATTGAATTGTTTGCGGATCTGGAGGCGTTTGGGCAGGAAGGAATGCTGTTACCCCTGCCTCTAAACTCCTCCGGTGATTTGACTCACCTATAGCGCGTGTTTGCAGCAAAATAACTAATAACTGTAAAACACTATATTTCCCTCACAAATTGAGATATGCTGGTCATGGTTTTATTTTTGTTCAGTATGATTTACTAGGTTTGGGAGGCTTTTTCCTCTTGAGGAGAAAGAGAGCGAATTAACTCGCGAATTACATCTGTTGCTGGTCTCCCCGTGACTGAACAGAATTGTTCCAGCTTCTGTGCCTCGCTTGATGTGAGATTGATTGTAAGTCGTTTAGCAGCCCATTTTTTATTCATGTTTTAGAGAGACAAGCGATATTTTTAAACTACTTCTCTAATATCAATCTTTTAAACTGCTATTACAATGGTATAAGTAATGACATTTACTTTAAGTAATCATGAAGCAGGATATGATATTTATCTAAGCAACAGTGAAGAGGTAGGGTATATTCTCAAGTGTGAAGTTTAGCTACTTATAGGGCAGTAATGATAAATATAGCGGTTCTCGTCCCTTGTGAGATACAAGAACCTCACCCCAACCCCCTTCTTGCTTGCGAGGAGGGAGCTATAATTTACCTCAGCTGATTAAAAAACGCTATAAAATGTAAAATGAATATTAAGTAAGTAAAGATAAAATAAGTATTATCACTAAATCTTGTGGTATCTTAAATAACTAAAAGCCTGAGATTTATTTTATATTGGCAAATTAGCTTACTAATATAGTTTTATCAATTAGGTTTCTATCTTTTATTATGACAACTCAGTTTTTATGGGCTAAACAGTGGTATCCTATTATTCTTTTAAGCTACTTAGATATTTTGAATCCTACTCCTGTCACTCTTCTGGGGAAAAAATTGGTGATTTGGAGAGACAAAAATCAAAAGTGGATAGTAATGGATGATGTTTGTCCTCATAAATTGGCGCGACTATCTATGGGAAGCATCACTGAAGATGGGAACTTAATGTGTAGACATCACGGTTGGTGTTTTAACGGTGAGGGGAAATGCACTAAAATTCCTATGTTGGCTGCTGGTAGCCAAGCAGAAATAACTGCTTGTGATAGTTTAAGGTCAAGAATTACTAAATATCCTACACAAGTTATCCAAGAATTGCTTTGGGTATGGCCAGATCAGAGTTCAACAGCCTTTGAGGATTGTAACTCAAAGCAGCCAGCCATCATACCAGAGTCCGAACTAGATATATCTTCCACCTCCTGGCACATGACAGAAGTTCCGGTTGGTTATACGGTTTCTGTTGAAAGTACTTTTGATCCTTCTCATGCAGAATTTCTTCATGAAGGAATAGGTCTTTTTTCACCTAAAACATCTGTGCCTATGGAATATTTTGAATTTGTTGGAGAAATATCTGCCCAAGAAGGTTTTACTCTCAAACATCAAGGCTACAATCTCTTCAACAAAGATATGCAGGCGATGCGGAATTTTACTCCACCCTGTTCTAATACTACGATATATCGTTACCCCAACGGGAAAAGTAATATTTTTCAGTTGTATTTTGTACCTACACAACCAGGTTACTGTAGGTACATTGGCAAGTTTATTTCTGATGGAAGTTTAGTTAAAAGAAATTTTTGGTTTGAGATTCTGCCAAAGGATTTACAAACTGGGTTACAGCATTTATCGGGATACAAGCTAAGTGACCAAGATTTATCAGCTATGCATTCCCAGGAAGTGAATCAGTCATCATTAGATAAAAAATGGCAAAGGGCATACTTTATGCCTTCTCTCTCTGATGTGGGTATCATAACTTTCAGAAAATGGCTAGACGAATTTGCTGGGGGTAGTCCTTCATGGCAAGGGTGTGTAGAAGGCGGTGTTAAACAATTGAATGATGAACAACTATATGACCGATGGCATAGACATACAAAGCATTGTCCAAGTTGTCGGAATTCTCTGATTTTTACTGAAAAGGTACAAAGCTTTGGTAATATTTGCACTCTGATATTTGCATTCTTAATATTGGTTTTTATCTTGACAGGTGTTCACTTTAGTTTAGTGTTGATATCAACCATCATTGCACTATTAAGTTCATTTTTATCATATAAGTCGAATGATATCAAGCAACTTTTTCTTAGTAGTATTCCTAACAGAGGTTTACCTTTGGTTAAGCTTTATGGCAGCAATGCAAAAAAGTGAGATGAAATATAAAAAGTAGCGATCGGCGCGTCACCTCCATTGAAGCTTGACATCGCCAAAGTATGAGGCAGCATTGGTTTAATCTCCGCTAAGTGCGATCGCTACGTTCAACTCAGGCATCGCAGACACAACTAAGCAGCGCGATCGCGTTCGATGTTCTGTCGTAACTATACTTTCTATTTTCGGGTAATTTCCTGATTTGGGGAATATTTTGTATCAGAGATTCCCGACCCTATACCCCATAAAAAAGAATAGATTGCTTTAAAGTCTTATCAAACAGAGACTTTGGTTATTGAGTACATTATTAATACATATTAATAGATGCAGAATTGCAGATGAGATATTAATAGATGCAGTATTTATTTAAAGTTAACTTAAAAGTCGAAAGTCATTAATAAATTCTCCTTTAAACACGGAGTCAATCCTAGCAATAAATCTTTAATCCATATAACTCACTTTTGAGTTGTGGCTATTTCTGATTCTTATATTCACACGTTCTGATAATGCAGCTTAGAGGCGGAGAGAAAAATCATACTATGACTAAAACCTTTGCAACCATTGACGGGAATGAGGCTGTCGCCCGTGTTGCTTACAAATTAAATGAAGTGATTGCGATTTATCCTATCACCCCCTCTTCAGCAATGGGTGAATGGGCTGATGCTTGGTCGGCAGAAGGTCGTCCTAACCTCTGGGGTACTGTTCCCAGCGTCGTGCAAATGCAGAGCGAGGGAGGAGCCGCCGGGGCTGTGCATGGAGCATTACAAACAGGTTCCCTGAGTACCACTTTCACGGCATCTCAGGGATTATTGTTGATGATACCCAACTTTTACAAAATAGCTGGTGAGTTGACTAGCGCTGTGGTTCACGTTGCAGCCCGCGCCCTGGCTACCCACGCTTTATCAATTTTTGGTGATCATAGCGATGTGATGGCAGCTCGTGCTACTGGTTTCGCTTTGCTATGTTCGGCTTCGGTACAGGAAAGTCAAGATTTTGCTCTCATTGCCCATGCTGCTACCCTAGAAGCGCGAGTGTCGTTTATGCACTTCTTTGATGGCTTCCGCACGTCGCATGAAGTACAGAAGGTTAAATTGCTCTCAGATGAGGATTTGCGATCGCTCATCCACGATCACCTAATACTCGCCCACCGCAGCCGTGCACTGACCCCAGATCGTCCAGTTTTGCGCGGTACTGCCCAAAACCCTGATGTCTACTTCCAAGGACGTGAAGGCGCTAACCCTTACTACAAGGCTTGTCCAGAAATCGTTCAGCGCATTATGGATCAATTTGGAGAACGCACGGGAAGGCATTACAAAATCTATGAATATTACGGGGCTACCGATGCCGATCGCGTTATCGTTATTATGGGTTCCGGCTGTGAAACCGTCCATGAAACAATAGATTACCTTAACGCCCGTGGTGAAAAACTTGGTGTTGTAAAAGTGCGACTTTACCGCCCCTTTGATGTTCAAAGATTTGTTGCAGTATTACCAAGTAGTGTAAAAGCGATCGCTGTTCTTGACCGCACCAAAGAAGCAGGTAGCGCCGGTGAGCCTTTATATTTGGATGTTGTGGCTGGTATTCATGAAGCGTGGGCAGATAAGGGAGATAATTCTATCTCATTCCCCAAAATTATTGGTGGTCGTTACGGTCTTTCTTCCAAAGAATTTACTCCGGCGATGGTGAAGGGCATTTTTGATCACCTTGGTAAAGCTAAACCAAAAAATCACTTTACTATTGGAATTAATGACGACGTTAGTCATACTTCTCTAAGCTTTGACCCTAACTTCTCCACAGAATCGGATAATGTTGTTCGCGCAATGTTCTATGGGTTGGGCGCTGATGGTACTGTTGGGGCTAATAAAAACTCTATTAAGATTATTGGTGAAGAAACCGAGAATTACGCCCAAGGCTATTTTGTCTATGATTCCAAGAAATCTGGCTCGATGACCGTTTCTCACTTACGCTTCGGTAAAGAGCCAATTCGCTCTACCTACCTAATTGACCAAGCTAACTTTATTGGTTGCCATCATTGGGGATTTCTGGAACACATAGATATTCTGAAGGCTGCTATTTCTGGGGCGACTTTGCTGCTTAACAGTCCATATAATGCAGATACCGTCTGGGAATATCTGCCGCTTAAGGTGCAGCAGCAAATTATCGATAAGCATTTGAAATTATACGTAATCAATGCTAGCCAGGTTGCGCGTGAAAGTGGCATGGGTGGAAGAATTAACACTATTATGCAGGTATGCTTCTTTGCTTTAGCGGGTGTCTTGCCAGAAGAAGAAGCGATCGCTAAAATCAAACAAGCGATTGACAAAACCTACGGTAAAAAAGGTGCAGAAGTCGTCCGCATGAACTTGCAAGCTGTAGACAACACTTTAGAAAACTTGCATAAAGTAGATATACCACAGACAATTCTCACAGACGCGATTAATCGCGTCTCTACTCCTAACTCTTGTACAGACGCGATTAATCGCGTCTCTTCACTTAACTCCGCTCCCGAATTTGTGCGGGAAGTTCTGGGCAAAATCATGGTGTGGGAAGGTGATGACTTACCTGTTAGCAGACTACCAGTTGATGGCACTTTTCCTGTAGGTACTGCCAAGTGGGAAAAACGTAACGTTGCTGAAGAGATACCTGTGTGGGATCTGGATGTCTGCGTTCAGTGTGGTAAGTGCGTCATGGTTTGTCCCCACAGTGCCATCCGTGCCAAGGCTTATCAATCAGATGAGTTAGTCAATGCACCAGAAACCTTTAAATCAACTGGTGCAAAAGATAAAGACTTTGCCAATCAAAAATTTACCATTCAAGTTGCCCCAGAAGACTGCACAGGATGCGCCATTTGTGTAGATATTTGCCCGGCTAAAAATAAGTTTGAGCCATTGCGGAAAGCAATTAATATGGCAGAGCAGCTGCCTTTACAAGAACAAGAGCGGAAAAACTGGGATTTCTTCTTAAGTTTACCCAATCCTGACAGGCGATCGCTAAAATTAAATCAGATTCGTCAACAACAACTGCAAGAACCTTTATTTGAATTCTCTGGTGCTTGTGCAGGTTGTGGTGAAACACCTTATTTAAAATTATTAACACAATTGTTTGGCGATCGCGCCGTCATCGCCAATGCTACAGGTTGCTCCTCAATTTATGGTGGCAATCTCCCCACAACTCCTTGGACAACCAACGCCCAAGGACGCGGCCCCGCGTGGTCTAATAATCTATTTGAAGATAACGCCGAATTCGGTTTTGGCTTCCGTCTTTCCCTCGATAAACAAGCTGAGTTTGCGGCGGAATTGTTGCACCAATTGGAAAGTGGGGAATGGGGCATAGGGCATGGGGAATTGGGAATATCTCACGAGTTGGTACAGTCTATTCTCAATGCCAAACAAAACACTGAGGCTGATATTTGGGAACAACGAGAACGGATAGCGCTGTTGAAACAAAAGCTAGATGAACTGTTAGAAAAAAGGAATTACCACTCCCATGCCCAAATCCAAAATCTCAAATCCCTTGCAGACTACTTGGTGAGAAAAAGCGTCTGGATTGTTGGCGGTGACGGTTGGGCTTATGATATTGATTTTGGCGGCATCGATCATGTAATCGCTAGTGGTCGAAATGTCAACATCTTGGTGATGGATACAGAAGTGTATTCTAATACAGGCGGTCAATCTTCCAAAGCTACGCCACGAGCCGCAGTTGCCAAATATGCCGCCAGTGGCAAGCCTGCACCTAAAAAAGACTTAGGGATGATTGCCATGACCTACGGAAATGTCTACGTAGCGAGTGTAGCTCTTGGTGCTAGAGATGAACATACCCTGAAAGCGTTTCTGGAAGCAGAAGCTTATGACGGTCCATCACTAATTATTGCTTACAGCCATTGCATCGCCCACGGGATTAATATGACTACGGGGATGAATCACCAGAAAACTCTGGTAGAATCAGGTCGTTGGTTGCTGTATCGGCATAATCCAGAGTTGCTCAAACAGGGTAAAAATCCATTGCAATTGGATATGCGATCGCCTAAGCAATCTGTAGAACATTCGATGTATCAAGAAAATCGTTTTAAAATGCTCACCAAGAGCAAACCAGACGTTGCCAAGCACTTGTTAGAACAAGCCCAAGCTGAGGTAGATGCCCGTTGGCAGATGTACCAATATTTGGCAAAACGCGATATTCTCTGAATTGAAACTTCCTAATTACAAATTACGAATTACAAACGGGACGCTGGGCGATGGCAGGTTTGAAAACGGGAATTTTTTGTGAGTTTGTGCAGGCTTTTTCGTGTTTGTCTAGCCGCAAATTCCATTGACCAAGGCTCACGAATGCTCAATCACTACAAACACAGGGGAAAATCATGGCTAATTCATCATTCAATTTCCTTAACCTCTCTGATTTGAATGGCAATAATGGCTTTATAATTAACGGCATTGCAGCCTCAGTCAGCTCAGTCAGCAATGTGGGGGACATTAACAACGATGGTATTGACGACCTGATTATTGGGGCATCAGATGCCTCCCCCAACCGTTATCGGAGTGGGCAAAGCTATGTAGTGTTTGGGGGGACGAATCTGGGCAGTGGCGGCACTCTCAAACTCTCTGAGTTGAATGGCACTAATGGCTTTATAATTAACGGCATTGCAGAGAATGACTTCTCAGGCTCCTCAGTCAGCAATGCGGGGGACATCAACAACGATGGCATTGACGACCTATACTCTCGTTGGTGATGCGGGTGCTGACAGATTCCTTTACAATACCAATGCTGCTTTTAACGGCTCTGCAATTGGTGTAGATACCATTAGTAACTTCAACAGTTGCCAAGGTGACAAGATTGTACTATATCTGACTAGCTTTAGTGCGATCGCTTCGACTCCGGGAACAGGTTTTAGCAACGCCAGTGATTTTAAAATCACAACTTCCACCGGGGCTAACACGGCAAAAATTGTCTATGACGCTGTGAATGGGCAATTGTTCTACAACCAAAATGGTAGCGCAGCTGGTTTTGGCAGTGGTGGTTTATTTGCAACTCTAACTGGTGTGCCAACTCTCACGGCATCAGATTTTGTGTTGCAAGCGTAGTTTGTCCTGAAACATCTCTGAAAAAGAATGTAGAGATTTTGTAGCAATACGCTTGGGTTAACCCGGATTTCTTTCTTCTCTCTGCGTCCTTCTCTACCAGACGCTGCGCGTTCATGTAGTGTCTCGTAGAGAAGGCGGTTTGTTAAAAAAAATGACTTTGACAAAGAGTTTTAGCCTTAACCCAAGCGTATTGGACTTTGTAGTGCCACGTTTGTTAAAACACTAACCACTCTGGGCTACTTAGAGAGACGAGTCATTTCAAACAATTGCTGGGCATTACTTCCTAAAAAAGCATCGAAAAGTATTTGCTCTCCAGATTCCACTTCCACAGGATAACGCTGGGCAATTTCATAATAGGCGTAAGTCCAAGGAATCTGAATTTCTGCACCACTATTATCATCTAATACTGTCACCATTTCTGTTGCTGCTTGAGTTGCAGTTTGCCGCAAACCACAAGCAATATTTCCCTCTATCTCTGCTTTCATTGGTACACCCAGGTTAGCCAAACCATCGGCGGTAGTCTCAATGTCTGGATATTCTGGAGTGTTCTGGCTGTTGACGTAGCCTGTAAAATGGTTGACAGCATATCCATGCAGCAACACCCAAGCCCCATACTGAGTAACCTGATTCACTTCTTCCACAACAGAACGCCGAGGAGGTAGCCAAGGGCGGGTGAAGACTTGCTGGAGTTGTTTGGCAATGGTTTCAATATTCCCGTCTTTTTGTAGAAGAGTCAGGGGTAAGGTCAGTTTGTCTGGGATTGAAGATACTGTTTTAAAGATGAGTTGGGCAATATTAATAGGCAATTCATCAACAATCAACTCGCTGATAAACAGCTTGGGTAAGTTAAATTCCTCTTGTTGTGGATGACGATAATAACGGGCATATAAATGGGTTTGAGCAAAATTATACTCTCTAGCCGCCACGTAACCCAAAGCTTCTGCAAGTTGTCCCAGGTAGTCAATTCCCAGGTTAATTTTACCTTGTGGGCTATCTACTAATAAACGCAAAGACCGAAAGGCGATGTGGTCGTTGGCGACAGTCCCACCCGCAGCAGTAATCATTTGCTGGTAGGTACGGGCATGATTTACCCTGGCGCTGTATTCTTGCCAAAGTAATTTCCATAAATAAGAGGCTATTTTATTAGTCATTTATCATTTCCCCCTACTCCCATTCGGCTACGCCCTTCTCTACGAGAGGCTGCGCCAACGACTACGCTCAGGACAAGCTCACGGCAAGCCTACTCCCTACTCTCTCTCATTTTTAAAACCTCGCTGATAATCTGAAGGGCTATCTGAATTTGTTCACTGTCGATAACTAGAGGGGGACAGAAACGAATTGCGGCTTTACCGCAACCAAGCAATAATAAACCGCGTAAAAAAGCTTCTTGGATAACGCGATCGCGCAATCTATAATCAAGATTACCCTGTTCATCCAATAAATCCACCGCTACCATCAAACCTTTACCTCGTGGTGGCGATACTCTGGGAAATTTTTGATGCAACTCGTTAAGACTAGCTTGTAATAATTCTCCCATCTGAGTAGAATTGGTCATCAACCCACTTTCCAGCAGTCGCAGAGTGGCAATACCGGCAGCACAAGCTACGGGATTACCGCCAAATGTGGTGGCGTGAGAACCTGGAGGCCAAGTCATTAACTCTGGTCTGGCAAGTATCGCTCCTAATGGCAGACCACTGGCGATACCTTTAGCTATAGTAATGATATCAGGCATCACACCCCAATGCTCGATCGCAAATAAGCGACCAGTCCGCCCCATTCCCGCTTG
>Ga0123337_10007140_pt1 | contig 10481 bp, 9 predicted proteins | sample frozenSSSSmetaG_FD_89792 | JGI IMG/M metagenome (GOLD analysis project Ga0123337, IMG submission 89792) | Glacier valley bacterial and archeal communities from Borup Fiord, Nunavut, Canada, to study Microbial Dark Matter (Phase II) -... | ecosystem: Environmental > Aquatic > Freshwater > Ice >...
ATGTTGCGACGGGCAAGCAACGTTGGACATATTCGCCATCACTCAGCACGTCCTATATTTTCGATGTTGCCCTGTCGCCCGATGGCAAGCGTGTCGCGGCAGTTGGGAGCAAAAGCCTCGTTTGGATTCTCGACGCAGCAACTGGACACCTACTAACGACCCTGGACGAGCAAGCTGGCTTTCTCCTCGGCGTGGCGTGGTCGCCCGATAGTACCCGCGTTGCGATAGGCAATGACAGTGGAACCGTAGACATCAAAGATGCGACAACCGGCAAGACGCGCGCGACTTATAAGGGCCATACTGCTGGTGTAGTCCGTGTCGCATGGTCGCCCGACGGCACACACATCGCCTCAGCGAGTTATGATGGCACGGTCCAAGTGTGGAACGCGACAACGGGACAGCATGCCCTCACGTATAGCGGAAATGCAAACCCTGTATTCTCCGTCGCGTGGTCGCCTGATGGCAAGCATATCGTCTCAGGCACAGGGGCCGCTGGCAATCATTCACCTGTCGTCACAGGCAACTCAGTACAGGTGTGGGATGCGACAAGCGGCAAAACGCTTGTGACATACACAGAAAATGAACGTTCCGTCTATGCAGTAGCATGGTCGCGCGACGGAAAATCCATCGCTTCAGGGGGCGATGATGCCGTCATTCGTGTATGGGACGCGACAACGGGACACACCATTGTTGTTTATGAGAGACACAAAGATATTATCTGGAAGCTAGCGTGGTCGCCTGATGGCAAAGAAATTGCTTCCGCGAGCCAGGATGGAACAGTGAAAGTTTGGCAAAGTCTGTAAAAGCGAGATGCTCATTTCACGCAAGCACAAAAATTCGTGGACAACGGCTTGTTATCATGACAAGGGTTTCTAGGCGGTTCCGGCGCGCGAGCGTTGCCCATAGCCTGTGCAGGGTGCTGAATGACGATACATTCAGCACCTTGCACAGCTCCATCACATTCTTGATGCCACCACAAAGGGGTTCGCCGAAAAGTGTTTCCAACAATGGGCGGAGCAACACGTTCTCTAAAGAGATCGCCAGCGTACTCCGACCCAATAAACCCTTTGAATTATGCGGAGAGGTTGGTTTGCTTGCGAATGAATACACCTATCTGCTCAATTGCTTGTTGAGCTTCGGGCAAGACACAAGCAAAACAGTGGAAGACATGCCACATGCCGTCCCACACCGTGATCTCGACGGGAACACGAGCAGCTTTAGCGCGCTCCGCTACATGCAGAGAGTCATCCAGCAGCACTTCATCATTTCCGACATGAATAAATAACGCTGGCATACCATGCATATTCGCATTGATGGGGGAGATCAAAGGGTTCTGCACATCCTCTGTTCCTGCGTACATGCCAGACACAAATGAGATAGCCTGACCAGAAATCCAGGGATCGGCTGCGTCGCGTGTTGTGCGACTTTCGACAGTACCCACAAGGTCGGTCCAGGGCGAAAGCAGCACAGCACCAGCAGGTAGTGGAACACCCTTGTCACGAAGTGTCTGCAAGAGCGCGAGCGTTAGCCCCCCCCCTGCCGAATCGCCACCCAGCACAATATGCTCTGGCTTTGTCCCGTTGGCAAGCAGCCAACGATAGGCTGTAAGCGCGTCCTCTATCGCCGCCGGAAAGACGTGTTCGGGCGCGAGACGATAGTCAATCAACAGACCACGCACACCAGAAGCCGCGCTAATACGTGCAACCATATCGCGATGGGATTTGAACGATCCTAAGACGTACGCTCCACCATGTAAATAGAGCAGGACGCGCTCTGCATCAGCATTAGGCAAGCTAATCCACTCCGCTGGCACTCCATCTGCGCTAACCGACTCAACATGCGTACCCGTTGGGAGCGGCACAGGATGACCAATATAATTCTCAACAAGTAATTCCAGGCTCACACGCTGTTCTTGCAGAGGCGCGGGGGGAGCATTCTTGAGCGTCAACAAATAGGGGCGAATCTTCAAGCTTTCTGGGCTAGGCATTGATGAACCTCCTCGTTCAATTGGAGCTGGTCATACCTGAAATAACAGAAGACAAGGATGTCTTTTGTTGTGGTAATAGTTATGATTATAGACACGTGCCTTCAGGTACGTCAAGCGCACTATGACAGATTCAATACGTGAGGTTGCTGACCAGATGTAAAAGCTTAATACTACACCATACATCGCTCCCCTTTCGCATAAACAGCATATTTGATCCCAAAATTCGACGCACATCACAGCGAAAAATGCTATACTAACACTCAAAGAAGGCAATGCCAGAGCGCGAATCTCAATGAACAGAGGTGAAGAGCCTCTAATGCTACCGAAACAATCCAGTCAATTAGGAACCATAAGGAAAACATCTATGAGTCAAAAGTTAGTCGGGTCTGTCTGTTTGATTACCGGAGCCAGTGCCGGTATTGGTAAAGCGTGTGCGCTCGCGCTCGCTAGCGAAGGCGCTCATCTTGTCTTGACTGCAAGGCGTGATGATCGTCTCGATGATCTGTTGAAGACGCTTCACGCCATCGGCGTTCAAGCCGTGGCCGTCGTTGGAGATGCCCGTGAAGAGGAGACAGCAATACGCGCGATCAATGTTGCAAAAGAGCAGTTTGGAACGGTGAATATCCTGATTAACAATGTCGGCGTGGGAAACTACAAGCCACTGACCGACACAAGTGTTGACGAATATGATGAGATGATGGATAGCAATGTTCGTACCACGTTCCTGTTTACCCGTCATGCAGTTCCCTTGATGATAGCACAAAAATCAGGAACTATTCTTATGATCTCATCAATGGCTGGTATTTACGGATTTGCCGGTGAAGCGGTGTACTGTGCAACCAAATTTGCACAAGTCGGGTTCGCGCAAGCCTTAGACAAAGAACTGCGCCCACATGGGATCAAAGTAGGCGTGATTTGTCCCGGCGGGGTGAAGACAGAATTTGCGTTGGGAAAGGGCCGCACAGAAGAAAGTGTTGCAGAGTCAGCGATGCTTGATCCAGAAGATGTAGCGGCAACAGTCTTGCTGGCGTGTACACAATCTTCTCGCTCACGCATCATTGAGATTCAGATGCGTACTATGAATGAGCCTTTAGCCTAAACGAGGACATAAGCAGAGGAAGGGTAGACAGACCCTTCCTCTCACATTGGGTAGAGAGGGGGAGCCATACTATCCAGAGCTAAACATACTTTGGGGAATAAACATAGCGTAAGAAGAAAGACCGGAGACGCGACATGAGTTACGGCAACAGGAAAAAGATGAGAACAGGCGAAAAAGTGTGAACAATATGCTTTTTGTTGCCTGTTCTCTCTTGTAGTATGACGCAGCGTGCGAGTCGTATGTAGGGCCACTACATACTATACGCGAGGGCCATGCTCGAAGAAAATCATTTCCTTTGCATCACGGCGGTTTCCCTCAGCCGGTGTCTCATCTGGATACCCTACAGGGAAGATACTATAGCTTTTCCAGGTTGTAGGTACATTGAGGAAGTCGCGCAATTCATCTTCCATTTGTAAGTTCATATGCTGATTAGAGGCGGCTAATCCAGCGGCGGCAAGGGCGTTCCAGACATTCGCCTGGGCAATTCCCAGTGCCTGCGCCGCGAAACTCTTTACTACCTCAGGGGGCATCCCAGACGAGAGCTGGCCTGTAGCAATAGCCGTATCCTCGAAAAACACAATGCTGAAAACACCCGCACGATACCCAGGAAGGCGATCTAACGCGCGTTGCAACTGCTCACCCTGGAGCTTTTGCTTGAAAGTGGCTTCAACAAAGTCCCAAAACTCTCCATTGCGCTCCTTTAGTACAACAATGCGTGTTGGCTGGCTGTTTCCAGAAGAGGGCGACCAGCGAGCCGCCTCAAGGATACGCAGGATCGTCTCGTCGCTCACTGGACCAGAAGTAAGCTTACGTATAGAACGCCGCTTCAAAACAGTATCGAGCTGGACTTGGAGCGCGGCATGATCGAATTGCAATGTCTCATTAGATAGAGCCATGATGTTTTTTCTCCACAATTTGATGTTCTTGTTGATCGAGTCTAGGAAACTTCAAAAAGAGTCACAGTACCACGAAGCATAATCCTGTTTGTATCGTTCTGTCTTTAGAATATCTTCGATTTCTCTTTAGGAAGTTGCTTCCTTTTCATAGTATAGCAGAAATTTTTATATTTGTACAGTAACGCGGTAATAGTTTGCTGCTATCTAAAAGTTAGATAACAGCAATGCTTGTAATTTGAGAACAGTATTCCAATTTCTCGCGGTTCCCACCGTTTGCAACTTTTTTTCAAGCAGACTGTGAGAAAGTTTTGAACGTCCCATACCATCAGGATAGTAGATATAAACCTCTTGCCCAAGTATGAAAATCTCCTCCGGACCAGCATACGCATTGAGCAGTGCCTCCTGAGCAAGAGGCTCAGGACATGTTGCCAGAAACACGACGGCAATCGATTTTGCCTCTTTGTTTGGCTGATCACGAAACGGGTTTTTTGCGCTGATCGCGCTAAGTTCTGCTAAAGTCCGAACAAAAATATCCGTATGAAAGCCGAAGCTCTTCTCAAAGCCCTCCTCAAGGTACTTTTGTAGGGCTGCGCCCTCTTCTTCGTCACCAGTGAAAATCACATTTCCACTTTGGATATAGGAAAGGACATCGCTGAATCCCAGAGAGGTATACAACTCTTTGAGGTCATACATTCGCACCATACGATGTCCCCCAACATTAATACCACGCAAAAGTGACACATACTTCGTCATGCTTACCCCGCTCTTCATATTGTTATCGTTTTATCATTTTGCGTACTGACTATACTGAGAACAGGTGGACACAAACCACCATTGCGCTACGTGATTGCAGGGTCAGGCAGAGAGTCGATGGAAGCCGCCCACTTACCATCTTCTCCCGCAAGTGATCTACATATTGCAACACAGCGTATTCTTTTATAGAGCGTACGATTATAGAACGTATGACAATTATAGACAATCTATTCATGATTTTTTGTAAAGGATACAGACATGACAAATATTCAAAAAACAGTTGCGCTTGTGTTTGGAGTCGTTTTTCTTCTGATTGGTCTTCTTGGGTTTGTGCCAGCACTGACTCCCGGTGGCGCATTACTCGGTCTTTTCATGGTAAACGGTGTACACAGTGTTGTGCATATCCTCTTCGGCGTATTCGGTATCGTCGCCGCTCTGACTGGCTTTTCTCGTTTGTACAATAAAGTGGGTGGTGTGATCTACCTGGTACTTGCACTCGTTGGGTTCATCGCGTTGCTTGGTCTTACCGTACTGGCCCCTGGAGGCATGTTGCTTGGATTGGTTATGATCAACATGGCTGACAACTTCTTGCATCTTGTGCTTGGGCTGGCACTGGCCTATGTTGGCTTTGGCATCAATGCCTCACGCGCAGTTCCTCAGCGAGCGTAGTCGCACAAAAAGGGCAACATTCGCCTCGTAGACATGCGTTCGCCATAGCCAACGCTCTTCTTCTCAATGAGACGCGAAAACAGCAAGAAGCGGATAGCACACGTGTGCTATCCGCTTCTTGCTGTTTTCGCGTTCAGCCCTTTTTTGAAGAACATATTCCTTCGTCTTTTCCATACCTCCTTCTCTTCTTCACGCTCAAACTTCTCGCTTCACTTTGTGTACTTCCTAATTGAAGCAGTAAGAAGATAAAAGTAAGACTTCTTTTTAGGCTAAAAATCTACTGTTTTTCTTCTTATGCCCATCAGATATTGCTTTTTGAGAAAATATACCTTATACTTTACCTAATTGGTTAACCATACTACGAATTGAAAGCAAGGGTCATTCCATCGCGATACAGTATGGGGTTGAGCCGTAATTTGCCCCGGTAGAGTATGCCAAAGGAGGCTTTTCTCATGAAAGAGCAACACGCGTCGCAGCTATCAACACTAGGGGTCATAGACAGACGGGACTTTCTCAAACTTGCAGGAGCATTCGGGCTGTCTGTAACAGCCTTAGAAGCCCTGTTTGCACAACAAGAAGTCGCATTCGCAGCGTCACAAGACATTACCGCAGGACTTGTAGGCTCCTGGGGTTTCGATGAGGCGACTGGAACGAGTGCCGCCGATGCTTCGGGAAGTGGCAATACCGCCACACTTAGTGGGCAGCCAACATGGACGGTTGGCAAGGTCAAAGCGTCCCTGCTCTTCGACGGCAAAGGGACATCCGTTGACATCCGCAAAAACGTTCTTGCTACCAACGGAAGTTATTCCGTTGCCGCCTGGGTACAACTGACAAGCACCAGCGGCTGGGCAACAGCCGTGAGTCAGGACGGAACCAATGTAAGCGGCTTTTTCTTACAGCACACCGATCCCAACGCGGGCAATGACGGCGGCAAGTTCGCGTTTAGTCTCGTGAGTGCCGACTCCACCTCTGGCAACTCCGTGCGTGCGGTTTCACCATTTCAGCCACTCCCACACGTCTGGTATCATCTCGTGGGAGTGCATGACGCGGGCAACAATACCATCTCCCTCTATATCAATGGAACGTTGGCCGCGACAGCGCCTGTTAGCCCTGCGTGGAACGCTACAGGGGAAACCGTTATCGGAAGGGCACGCTGGCAGGGCAACGCGGTTGACTTCTGGCCTGGAAAGATCGACGATGTGCGTGTCTATAATCGCGTCTTGAGTGCTCAAGAGGTACAAACCGTCTATAGTGGCGCGCCTACAATCACGCCGATACGCCCACCCGCCGTGCCACTGATTGTCCGTAGTCCGTATGTCAGTACATGGCAAACAACCGATGTTCTCCCTGGCGCGTGGTCAACCTTTTGGGATGGCGGCGTCAAAGCACTGACCGGTATCGCGCGTATCGACGGCAACGCCTACATCTTCCTGGGCAGCCCGCTCAATATAGGCAAGACGCAACTTATGACACAGACACAGTTAGAGATTACCCCCACACAGTCGCGCTATACCTTTCAGGGGGGCGGCGTGACACTCATGCTCAATTTCTTGTCGCCCGTCGAGGCAACAGATATCCAACGGCTCTCTCTCCCGTTTGGCTATATCTTCGCTCAAGCACAAAGCACTGATGGCGACACCCATGCCGTCAGCCTTTACTTCGACATTTCTGCGGAATGGGCGCATGGCACAAATACCACACCTGTCACCTGGAATAGCGAACAGGTGGGATTAGCCAACGGCAATCTAACCGCCCTCTCTGTTACACCTAGCGCGCCACAACTACTGGCTGAGACGAACCAGTATCCATCCTGGGGAACAGCGGTTTGGGCCACGAAGAGCCAGCCACGTGTCACATCCCAAATCGGAGCCGACACCGATGTACGCCCACTCGCGGTCAGCCAGGCCACACTCACCAATAACGTCGATGCCAGTAAGCCACGCGCCATTAATGATCGCTGGCCGGTGTTCGCCTTTAGCTACAATCTTGGTACTATTGCAGGACAAGCGAGCGATCCAGCAGTGTTTGTGCTGGGACATGTGCGCCAACCCGCCGTTAGTTATCTTGGAAACAACGTACCCTCCCTCTGGCAATCGTACTGGTCAAGCTGGCAGGCAATGCTCGCCTTTGCGTATGACGATGCGGCGGCAGCCCTTGATCGTGCGAACACGCTGGATAGCAGTATCACGGCGGCGGCAACACAAACCAATGGCGTGCACTACGCCGCGCTGTGTTCGCTCGCGCTACGACAAGCGTTTGGCGGTGTAGAACTAGTCGGCACAGCCACCACCCCATGGCTCTTCTTGAAAGAGATCAGCAGCGATGGGAACATCTCGACGGTGGACGTGGTATATCCGTGTATTCCTGTATTCTACTACACCAACCCTTATCTGGTGCGTCTCCTGCTCGATCCCATTCTGGCCTATTCAGAGAGTGGCAAATGGCCGAAGGTATTCTGCGTCCACGACCTCGGTTCTTCCTACCCCAATGCCACAGGCCATAACGACGGCAAAGAGGAGGATATGGAGATCGAAGAATCGGCGAACATGTTGATTATGACCTCGACTTATCTGCACGGCGCGAGTGCAAACGACGCCACCGCTTACGCCACCGCCCACTACGCTATTCTCAAGCAGTGGGCCGATTACCTTGTCACCAATACGCTCGACCCCGCGAGCCAGAACCAGACAGACGATTTTACGGGCTTTATCGCCCATAGCTCAAACCTCGCTCTCAAAGGTATTCTCGGCGTCGGTGCAATGGGCCAAATCGCCAGTTTCGCAGGTAACACCACGGATGCTCGCTACTATAGCGGACAAGCGAGCAGCTTAATTGGACAATGGGCCACGAAATCACAGGACTCCTCAAACCAGCATTTGAAGTTGGCTTACGATCAGGATGGGACATGGAGCCTGAAATACAACGCGTTCCCCGATAAACTGCTTGGTCTGAACCTTCTCACAACTGGGATACTTCAAGAAGAGGCCGCGTGGTATAGCGGGAAGAAAAACCAGTACGGTATTCCACTCGACAGTCGGCATAGCTACACAAAAGCCGACTGGGAAATGTGGATGGCGGCATCTACCGATGACACCAACTTACGTCAGTTTATCGTTGATGCCCTCTACCAGTTCGCCAACACAACGAACTCGCGCGTCCCATTCACGGACTGGTACGATACCGTTGCCGATACACAAAACGGTTTTCAAGCCCGTCCCGTTATCGGCGGCCTCTTCTCTATCCTTGCCAGGAAAAAGAGCGGAAATTAGCGCTTCCCATTTAAAATATCACGCTCGTTTGTAGTAGTACCCGTGCCTTCGTGAATTATTCACGAAGGCACGGGTACTAGGCAAGAGACGCCACCCGAAAAACCTTGATACACAAGCCAAATCCTATTGACATACCGCACAGTCTTTATTAAAATGTAAGTCTGTAACAAAACGTATTCTCATAGACTTCTTTCCCTTCTTGGGATAGAACAGCAGAGTTGTGGAACACGATGGTGGATGTAGACAATACAACTAACACGGCGAAACATGCTATCTCTGTACGCAATCTCGCCTTCCGCTATCGTGCCTTCGACGATGACATGGACGCCTCCACAGTGGTAAACCAACCGTTGGCTATTCAAGACGTTTCACTTGAACTGGCAAAGGGGAAGCTACTTCTCATCGCTGGCTCGCTGGTACTTCTCGCGCTCATAACCACTGTGAATATCTGGGGATATTCTCTTCCAATAGCGTCCTCCATATACAGGGTATACTAATGCTATTGAAGAAAGGAAGAAGCTAGATGCTAGATCAGAGCCAAAAAGAGCGTAACACACTTATTCCAACGCATGCACCAACTCACGACTACGGCTACTACAAAGAGGTATTTGCAGGCTATCCCATGCCGTTTGCCTACCTCGACCTGGACCTTTTAGAGCAAAATATTCATGCGGTTATAGCCCGTGCGGGTACTAAAAATGTGCGCCTGGCCTCCAAATCACTCCGCAGTGTCGCCGTCATCAAACGTATCCTTGCGGCCTCGCCGATATTTCAGGGAATTATGAGCTACACAACCCGCGAAGCCGTCTACTTGGCCTCGCAGGGCATCGACGATCTGCTTATCGGGTATCCCGCGTGGCATCCTGACGATATCGCGGCGGTAGCCCATGCAACGGCGGAGGGAGCGCGTATCACGCTGATGGTTGATAGCATTGAGCATGTTGAGCAGGTCGAGCGCATCGCAAGTAAACACGGTGTACGTTTACCTTTGTGTCTTGATATCGACATGGCAACGCAATTGCCAGGACTCCACTTTGGCGTTTGGCGTTCGACGTTACGTACCCCTGAGCAGGCGCGACCAGTAATCGAGCGCATCCTGACCTCTCCGCATGTCTGGCTCGATGGACTCATGGGGTATGAGGCACAAATCGCGGGTGTTGGCGACACACTCGCGGGTCGGGCATTAAGAAGTATGATTGTACGCCAACTTAAACGCTACTCATTACGTGAAATCGTGGCGCGCCGCACCGTACTTATAGAACTCATCGCCTCCTACGGCCAGCCATTACGCTTTGTGAATGGCGGCGGCACAGGAAGTATGCGTACAACAGGTATGGAACCTGCTGTGACAGAGATCACCGTCGGCTCCGGCTTCTACGCGCCAGCACTTTTTGATAGCTATCGAGATTTCCACTATCAACCAGCAGCGGGTTTCGCCATCGAGATTGTACGCCGTCCCCAGTCATCACTCTATACCTGTCTCGGCGGCGGCTATGTAGCATCCGGTGGCACGGGGCCAGAAAAGCAGCCACACCCCTATCTGCCCACCGGTGCGCGCCTCGATCCAGTCGAAGGCGCGGGCGAAGTGCAAACGCCCATTCGCTATAAAGGTCAGACTCCGCTCGCGCTCGGCGACCCAATATTTCTACGTCATAGCAAGGCAGGCGAACTCTGTGAACGCTTCTCTCATCTTTTACTTGTCTCAGATAGTACCGTCAAAGGCAAATTCACAACGTATCGCGGCGACGGTCAATGTTTTCTATAGAAGGGTACGCCCATGACCGTAATAGCAAACGGACAATGGAGCA
>Ga0123337_10007141_pt1 | contig 10479 bp, 8 predicted proteins | sample frozenSSSSmetaG_FD_89792 | JGI IMG/M metagenome (GOLD analysis project Ga0123337, IMG submission 89792) | Glacier valley bacterial and archeal communities from Borup Fiord, Nunavut, Canada, to study Microbial Dark Matter (Phase II) -... | ecosystem: Environmental > Aquatic > Freshwater > Ice >...
ATCGAATCGATGATGTGAATGAACGCCTCGTAGGACGAGAAGAAGCCGTGCCGCCCGGTCAGTAGGTAGCCTTCCAGCCAGCCTTCGCAGTTCGTCTCGCTGAGGACTTCCATCACGCGGCCATCCGGCGATATATGATCATCGAAGGGGTAAACCGCCGCCGTCGAAACGCGGTCGGTGACTTCCCAGAGCGCGCTCAGGCGGTTCGATGAAGTCTCGTCCGGTCCGAAGACGCGGAAGTTCAGCGTATCCATGTTCAGCTTCATAATGTCGCGCAGCAAGCGCCCCAGCACGCGCGTCGCCTCACCCAGCACCGCGCCCGGCTTCGACACCTCGACCGCATAGCTCGCGAATTCCGGCATTTGCAACGGACGCAGCAGCAGGCCGCCGTTAGTGTGCGGATTGGCGCTCATGCGGCGCGTCCCAACCGGAGCAAGCGCGGCATATTCGGCGCGGAAAGTCCCATTCTCATCGAAGATTTCTTCGGGTTTGTAGCTCTTCATCCACTCTTCGAGCAGCTTCAGGTGATCCGGCTTGCTCATATCTTCCATCGGGACCTGATGCGCGCGGAACGTGCCTTCGACCTGTATGCCATCGACCACCTTCGGACCCGTCCAGCCCTTCGGCGTCTTCATGATAATCATCGGCCACGCCGGGCGCTTGGTGAATCCATTCGTGCGCGCTTCGATCTGGATCGCGCGGATTTCAGCCAGCACGGTATCCAGCGTTTCGGCCATCGCCTGATGCGCGGCCTCGTGGTCGTCGCCCGCGCTCTCGACCCAGTACGGCTTGTAACCGTAACCGCGCATCAGCATATCGAGTTCTTCATGCGGAATGCGCGCCAACACCGTCGGACCCGCGATCTTGTAACCATTCAGATGCAAAATCGGCAGCACCGCACCGTCGTGGACCGGGTTCAAAAACTTGTTGCTGTGCCAGCTTGCCGCAAGCGCGCCAGTCTCCGCTTCGCCGTCACCAATCACGCAGGCGACGATCAAATCCGGGTTGTCGTAGGCCGCGCCATAGGCGTGTGCGAGCGAATAGCCGAGTTCTCCTCCCTCGTGGATCGAGCCGGGCGTCTCCGGCGCGGCGTGTGATGGGATGCCGCCGGGGAACGAGAACTGTTTGAACATGCGGCGAATGCCCGCCTCGTCCATCGAAATGTCGGGGTAAACCTCGCTGTACGTCCCTTCGAGGTACGCATTCGCGACCATTCCCGGACCGCCATGCCCCGGACCGCACACATAAATCATATCCAGATCGTTCTCGACGATCAGGCGATTGAGGTGAACATAGATGAAATTCAGCCCCGGCGTGGTCCCCCAGTGTCCCAGCAGGCGCGGCTTGATCTGCTCGCGCGTGACCGGCTTTTTCAGCAGCGGATTCTCGAAAAGATAGATTTGGCCGACCGAGAGATAGTTGGCCGCGCGCCACCAAGCATCCATTTTGTGCAGCAGTTCCGGCGCGAGCGTCGTTTTCGTGGCTTCAAGCATGGAGTACCCCCTCTACTAAATGAGCGATTTGCAGTTCTTCATCCGTTTTGATGATGCGAACCGCGACCCGGCTGGCATCTGTTGAAATAATACCTGCGTGATCGGTGTTGCGCCCCGCGTCGATCTCGATACCGAGAAAGCCCAGCCCCTCGCAGATCGCCGCGCGCACCGGGGCTGAATTCTCCCCGATGCCGCCCGCAAATACGATGCAATCCAGCCCGCCGAGCGCCGCCGCATATGCGCCAATCGTCTTCTTCGCGCTGTAACAAAACAGCGCTACCGCATCGGCAGCACGCGGGTCGGTCGGCGCGCGTTCCAGCAGGTCGCGCATATCCGAGCTGGTTTCCGAGACGCCGATCAATCCCGACTCGGCATTGACCATCTTGCTGATCTGTTCCGGCGAGAGGCCATCCGTCTGCGCGAGGTAGAGCAGCACACCGGGGTCGAGGTCGCCCGTGCGCGTCCCCATCACGAGTCCGGCGGTCGGTGTGAAAGCCATCGTCGTATCAATCGGCTTGCCGTCGCGCACGGCGGCCATGCTCGCGCCGCTGCCGAGGTGCGCAAGGATCACGCGCCCCGCCGCCGGGTCCTTATCGGCTGTTTTCAGGCGGCGCAGTTCATCCATCAGATAGGCATACGACAGCCCGTGAAACCCATAGCGCCGTACCCCACGCTCCGCATAGCGACGCGGGATCGGGAGCAGCTTCGCTACAGTCGGTAGATCGCGGTGAAAGGCGGTATCGAAGCACGCAATTTGCGGAAGCTGCGGATATGCGCCCGTCACGGCACGGATCATTGCGATTTCAGCGGGTAGATGTTGCGGGTCAAACGGGCTGAGGGCGTCCAGCGCGTCGAGGATTTCCGGCGTGACGCGCTGCGGGTCGGAATAGTTCGGACCGCCGTGTACGATGCGGTGTCCTATCGCGCCAATCTGCTCAAATGGGATTGCCTGCTCGACGGCATGAATCAGCAATTGCAGGTGATCGCCCGCCGGAGCCGCCTGCTTGTGCGTCTGCCCGCTCGCATGGTCGGTGACTTCGATGCGCGTATCCGGCAAACCAATCCGCTCCGCCTTGCCGGAGAGCCGCCGCGTGAGCGCCGCACTATCGAAGACGGCAAACTTGATCGAGGAGGACCCGCCGTTGATCGTCAGGATATATTGCATCTGGATAGCGCCGACTCCTTGCTACCGACTCTACTATCTTAGCAATTGTCCACGCGCCACCAAAACTCGCAAGCGCCTGAGTTCAAGCTATTAACTCACCTTACTCAGAATGCAGTAAACTGAAAAGATGAAAAAGCAAGAACTGATTGATGCTCATCTGCTGGCCTTTGCAGTGGAAGAAGCGCGATTGAACGAGCAGACGATCCATTTCCCGGTGTATAAGGGTTCCCTAACCGGGACAAGATCTGAGAAAAATCTATAGATCATTATGTTTGATCTGCACGCTGGTAGCGGAGTAGGACGACCCCACTCCCGAATCGCCGGGTTTCAATCAGCCGCAAGCTGATTATCTTGTCGAGCGCCGGGAACATGGGTTTGCCGCCTCCCAGAACGACAGGATGGACAACAGGACGGTATTCATCAATCAAGTCGAGCCGCATAAAACTCGCCGCAAGGCCAGCGCCACAAACCACCACGTCCTTACCGGATTGCGCTTTCAACGCTCTGACCTCTTCGGCAATGTTATCGTTCACCAGCCTTGCGTTCTCGCCAACTTGCTGAAGGGTCTTTGAGAACACTATTTTAGGTATGCTCTGCCAGATACGGGCATACTCGATCTCATGGGCTGGCGCTGACAGGTTGGTATGCGCTGTTGTCCAGTAAGCTGCCATGTTCTCGTATATCCGTCGCCCATACAACTGGAGATCGAACTCCCGTTCCTGCTTGTTGAAGAACTGGTGGAGTTCCTCATCGGGATTACTCCAGTCAAGTGAACCGTTTGAGTCCTCAATGAAACCGTCGAGCGACACGTTCAGACAGTAGATTACTTTTCTCATGGCAACACTCTCCCACCTATTTCATAGAGTCCCTCGTTGGAAACGACGCGATTTTAACCGATGTAGAGGAAAGCGAATCTCCCTTATTTTAGCACAGAAGTTCGATATGTCAAATCAGACTCGCGCCATTGTTGGGAAACCAATAATAATAGACGTTACACAGTTGAGCAAACCGGATGCCAAGAATGGAGTCCCTACGCAGACGGCGCATTTTGTAGGGGCGGCATTCTTGCCGTCCGTGAGCCTAAATTGCGTTCAACTGCGTAACGTCTACTATTAAGTTAATTTACGTATGATTTCATATGAACGCCTGTGCTATAATATCATTGTCCGCATACCGAGGAGTTACGAAATGAATGCAAATGCCTTTCGCCAATTCTACGAATATCACTTCACTGAAAATCGCAAGATATGGGACAAGTTTATCATTTCACTTTCCCATGAACAGTTCACCCAAGATGTAGATTACTCTGTCGGGTCTGTCCGAAACCAAATTGTTCATCTCATGAGCGTTGATAATACATGGTTTAGTAGCTTGCGCGGCGTTGAAATCCCGCAATCGCTTGATCCCGCTGCCTTTGACGATCAGAAAACAATTCGTTCGCACTGGGACATTGTTGAGCAAAAGATGCGCAATTATCTTGCAACCTTGCGCGACGATATGTTATTTGAAAGACCATTCGTAGATGGAGAAGACAAAGACCTTATATTGTGGCAAGTGCTTCTGCATGTAGTCAATCATGGTACAGATCATCGCGCACAGCTCCTCAGGGTATTGAACGATTTGGGAGTCAAAACAGCTCCTCAGGATTACATTTTCTATGTTTACGATAACCCATAGTTCAAAACTGCCCCTTGACAAATGAGAACACATGGGCTATGATGCAGCTATAGCACAAACCAAATAGCTTTATCCACGTCGGCGGGGGTCTACTGATCATAGTCACCCCCACAATGCACGACGAGACCCACGGAGCGCCCCCGCGTAACAAAGAGCCTATCGTCGTGCTTCCACCTCCCTATCATCGTATGACGTTTGGTCCATTAAAAGACCAAAACCCATACCTCACGTATCTGTATAGTGCTTAACCGGCCCGGCATTCTACCATCCAGTGTATAAAGTCGCGGCTTGACCAACCCGCCCTTTCGCTGACGACGATCCTACGCCAATCCAAGCGCCGCGAACTGCGCCGCTGTATCTTCTAGTGAGGAATGTTGAATGCTGTAAATCCCCATGCCGCGCGCGACCTCGATGAATAACACACGATCATCGACGTACACGGCATTCTCTTTCTTCGTCTGCGCAATATCCAGCGCCAGCGAATAAATGTCGCGGTCCGGCTTACGAAAGTGAACATAAGAGGAGACTACGAACGCATCTACGAATTCGCGCAGTTTGAAAGTATCGATCCGGTAATCGGTCAGTTCGCGGCCTTCGTTGCTGACCACAACGATCTTGAGGTTATAACGCGCTTTGAGCGTGCGAATCAGGTTCAGCATGTCCGGGAAAGGCTGCGACTGTTCGTACATGAAGGCACGGAATTCTTCTTTGGTGAAGCTACGCGGCACGTAAAAGACGACCTGATCGAGATATTGATCGAGCGTCAGTTTGCCGTCTTCGTAGGTGTTGAAGCTGAGATGATGGCGCTCATCCATCTGGTCGTAATCGATCTGGAACTTTTCAGCGGCATTCCGGCGCACCTGTCGCCCCCAGCCGTTGGTGAGCAGCACGCCACCCAGATCGAGAAACAGGGTCGTTACGCTTTGCGGTGGAGTTGGGTTGTTCACGATGAATTCCTCCTGTGTAGGGGTCGGGCTTGACCGACCCATCTTCATCCCTACCGTGTGAGTCAAGCCCCGCCGCTAAGAGAAATCACGCGCATTGTGTAGGGGTCGCGGCTTGACCGACCCACAGCCCTTATTTCCAGACCTGCTCGAACACGCGCAGGAAATTCCCGCCGAGGATTTTCTCGATCACTGCGTCAGGATGCCCACGTTCAATCAGATGCCGCGTGAGCGCAGGCATCTTCCCGATGTGTTCCAATCCCTGCGGCGCGAGTTCGAGACCATACAAATCGGAGCCAATCCCCACATGATCCGGTCCCATCACCTCAAGCGCAGTTTCAATATCCGCGACCACATCATCCAGGTCGATCTTGTAGAACCAGATCACGCCGAGGACGCCGCCGTTATCGCGCAGTGCTTCGAGCATCGCGCGGTCGCGTGGCAATGTCAGTCTCGGACGTGGAACGCGCGCACCCATCACACCGATGGCGTCTACGCCTTCACGCGGGAACATGGTACTCGTCGAATGCGAGAGAATCACGGGCGCGGTCGTCATCTCCAGCACTTCCCACACACCGCGTTCGTGCAGGTGGACCAAATCGACCACGATCCCCAGTTCGTTCATACGCCGCACCGCCGCACTGCCGGATGCAGTCAGGCCACCGGGTTGCGCCGCCGCGTAGCTGCCATCGGCGTAAAACGTGCGCCGCACATGCGTCAGGCTCGCGATGCGCAGGCCGAGTTTGTAGTATAGATCGAGCATCCACAAGTTGGGACCCACCGCCTCGAAGCCTTCCAGCGAGAGGATACCGCCGACCTTACCTTCCGCTTTGATACGCTGAATATCAGCAGTAGTCAGGATCGCTTCAAAGCCGGGGATCGTCTCGGCGGCATGGTGAAAATGCCACGCCATATGCAGCCCACGCTCGACCGCCCAGCCGAGTTCCTTATCCTCGATGTAAATCGCGCAGACCTGCGCCGTGAGGCCACCCTCACGCAGACGTGGCACATCATATTGCCCCATCGGTCCGAAAAAAAGCGCCTGTGCAGGAATGCCGAGGCCGCTCTCTGGTATCAGGAAGGGCGATTGCCAGCCGTCTGGCACTTCGACACGATCCGCGAGCGACATTTTGCCGTCCGTAACAGGCATCAGAATATCGCTATGGCCGTCGATGATGATCGCGCGGCGGTGCAGCGCTTCGGCGCGGGCTTCAATATCGACGGAACTCATCGGGTACGCTCTCCCAAAATAGCATCGGGATTGTACTTCGCGCTGCCGCGCAGGAACAGCGCCGGAATAAGCGCGACCACGCACGCCGCCGCGCCAATCAGGAGTAGTTCGTTGATCGCGCGAATGCCGGACGCGAAATAGGCATCCACGTTCAGCTTTTCAGCCGCCTGTGCGGTCAGGTTCGTCGGGAAAGCGCGCTGTGCTTCCGCGACCATCTGGTTGACGCGCGCAAGCGCATAGCTCGTCAGGGATGCAATCGCGACCGTCATCCCGACCAGCCGCAGGATAATCACCAGCGCGGAAGCGACCCCGCGCGCGTCATCCTGCGCATCGTTGATTACCGCCGTCGCAACGGGCGAAATCGTCAGGCCGAGTCCCAACCCGGCGATTGCCATTTGCAGCGCCATCAACGGCGGCGCGGAGGTGGCGCTCCACGTCAGCCCGGCGAAGAACAGCCCGCACGCCGCGAGCAGCAAGCCGCCCACGACCGTCGCGCGGTAGCCGATCCGGTTAGAGAGCGCGCCACCCGGCACGGCGATCAGCGCCATCGGGATCGTCAGCGCGGAGAGCAGAATACCGGAATCCTGTGCCGCGTTCGCTATACTCGCCGCGCTCGCGTTCTCAGCACGCAGGTTGACCAGCAGCGGCACGCTCACGAGACCAAGCATCAGGCAGAAACCGACGACGAGGTTGGTCATCGAGGCTGCGGAAACGTTGCGCTTGCGGAACAGGCGCAGCTCCAGCAGCGGATGTTTGATGCGCAATTCCCAGACGATGAACAGCACGAATACGCCGACCGAACCAAGCAGCAGCGCAAGATTGAATGGCACGGGCTGCCCGACATTGCGCAGTGAGGTCGTGGTCGAGACATCCGTTTGCCCGCCGAGGCTCAGGCTCAGGCCAATCAATGCCGCGCTGACCAGCACCGCGCCCACCACATCGAAGCGCCCACGCCCACGCACGATGGGCAGCCCGCGCAGCGCAACCAGCGTCAGCACGAACGCGATAATCCCAATCGGTACGTTGATGATAAACAACGTATGCCAGTTCGGGGGGGGCAGACCAAGCGGCTTGAGCGCGTTGGCAAGTGCGGGACCGTTATCGTTGAAGAACTTGACCGCGACCCCGCCGTAGAGGTGGCCGAGGACCCACCCGGCGGTATCGATTGCGCCAATCACGCCAATCGGTCCGGTGCGCTTTTCGGGCGGGTACAAATCGCCGACAAGCGCCATGCTGACGGGAACCATCGCGCCCGCGCCGAATGCCTGAATCACGCGCCCGATGATCACCGAAAGCAGCGTCAGTTTGTTCAAATCCTGCGGCGGCTGGTTGAGAATCTGGCGCGCGATGCTGTTCAGAAAATCGGTCGGAAAGTCGCTGCTGCTGGCGACCCACCACGACCCCACAATGAAGATCACGAGGCACGCGAGGTAGACGCTGCGCCGCCCGATCAGGTCGGAGACGCGCCCCATGATCATCATCGAAACAGTATAGGCGAGCAGGTAGCCCGTCACCGCCCACGCCGCCGCGCCGAGGTTCGTATCGACCGGGATGTTCAGCCGCGTCAACACTTCCGGCAGGATCGCGGAAACGATGGTCAGGTCCAGCGCACCGATAAAAACCGGGATCAGGATCAGCGCGATTACCAGCCGCCGCCGCATCGGGGAGAGCGTGCGAACCGGCTGCGTGGTGGATGCGCTGCGTGGGGTGCGGATCGCCTGCGTGATCGGAGCCGTCATTGCTGCGGCGCTCCGAACGGCGCGATTGTGGCGGGGGGTGCCGCGTTCGCTGTCCCGTTTGCAGTGGCCGCCGCGACAACAGGCGGCTCGATCTGGATGCTCACGTCGTAATCGTACAGCTCAAGCAGCCACGTCGTTGGCTTCGGCTCCTTCTCCGTGACCGTATCCGGCTGGAGCAGCACGACGCGCACGACGCGGCTATCCTTCTGATCGATGTAGATGTCGCAGTTCACAAGCGTGCCGCGAATCAGGCCGACCGTCAGCGCTTCAATATCCTTGCCAGAGGCGACGCCATACAGATGATACACATCTGCGTTGAACAGCTTTTCCGCGCCGACCATCTTCAAATCGCGAATCGACTCTAATCCGGCTTCGATTCCGGTATCACTCGTGACCAGGGTTTGCGCGTTGAAGCCCGGCGCGAAGACCGCTTTCGTGAACTTGCCGCCCGTCAGGATGCTGTTTTTGAACCACTGGTCATTGCCGACCGTGACGATCTCGACTTCGCCCGCGACGCCCAATATCTTCGCCACGACCGTCGCGCGCACCCGGTCCGGCGCGAGGTACGCACCATCCGCGGAAATGAAGGAAACCGCGCGTAGCGTATCGACGTAGACCGGAGCGCCGCTCAATTGAAGCTTGATGCGCAGCGACTTGGACGTGCGGACCTGCGCCGCCGCCTTGCTGAGTACGTCACGCGCGTCGGGCAGCGGTGCAGGCGTGGCGGGTGTCGGGTTGCACGCCGCGAGCAGCAGCGCGAACAGGGTCACGAAAATCAGGCGCGGAAACAGCATAAGCACTCCTCTGGCAGCGGTCGCACAGGTGCTAGTTTAACACAAGCACCTATACGACGATGCGGCGGCCAGAGTTCCACCCGACCCTAGCGCAGCACCACCTGATCGCGCGCCGGACCGACCCCAATCGCGCTCACCGGAACGCCGACGAATGCTTCCACGCGCTGGATATACGCCCGCGCCGCTTCGGGCAGCGCATCGAAGGTGCGCGCGTTCGTGAGGTCATCGTTCCAGCCGGGGAGCGTTTCGTAAACCGGGACGGCGTGGCTGATCGCATCCAAATCGTAGGGCAGGTTCGCGGTCCGCTGCCCGTCGATGTCATAGGCGACCGCGATCTGCAATTCATCGAAGCCGCTCAACACATCAAGCTTATTCAGGATTAATTCCGTGAAGCCACTGATGCGCGCCGCATAGCGCAGAATGACCAGATCGAGCCAGCCGCAGCGCCGCGCCCGCCCGGTCGTCGTCCCGAATTCATCCCAGGGATTCGCGCCCGTGCCGCGCAAACGGTCGCCAACCGCGCCATCCTGTTCGGTCGGGAAGGGACCACTGCCGACGCGCGTACTGAATGCCTTCGCCGCGCCAATCACGCGATCCACATAGCGCGGACCGAAGCCCAGTCCGGTCAGCGCGCCGCCTGCAATCGGTGAAGAACTGGTCACGAACGGATACCAGCCGTGATCGAGATCGAGCAGCGTCCCTTGCGCACCTTCGCATAATACGCGCTTTCCGGCTTCGAGCGCTTCCCCGATGAGCAGCACGCCATCCGCGACGTAGCCCGCCAACCGCCGCGCCGCGTCCACATAGCTGGCCGTTTTTGCGTCCGCGTTATCAATGGGCGCGAGGCCGTGAATAGATTGTAAAACGTGGTCGCCTTCCGCAATCGCCTTTTGAATGCGGTCCCCAAAGCGCTCCGCGTCGAGCATCTCTCCCGCGCGAATCCCCGTGCGTGCGGCCTTACTCGAATAGGCCGGACCGATGCCCCGGTTCGTCGTCCCGATTTTCTCAGCACCAAGCGCGCGTTCGTTGGCTCCGTCGAGCGCGATATGCGCGGGCGTGATGATGTGCGCTCGTGGGTCGATTACAAGGCGCTCCGGCGTGACGATGATGCCGCCGCGCGCCAAATCCTCGATTTCGCGGAGCAACGTCAACGGGTTGACGACCGTGCCGGGTCCGAGGATGCAGCGCGCGCGCTCGTGCAGGATGCCCGACGGGATCAGGTGCAGCTTGAACGTATCATCCCCGACACGAACTGTATGCCCGGCGTTGTCGCCACCTGCGAAGCGCGCTACGATGTCGGCCTGCGCTGCGAGCCAATCCGCGATTCGGCCTTTGCCCTCGTCGCCCCACTGCGCCCCCACCAAAATCGTCGCGGGCATCGTTCAGCCTTCCTGTGCGTTCGGTATATAGGCCGTGCCAAGCGTCACGCCCAGCCG
>Ga0123337_10007142_pt1 | contig 10479 bp, 7 predicted proteins | sample frozenSSSSmetaG_FD_89792 | JGI IMG/M metagenome (GOLD analysis project Ga0123337, IMG submission 89792) | Glacier valley bacterial and archeal communities from Borup Fiord, Nunavut, Canada, to study Microbial Dark Matter (Phase II) -... | ecosystem: Environmental > Aquatic > Freshwater > Ice >...
CCAATTATATCGGTGGAGATATCAATGGAGGGGTGATCGATATGGGGCAGCTATTTACCAGACCTGCTCTTCGAACTTCCCCATATCGTACATCTGCTAAGGGCATTTATATTTGTTCTTCCTCAACTCCTCCCGGTGGTGGGGTACATGGAATGTGCGGCTATCATGCAGCAAAACAGTCACTTAAAGACTTATTCAATATTAATATTACTCTATAAAATTTATGTCATTACAAAAGAGGTTTGAAATTCATGAGGATTGGACAGTGGTAGTCCTCGGTGCCCTGATCATAATTATTTCGATATGGGGATTTGTCTTAAAAGTTCCGGTTTTTAACTGGGCTAATTCTGCTGAGCTCTTTCAAATTGTTCTTGAACCCGCTAATTTAAGTTTGATATTCTATCAATTTATATTTGTACTTCTCTTATCAATTCTCGGTGCTATTTTGACCGGTAAATCAGTGAAGAATTTCTTATTGATGTTCCCGCTTGTCTATCTGATCACTATTATTGCATTGGTTCTGGCCGGTAACAGCACGGTTAAATCTGTCAACCTGGAAGCGGTGATATTTAGCCTGACTTTGGGACTAATAATTGGAAATTTTTTTAAACTTCCTGAATGGTTGCGTTCATCTCTCTCAACTGAATTGTTTGTAAAAATCGGACTTGTTTTGCTTGGAACAAGTGTAATATTTTCGGATATCTTAAAAGCAGGTTCATTGGGTCTAATTCAGGCCTTTGCTGTGGTTTTATCAGTTTGGTACTTTGCATTTTGGTTATGTAAAAAACTTAAGATAGATGATGAACTAACAATGATGATCTCCAGTGCTGTTTCAATTTGTGGTGTATCAGCAGCCATTGCAACTTCAGGAGCTATAAAAGGAGATTCAAAAAAACTATCCTATGTGATCTCAATGGTTTTGATCACCGCGATCCCAATGATGATCTTTATGCCAATGATAGCTAAATATTTAGGTTTATCTGAAGAGGTTACAGGTGCCTGGCTGGGAGGGAGTATTGATACAACGGGAGCAGTGGTGGCATCCGGTTCATTGGTTGGAGAAACAGCCCTTAAAATAAGTACCATTGTAAAATTCTCCCAGAATGTACTTCTGGGTCTGGCCGCCTTTGCGATATCTATTTACTGGACCTACAGGAAGAATCCCATAGCCGGAGAAGAAGAAGTAAAACCTACACTAAAGATTATTTGGGATAGGTTTCCAAAGTTTGTTCTAGGATTTATTGCAGCATCACTTGTGTTTTCATTTTTGCTTAGTCCAGATTCGATCAGTCTGGTAAAAGGTAGTCTTAAAAATTTGCAGGGATTGTGGTTCGCCCTGGCATTTACCAGTATTGGTCTGGAGACTAATTTTGCCGATTTGTTCTCCAAACAGAGTAAAAAGCCATTTTATGCTTTTCTGATCGCACAGTTTTTCAATGTTATCGTAACTTTGCTAATAGCCAGTTTGTTATTCTGATAGGGGCTAAACAAAAGCATTTACTGCATTTTAACTTCTTTTATTGAGATCAGAATGTAATTCCAAACGATCTGTAAACAATAAAACCTTTTGAATTTTGTTTCAAAAGGTTTTATTTAGGTATGTAGGGTCTAATATGTGTTATATTAAACAATAACTATGCCTGTATTAAAAACTTGCTTATTTGACATTAAGTTCAATATTCAGTCCTTCTTCTGTCTACTATTGTAGTGAAATCCAGACAGGGTAGTTTCAATGGTTTTAGTATTATATTCAAAAAAATAAGATGAATAAGACAAATAGTCGTTTAGAGATAATGAAAGAATCAATTGGTAAAAAATCCTTCGACAGTCCATCTCCATTTTCTCATTGGCTTAAGCCTATTATCAGAGAAGCTGAGTATGGATCCCTCAAATGTGAATTTACAGTTCGGAAAGATATGACCAATCCAATGGGTATGCTGCATGGTGGTGTTTCGGCAGGCATAATTGATGATATCATTGGTGCGACTATATTCAGTATGGATTTAAGTCATTCTTTCACCACGATCAATAACTACATAGATTATTTTGCTCCCGCAATGGAGGGAGATATCATTGAAGCTCATACTTCTGTTGTTAAATTAGGCCGGCAGATCATTAATTTGCAATGTGAGATCTGGTTGCCACTTAAGAAAAGACTAATTGCTCGCGGTTATTCTAATATGATCAGGATAGAAAAATCCTGATTAATTCAGTATTTTAACTTAAAAGATAAATAATATCACTTCGGTTAATTATTATTTAATTGTGTGTCCGAAGAAAATATAAGCAAGTAAAATTGCTGCAATCAGTCCTACAAGATCGGCGATCAAACCGCAAACAATGGCATATCTTGGTTTTTTGATGCCAACAGAACCAAAGTATACAGCAAGAACATAAAATGTGGTTTCGGAAGATCCCTGAATGATACTTGCAAGTCTACCCTGAAAGGAATCGGCACCATAGGTTTTCATCACATCAACCATTAATCCCCGGGCACCACCACCACTCAATGTTTTCATTAATCCTACAGGTAAAGCAGGAACAAATGAAGTATCAAGTCCGAATAAAGCTACAAGAGAGCCTATTGCATTAACTAAATAATCCATACAACCGGTTGTACGAAAGGCACTTATGGCAACAAGTATGGCAATAAGAAATGGAATGATCATGACCGAGGTGCTGAAACCTTCTTTTGCTCCATCAATAAAGGCTTCGTAAACATTAACTTTTTTTGATGCACCGTAAACAATGAACAGGGTAATGATTGAAAAAATAATAATTCCACCTAAAAGCCCTGCATATACTTGAATCTGATCAGGGGGAAGTGCGCCAAGCCATAAATATAGTCCTGACATTAAAGCAATAAAACCACCGAAGAAAATTAGAATTGGTAGCTGAAAGAGGTTGATTTTTTGGTAGATAGCTACAGCGATCATGCCTGCTAAAAAGGAAATAAAAGTGCCGATCAGGCAAGGAATAAATACGTCGGCAGGGTTGGCTGCTCCATTAGCCATTCTTAAGGCAATTACCCCTGTAGGAATCAAGGTTATTCCAGCGGTATTTAGAACCAGGAACATGATCTGGGCATTACTGGCTGTGTCTTTTTGTGGATTTAGTTCCTGTAACTCCTGCATGGCCTTTAGCCCGACCGGTGTTGCAGCATTATCAAGCCCTAGCATATTCGCCGAAAAGTTCATGATAATTGAACCATTTGCAGGGTGACTTTTTGGAACTTCAGGAAATAATCTGCTGAAAAACGGATTTACACCGCGTGCAAAAAGTGTGATCATTCCCGCCCGTTCACCGATCTTCATTATTCCCAGCCAAAAGGTCATTATTCCAATCAGGCCAATTGAGATCTCAGCACCGGTTTTTGCACTATCGAACATTCCGTTGACCACATTATTGAAAATGCTGGTATCTCCTAATACAATGAGTTTTACCAAAGCCACAACAAAAGCAATTACAAAGAAACCAATCCAAATGTAGTTTAAAGCCATAGGGGGGATTATGTTGTGGGTAAGGAGTTATAAGGTATATGTTGCTAAAAATAATCAGTCTACTAATCAGTCGCCAATTTATTCATTTATGTTTGTTAATCTTCCATTTTCAATGGTTAGCAGAATATTAAGCCCATCCTGAATGATGATATCTGCTGGATCATCGATCTTTAAGCTTCTTATTTCTGTGGTATTAAAAGATTCACAATTGAATTCTTCATAGCCAAAGTATTGAGATAAATCACCCAATTCGTTCACAACATAGGTATAACTTACTGATTGGAGATCTTCACTGATTTTTTCTTCAGCGATTAAACCGACATCTGCCAGATAGGGGATCCCATTTCTTTGAAGTTTGCAATTCCTTAATAATAAATGGAAGTGCAATTTTTTATTCTCCGGTATCGAAAAATATTCATCATTCTTCACATGAAGATAAGATTCATCTGCAATACTTATTAAACCGGCAATTATAGCCTTAAAATAGACCTTGCGGATATATTGTTTCTCCGGATCATTGTGAAAGCCTCCAGCTTCTATCAGAATGGTGCTTGTTCCGGCAGCCTGAAAATTATCTCCAAAAGCCCTCGGTTCATGTTCATCGTCAAAACGTCCAACACATCCAGGGATACTCTTTTGCAACTCTTTATTCATTATGGCAATTACCTGCATCGCTTTTTGACGGACAGGATTGATACTGAGTTCCTCATCGTAAGCAGGTGCCAGCAGGGAAATTGTTGCGGGATTTCCGCTTTTACCAGCTGACCAGGAACTACTCTGATCGTGCAGATTAAAACCAAAATGAGGGTGGATCTTATCTCTTAATTTGCGCAATAATTGACCTTCAGGACTTTGTTGTCTGTGGAAATCCCTGTTGATGTCGATTTCCATTGCATTTCTTCTGGTAAATAATTCAGCTCCATCAGGATTAAGCATTGGTAAAATATACAGGGTGCAGTTTTTATCTAATGAATCTCTGATCTCATTGTATATTCCATTTTGTGATAGAAAGTTTATAAGATCTGCCAGGGCCATAGTAGCTGTAGCTTCATCGCCATGCATCTGGCTCCATAAAAACACCCTGCAGGGGCCATTTCCCCATTTAATCAAAGTGATCGAACGTCCCATGGTGGAAAGTCCTGCTTCTTCAACCCTGAAAACTTTTTTGTTTTTGATTGAGTCTAATAAATTAATTACCAGACTGTGTTTGAAAAAGCGGTTATTGATCTGAATTTCTTCAAACGACTGATAATTTTCAATGAGGTTATTGAGCAGATCCATGCCTCTAAATTAATATTTAGTGTTTGAATTCTAGTGTTTATATGAATTTCATTTGGGACAAAAAAAATACCCTCCTAATTAAAGGAGAGTATTTATAAGGTTAAAATATATTGTTTCGTTTAGATCAGACTAACACTTCTGTTGACAAATTCTGTTAATTCAGCTCCTGTAAGCATTCCTTGCGAAAGCAAAGCCAGATCAAATGCCTGTTTAGCAAGCTGTAATTGTTCTGTTTCATCACTGCTTTGCAAAATCTTTCCAATAAGTTTATGGTTACCGTTAATGGCAACATTATAATTATCCGGAAGATTACCATAGAAGCCCATTCCGCCACCCATTTTTGACATATCTTTCATTCTGCGCATGAATTCATCCATTGTTACAATAACTGGAAGTTCATCAGGATTAAGGCTTTCAACTTCTACACGCATGTTCGGCTTAATAATAGCCTTCTCAAAGATTGATTTTACTTTACCTTTTTCCTCATCATTCAATACGTGGACAGTTGTATCTTCTTTGCTGATTATCTTATCTGCAACATCAGCATCAACACGTTTTAAAGATGTTTTTTCAAGCTTTTGCTCCAGCTGGCTTATGAAATGAGTATCAATAGGAGAGTTCATCAGTAAAACATCATATCCCTTTTTATTGGCTGATTGTATGAATGTATCCTGCTTGTCAGCATCTGTGGCATACAGGTAAACCAATGCGTCATCCTTATCGGTTTGTATAGATTTTACTTTTTCTTTGTATTCATTAAGAGTAAAATACTCATTTTTGGTATTGGTTAGTAAAACAAAATCTTTACCCTTATCATAGAATTTCTCTTCACTGATCATTCCGTATTTTACAAATAAGCCAATGTCACTCCATTTTTCTTCATAAGATTTACGATCATTTTTGAAAAGTGAAGCAAGTTTATCTGCCACCTTTTTGGTGATATAGCTATTGATCTTTTTCACCGCACTATCAGCCTGAAGGAAGCTTCTCGATACGTTAAGTGGAATATCCGGAGAATCGATCACTCCATGAAGAAGCATTAAAAATTCAGGAACAACATCTTTTACCTCATCGGTGATAAATACCTGTCTTGAAAATAATTTGATCTTATTTCTCTGAATCTCAAACTCATTTTTAACCTTAGGAAAGTACAATACGCCTGTCAGGTTAAATGGATAGTCAACATTCAGGTGGATCCAGAACAAAGGATCTTCTGAGAATGGATATAATTCTTTATAAAAAGCAAGATAATCCTCGTCTTTTAGCTCTGAAGGCGATTTTGTCCAAATGGGACTTGTATTGTTGATGATATTGTCAACTTCAACAGATTTGTATTTTGGTTTTCCTTCCTCATCAACACCATCGGCCTGCTGCTCTGACTTTGTTCCGAATTGAACCGGAACCGGTAAGAATTTGCAATATTTATCCAGGATCTCTCCCAGCTTTGCTTTGTTCAGAAATTCTTTGGATTCCTTATTAACATGAAGGATAATATCAGTTCCTCTTGTACTACGGGTGCCTGAACTTATTTCAAATTCTGTACTTCCATCACAGATCCATCGTGCAGGCTCAGCACCGTCCTGGAAAGATAAGGTTTGTATCTCAACCTGGTCTGCTACCATAAAGGCTGAGTAAAAACCAAGACCGAACTTTCCAATGATCTCATTGGCGTCTTTTGCATCTTTGAATTTCTCAACAAATTCAGTGGCACCAGAAAAGGCGATCTGATTAATATATTTTTTAATTTCTTCGCCAGTCATTCCTAAACCATTGTCAGAAATGGTGATCGTTTTTTTCTTTTCGTCAAAGGAAACTGAAACTTTTAACTCGCCAAGGTCTCCTTTGTATTCACCAAGAGAGGAGAGGCGTTTAATTTTCTGAGTGGCATCCACTGCATTTGCGACCAGCTCTCTCAGGAAGATCTCGTTATCAGAGTATAAAAATTTCTTAATGATTGGAAAAATGTTCTCAGTGTGAATCGAAATGGTTCCTTTTTCTTGCATCTTCTTAATTTATTTGGTTAACAGTGCTATCATCGCAATACTTATTCCAAAAGAATATTATGTCAATTTGACACCCGAAATGCATTCTTTTAGTAAATAAAATGAACAAAACCAAGTTGACCTGACGGTAATTAATTCACTTCGGCACATTTGTTGCATTAATGGCAGAATCGAGGATTATTCAAGAAATTAAATTGTATAAAAATTGAAAAATAAATATTTAAATAATATAAATGAGTTTATGCAATTTCTAAAAATGAATAGAAGTACGAATACATTTGCAGTCAATAATCAAAGAACAGCTTTTTTCGGGATTAAAAATAAGGTAAAACGAATCATATTTTTTTTGTCAGCAGGTTTACTGCTTTTGTTTACATCTTCCTGTAAAAATTCGAACTCTAGATTTGCTGATAATCCTCAGCAACTTCTCGACAGTACCTATTATATAGAATATGTAAAGTCTGATCCTAAACTCAATGATCAGATAGACCTGGTGAAAGCATTTTACAGAGATAGAAAATTTGAATTAGCCTGGTATAAAAACAATGAGATGGTTCCTCAGGCAGAAAAAATGCTTGACGTAATCAGAAAAGCCTCTGATGAAGGTTTGAATCCTGCAGATTATCTGATAATCGATTTTGAAAAATTGTATACAGAGCTTAAGGCTTCCAAAAAGGATTTTGAACGGTTTTCGATCGTTCAGAAAGAAATTGATGTGGCTTTGACAGCAACATATTTTATTTGGGCTTCCGATTATTACAGAGGCGTTGTGGTGCCAAATGAGAACAAAGAAATTGAATGGGATGTAAAACGAAATAGAATCAAGCTGGATCTGGCTTTATTGAATGTGTTGGGAGAGAAAGAGAGCCAATATCCATATGCTAATTTTAGTCCGCTTCATCCTGAATATACACGACTTAAAACAGCATTGGCAGCATACCGAAAGATTGAAACAGCAGGAAGCTGGCCAATTGTTCAGGCAGCCCCAAAATTAAAAAAAGGAGTGCAATCTCCGGTAATTCCGGCTCTTGCGAAGAGAATGGGAGTAAATATTGATTCAAGTACTGTTTATTCCGAAGAGCTATTTAATGCAGTCAGGCAATTTCAAACAGATCAGGGATTGAAGCCGGATGGAGCTTTGGGTGCTGAAACTATCCGGATCATGAATGTTCCGATTAAAGACCGTATCAAACAGATCATTTTGAATATGGAACGATGGAGATGGTTGCCAAGGAGTTTTGAATCCAATTATTTACTGGTAAATATTCCGGAGTTTAAAGTATACGTTTTTGAGGAAGGGAAAAGTAAGATCTCCATGAATGTAATTGTTGGTAAAGCATTGAACAGCACACCGGTATTTAGTGATAAAATGGAATATGTTGTTCTTTCTCCCTATTGGAATGTTCCATTTAGTATCATTAAAGAAGATCTGGCACCTAAGTTAGCATCTAATCCTTCCTATCTTGACCGCCTTGACATGGAAATTATTACTTCAAAAGGGGAGAATGTTAGTCCTTCCTCCATTGACTGGAATACTATTAGTGAAGATAACTGGAACTATACACTTAGAAGACGTCCGGGGCCAAAAAATGACCTGGGTGACGTAAAATTTATTTTTCCAAACTCCAATGATATTTACCTCCATGATACACCTCATGATGAACTCTTCAGTCAGGCGAAAAGAGGATTTAGTCATGGCTGTGTGCGGGTTGAAAAACCAATTGATCTGGCCGTTTATTTACTTCGGGATCAGGAAAAGTGGGATAGAAAAACGATCCTGAGTACGATTTCTGAACGTAAGGAAAAACAAATTAAATTAAAAGCAACATTGCCTGTTTATCTTGTTTATTTCACTGCTTTTACAGATGAAAGTGGTAAAGTTCATTTCCGTGATGATATTTATGGACACGATAAAACCCTTGCCGAGCATTATTTTAACTAAACAAAATATCTTATTTCTGTAGTTTAAGAAATTGAAAAAAGCCACCATTGTGTGGCTTTTTTTATTACTTATCCTTATGCCTGTTAAACTCAGATGTACTGTGGAATTCAACATCAGGAAAATCACGTTTCGCGAGGTTTAAAGTCCAATCATTGTCTGCCAGAAATACAGGATTACCATCTTTATCTGTTGCAATATGGTGATGCCTGCGTTGTATTATTTCATTAATATTTTTCTTGTCCTTTGAAGTTAACCAGCTTGATTTTCGGAAGGTTAATGGCCTGAAAGCACATTTAGCACCATATTCATGCTGTAGCCTGAATACGATCACTTCATATTGAAGTTCACCAACTGTACCAATAATCTTGCGGTTACCCGGCTGCTGTACAAAAAGTTGTGCTACACCTTCTTCAGTAAGCTGCTGAAGGCCTTTCTCCAGTTGTTTTGATTTTAGCGGATCCCTGTTTTCAACTTCTTTGAATATCTCGGGTGAGAAACTCGGTATTCCTTTAAATTGTAATTCTTCCCCTTCAGTCAGGGTATCACCGATCTTAAAGTTTCCGCTGTCATATAATCCTACAACGTCACCGGGCCATGCCTCTTCAACCAGACTTTTTTCATTGGCCATGAAGTCGACAGGGTTGGAGAACTTTAGCTTTTTACCTAGACGGGTATGATAGTAAAATTTATTGCGTTCAAATTTTCCTGAACATATTCTAAGAAATGCAATTCTATCACGGTGGTTTGGATCCAGGTTGGCATGAATCTTAAATACAAAACCTGTAAAATTCTTCTCATTGGCCATTACCATACGCTCATTGGCTTCCCTGCTTTTCGGACTTGGAGCAATTGAAACAAAGGTATCAAGCAATTCTCTGATGCCGAAATTATTGATCGCACTTCCGAAAAATACCGGAGCGAGCAAGCCTTCAAGGTAAAGGTCATTATCAAGTTTACCATAAACACCATCTACCAGTTCCAAATCATCCTGCAGGGTTTTGAGTTCTTTTGGCTGAAGGAATTTGCTTAAAAGCGGATCTTCCAGGTCGTTAACCTGAATAACGGGCTCAGTGATCTTTGATTTGTCCGGTTTAAACAGGTTTAACTGCTTATCGAAAATGTTGTATACACCTTTGAAGTTATGGCCCTGCCCAATTGGCCATGAAAGGGGGCAAACGCTGATATTAAGATTGTTTTCAAGTTCATCAAGCAGATCAAATGTGTCCTTACCCTCACGGTCAAGCTTGTTGACGAAAATGATGACCGGAGTATTTCTCATCCGGCAAACATCCATCAGCTTTTGGGTCTGCTCTTCCACACCTTTAACACTGTCAACCACCAGAATAACACTGTCAACAGCTGATAATGTTCTGTAGGTATCTTCAGCAAAGTCCTTGTGTCCGGGAGTATCCAGAATATTGATCCGTTTTCCATTGTACTCAAAACCCATCACTGAGGTAGCAACAGAAATACCTCTCTGCTTCTCAATTTCCATGAAATCTGAAGTGCTGCTTTGATTTGCCTTATTTCGTTTGACAGTACCGGCAGTATTAATTGCACCACCAAACAACAGAAATTTTTCTGTCAGTGTTGTCTTACCTGCATCAGGGTGACTAATAATCGCAAATGTTTTTCTTTTTTCAATTTCAGGATGGACCATAATAGTATCGGAACGTAGGATCGTTTTTGATTTAACAGGAAAGTTTTAGATAATTCTGAAATATATCAGCATCCTTAACATTTTGCAAAGGTA
>Ga0123337_10007143_pt1 | contig 10479 bp, 10 predicted proteins | sample frozenSSSSmetaG_FD_89792 | JGI IMG/M metagenome (GOLD analysis project Ga0123337, IMG submission 89792) | Glacier valley bacterial and archeal communities from Borup Fiord, Nunavut, Canada, to study Microbial Dark Matter (Phase II) -... | ecosystem: Environmental > Aquatic > Freshwater > Ice >...
CTTACTCAAAATCCAATAAAACAATTGCTTTAGATCAATTTCCATGAATATTATAATTGTGTAATAAATATTAAAGTGTCAAGTAAAAAGGAATAATTCAGAATACTAATAATTTGACTATTCAATTGTCTTTGTCTGTTCATTGGCAATTGAACATTCTCTATTCAATTGCTATTTATTCATCGATTATCAGAATAAATCACTGGGCGTAAAAAAAAATGTATTACCTTTCAATTCTGCCCATCGAAAAACTCCCTCTCTAACAGCAAGCAGCACTGCTATTTAAGCACAATTGTTAAAACAGAATATGGCTACAAGCAAAAGATTTGATGAGATTGGCATTGCCAACAAAGAACTTGTTTTTCAAAACGAAGAGAAGGAGAAACGTGCGGCCGAGTTAAGTATTGCAAACATTGAACTGGCATTTCAAAATGAAGAAAAAGAGAAGCGAGCAGCAGAGTTAGTTATTGCTAACGAAGAACTCGCCTTTCAGAACGAAGTGAAAGAAAAACGTGCGGCCGAGTTGGTTATTGCTAACAAGGAACTTGCCTTTCAAAACGAAGAGAAGGAAAAACGTGCGGCTGAGTTAAGTATTGCAAACATTGAACTGGCATTTCAAAATGAAGAAAAAGAGAAGCGAGCAGCCGAGTTAGTTATTGCTAACAAAGAACTCGCCTTTCAGAACGAAGTGAAAGAAAAACGTGCGGCCGAGTTGGTTATTGCCAACAAGGAACTTGCCTTTCAAAATGAAGAGAAGGAAAAACGTGCGGCAGAGTTAGTCATCGCAAACAAAGAGCTTGCTTTTCAAAATAAAGAGAAAGAAAAGCGAGCGGCCGAGTTAAGTATTGCTAATATAGAGCTAGCCTTTCAAAACGAGGAGAAAGAAAAACGTGCCGCAGAACTGGTTATTGCGAATAAAGAACTTGCCTTTCAAAATGAGGTGAAGGAAAAACGGGCGGCAGAGCTGGTTATTGCTAATAAGGAACTTGCCTTTCAAAATGAGGTGAAAGAAAAACGTGCTGCAGAGTTGGTTATTGCGAACAAGGAACTTGCATTCCAAAATGAAGAGAAAGAAAAGCGTGCTGCAGAACTGGTTATTGCGAACAAAGAACTAGCCTTTCAAAACGAGGAGAAAGAAAAACGTGCCGCAGAACTGGTTATTGCGAACAAAGAGCTTGCTTTTCAAAACGAGGAGAAAGAAAAGCGTGCTGCGGAGTTAGTCAATGCCAACAGGGAACTTAAACATGCAGAAGATGATATCCGTAAACTGAATGATGAGCTCGAACAGAAAGTAATTGAACGCACGATACAGTTGGAATCAGCCAATAAGGAACTTGGCTCATTTTCTTATTCAGTATCACACGATTTACGCGCCCCGATCAGAGCAATCAATGGCTATGCAAAAATTTTGGAAGAAGATTATGGCGATAAATTTGACCTGGAAGGATCAAAAGCCCTCGCATCCATTAAGAATAATTCAAAAAAAATGGGTCAGTTGATTGATGATTTACTTGAATTTTCAAAATTGGGGAGAAAACAGGTATCGGTTTCAGAGATTAATATGGCCGATCTGCTTAAAATAGTTATTGAAGAACTGTTGTTTGAAAATGATGAAAATATTCCTGAATTCAGGACAAATCTTATTTTGCCTTCAGAAGGAGATCAGTCGCTGATAAAACAAGTTTGGATTAATTTGATCTCCAATGCTGTTAAATACTCAAAATACAAGCCTAAACCCACTATTGAGATCGGATCTCTTCAAAAGGAAGACTTTGTCATTTATTTTATAAAAGATAATGGCGCGGGTTTTGACATGCAATACTATGATAAACTTTTTGGAGTTTTTCAGCGCCTCCACTCACAGGAAGAATTTGAAGGGACAGGTATTGGTCTGGCCATTGTACAAAAAATAGTGAGCCGGCATAATGGAACGGTTTGGGCAGAATCAGAACTTAACGAAGGAACCTGCTTTTATTTTACTCTGCCTAAGAGCAGATAATTCTATCGGTTGTAGACTTTCATAAAGGTTTACCAATCATTAACATCAAAAAAAATATGAATTACGATGACGTTGAAATTTTATTTGCTGAAGATAGTTTAGATGATGCTGCACTCACCATTCGTGCCCTTACAAAAAGTGGTTTTACAAACAGGCTTCAACATGTAAAAGATGGAGCAGAAGCTCTTGATTTTATTTATTGCAGAGGTATTTATGCCTCAAGAAAAATAACCGGAAAGCCTAAACTGATGTTACTCGACCTTAAGATGCCGAAAGTTACAGGAATGGAGGTGTTGGAAAAAGTAAAATCCGATCCAAATCTTAAATCCATTCCGGTAGTTATACTTACCTCATCTAAAGAAGACCCCGACGTGCAAAAATGCTACGCCCTGGGAGCAAATGGCTATATCGTAAAACCTGTCGACAGCAATAAATTTTTTGAGGCAATTAAGGAGATTGGAATGTATTGGATGATATTAAACGAATCCGCTCATTAAAATAAAGTAGTGATAGCAAAACTCAAAATACTTATTCTTGAAGACAATCAGAGTGATGCTGATTTACTTCAGCTCGAATTGAAAAAATCAGGATTGATTTTCACTTCGGAAATTGTTCAGGCCCGCCAAGAATTTGAGTATGCACTTCAAAATTTTAATCCCGATATCATATTATCGGATTATTCACTTCCGGCATTTGATGCAGTTACTGCTTTTCATATAAAACAAAAAATATCCCCACTCATCCCGTTTATTATTGTTTCGGGGGTTATCGGAGAAGAAAATGCAGTCGAGCTTATTAAAAACGGTGTTACCGATTATACGCCAAAGGATAAACTGTTTACCTTATCCACAAAAATTAGCCGGGCACTAAAAGACGCGGAAGCAAAGAAAGAAAAAACAGAAATTGCTGTAAAATTAAAGGTGCAGGCAGCAGAATTAATTCTGGCCAACAAAGCACTTGTCATTCAGAATATAGAAAAAGAAAAACAGACGACAGATTTAATTGTATTAACTGAGGCTTTGGGGGCTCAGAAAGATGAATTAAGGGGCGTAAATGAAGAATTGTTTGAAAAAGCTCAGCTTTTAAAACTGCAGGAAGAAAAACTGATCGGAATCAATGAAGACCTTTTTCAATTAAATCAGGACCTTGAAAAACGGGTTTTTGACAGAACCAGTGAACTGGAAAACCTAAACCATGAACTTAAAGACCTGAATTTATCGAAGGATAAATTTCTGTCGGTTATTTCCCATGATCTTCGAAACCCTATTGCAGCCATGATGATGTCATCAGATAAGTTAAGCCGGGATGTTGAAAATTCTATTTTTACGAGGGTTCTCCCAATGGCAAAGATCATCTATCGCACCTCACATAAAATTCTTAATCAATTAAATGAAGTGGTTGAATGGGCCCGGCTGCAGGCTGAGAAATCAAGTATTAATTCTGAAAAACTTGATTTACTTGAAGGTGTGAATCAGAGCTTGGAATTATTAAAGGCCAATGCCCGGCATAAAAATATTGGACTTGAAAATAACGTTTCTTTAGATGTGCTTGTCTATGCAGATAAATTGATGCTTCGGTCAATTCTTCAAAATCTGGTTACAAATGCTATTAAATACACTCCATTGGGCGGACTGATAAGTGTAACTGCACAGCGTATTAACAAAATGGTGGAGGTTTGTATTAAAGATTCCGGAATTGGCATGGAATCAGCTATGCTGAAAAATTTGTTTACAAAATCAGATATTATCTCGCGTATCGGCACAAATAATGAAACGGGCTCGGGACTCGGTTTAATCTTAGTGAAAGATTTTGTTACCCAGCATGGCGGTACCATTCGTGCTGAGGGTAAAATAGGGAAAGGAACCTCTATTATTTTTACTGTGCCCGAATATTTGGCTTAATATCGGGAAGACCTTCATCGATGCTTATATTTTGTCATACTTGCTTACTCCCCGAGGGATACGTGAAGGGCTTTTGCCTGTATTTGAACGGGAATTGTGAATGGTAATTGTGCATTGGTATTGCTAGTATGTGGCAGACTTTCAACAAAAAAGGCCCCAGATCTCTCTGAAGCCCTATCCGTGGAGAATATCGGATTCGAACCGATCACCAAACTAGTGGGTGAATCTACGTTTAAAGATGTTCTGAGTGGGTTTGTCTTTTTCATTTACGAGTAAATTTGCAGTGTTTCGTCACAGTTTTCGTCACACTTTTTAGAGGTGTAAATAAGTTGATTATCATCACATCAACCCTTCATCTGCAAAACTAAAATATGCATCTTTTGTCAGGATTATATGATCTAATACTGGAAGGTCTAGGAATTGTCCTGCTGCTTTCAATTTCTTTGTAAGCTCAATATCCGCCTGACTAGGTCTTAAATTTCCTGAAGGATGGTTATGAACCAGGACAATCGAAGCAGCATTACATTTAAGAGCTGTAACATAAATTACTTTAGGATCACAGATCGTACCTGCTGTTCCACCTACTGATAGGTACAATTCCTAACACCCGATGTGCTCGATTCAGGAGAATGATTTTAAACTCTTCTATGAACTCGATTATCTCAAAGTTCCAATTACTCTGGAGTACCTGAAATGTTTCAGTAGACGAGCTGATTTTAGGTCTATCACTCGCTTTAACCATTGTTTTGTAGCTTACTTGTACTTCAGCTACTTTTAAATTTTGTTTAGTTTCCATAATGTTTTGAATTAATTATGGAACTCAATAATGCTTTAAGATCAACTAAGCAAAGAAGCAACGGAATAAAAGGGAATAAGCAAGGCAAACGTGCGTTTATGCCGGAATTTCTTGTAGCGTGTTGAGCTTACAAGCATAAATTTGTGTAGTCATTAAGAAAAAAATAGTCTAATCTGTGTTTTTTCTATGCTCGAACCTAAAAGGTTCGAACTAAAGAGGGTATTTGCATTACCTACACTTTTTGATTTAAGTAGGGTTTATACACCCTGTTTTGCAAGTGTAGGTTTTTGAGGATGGTGGTTTGGTGGTGTTGGAGATGGTGATTTGGAGATGGTTTATGGTGTTATCCCATAATGTTATCTCAATCTTATTCTTTTACAAGGTTAACCTTTTAAAGAATTATCAGTCAAAAAGGTATGCGTTTTATTTTTTACCGCTTTCTCCAGCAATTATTTCTACTGGCAACAGATAGTTTCACCTTTATAATTTGCCAGAAAATCCTGCATGACAGATTCCAATATCTTCCAGGTTTCATGGTCAATGCAATAGCATACACTTGTACCTTCAATTGAACCTTTTATGAGTCCGATACTTTTAGTTCTTTAAGATGCTGTGATATGGTTGCCTGCGCCAGACCTAATTCACCGACCAGATCCCCGCAAATACAGGTATTGGAGATCATGATTCGCTGAAGAATGGCGATTCGTGCCGGATGAGCCAATGCTTTGAGCAGATTGGCCAATCTGTTCTGTTCTTTGCTGAAAATATCTGCTTTCGTTAATCCCATAGTTTTATATTGCAATATTACGATTGATTATTGTAAGTTGCAATATTATTTTTTAGACTTTTTGCTTATTAACAGGGGTAAATAAGGCTTCTCGGGATCTGTTTCTCTTGCATTATTAATAAAATCGGTTAATTCTATGGTATATTGATCGAGCTTGTTCACCGATTCTTCGATGAAGTCTAATATATCGATGAGTTCTGTCTTCGATACATCATGGTTCAACACGCTCACGATACCTTTGATCTGGCATATCGGCTGCCTGACCTGGTGTGATGTCATGTACATAATTTCTTCCAATGATTGTGTATAGGCCTTATTGCTAATTTCAGCCATCTTAGTTTCAGTAATGTCTATAGAGAGTATAAATAGTCCATCCTCAACAGGTGAGACACTAATAATAAAATATTTTTTTGAGTGATCAGGGAGTGTCACTTCAGATTCGAAATGATGGTGAACGCGCCTGGCCATACAAACCTGCATCATTTTAAACAACTTTAAATTTTCAGACTCAACATAAATCTCGGAAAGATGACGGCCAATCAATGCTTCTTTTGTTTGTCCCATTTTAGCAATTAAAGACTTGTTTACAAAATTGTAACGCCAGTCATGTCCGATCAATTGTGCACCCTCAAGCAGGTTATCAAGTGTGTGCTCCCAAAGAACCTCTTTACTTAACAATTTTTTAGTTCCTTCTAAAACTCTTTGCTCCAATTCGGCATTAATCAGTTTAATCTGCTCATCAAAATGCCTTTTCTCTGTAATGTCATCAGAGATTCCAAGTACATGCGGACGTTCGCCAAATACTAATTCAATCGGAATCTTTCTGGTGCTAATCCAGCGTTGACCAGTTTTTGTTATGATAGACTCAAACTCATGAGAGAGGCCAATTCCACTTTGAAGAACTTGTCTGTCCCAATTAGAAAAAGAATCAGCTTCAGCTTTACTAAAAATTTCGTAATCATTCTTGCCAATCACTAATTCTTTGGCACATCCAAGAAACTCCTCTGCTGCTTTGTTGAGCATTATATACCTTAAATTATCGGGCTCTTTAACATAAATAGCTGAAGGTATATTCTCTATTATAGATTCTAGAATGGTTTTGATCTTCTGTATTTCGGTTTCTGTAGTTTTTCTATCAGTGATATCTCGTGAAACTGTATAAAACTTTTCTCCGTGTATTGCCACATTCCACTCTATCCACCTGTATTCGCCTTTTTTATTTTTATATCGATTAACAAAATTAATAACAGGCTCACCGCTTATAAGCTTCTGTAATTGTTCAAATGAAGCCTCAGCATCTTCAGGGTGCTCATATGTGGTAAATGGATTAGATAAAAATTCCGAAGAAGTGTAACCTAGTGTCTTTTCAAAAGCTGGATTTACTTTTTTAAAATAGCCGTCTGCACATGCAATGCCAATCATGTCAGTAGATATATCGAAAAACATATTTCGTTCTTCAGCAGCAATTTTCTTTTCAGTTACATCCCGGAAAATAAGAACTGAGCCAATAAGCTCTCCGTTAGTATTGTGAATCGGGGCGCTACTATCTTCAATAAAGAGCTTACTTTGGTTTTTCGTTATGAGAATGAATGGCTCAGGTAAAACAATTATCTGGTCTTTCTTCATTGCTTCGAGAGCGGGGTTAAGCATATGCTTTCCGGATTCGCAAGTGATTTGAAAAACCAGGTCAATGTGAAGTCCAACAGCTTCTTCCTTTTCCCAGCCAATAATCTTGCACGCTGAATTATTTATCAAAGTGATTATACCATTCTTGTCGGTAGCTATCACTCCATCGCCCAGGCTTGCTAATGTTTGTCTGAACCATTCGTTCAATAAAAGTAATGCCTCTTCGCTAGACCTCCTTCGTTCAATATAATGTCTAAGAAAAATAAAATTACCAATAAAAAGTAACACAGTCAGGATAGTTCCCAGGATAATAATGATCATATTATCATTTTTAGTAGAGTCAGATACTGCTTTTCGAGTCTCCAGCAGCCGCTCCTCTTCTGCTCCAATTTGCCCTGAAATCAGACTTATTTTATCCATCGCCTTTTTACCGTCACCGATATTAATGAAAGCTATAGCTGAGATCATGCCTTTATTACGCCTTAAATCGATACCGGTTTTCAGCAGTCTGATCCTTTCATCGGCTAAGGATTTAATATTTTGAATTCGTTGTCGCTGCGCTTGGTTAATCAAGGTAAGTTTCTGCAAGGATTTCAGAGTAGTATCTAATGTTTTTAGCGTAACATAGAATTCCTCCAGATATCTTTCATCTCCGGTAATTATGAACCCACGTTCGCTGGATTCGGCTTCTCTAAGATTTGCAAGAAAATTATTGTTTGCTGCCTGTATATGATAAGATTGTGCAATCCAAATATTGTTTTCCAAATGTTTATTGAAAACCCGATAGGAATTGAAGGATAACGCTAAGAAAATCAGTATTGCTGAGATAAAAGCACCAATTTCAAACTTTATCATTACATTAATTTTCTTCATTGTGAGAAATTGGTCATATTAAAATCAATACTTAGCAATCTGCGCTCCAATTTTCTTATTAAACACTTGAAAATCAGAGGGAAATATTTTTTTACATCCTTAAAATCTGCATGTGGCCAATCTGCCTGAGAATGTCCGAAATTTTCTGAGCTCTTTTAAATGAAGTAACTTTATTGCTCCACCTTGGGATGTGTAGCATTTACTAAACGTTTATTACTAAATATTTTCGTGCATGTTTTAGAATGAGGCAAAAATCTTATCCAAGCCCTTAGTCTATAGTATTATTTGCTTATTATAATCTATTAAGAATGAAAAATGGGATATAAAAAAAGCCGACCCTTCAGGGACGGCCTTTATACTTGATAGATCCAGGTTTAATTCTTCTTACTTCCAGTTCCGCTTGATCTTCCGGCACCAGCAGGTCTTCCTACAGTTTCTGGTCTGTTTGTGTTACCTCCGCCCTGCATTCTTTCACGGCTTTTGCCATTTGATCGGGCCGCATCACTAACCGCTTTACCCTTTTCACGTCCCTCCAACATTGTGCCTCTGGCAGTACCACTTACATCGCGGCCGTGGTTATCCTTATTATTCGATCCATTCAACAAGCCGTCGTCCTGGCGATCAGCTCTACGATTCTCTCTACGGGCCATCTTATCCGCTTTGCGTGTTTCCCGTTCTTCGGACGAGAAGGTACCGTCATTATTCAAATCGTAGTTGCTGTCGGATTTGTCTTTTCCAGTTTTAGCCTTGTCTTTAGCATATTCCCTTTGCTGGCCTTGCTTATTTTTAGCATTATTAGATTGAGCAAACGCAGAAATCGCAAATAATGCAATAGCTGCTGACATAATTAATTTTTTCATAGTAGATATTTTTGTTTAAGTAAAATTAAATCGGGAACATGAAGCTAACATGAAGATTAGAAAAAATATTCATATCACCGAAGCGAAACAGAAGCAGCTAAGTGAGCAACCAAAAGCGCCACTAAATGAAATCAAAAATAACGAGGAAACTGAATATATGATTGAACAAATTCAACTAACTTCGAACGAATATTACATAACTAATTCACAAATATTGTCCAACTAATAAGGGGTCGGTACAGTAAATAGTTACTGATTCTATTTTATACAGTCTCTTTAAAAGGTTAATTATTGAGGATATGCTTTTAAATAAATAATTGAGAAAGATTCTTTTAATCACAAAACTGTCTGCCAGCACTTCAATTGATACGAAGCACAAAGCTTCATTTAAGCACTGAACCCGCTTTTTTGCCAAACGCCTGTTAGCGGTTCGTGCTTCTTTTATCCGTATTACATAAAGCTTGAATTACACCGTTCCAATTCCATTTTTTGATTTTCTGTCCGTCTTTGTCAGCTGCAGTTATTGGCGATGTGTATCAATTTAAAAATTTGAACTTTTTTAGCTATTTTAAATTAACGGCTTACGGATGGTTATTTCTTCATTTCTAAGGTTTAAGTGCATCTGCCAAACTTATTAATTTATATGGAATTTTGTTGAGCGGCAAAACAAAATCAACACAGCCTGAAGCCTGTGCACTGAGCGGCATGCTGTCAACTTCGGCAGACATGTCCTGAGCAAAGGTTTTTCCTCCGTTTGCCTTGATGTGCTTACAGCCTTCAGTACCATCGCCATCATATCCCGAAAGGACAATGCCGATTGCACGCACGCCCATTGCTTCTGCTAAAGAAATAAAAAATAAATCTATCTGCTTGTTCCTGCCAGAGCGGGGTGAGATTACTTTGAAGGTGTAATTTTCAATAAGAAGATCTGAATCCGGAGGAATTACGTAAACATGATTCGCAAGGATAGGCATCGCCATAGAAGCCACCATTACCTTCATTTTTGTATGACGTGACAGAATTTTAGCTAACAGACTATGGGCGGTGGGGTTCATGTGAGATATAATGATAAAAGCAAAACCTGTATCAGACGGCAGTGCATCCAGAAGAGCCTTATAAGCATTAAGTGCACCGGCTGATCCACCAATTCCAACAATCAATTTAGGAAGTAATGTCTCCCCCCCGCGACGGGTCGGTTCACTTTTTTTTTCATTATTCACCTTTATCTTGTTTGGCTAATTTTTGACTTTCAGAAACATTTTTACCAATATTCTTTTCCTTATTGGCTATCTGTGTAGATTCACCAACCATTGGTATCAATTTAATGCCATCATCACTTAAAATCAATTTATTCACATCACTGTCGTGGCCCGTCCCACGAGACTTAACAATGAAAAGGCCACGAATACGTTTTTTGCTTACATCTTCTTCTAATTCTCTTACTACTATCCAGGTGTCGATCAATGAGGATACTCCGATTTCTCCGCTTGTATCATTTTGTGCCGAAGAAGAAACAAGACTGGTAAAAAAGCTGGTAATACCATTTGATTTTAAAAGATCAATCATACGGGTAATCATTGATCGGATTTCACGTTTGTCACCCTCTCCAATAAGACTTGTAAGGGGATCTATTACAA
>Ga0123337_10007145_pt1 | contig 10477 bp, 6 predicted proteins | sample frozenSSSSmetaG_FD_89792 | JGI IMG/M metagenome (GOLD analysis project Ga0123337, IMG submission 89792) | Glacier valley bacterial and archeal communities from Borup Fiord, Nunavut, Canada, to study Microbial Dark Matter (Phase II) -... | ecosystem: Environmental > Aquatic > Freshwater > Ice >...
GAACTATCGCGGCGTGCATCGGGCCGAGAAGTTCGTCGAAAAGCCCAATGCGCAGACGGCGCAGACGCTGATCGAGACCGGGCTCGCCTACTGGGCTTCGGGCATCTCGCTGATGCGGGCCGATACGGTGATCGAGGAATACCGCCGGTTCGACCCGGTCACCTTCGGGGCGGTGCATGCATCGCTGCTCAACGCCAAGAACGACGAGGGCGCGCTGCTGCTCGAGGAACTCAGCTTCAGCTCGGCCGAGAGCCTGCCGACCGAGCGGGCGGTGTTCGAGAAGTCCAAGACCGTGGCGCTCGCGCCTGCCGACGTCGAGTGGGACGACGTGGGCGCCTGGGCCGCCTTCCATACCATCGGCAAGAAGACCGATGACGGCAACGTCGTCAGCGGCGACGTGATGATGGTGAACTCCCGGGACTCCTATGTCCGCGCCGGCAAGCGCCTCGTGGCGGTGGTCGGGGTGCAGAACCTCGTCGTCGTCGACACCGAGGACGCGCTGCTGGTCACCACCAGGGACCAGAGCCAGGACGTGAAGAAGGTGGTCGAGCAACTCAAGGCGCAGAACCGCCGCGAGGCCGAGGACCATGCGTTCGGCGTCACCGATTTCGGCAGGCAGGGCACGCTGGCGCAGGGCGCCGGCTACCAGCTCAAGCACCTGACGGTGAACCCGGGCGCGACGCTGCCGATCCAGTCCGGCGACGATTTCCGCCGCATGATGGTGGTGGCCACGGGCCAGGGCACGCTGACGATCGGCAACCGCAAGCGCGACGTGCGCGCGGGCGCCACGTTCGAGATCGGCCACGAGCAGACGGCCAGCGTGACCAATGACGGCACCGGACCCATGCAGGTGATCGAAGTCGCCTGCCATGTGGACGGACCGATGACGCATCTTACGCCGCTCGTCGAACTGGCGACCGTCACCGCTGATGGGAGCCGCGAGCATGCGTAAGCCAAGGTCTTTTCGGAAGGATCTGGTCCGCGCTGGGCTCGCCTCCCTGGTTTGTGCATCCGTCCCCCTGGGCACTGCCAGTGGGGCCGACTATGCGCGGACCCTCTCCTTCGAAAAGACTGTCGCGGAGCTTTCCGCGATGGCCGAGGCCGGGAGCCCCGCCAGCGACGTGCTGGCGGCGGCGACCCCGCTTGGCTACGTGCCCGATGCCAGCAAGGCGCCGGGGCTGAGCTGGCCGGCCCTCAGTGAAACGAGCGTCAGCCTCGTGCCGATCGACCTGGTGCTGAGCCAGTTGGCACTGCAGGCCGGGGCCAACTACCACGTGGCGCTGCGCCAGGCGCAGGCGCGGCCGGAAGTGCTGATGGTCGAGAAGGGCGTCGCCAGCCTCGCCATGGTGGCGGACGCCGCCGAGGCTGCCGGCTTCGGCGAGGTGCTCGAGAAGACGCCGGATGGCTACGTGGCGCATCTGCCAATCGCAGTGTGGAGCGGTGCCAGCCTCTTCCTGCGGCCGGGCGAGACGCTGCTGCTCGACCGCGAGGCGGGTGCGTTCCTGTTGACGTCGGGCACGCTGCTGGCGCAGGGCGCCGAGGTGCGCGGCACCGGGGCGGTGAACCCGCGGCTCAAGGATTTCAAGCCGTTCGTGGTGATCGCGCTGTCGGGTACGGCGATGATCGAGGACGCGCGATTTGCCGACCTCGGCTATGGGCTGTTTCCGCCGCTGACGGGCGTGACGCTGGTCGAGGGCGGGTTCTTTCGCGACGGCGTGCCGAGTGTCGTGCGCGACAGCCGGTTCGACAACGTCAAGACGCTGGCGCTGATGGGCGCGAGCGACGCGGTGATCTCGGGCAACGTGTTCGCCGGATCGAGCGGGCCGGCGGTGCTGTTTTCGGGCGGCAAGGATTTGACGGCCAGCGGCAACGTCGTGCTTGCCGGGCCGGACGCGCACGGGATCAAGGTGACGGCCGGATCGCGCCACGTGACGGTTGCGGGCAATTTCGTCGCCGGGGCCGGGCTCAACGGCGTGTTCGCGGATGCGGGTGCGGCCGAGCTGACGGTCGTCGGCAACATCATCGCGGGCTCGAAGCGCTCCGGGGTCAGCGTGGCGTCGGCGGACTGCGTGACGGTCAGCGACAACCTGCTGCTGCAGAATGCGCAGTCGGGGCTGGCGGTCAGCGACAGCGCTGGGCTGTCGATTGCGGCGAACCGGCTCTACGGCAACGGCAATGCCGGCATCTCGGTGACGCACCAGCCTCACTACGGGCGGATCGAAATCGCGAGCAACGAGCTCGATGGCAACCGCGTGGGGGTCAAGGGCTCGACCACGGCGCAGTTGCGGTTCTCAGCGAACAACTTCTCCGGGCAGGCGCCGCGCCTGTTCGATGGCGAGCTGGTGCAGTTCACTGGCCAGTTTTATGGGCAGTTTTTCAATCTCACTGGCGAGGCGGTGATCGACGGGCTGCGGCTCGGCGGCGGCGCCAAGCTTACCCCAACCGGGGCGTTGCGCCCCACCAGCTGTTCCTTCGAGGGGGATGACTGATGGTTTTTTCGTCCGAAACGTTCCTGTTCCTGTTCCTGCCGGTCTTCCTGGTCGCCTACTACCTGACGCCCAACAAGTACCGGAACATCACGCTGCTCATCGAGAGCTACCTGTTCTACGGCTGGTGGCGCTTCGATTTCCTGATGCTGCTGGTGGCCAACACGCTGTGGGCCTACGTGTTCAGCCTGCTGATCGGGAAGTTCCAGGGGACGCCGCGGGCCAAGCTGCTGGTCGGGGTCGGCATTGCCGGGCACCTCGCTGTGCTGGGCACGTTCAAGTACCTCAACTTCTTTGTCGACAGCTTTGCGACGCTGTGGGGCACGACGCCCGATGCGCTCGGTATGCACTGGCAGCTGCTGCTGCCGATCGGCATCTCGTTCTACGTCTTCCACTCGATCAGCTATCTGGTCGACGTCTATCGCGGCGATGCTAAGCCGAGCAGCAATATCATTGACTTCGCGGCGTTTCTTGCACTGTTCCCGCAACTCGTGGCCGGTCCGATCCTGCGCTACAAGGACCTCGCGCCGCAATTTGCGCACCGGGAACACAGCTGGGACCTGTTCAACGCCGGCTGGCAGCGGTTCCTGATCGGGCTTTCGATGAAAGTGCTGATTGCCGACAGCGTGGCGCCGCTCGCCGACGCGATGTTCTCGGTGCCCAACCCGACGCTGGCCGAGAGCTGGCTGGGGGCGCTGGCCTACACCATGCAGCTCTATTTCGACTTCGCCGGCTACTCGGCGATGGCGATCGGGCTGGCGCTGATGATCGGCTTCCGCTTCGCCGAGAATTTCAACATGCCCTATGTCAGCCGCTCGATCACCGAGTTCTGGCGCCGGTGGCATATCTCGCTCAGCGTCTGGCTGCGCGACTACCTCTACATTCCGCTCGGCGGCAACCGTAAGGGCGTGGCCCGCACCTATGTGAACCTGTTCCTCGTGATGCTGCTGGGCGGGCTGTGGCACGGGGCGAACTTCACCTTCATCCTGTGGGGCGTGTGGCACGGCGGCATTCTCGTCGTCGAACGGCTCACCGGCTACGACCGGAAGGCCTCGAGCCTGTGGTGGAGCCTGCCGCTCTGCTTCCTCGCCGTGGTCATCGGCTGGGTGATGTTCCGCGCCCACCATGTCGGCGATGCGTTCGACATGTATGCCGGCATGCTCGGGCTCAATGGCCTGACGATCCGGCCGGAGACGGCCTGGATGGTGAGCCGCGAGGCGCTGACCATGCTGCTCGTCGCCGTCGCCATCACCATCGCCGAGCCGAGGCTGCGCCACACCTGGGAGCCGCAGATCTCGGTCGGGCCGGATGGCGCGGCGGTGGCGACCACCAGCCTCGTCAAGGCGGTCGGCCTCTCGACGCTGGCGATCTTCTGCCTGATGCGGCTCGCCGAGCAGACCTACTCCCCGTTCCTCTACTTCCAGTTTTGAGGAGGCCACGATGCCCGCAAAGACACTCGCCCTGAGCGCCGCCCCCGCCTTCGCCCTGCCCGTGCTGTTCCTCGGCTACGCGGTGGTGGCCAACTACGAGTTCGTCACCGGGCTTGGCCGCGACATCTCCGAGATGCCGAAAAGCGTCTCGGCGTACCTCAGCGGCGAGGCCGCGACGCAGATCGACACGTACTACAAGAAGATCATGCCGCACCGGGTGCCCTCGATCGACGTGATGGGGGCAGCCCGCTACGCGATCTTCCGCGAAGGCCGCTCCGGCGTGGTGGTCGGCGATGATGGCTGGCTGTTCTCGAAGGAGGAGTTCGCCGCGCCGCTCGACCGCACGCCCGATCTCGCCGAGGCTGCCGCCGGACTAGCCGAGGTTCGAGATGCGCTAACGTCCAAGGGCATCAATCTCGTCGTCGTGCCGCTGCCGGCAAAGGCCGATATCTATCGCGAGCATCTGTCCAATGAGGCGATCCCCGACGACCTGATGCGGCTCTACGACGACTTCACCGCCCTGCTCGACAGGGAAGGCATCCGGTATGTCGATACAAGGCAGCCGCTACTGACGGCCAAGACCGAGGGCCAGCTCTTCCTCACCACCGACACGCACTGGACGCCGCTCGGCGCCGGGGTAGCGGCTGCGGCAGTGAGTCAGGAACTGGGCGTAACGCAATCTGGCGCCTACACGATTTCCGCCAAGGCACCGGCGGAGCGTGAGGGCGACCTGTCGAAATTCATCGTTACCGGCGGGCTCGCACCCCTCGTCGGCCTGGGGCCGGAGAGCGTGACGCCGTATCAGGCAATGACCTCCACCGACGCTGCGGCAGGCGACATCTTCGGCCCCTCCTCCATCCCCTATGTCCTCACGGGCACAAGCTATTCCGCCAACGAGCTGTGGAGCTTCGGCGACAGCCTCAAGGCCGCGCTCGGCGCCGACGTGCTCAACATGGCCGAGGAGGGCAAGGGCCCGATCGCGCCGATGCGGGCGCTGCTCGCGAGCGACACGCTGAAGGACAGCCCGCCGGAGACGGTGATCTGGGAGTTCCCGGTTCGCTACCTCGGCCAGCCCGAACTATGGGCCGCCCCGGTGGCCAGGGAGACGGCGAAATGACCCGGCGCCCCCTCGCCTGCCTCTTCCTCCTGCCCTTCGTGGCAATGAGCGTCGCGCCCCTGCCGGCCCTGGCCGCGGGTGGGATGATGCGGGTACCGCAATCGCTCAGCAGCGACAGCGAGCACCTGGGGCCGCTCATTCCTGAGTTCGGCTACAAGAAGAAGCTCCAGAAAAAGAAGCTCCAGAAGAAGAAGGCGGCTAAGAAGGTCGACCCGATGAAGGTGATCCGCACCCGCATGATCGCGGGCAAGACGGTCACCGACAAGGAACTGCGGTCGCTGGCGAAATCAGGCGACGACCTGGGGCAATACTACTACGCCAAGCGGCTCGAGGAGCGCGGCGACCCCGAGGTGATCGACGACGCGGCAAGCTACTACCTCGACGCGCTGAAGAAGGACCGCGAGGCGGCTGAGCGGCCACTGATCCGGCTGCTGGACGGGGGCATGCTGGACGGGCAGGCCGAGCTGGTCGCCGATGCCGAGGCGATCCTCGGCAAGCGCGCCGCCGACGGCGACGCCACGGCACGCGATGCGCTGATCCGCATGTATCGCGACGGCGCGCCGTTCGGACTGCAGCCCGAGAAGGCCGACGGCTGGCTGGTTGCGGCGGCCGAGGCCGGCGACGCCAAGGCGGCGCTCGACCTCGCCTACGCCATGCTGATGGGCACCCCAGCCCCCGACAAGATCGAGGCGGCCAGGGGTTACCTGAAGATCGCCGCGGGCGCCGAAGATCTCTCCATCCGCACCCAGGCCGAAAACATCCTGCGCGGGCTCGAACCGGGCCAGGCGCCAATCCTCACCGTTGCTTCGGAGACCTCTCCATGAAGACCCTGCAAATGATCCGCCCGCTGCTGCTTGCCGCGGCAGGCGCGGCGCTGCTCGCCTCGCCGGCACTCGCCGGCTCCGCCTTCGGCTGCAAGCATCTCGAGGACAACCCCACCCTCCCCTCGGTCGAAGGCAAGGACGGTTTCTTCTTCCGCATCTTCGCCGACCTGCGCATGCAGCACCCGTTCACCGACGAGGTGACGACGATGATGGGGCAGCTCTCCGATGCGCTGAAGGCGCACGGCACGACGCTGATCTATGTGCCGATCCCGACCAAGAGCGTGACGCTGCCGACGTTCCTGCCCGAGGAAGCAGCACTGTTCGGCTTCGACGAGACGGTGGCGAGCACGGTCTACGAGGACCAGATCGCGCGGCTTAAGGCCAGGGACGTGATCGCGGTGGACCTGCTGACGGCGCTCAAGACCACCGACGGCGACGATCCGCCGTTCTTCCGCTCGGATTTCCACTGGACCTCGACCGGCGCCCGCAAGGCCGCCGAGACGATCGGCGGGATGATCAAGGCGCTGCCCGACTACTCCGAGGTGACGCCGGTCAACTACGAGACCAGGGCGACCGGCTCCGAGCTCGCGGTTTCGGGCATGCGGCGCGAGCTGCAGGCCTATTGCTCGCTGAGCCTGCCGCCGGTGGTTTCGGCTGCGTTCGAGACGGTGGAAGTGGCGAGCGCCGACGCGTCGCTCGACATCTTTGGCGATGACAGTCCCGCACCGACGGAGGGCGGGGCGAGCAAGTCCGACGAAGTGGCGCTGGTGGGCACCTCGTTCTCCGATGCGCTGGTGCCGAATTTCTCCGGCTTCCTTGCCCAGTACGCCAGCCTGCCGGTCGCCAACTTCGCGCTCACCGGCGGCAACCAGTTCGGCGCCATCACGCCATACCTGACCTCGAAGGAATTCCAGGCCGAGCGGCCGCGCTACCTGGTCTGGGAGAACCCGATCTACAACAACCTGGCGCAGTTCGGCACCGGCCCGATGACCGAGCTGATCGCGGCGGCCCGCAACGACTGCGCGCCGATCAGCGGCAAGCCGACGGTCGACGAGACGGGCGCGCTGGTTGCCGACCTGTCGTCCGACCGGATCGGCGCCAAGCAGGTGATGCTGGCCGATGCCGGCGATGCCGGCAGCCGCGACGTGGTGCTGAAGTTCACCAGCAAGGATGGCCGCACCTTCCAGCGCGAGCTGCATCGCGGCGACCGCGTGCGCTCCACCGGCCGGTTCTACGTCCCGCTCGAGTCACTCGACAGCCTCGAGCTTTCAAAGGTCGAGATCACGTTCGACCGCCTCTCCAAGGACGCCGCAGCGGTGTCCCTCTGCAACCTCTGAAAGGAAGCTCCGCCATGCTTCGCTCAACTCTCCTCAACGGCTCGCTTGCCGCCCTGCTGATGCTCTCCGCCGCGCCGGTTTTCGCGCAGGATGACGGGCTCTATGACGCTCCGATCGACCCCAACTCGGCTTTTGTTCGCGTGCTGGTACCCGGTGCAGCGGTGGCGGTGGTGAATGGCACCACCGTAGACGACATGACGGACGGGCTTTCGGCCTACGTGAACGTCGCGCCGGGCGACATCCAGGTGTCGGCCGGCGATGTCGCCGGCTCGGTGACGGCGGTGCCCGGCGCCTATTACACCTACGCTTCGACCGCCGCCGGGGAGCCCCTGGTGCTGACCGACCAGCCGGCGAGCGATCCGAGCAAGGCCACGGTGTATTTCTACAACCTCTCCGACAAGCCGAGCGTCGACCTGTTCGTGCCCTCGGCCAAGGTCAAGGCGATCGAGGGCGTGGCCGGCGGTACGGCCAAGTCGGTGGCGCTGAAGGCGCCGCTCACCCTCGATTTCGAAGTGCAGGCGGAGGGCGCCACCGTCGCCACGGTCGCCTCGCTGGGCCTGAAGCGCCGCGGCGGCGTATCGATCGTGTTCGCCGGCTCCGGGGGCAGCTACACCGCCACCGCAGTCGAGAACGCGTTCTTTCGCGCCCAGTAAAGACGTCTTGATGGAGGCCTGAACATGGCTCGCCCCGTTTCCCCTGCCGGTTCCCGTACGTTTGCCTTTTCCGCCCTGCTGCTTGCCGGCACGCTGCTCAGCGCGCCCGTGCTGGCGGCGCCGGTGGAGGTGACATTCCTGCCCCCCGATATCCCGGCGCAGGACGTGTGCATCGCAAAGAAGGCCGACCCCGACGTGGTGGCGCGCTGGCAAGGCTGGGATGGGGCGAGCCCGCTCGAAGGCGACCCCGACATCGTGCTCCGCGACGCCCGGCGGCTCCGCGACCTGAACCCGACCGGCAATTTCGAGCTTGTCGATAAGATGCTGGTCGCCGCCAGCAGGATGGGCGCACCCAAGGCGCCGGACGTGACCATCGACCGGGTGAACCTCTACCTCAAGGCCGGCAGGGTGCCGCAGTTGCGGGCGTTCGGCATCATCGACGGGCTCGAGGCCAATGCCGGGGCGCTGGCCCCCAAGGCGCTGAACCTGCTCGCCGGGCTTTATCTCGACGGGCTGGTGGTGAAGAAGGACCAGCAGAGAGGCCTCGGCTACCTGACGCAGGCGGCGATGGGCGGCAACGCCGACGCGCTGCTGCGGCTCGCCGGCATGAACACTGCCGGCGCACAGGTGCCCGGCTGGGACCTCGACCCCAAGCTCGCCGTCACCATGGCGTTCGGGGCGCTGGTGGGCAGGCTCGACCCCGAAATCTGCGACCGCATCGGCCGCATCGCCCGCGAATACTCGAAGGGCGGCGTGGTGCAGCAGGACCACACCATCGCCGAGCAATGGATGCGGCTCGCCGCCGACCTCGGTGACGCCAGCGCAGCCTGGAAAGTGGCGCAGCTGCACCTCGAGAGCGAGCTGATCGTCAAGAACAACGACACGCTGCTCAAGTACCTGACGATGGCCGCGGACAAGGACGTCGCGGCGGCCAAGGTGGAACTGGGCAAGCTGTACGAAGCGGGCGCGCTGGTGCCCGAGGACAAGCCGAAGGCGGAGGCGCTCTACCAGGAGGCCAGCCAGTTGGGCAGCCGCAACGGGCTGTTCCGGCTCGCCACCCTGCTCGAGGAGGAGCAGGCGGTGCCGGGCAACCTCGCCCGCTACAAGGCAGCGCTGACGCAACTCACCGACATGCCCTCACCGCCGGGCTGGGCCTATTCGAAGCTCGCCGAGGTGGTGCTGGCCGAACGGGGCCGCTGGGCTGGCGAGGCCGAAGCGCAGGCGCTGCTCGAAAGGGGCGTGACGCTCGAAGACGCGGACTCGGCGCAGGCGCTGGCCTCGATCCTGCTCCGGCATCGCGACGAGCCGGGGGTGTTCGAGCGCGCCACCGAACTGCTCGGCTTCGCGGTGACCGACGCGGGCAAGATCGACCCGATGACCGACCTGCGGCAGGCCTACCTGTGCCGGGCGCCGAAGGGCGCGGACCTGCGGCTTGCCAGCTTCTGGCAATTCACCGAGGACGCGGCGGGCAACTCCACCGAGTTCATGGACAACGACGATATCGGCGGGCTCGACGCCAAGGCCGACCCGATCGAGCTGGCACGGCTGCAGACGCACGCGCTCTACGGCCGGCCGAACTCGGTGGCCTATTATGTCGACTATCTGCAGCGCAAGGGCGCGAGCCAGCAGATGATCGACTTCTGGCAATCCCGGGTCGCGTCGATCTCGGCGACGGTCGACGCGCAGGCGCGCCACCGGGTGAACATGAACGCCACCCCGGAGGTGGTCGCGGAATCCATCGCGCAGCTGCAACAGGCGCGAGCGGACGGCTTGCCGCGCGCTTCGGTGGACCTTGGCTCGCTGCTGCTCGACTATTTCCCCAACGATCCGGCCAAGAAGGCCGAGGCGATCGGCTATCTCGAGGAAGGCGCGGCGCTCGGCCAGGGCGAGGCGATCCTCCGCCTGCTGCCGCTCGAGGAGGAGGCGGGCACCGGAAACGCCGAGGACCTGCTCGGCCGCTACCAGCAGGCGATCGAGGATCGCGGCGATGCCGATGCGCTGGTCTTTGCCGCCTCGACCGAGCACGACCCGGCCAGGAAGCACGACTACCTGTACCGGGCGGCGAGCGTGGTGGACTGCACGTTCGACAACACCATCAAGCTGGCCGGCGCCTTCGTCGATACCGAGGACGACGCCGAGAGCGAGCACTGGCTGCAGGTCAGCCTGCGCCTTGCCGGCGAGGATGGCTGGCGGCACGTGGCGATCGCCGACCGCTACATGGCGATGGGCGGACCCGACCGCGCCCGCACCGCCATCGCGCTCTACCAGGACGGGGTGAAGATGGGCGACGACACGGCGGTGGGCCGCCTCGTCAAGATCTACGCCGACCCGGACAGCATCGATTACGCGCCGACCAAGGCGGTGGAGATGTTCAAGCGCATGATCGACGACGCGCAGGTCGCGGACCTGGGCAACATCCGCGACAGGGTGGAGAAGTCGCCACCGGCCATCCGCACGGCGGTGATGGACGACATCGACTGGGCCGCGCGTTACGCCGCGGCGGCGGCCACAGGCGACGTCACCGCGATGCGCGAACTGGGGCTCTACCTCCGCAACAGCGGCACGCCGGCCGATGCCCGCGACGCCAGCAGCTGGCTGAAGCGCGCCGCCGATGGTGGCGACGTCGTCGC
>Ga0123337_10007146_pt1 | contig 10477 bp, 7 predicted proteins | sample frozenSSSSmetaG_FD_89792 | JGI IMG/M metagenome (GOLD analysis project Ga0123337, IMG submission 89792) | Glacier valley bacterial and archeal communities from Borup Fiord, Nunavut, Canada, to study Microbial Dark Matter (Phase II) -... | ecosystem: Environmental > Aquatic > Freshwater > Ice >...
GACTTGCATGTATTAGGCCTGCCGCTAGCGTTCATCCTGAGCCAGGATCAAACTCTTCATTGTAAAAAATTTGTCTTGACTTTTTCTCAAAGTATTATTTTTGAGGTCCGCTATTTCTTCTCTTTAAACTTCAAAGAACTTTCCTTTTCTAAAAAGGACTGCAAAAGTAAGACTTTTTTTGATATCTCCAAAATAAATTTTAATTATTTTTTCGGGTTTCAATTTTACCTTCACAACTCAATCAGAACAGGGGTGCAAAGGTAATTTTAATTTTCAGATTTCCAAATTTTATTTAATGTTTTTTTAAAATAATTTCTGTTGTCTTTGTCTTTTAAATTATACAGTATTTTTCAGAACGGGAGTGCAAAAGTAATATTAAAATCCATAAACGCAAATAATTTCGCAATTGTTTTTAAAATAGTTTGCAAAACACTGAAAATCAATACAATAAATTTTAACTTCAAACACCCTGAATCCATCAAAACCGCCTTTTATTCCAGCTTTTCCAATCCTATACCTTTATTTTTTATTATCTATTATTCTTAAAAATTCGAAAATACCTTTGATTTTGCTCACTTTTCTCCTTTTTCTCCATGTTAACCCTAAATCAATTCCTATCACTTTTTTCACTTTTCCCTTTTTATCCCCCCTTTTTTACCCCTTTCAAACGGTCGCAAAATGAAAAATGCCAGTCTGAATCCAAAAAATACCAGCCAAAATCTAAAAAACTCCCCTACTCAACCCATAATTTTACCCCAAAATCTGTAAATGACTGGTCCGAATCCAAAAAATACCGGCCAAAATCTAAAAAACGCCCCTACTCAACCCATAATTTTACCCCAAATTCCAAAAATGACCTATCTGAAAACAAAAAATACGGGCCAAAATCCAAAAAACACCGTTTCAGAACCTGAAATTTTACTCCTAAATCTAAAAATGCCCGGTCTGGATCTAAAAAATGGGGTGTGAATCCAAAAAACCGGGTTCCAAAACCTAAAAATACAGCCCGAAACCTGAAAATGCCCGACTCAATCCTGAAAATTACTGGTCCGAAACTAAAAAAACCCGGAATTACCGGGTCTTTTTCTATAATTAATCAATCCATTACTCATAATCTACTCCAATATGAACCGGAATTGTTCCCCGGAACTGCTCGTTACCATATATAATCCCCTGCACCAATCCCTAGTTTCTATCTTATCTGCCATATTTCCCCCTATTTCCATGCTTTTAATCATGACTCCCCGTATATCATATATATATATAGTCTGTTTTTCACCTCCCCTATTACTGATCATTATCAACTCTGATGCCGGATTCGGATATAACTCTAAACGAAACGGTGATTGATATCCGGTTTCATCCAATGATGTATTACAATCTATCTTCACCTGCTTCATCAGTGTATCATAACAATGCGAGTCTATCAGACTATCATAATAGTGTATATACATATATATACTATAGGTACCATTCTCTTTATAAGTATATGATGCATGGTATGTATATATATAGGTGTTAACTCCTTTTGCATCTTCTATCAACCAGGTGGTGCTGATATTACCGGATGTCTGATTGGTCAGATTTACTTTTTTACAATTGTTGGCATCAATTCCCCATACAAAGCTTGCCTGCTTGAGACAACCATTGCATGTCACCTCAACTAAAGCATTCATCGAATCCATAACAAAGACATTCCTGACCGCATCATATTTCTTAATCAACAACCATACGTTGTACAGACCATTATATGTATACCTGTGAGATGGTTGTTTCTGATAAGACACCTGCCCGTCTCCAAATTTCCAATAATAACTGTCGGGCAAACCCTTACAGGTTTCTTTAAAATCCACTACTCTGCAATTCAATGTGGGGGTAAAGCCTGCTATAATCACAAGCGGCTTGGGTTCATCTCTCCTGATTTTAGCCTTATTGGTTTCAATAGGTTTGTTATAATCAAAAAAGATCTGCGCCTTATTCAGTATACTATCTCCTACTCTGATACTCGTTCTGATTCTTGCATCAAAAACCAGATACCCTTTGCTCGCTTCTTCGTTCTCTGATTTTGGCTTGAGATTAATATCATCAAACACCCAGGTCACTACATTACCTCTGAGTGATACCGTATAATCATGACTTGAACCCACCATTTGGAATTCATATATCGGCATCTTCAGGTTGAGTGTATCCACCACTGTCACCTTGCGTGCATCATTATTCCCTTCATTCTGAAACTCTATATAATAACGTATGGCCTTCAAATCGGTATGGGTGATTCCCTCTGGCTCACTGTATTTGGTATTGGGATCATAACTATAAACAAGCTTCTGTACCATACTGTCGAGATTATCTGTCGAATCTTCCCCTTGTGTAGATGTGATACGCGCATAATGTTTCACTTTCTGTCCCATAGTATAGGCTGTATTGGGATATATCACTTTTAACTGAATGGTATTATTGCTGAGGTTATTCACTGTCATTTGATCAAACTTAAGTGTATGCCCAGAATACGATGAATAAGCAGGTGATGAACTCACTAATACAGTACCTGAATCCAGCTGAATAACAACAGAAGCCTTGCTGCTGCTGCCGGAATAACAATCTCTGTTTTTGATATTCACTAACAATGGTATCGTATCTAATATTCTGGCCTGATGAAAACTCATATTTTGTACCGATAGATTCACATCCGGATTCGTTTTAAACGGATAAAGCAAATTCTGTTTGCTAACGCCACTATTGGTGTTCAGGGTTTTCTGATTTCCGGAAAACTTAAGTGCAGCGCACACATCAAAGCTATATTGCAAATTGCCATACGTCACATCGTTATAGTTCGGAATGATATCTGTGAAATATCCATTTGCAGGTAAATAACTCACTCTGTAGTTATAGGTCAGGTTTCTGATGTTGCTCAAACTGCTTAAAACATCTGTTACATCATATACATTATTGTCATTCTTATCAAGAAACAGATAAAACCCTATCGTATCGAGTCCGTATGCCACTGTGGAATCCACCCGCAGTTCAAGCATGTTTGAAAAATTTACATTGCGGTATAAGATATCCGTTGTTGAGAAAACATAACAATGCGTGTCATTTTCTGTTACCGCCACCAAGGCCTCGGGATTGGTTTTGTAAAATGGCTTGAACTGTTTGCTTGAATATCTGTAAAATGCCATGTCTTCCATTTGTTGAGGGATACTCTGGGAATTTTCGTTGTACAAAATAAAGCCCTTGGGTGTTTCTACCGACTGTCTGAAATCAATACCCCGGCCGCGGTTGGTTTTATATCCGGTAATTGTAGACACATTCAAATAAAACATAGAATCGCTGCTTTTCTTTGAAAAGACCCAGGTGTTACCCATACTGTAAACATTTTCAAAACCCTGATTAAAGTTACGCTTAGTCCATTGATTGGGGAAAACCCAAGAGTAAATGGTTTTTACACCGGATTGATTCACTATAAACATAGAGGTATCTTTCCTATTGGCAAAGCTGTAAAAAAGTTGTGACTTATTATCAGGGAATGGTTCGCCGGTATTTCTCCAGATTTTGTTTTTCAGATAGGCCACTTTTCCTGTGTAAGCATGATTAATGGAATCAAAAGTACCATATACCATCAGGTGTTGGTTCACTACTTTCATGTTAAAATCCAATGCAGTATTGCCTGAATCCTGCAGTTTTGCAAGCAGGCTTGCGTTGGTATCTGACAAAGTGTAGATTCTTGGAAATTCTCTGGTAGTTCTTTGCACAGACAGGTACACAGTGTCCTTAATTGTAGCACATGAATAATTATTGTCAAAAAACTCATCCCATTCTTCGTGTGTTAATACCTTGTAAACAGAATAATTCCACTTTTTAGAGATAGGATTCCATCTATCAAATATAAAAGAGTCATTATTAAGAGAAGTATGCCCCACCAATAATTTACCATTCTCTTCAAAACAAGAACACTTCAGTGTCTTTTCTGTGGGTGGGTTGATCTTAGTGAACTGCTGCGCGTGCACCAAATTCAAGCTTAGACAGATCAAACCTATTATAGTTAACAGTTTTTTCATAGCTTACTTTACATTTATTCCACCAAAATCTTAATTGTTTCGCCCGAAGCTGTCACCAGAAGGTAAAGTCCGGGAGCCCATTCATTGGTCTGAACAGTCATGCTGCTATTGGCATTTACTGACACGTCTTTGATAAGTGCGCCGCGTGCATCATAAATATGAATTAATTGAAAGTTCTCACTAAAATTCTCTAGCGTAAATTGATCCTGGGCCGGATTTGGATATAATAAAAAAGAGCTCGTCTTTAATTCATTAATGTCTTTTGAATGTTCGTCCTTAATAATCACAGCATAATTAGTGATGACAGGACTATTATAATCAAAATAAATATAAGCCTTATTCCTTATGCTATCACCCCATCTTAAATCACCTCTCACCTTAGCATCAAAAATCACAAAACCTTTACTGGCCTTTTCATCTTCCGATTTAGGCTTCAGATTAATATTGTCAAATACCCAGGTAATCACATTTCCTCTTAATGTGGGCACGCCATAATCATGACTGGCCCCCACCATCTGAAACTCGTACACCGGTATATTGAGATTTAGAGTGTCCACGACGGTTACCCTTCGGGCATCATCTGTTCCGAGATTCTGAAAATCAATATGGTAACGGATACTTTTTAATTCTTTTGAGATGTAGCCTTCCGGTATGCAGTGCTTGGCATTAGGGTCATAACTATACACCATTTTCTGAACAATACTGTCTGAATTGTCAAGCGAATCTTCTGCAAAGGTAGTTGTCAATCGCGCGTAATGCCTGACTTTTTGCCCGATTGAATATTTGGTATTGGGGTAAATAATTTTTATTTTGATATTCGCTTTTGAATATGGATTAATCGTATTGACCTGATAGGTCAGGACATTTCCCGTTTTAGATGTATAAGCGGGAATTGAGGATACAAATGTTGTATTCGCATCCAAGCTTACCTTTACCTGAGCCGATGCGTTCCCCATGTCACAATCCTTGCTATAGGCATCCAATGTCAATACCATCGTATCAAGCAAACGCGCTCTATTGCCCCCCCAACTTCTCAGAATCAGGTTGCGTTTCTGAAGGGATTTTCGCCACAGAGGCATTAACAGCGTATCCATTCTTCTGGGAGAATTATAGGTTTTAGACACCAAAGCTCCTGAAAAGGTTGTTCCATAACATGAGTCCTGACCCTGTTGAAATTCGCGGTTGTATACCAGCTGAAAATCTTCATCCTCCAAGGGATAAAAGATCACAATACCGTCATCGTCGGTCTCGACAACATCTCGGCTGCTAAGTTCCTGTACATAAAACCTGCCTTTTAAATCAAAAGTCGTATCATATGCAAAGTTTTTATTTCTATCCTTAAACACCTTGACTAATATGGTATCAACAGCCAAGGCTTTTAATGAATCTGTCAGTACTTGGGCAATATGCTGATAATTCCCACCCTTAACGAATACCCCCTCGCGGTTATAATAATAGAGTTTTTGATTGCCGGCATTGAGCAGAGAAATATCGGTGGAATCTGCAAATGTATTGTGAAAATAATAAGTCAGGCCATTGGGCTTGAATTCTGCAAATTTATCCGCTTTATCATATGTGCTTTTGTCGTGGGTAAGAAATACCCTGTTATTAAATGACTTCAATCTGATATTGCGCTTGCCCGTGGCAAAAGAATCAAGATTTGCACCTTTATTAAGCGTTGAAATATTCCCGTTGACATCAGAAATGTAGACTTGTTTATTTGCTGTGGCCAAACTCAGTATAGTAGAAGTATGTGTATAATACGTTCCCCATGTAGAAGGAGCTTTGTGGAACAGCACCTTATTCTTGAATGTCACAAATAAGGTATCATTACTGACATCTGCAGTGCTGGCAGAATACCCTCCGGACAATAATGAAGAGGGGAAATTCGCCGATGAAAATGTCGACCCATTAAATTTTACAGCCTGACCGCCGGTAAATGCTGCTGCTGCGCTATCAAACATGCCGGTAAAATAAATATTGTTATTAAACTTGGTCATCCGGATATCACCATCATATACATTTTTCATCCACTTCCTGTAGGTCCAAGCACTACCGTTGTATTCATATACCTGACTTATACTAAAATTATTATCAAATTTCCCTAACAGATAAAATTTTGAATTCAGGAACATACACTGGGTATAATACGAGCCGTAAGTTGCCAGGGAACTGTTGAGCTTAGCATAAACAGACCAGGCACTAGTGCCTTCGTTCCATTTGTTCACAATCACCGTATCTCCTGATTTTGTAACGGCATAAACAATTCCTGTTGAATCGGCGCAAGCACATGCCACGGAAAGCTTAAGCCCACTGCCAAGCGCCTTCAGATTCTGTGCATTGAGTGAAGCAAGGGATGCCATTTGGATGAGCGCATAAATCAGCAGGATTTTTTTTACATTAGAAAGATGTAGAGATTTCATATAAGTTAAAAGATTGATTAAAATTTGTATTTAAGATTGATATTATAGTTGCTGATATTGATCTTGCTCCTGATAACACCATATTGGGCATCATAATTTAATGTATTCTGCTGCCATTGCGCTTCCACTCCTAACCACCACGGTTTGTAGATATTACGGCTATATTGAACACCACCTATAAAACCGATGTTTAATGCTTTTTTATAACTATCCTTTAAAGGCTTAACCATTCGGGTTTCATTTATAGCCAGAGAATTACCATTGGCTCCTATAATCAGCGAAAAATTGAAGCCCCCGGACAATTGCAGTTCATTTTTTCCTCCTAATGGAAACATATAACCGGCTTTGATAGGTATATTGATAAAATCAAGATAATTTTTGCTCACGTACTTAAAACTGATAGGAGAACTATCCGGTACATATCCAGCAATGGTTCCGTCTACCTTCCTGAATGCGATCTCCTTATACTGATAATCAAAATTAACATCCTGGATAATCTGACGGTATTGCAATCCACTGCTAAAACTTAATGGAATCTTTTTCAACATAAACCAGTCAAAACCAAGATTTACAAAATATGATTTGGAGTTTTTATTACTCTGGTCGAAAACGGTTCTGGAATCTTTGTGTAAACGTTCATCATGAATTACGCCTGAAATACGGAAATGAACGGGAGATAGTCCTGTGGAGAGATTAAGTGCGAATTTGGATCTTTCAGACGGCGCTTGGTCTTTGTGTTTGATAACAATTGGTCGGTGTCCGGCAATACTGATAGGTAATGGCAAGGTATCGACTATCCGTTTTGTTCTTATCTTTTTTAGGGTAATCGGTGGAAGGCTAAATTCTAAATCAGGTAGCGGATCCGTGGAACTCATCAATTCGCGAGCCGTTATTGGCTCCGAGGTTTCCTGAACAATAGAATTGGATGCGTTTACATGCAATGGATGTGCGCCGGAGCCGGAATTTACATCTGAAGAATTAGGAAAAACCGGCGCATGCTGTTCGGCAGGATTTTGAACGATTTGCGCCTGTCTTGTATTGGAGTTCTGGCCATTTGAATGGGTTTCATGACCATTGTTGTTTTGCGAATTTTCTGATTCCGTACCGGAGTTCTGAGCATTTTCAGTTGCTGAGGATTGAACACCCGCAACTGCGGATTGTTCGCCGCCCGCCATCTGAGCGCCCGGATTTTGCTGTGTACCTGATGTGTGACCAAGCCAATATCCAAAGGATATACATGCGATGGCCACAACAGAGAACATGATGAACCATGGGAAAAGCCTCCTTTTCGGCTTCTTTTCGCCCAGAGCTGCACTTAGCCTCTCCCATTGGGCTTCGTACAGCGGTTCTGTCTGCCCCTGAAAAGCATCCTGCAATGCCTTATTGAGCTTATTACTTTGTTTCATTGTGTATTAATTTTACTTTAACCAATTCAGCCAGAACTTTTTTCGCTCTGCTGTATTGTGATCTTGATGCTTCTTCACTTATATTTAATTTTGCTGCTATTTCTTTATGGCTCATATCATCAATCACATACATATTGATAATAATTTGCTGGTTTTTTGACAATGAACCCAGCAATTTCATGGCTGCTTCTGCTTCCATACTCACTTCTGTTTCTATATCTGAATCCTGTATGTCCAGCGCATGATCTGAAATATGTTCCACCATTAATGCACTTTTCTTTTTTCTCAGGAAATCCAGCGCCGTATTGACCCCAATCCTATTAATCCAGGTTTTAAGGCTGCTTTCACCCTTGAAATTTTCGATTTTGTTATACACTTTCATCAGGCTATCATGGAAAATCTCCTCCGCATCCTCCCTATTCCCCGCATATCTCAAACAAACGCTCATAAGGAAAGGACCGTATGTATCATACAAGGCCCTCTGCCCTTTCTTATCGCCTTTTGAGCAGGATTTTATGAGGTCTTTCTCTTCCAATCTGTTTAGCTTTTAATCTATAGACGCAACTTATCCCTTTTTTGTGACATAGGTCTCAAAAAAAACAAAATAGCTCAAAAAAATGCAGATTATATTCAAAAAATAGATAAATATTTGATTGACAGACATTAAAGACGATTATCCATCTACTTCAATTGGCCCCAAAATAGTGACGCTAAAATATTTTATCCATATCCGGACAACAAAAAACCATGGTTGTTCACCATGGTTTTTATCCTATGAAAAAAAATCAAGCTCAGAAACTACTCAATAAGGTTTCAATATCTGTCATTACAACCTGATCCATCGTCGAAAGTGTAAAGGTCTGTTCCGATTGTGTAAAGGTAACATCCAAAACTTTTCGGTAATACTTGTTGTCTTTGATGGCCACCATGATAATTTTTCCGGAATATCCGGCCTTGATAGGATAGGTATTAAATGTCTTACTGATGGCATTGGGATATAATGATACCAGACCATTAACGCCGGTGAGATTAAAATACACCTGCATATTGGATGAGCCAAATCCAGCCGGTGGCGATACCTTGATGATATTGCTTGTGCCGTTATTTGACATATAAGCATCCAGATTACACCATGTAATACACTTAAAATTAAACTTACATTTTTTCTGTGATGAAGAATCAAAATCCCAGTTCTCGTCATATTCCACCCATTCCTCAGTAGTCGTTTTACTCGCCGAATCATATAATTTAACCAGCTTAAATATTTTGGTTTCTGAGGGTGTTGTGCCCGGAGCAATATTCATGCGCACCACAGAACTTTTCTCAGGAAGTACTTCCGCCCCGTTTTTGCTGGCCTTGAGTTCAAACATACCCTGGGAATTTAACATCTGACTGCCGTAAGCCGAGGTGAAAATACCGGCTGCAGCCATTTCATTCTTGGTATACACTTCTTTTAAACTCAGCGTAACAACACCGGAAGAGGCGCCATAAGTAAAAGGGGCAATACTGATAGATGTGCCCTTTGTGCCTAAAATAGTCGTACCACTTTCATTGTTAAAGGTGAATTTTTGCACAGCCGGTGCATTTTTTGAAAGCAGACTTTGAATCGAGCTGACAGCCACCGCTTGTGGCTCAACAGTAGACGTTTCCTTGCAAGCGCTTAAGCAGATTGCAGAAGTGAATAAAATTAAAAATATCTTTTTCATAATTGTTCAGGATTTTACCTGTTCAATCGGATAGACGCAGAATTCTAAAATTTTGTGACAGCAGATTCCGAGAGAAGCGAAAAAGACTTTATAAATTAACGTCCCATCAGGCGAGCAACATATTTGCCGATAATATCAAACTCAAGATTCACAGTATCACCGGGCTTTATCCATCCAAAAACAGTATGTTCAAATGTGTAGGGGATAATGGCGACAGAAAATGCATGCGCCTTACTGTCAATAACGGTCAGACTTGTGCCATTCACTGTGATAGAACCTTTTTCAACTGTAATATCTTTACCTGTATATTCAAAAGTAAATCTCCAACTGCCTTGTTCATCCTCAACATGGGTGCATACAGCCGTGCAATCCACATGGCCCTGCACAATATGTCCATCAAATCTGCCGGTTGCAGGCATACATCTTTCCAGATTCACCATAGTCCCGTTTTCCCATGCCTTCAAGTTAGTTTTATCCATGGTTTCTTTAATGGCGGTAACCGTGTGATGATCATTCTGAACAGAAGTTACTGTAAGACAAACGCCATTATGAGCAACACTCTGGTCGATTTTTAATTCATCACTGATAGCTGACTCAATTGTAAAGTGGACATTCTCTTGTTCGTGTTCAACAGAGACAATTTTGCCCATGGTTTCTATAATGCCGGTAAACATGCACTGCAAAATTAAGTAAAAATAAGGATTAAGCAGAAAGATTAAGAATGGAGCGCTCGTTCTTTAAAACTTTGCTACCAATCTGATATTGAGTCGTCTTCCTGTCAGATAATTGGGAACACCATAAGTGGTATTGTTAAAGTCCTTGACCCAAAGATATGAAATCACATTGTTAATCTGCAGCAGGTTGTAAATATCAACCCCAATCCA
>Ga0123337_10007148_pt1 | contig 10476 bp, 9 predicted proteins | sample frozenSSSSmetaG_FD_89792 | JGI IMG/M metagenome (GOLD analysis project Ga0123337, IMG submission 89792) | Glacier valley bacterial and archeal communities from Borup Fiord, Nunavut, Canada, to study Microbial Dark Matter (Phase II) -... | ecosystem: Environmental > Aquatic > Freshwater > Ice >...
ATTTGATGCGATTCGCAATCATTGGGCCATTGAAGTCATGCACCATAAGCGTGACGTGAGCCTTTCAGAAGACGATTTGCGAACGGGTAAAGTAGCCGTGAGTCGTATAACGGGGAGTCTTCGTACACTGGTTATCAATTTGTTAGAAAGTATTAAGGTCAAAAATATGGCGGCTCAACTTGATCTCTTTGCCGACAATTTTGCTACGCTAATTCAGTTTTTGACCCAACAAATGGTTTTATAAGAAAGCCCTGTACCACAAAGTGATGTTAAAAGTGGCGACTAAGAAAGATGCAATCAGGTAGACAAACAATCCAGATGCTACCATAGCAACAAGAAAAAAAGTTTTGTGTCCCATTGATATAAAAGTTTTATGTTTGAGATAACTGTTACTAATCAAATGTTTTGGAGATCAAAACTGTATTGATAGCTTACCAGTTGCCTTTTGCCAAAATTTTCTAACCAAGCTTTCTCTTTATGATTAGCATTAACAATATTATTTGCATTCTGACCAGCAAAGAGAGTACTTACCCTGTTTAGAGTTTTTAGCTCTGATTCATCGAAAATGCTTTCATCGAAAGTACTTTTATCTGACGGTGAGTACTGTTGTCCAAAGTAAGTTTCTGTGTTCGCATTTACGAACTCCTTGTACTTAACTTCGACTAAATCACGTTCAACAGCTTCAGCAAATAATTTAGAGTAGTTTCTTGGAACCACCCCGTAATTTATTGCCCTGTAGGATAGACCAGTAATTGACTGGCCAGTGCGCTTGTAATGGCCAAAATCAGCATAGAACAGCAGTTTGTTCAAGCTCGTAAGCCAAGGTTCCAGCTGTTTAGCAAAATAGACAACTACTTGCAGAGCTTTCTCTATGCTGGGCAGTCTGTAGCCAGTAAACTCACTAGCTGCTGTTTCACCCATTATGTATTCATCTATATTGAAATGAATAAAATGGCTTTCTTCAGCGATCAAATGATTTACTCTTTGAAGTGCTTTTTCTTTATCTTTTTCAGACAAAGAGCTAGTCATAAGTAGCAACCTACGAAATTCATGAGGATCAGACGACAATGTTATGAGCTTTGCGTTTGACTCACTAGGAATCTCCCCATTCTCATAGTTCCGGTATATATTAATACCGAAACCTAAGACTTCAGCCATTTTATTTGCAGGAAGTTCGTATTTACTTCTTATTGCAATTATTTCTTCTGGAAACGGAATGTGATGGTGTGTGCGATACTGATTATATACTTGGTTTAAGTTTAAATCAGCCAATTCCAGACTGACGTATTCTTTTTCGGCATCTTCACAATAATAGTAATGATACACGTAACTGAAAGATTCCTTCCGAAATGTCAACGTCTCAGTCCTGTTCTTTAACGGCATTTCTTTACCCGTGAGCGGACTATTCATATGATGGTCATGTTTTATAAGGGTAATTCATAGGGCGCTCTGATTTGTGAAATGAAACGCAAACGGTGTTATCGCTCAAATTGCCCATGGTAATTTTTATGTACACTTCATGGCCCTTGACTTCACAGCCAAAGACCCACAGGGGGGGACCCGTTCCTATGACGTCTTCCGTTGGGCCACTGCTGTAGTCCGTAATCTTGATTCCATTTAAGATCTTGATAATGTGTTTACCTGATAGTTCTAGATCAGCCATCGTCTGAAGGTTCTTCGCCCTCTCAGTGTCAATGGAAACTCCGTAGAAGCCGGACTTGTACTTAAACTCTCGTAAAAACTGCTCGATTTCTTGTGAAGTGATCATTACGTACAACATTATGACAGTATGGGAATAGCCGGTGGGGTAGAGATAGGGGGGTCATGATGTGATAACTTTAAAGTTGTTAGTTTAGTTCTACATTTGCAAAAACAACTTTAAAGTTGTTTTTGCAAATGTAGAGTATTAAATTTGATCTCACCAAAAAATTTTGGACCATGGGTAAGATTAAGATTGGACGAAACGCTGGTAACGGACAGTTCACCACAGTCAAGACGGCTAAAGACAAGCCCAAGACACACGTTGTGGAGACGATAAAGGTTACCAAGTGAGATAACTGGTCGATCTGAATACAGTACAGCTTGACCATTCACATAAGCTATTGACAGATTCTCGTAACCCTATCCTGTCAAAGTACAACGCCCGGCCCCTCGTGAAAGGTGGCCGGGCGTTGTACTTTGGGGGGAGGTGTTTTATAAGCTATATTATGTTATTCGGTTTTTCCCAGAAACCGGACAGCCTGTCAGCCTTGTCGCTTTCCCAGTTTAATACAACCACTCCACTTCTTTCCCTTTACTATCCGACCTTTGCCCAATACTGATTTGTATGCCCCTAAGCTGGAATGAGATCAAGACCCGCGCGGTCGTTTTTGCCAAAGAATGGGAAGACGAGACGAGCGAAGATGCCGAAGCGAAATCGTTCTGGGATGGGTTTTTCAACGTGTTTGGGTTGAACCGTCGCCGGGTGGCCAGCTTTGAGAAGCCCGTCAGGAAGGGTGATAACAAACAGGGCTTCATAGACCTACTTTGGAAGGGCATTATTCTGGTCGAACACAAATCGCGCGGTCGCGATCTGGACAAGGCGTTCGTCCAGGCCAAAGAATACTTTCCCGGCCTGAAAGACAGTGAGTTGCCCAAATACGTGCTGGTTTCCGATTTTGACCGGTTCCGGCTCTACGACGTGGAGACGGACGCGACGGTTGAATTTCATTTGCGTGAGCTGGTGCAGCACGTTCATTTATTCGGCTTCATCGCCGGATACGAAAAGCGGGTCTATCACGATCAGGACCCGGTTAACATTGCAGCCGCTGAGAAAATGGGTAAACTCCATGACCAGCTAAAAGCCGTAGGCTATACCGGCCACAGCCTGGAGCGGTACCTGGTCCGGCTCCTGTTCTGTCTGTTTGCCGATGATACCAGCATTTTTGAGAAGGGTATCTTCTGGCAATATCTTGATCTGCATACCAAGCCTGACGGTAGCGACCTGGCCATGCACCTGTCAAGTATCTTCTACACGCTCAACACGCCCGCTGAGCAGCGGATGACCAATCTGGACGAGAATCTATCTCAATTTCCCTACGTCAACGGGCGGTTATTCGAGGAAGGATTGCCACCGGCTTCGTTCGATAGCGGGATGCGGGAACTGCTGCTGGAAGCCTGCGCCCTGGACTGGGGTAACATCTCACCGGCTATTTTCGGGTCGATGTTTCAGGCGGTGATGAATCCGCAGGAACGCCGGAATCTAGGGGCGCACTACACCTCAGAGAAAAACATTCAGAAGGTAATCAAGCCCTTATTTCTCGATGAATTATACACGGAGTTCGAGCGGTCGAAGGGCAACCGAAGCCGGCTGAACGAGCTGCATACAAAGATCGCCCGGCTGCGCTTTCTCGATCCGGCCTGCGGATGTGGCAATTTTCTCATCATTGCCTACCGGGAGCTGCGGCAGCTGGAAATCCGGCTGCTGCGCGAACTGAATAAGAGCGGACAGGGGTGGCTCAACGTGGCTGACATTATTCAGGTGGACGTGGATCAGTTCGCAGGTATCGAGTATGACGAATTTCCGTCGATGATCGCTGAAGTGGCCATGTGGCTCATTGACCACCAAATGAACATGCAGGTCTCGGCGGAGTTTGGCCAGTATTTTGTCCGGTTGCCCTTGCGTAAAGCGGCCCGGATCAAACACGGTAACGCCCTGCGTCTGGATTGGACTGCCCTGTTACCCCCAGCTGGCGAGGGTCAGAAGCAACCCGCTTACGATTACATCATCGGCAACCCCCCTTTTATTGGCCACCAGTGGCGCACGCCTGAGCAGGCGAGTGATATGGCCCTAATCTGGTCAGACTCCTCGCGGGCAGGCCGATTAGATTATGTAACATGCTGGTTCAAGAAGGCGGCTGACCTAATGCAGACGAGTCCCCGCACCATTGCCGCTTTCGTGTCAACGAACTCAATCACTCAGGGTGAGCAGCCGGCCATTCTCTGGCATGACCTATCTCAGATGGGCGTGGTCATTCGATTCGCCCACCGAACGTTCAAATGGAGCAATGAAGCAAAAGGTAATGCCGCCGTACACACGGTTATTACCGGATTTTCGGTCGCAAAGCCATCAACCCGTCGACTGTTTAGCTATCCTAATATTTCCGGTGAACCCGTCGAACAGGCTGCGCAAAATATCAACGCCTACTTAGTCGATGCGTCCGATGTATTTCTCCCATCAAGGGGTAAACCACTGTCTGGTTTACCTGAAATGTACAAGGGCAGCCAGCCAACTGATGGTGGTTTTCTGGTCTTGAGTGCGACTGAGCGGGACGAATTAGTTACTGCTGAACCAGCAGTAGCCCCTTACATCAAGCCTTACCTTGGAGCCGAAGAATTCCTGAATGCCCGGCCACGATACTGCTTATGGTTGAAGGGAGCTGATTTAGATCTCCGTCATCTGCCTTTGCTTAGAGCGCGAATTGAAGGTGTTCGAGCTGCACGATTGAAGAGTCCTACCGCTTCTGTACGCGCCTTCGCTGCCTTCCCAACACTGTTTACACAAGACCGGCAACCCGATACTAATTATCTGGCCGTACCAGAAGTCTCCTCTGAAAATCGCAAATACATCCCACTGGGATTTTTGACACCTGGCACGATATGTAGCAACAAACTTCAGATTATACCGAAGGCTACCCTGTTCATGTTTGGCGTTATGCAGTCGCAGATGCATATGACCTGGGTTAGTTACGTATGTGGTCGAATGAAGAGCGATTTCAGTTACTCACCTTCAGTTTACAACAACTTTCCGTGGCCACAGAACGCAACAGAGAAGCAGGTGAAAGTCGTGGAAGCAGCCGCTCAATCCATCTTGGACGTACGCGCCGGGTTTGACCGTAGCTTAGCCGAACTGTATGCGCCGATCAACACACCACCCGACCTCGTACGAGCGCACCAGACTTTAGATAAGGCGGTTGATCTATGCTTCCGACCGCAGGCATTCACTACGGAGTTGAACCGTATGGAGTATCTGTTCGGACTTTATAATCAGTACGCGGCTCCTTTGTTGACGGCACCGAAAAAAAGTAAGAAGTAGTCCAGTATTTGCTTGATTTGTAGCCTATATAATGGCTATACAGAGCCTATACAAGCCTATACAACCGGTATGAGTTACCTGACCCTGAAAGAAGCTGCTGACGCCACCGGATTAAACCAAGCCACTGTGCGCAGGCTTTGCAAAAAAACCAGTAGTAAAGCCTTTGTACGGATGGAGAAGGGCAAGCAGGGCGTACTATACACGATTCAGGCGAATTATCTGTTCGACACGTATCCCCCGGTCAAGCCCGACAAAATCGACGACTATACAAGGGTACACAATGACTATACAAGCCTATACAAAGAGCCTGTACAAGACTATACAGCCCTGTTATCTGCCAAAGACGAAATTATTGAATTACTGAAGAGCGAAACGGCCTACCTACGGGCAGAAAACACGAGTCTCCGGGAGGAGAATCGAGAAATGAAGCTACTGCCAGCACCCGCGCCAGCAGTCGAAGACCACCCCACTATCCACGAAGCAGGCGACACCCCAAAGCCGAGCAGGAAATCACTCTGGCAACGGTTCTTCAGCTAAGTACCAGCTGCCAGAATGATCTCTGTCTTCTGCTCGTGAATTCGGCTTTATTAAACGCCGAACGATTTGGCGGTGTAAGCTCCCATGTTAGTAATCTTGCCGTCTTTGACCAGTAGTTGAATTTCGTAAAGCCGCTTGTTGATATCCTTGATGGGCATGTTGAGAATAGCCGCCTGCGCCTGATCTTTACGCAGGCCGAACTGCTTGGTCAGTCGGTCGAACAGCGTGGTGTGTTCCTCCCCAATAATGAAGCCAGGGGGGAAGTTGCGGTCGTCATCAATCGACAAGATAAACTTCACCTGTTTAACCTTGTGGCCACGCCCCCGCATCGGTTTCGGGATCGCTTCATAGATGAACTGCATATCTGTCTTCTCAAGGTCTTTCTGAGCGGGTTTCAGGACCTTAGCGTCGAATTCCCCCCACTTGCTGTACTTATCAAAACCGTCTTTATCGATCACGCCCAGCAGAGTCTTCAGTTCATCCAAGGAGTAGGTGTGACCTCGGTCAGCATGGAACCGCCACTGTGTGAGTTGCTGGTACATCGCCTGGCCGTATTTGGAGCGCAAGGCGAGCACCAAATCAACATCAAGCTGGGAGAAGTTGCCCGCCTTGAGTTTTTCGCTAAAATTCAAGATAAAGGGCCTTACGTGGGCGGATACAGTGAGTTGCACCGTTCCTTCGCCCTCGAGATAGAGAGCCGACGCAAACAGGCCCGCTTGCAGGACGTTTTTTCGGGGCTTGCCCTCCTTGTCTTTCCGGTCGGAGGGCATCTCGAATTCTTTGGGCTGGATGAGCTGCAAGGTCTGTTGCCGCAGCCGGGCGTAGTTGACCATATCGCCGGTACGCTTCATCAGTTCAGTAGCTGATATCTCGTACACGGTTTCAGCCGTATGATCGGGCTGGATCTGAGAGCAGACCATGTAGAACAGATTGCGCTGCAACTTGGAGAGGTTGACAGCGACACGGTTCAGTGAGTTCTCGAAGAGAACCATAGCCGGTTTATCTTTGTGCATTGGGGCCGAATAGGGCGGGGATAAGTGAGATTTGAGCCGTCCTATTTCGTGCCCCAATTTTAACACATAAAATATGACCTACAAAATAAACCAGTCATATTTTAACTAATTCCAGACGCTTACAAAAAGTCATCTTTTAACAGGGGTTCGCTTACGAAAAGTCATCTTTTAGCAAGGGGTTCGCTTACGAAAAGTCATCTTTTAGCTTACGAAAAGTCATCTTTTAGCTTACGAAAAGTCATCTTTTAGGCTCTTAATTTACTAAAAATCAGTTAGTTATGAACCCCTTAACAAATAACAAAAGAAACATTTGATTCCCAAAACGTTTGATTTTCCGCTTTTTAGGGTGAAAAAGGGGGCATTCGCACTCGTGAAGATGACGGGGAGGAGAAAACAAGAAAAAACCAAATCAATCGCTGACAAAGGGGAAAAGGGCGCCAACTATAAATTTAGTTACTAGTGTTTCACGATTTGCATTATTCTAATATTACTAATCCGCTCGTCCGGCGTATCCCAGCCCGATCACACCCCACTATTTAAACTGAAACCAGCACCGGGAGAGTAGTCTTTCCCCCGTCGTTCTGTGCAGTAACCCCACCCATTACCAATGTCGAAACAGCCCACCAAAGATAGTTGTCCGCCTGCTTTGGAAAGCGCGTTGTCCTCTCTATCTTTGGTGGGCTGTTTCGAAGCAAGCCATGAGATTGTACACACAAATGCCCTCCTTCGTCAGTTTTTGCGTGTACAATCTCACCCGCCCGGCTTCACGCTTCGCTACCGGTCTTGGCCTGCTCAGGGTAAACCCCGAGACCCCTAACCACCCACCCAATGGAAACTGACGCTGAACTATTATCCGCTAAGACGCGCCGATTAGATATTCGGGTTACGGAAACGGAACGGCGGCAGATTGCACAGAACGCAGAACGGGCGGGGCTGAAGCTATCGGCTTACCTGCGTCAATCGGCGCTGGGTAGCCCCGTTTCGGACGCGGGTTTTTCCGCCCCGACGAGTACTATTCTCACCAAACCTGAGCGGGCCCAGCTGGCCAGCATGGCCAACAACCTGAACCAATTGACACGCCACGCTCACACGGGCCAGCTCGATGAATCTTCGCTGACGACCTTACTTCACCAGATCAAAGCTCTGCTCGCATGATTGCCAAAACGACCACTGGTAGTAGTTTCGATTCCGCCCTAGGTTACGGCGCGGCTGACCTGAGTGAGAACCAACGCCAACACAAGCAGGCCCAGGTGGTTCTGCTGGATTGCTATAATCTAATCAGTAGCGAGTGGCGGGGTATGGCCGCTGAAATGAGCGCGGTGGCTCAGGGTAGCCGCTGCCAGACACCAGTCTGGCACACGTCCTTGTCGGTGGGAGCGGGTGAGTCTTTAAGTGGCGATCAGTGGCGGGCCGCAGCCCGGCAGTATTGCGTATCGATGGGTGCCGATCCGCAGCAGCACCAGGTGGCCATCTTTCAGCACCACGATACAGCCCACCCCCACGTTCACATCTATATCAACCGCGTCCGACTGGACGACGGCCCCGCCCTGCATACGGGCCATAATTATGCCCGCAACGTCAAAGCGACCCGGCACATTGAGCAGAGCCTGGCCCTAACTCCCCTGCCCGATCAACGCACGAGTCTAAAGGATCATAGCCCGGCGATCCAGGCTAACCGGCAGGAGCTGGCCACGCTGGTGGGACAGGTGATGAGCCAGACCAAACCCGGCACGTTCGATGAGCTGGCGACTGATCTGGCCGGGCATGGGGTGCAGATGAAGGTGATTGCTAACGCAAAAGGAGGCTACGGCGTAAGTTTCAAAGTGGGGGACAATCCGCCCGCCAAGGGGTCAGCCATTGGCTATAAGTACCGCCATCTTGCGCAGCAGCTGGATACCAACCGGGCCGAGTACCAGGCCGAGATCGAGCGTCTGAAGCGTGATCTGGAGAAGGCCGAAAATAAACCTGCCGAAACCAAAGAGATTGAGATCATTAAATGGGTCGAGATCACCAAGGAGGTTGAGGTTATCCAGCCCAATCCAGCTGATTTGGCTGAGATCGCCCGGCTCAAGAACGAGTTGGCGCAGAAGTCGGCCCCGGTAGAGATTCATCGGCCCGATGCTGAACAGCAGGCCGAGATTAAACACCTACGTGAGCAGCGGGACGAAGCGTACGAGAAACGTGACCAGCTGCGGGATGCTTACCTAAACAAACCCGCCACAACCGTCTTGAAAGAGGTCGAAGTGGTTCGGGAGGTTGTCAAATCCGACCCCCTTGATCAAATCACGATTAACCAGTTAACCCGCCAGCTTAAGATTACGCAAGACGCTTACGATCAGCAACAGACTAAAGTGGCTGAGATTGGGGTCACGGTCAGGGAGGTGGTAGAAACGAACGGGACCCTACAGGATCAAAACCAGCAGCAACAACTCTTCATTCAGCAGCAGCAACGTCTTTATGAGGAGGATAGGAAGGCTATTGTTGAGAAGTATAACGATTTAGCGGCTCGTTTCAACGCGTTGCAGCAAAAGCTACGGACGCTCAACGCCGGTGCTTCGACTGAACAGATCCCAACCGTTTCCGCTCCGGCCAACAAGGCTATTCCATCGGGCGCAGCCGCCACAGCCACAGTCTCGCCGAACGACGCGAAAGCCAGGAATGGTCAGAAACCCCCTGACACCGACGTTGCTCCGGTGCCGGTTGAGCCGGACTTTTATAAGGCGTTTCGGGCTAAAATAAAGCAGGAGGGTCCTTATCCGGGTGTAGCGGCCTTTCAGAATCGGATGGAAAATCCGTACAAGACAGGCCCGAAGCTCGTTCTGGTGAAGCGGGAGGACGGTGAGTTGTGCGTCCGTGCCGGGAAGAACCAGGCTAGCTTTCAAGAATTGGGTATCAAGCCGGGGGATCTGAACTTCACAAAAATGGACATCGACCGACTGGTCGGCAAGGGCCAGTCCCAGGGCAGAAGCATGAGGCCCTGAAACTGAACTCTAAGTAGCTCTGCTCAGGAAAACTGAAACCAGTACCGATCAATAGCCGTCTTTACCCATTCATCGGGTAAATCCTCACTGTTTTACTCATCTGCTTTCGTTAGGGCGGTTCGCTTAACTGGGAGGGCCAAACGACGGATTATGTACTTTTCCGTAGAACTACCCTACAACCGTACGAAACAGTCAGCCCCGATCAGAGCCTTATTGCTGGATGATCGGGGCTTTTGAGTTTGTAGTACTCGACCCTTCTGGCGGCTAAAGTACTTTTATTCGGACCTCTACACGGTCGGGGTGTTTTTATTGATCGGTTTTTTTATGCATTCGCCACCTCAACTATACGAGATATGATCAATATCTGTATGGGTTACGCAAACTCATTTCTCGCTTCTTTTTCGTCTATTCTTGTTGTGGGAATTTCCGACTTATCATTTCTTGCTCCGAGTATTCCTCCAAGTAGAAATAGATAAGCAAGCACCACAAAAAACCGGTAGTAGTCATACCACAAAGCAGGGCTTTCTTATAAAAACGGGCAGGTAGCAGTTCGCCCTACTTTTGTGGTTGCAACACGGCTTTGTTGCATGGCTCTTTGAAGGCTTATTTTGACCGGATTCCAGTATGATAAAGGTCCTTTCAAGTAGTCGAATATACCAATACCGATTACTTATGTGCAGTAGGTGCTCTTGTAAACAATAGTGAATAGAGGGCTTTCGAGGCACGTAAGGAGCCATGCAACAAAGCCTTGCAACACTACAAAATCATGACGACCGCTTCCTGCCCGATCAAAACTACCACCTTTTTTCAACTCATTGACAATACCCCTGAACTTGACATGCGTGATAATCGGGGCAAACGCCACTCACTG
>Ga0123337_10007150_pt1 | contig 10475 bp, 10 predicted proteins | sample frozenSSSSmetaG_FD_89792 | JGI IMG/M metagenome (GOLD analysis project Ga0123337, IMG submission 89792) | Glacier valley bacterial and archeal communities from Borup Fiord, Nunavut, Canada, to study Microbial Dark Matter (Phase II) -... | ecosystem: Environmental > Aquatic > Freshwater > Ice >...
TCCGTGCTGCTGGGCAGCACCCAGACGACCATGATCGGCCAGGTCATCGACGGGCAGTTCCTGCGGGTGCTCGACTACCCGACCGCCGCCGCCCTGTCCTTCGTGCTGATGGCCTTGATCATCTCGGTCGTGGTGGTCTACGTCCGCCGCGCAGGCACTGAGGAGCTGGTGTAGATGTCGTGGATCCGTCGCAACCTCGTGGTCATCGTCGGGCTGGTCGTCATGGTCTACGTGCTGCTGCCCAACCTCGTGGTCATCGCCTACTCGTTCAACAAGCCCAACGGTCGTTTCAACTTCCAGTTCACCCAGTTCTCGTTCGACGCCTGGACCAATGCGTGCGGCACCCCCGGCATCTGCGACTCGCTGGTGCTCAGCCTCCAGATCGGCGTCGTCGCCTCCCTCGTGGCGACCGTTCTCGGCACGATGGTGGCCTTCGCCCTCGGACGGCACCGCTTCCGGGGTCGAGCCGCCACCAACCTGCTGATCTTCCTGCCCATGGCCACGCCCGAGGTGGTGATGGGGTCCAGCCTGCTGACCCTGTTCATCGCCCTGGGCGTGCCGTCCGGCCGCACGACCATCCTCATCGCCCACATCATGTTCTGCCTGTCCTTCGTCGTCGTCACCGTCAAGGCTCGGGTGGCGTCGCTCGACCCCCGCCTCGAGGAGGCCGCCGCCGACCTCTACGCCAGTCCAGCCCAGACCTTCATCAAGGTGACCTTCCCCCTCGTGGCGCCAGGGATCGCGGCTGGTGCGTTACTCGCCTTCTCGCTCTCCTTCGACGACTACATCATCACCAACTTCAACGCCAGCCCATCCTCGGTCACGTTCCCGATGTACGTGTGGGGTGCGGCTCAGCGCGGAGTTCCTGTCCAGATCAACGTGATTGGATCCATCATGTTCCTCGGCTCGCTCGCCATCGTCGCGATCGGTCAGCTCATCAGCTCCCGCCGCACGAAGGTCGCCTGACGTGCGCATCCTCATGGTCGGAGCCGGCGGCGTCGGCGACGCCGCCGCCCGCATCGCCGTCGAACGCGACTTCTTCGAGGAGCTCGTCGTCGCCGACTACGACCTCGCGCGCGCGGAGGCCACCGTCGCCGCCGCGTCGGCGCGGCGTGACGGCGAGTCGCGGCTCGTCGCCGCGCAGGTCGACGCGTCCGACGAGTCGGTGGTGGCGGCGCCCGCGCGCGAGCACCGGCCGACCCACGTCTTCAACGCCGTCGACCCGCGCTTCGTCATGCCGATCTTCCGCGGAGCCCTCGCCGCCGGCGCGGCCTACCTCGACATGGCGATGAGCCTGTCGCAGCGTCACCCCGAGGCACCGTACGAGAAGGCGCACGTCAAGCTCGGCGACGAGCAGCTGGCCACGGCGGGCGAGTGGGAGTCGGCCGGGCAGCTCGCGCTGCTCGGCATCGGCGTCGAGCCCGGTCTGTCCGACGTCTTCGCGCGGTATGCCGCCGACCACCTCTTCTCGTCGATCGACGAGCTCGGCACGCGCGACGGCGCGAACCTCGCGGTGCGCGACGCCGACGGCAACGAGACCTTTGCGCCCGGCTTCTCGATGTGGACGATCATCGAGGAGTGCCTCAACCCGCCCGTCGTGTGGGAGAAGGCGCGGGCCGACGCAGCCGGCGGCGACGTCGAGGCGGGCTTCTTCACGCTGCCGGCGTTCAGCGAGCCGGAGGTCTTCGACTTCCCCGAGGGCATCGGCCCGGTCGAGTGCGTGCACGTCGAGCACGAGGAGGTGCTGCTCATGCCGCGGTGGGTCGACGCGAAGCGGGTGACCTTCAAGTACGGCCTCGGGGAAGAGCTCATCACCATCCTCAAGACCCTGCGCACCCTGGGGCTCGACCGCACCGACCTGGTCAGCGTCAAGGGCGTGCAGGTCTCACCCCGCGACGTCGTCGCCGCGGTGCTGCCCGACCCGGCGACGATCGGGCCGATGATGACCGGCAAGACGTGCGCCGGGCTGATGGTGACCGGCCTGGGGAAGGACGGCGCGCCGAGGGCGACGTACCTCTACCACGTCGTCGACAACGAGGTGACGATGGCGGAGTATGGCGCCCAGTGCGTCGTCTGGCAGACCGCCGTCAATCCCGTTGTGGCGCTGGAGCTTCTGGCGACGGGGGTGTGGTCGGGTGCGGGCGTACTCGGCCCCGAGGCCTTCGACGCCGTGCCGTTCCTCGAGCTGCTCGCCGCCCCGAAGCCGGCGGGATACGGGTCGCCGTGGGGGATGGAGGAGCGGGCGGTCGGGGAGGCAGCCGCCAGAGGATGACCGGGGGTGCACCGCACCGCCACCCGGGCTCGCGGTGGCCACGCCCGGGACCCCTTGGTCAGTAAGGGTGACTCGTCGGCTACTCAGGGGGGCGAATCGCTCGCAACCTGCTCGCTTCGACCGGGAGGCTGACCGCAAGTGCGTTCCACAGGATCTGGTGGTCGATCGACCCGTACTGGTGGGCAACGACGTTGCGCATGCCCTTCATGGCCCGCCAACTGATCTCCGGGTGGGCGGCGACGAGCTCGGGGTCGTCTCGACCCAGCCGGGCTACGGCCTCGCCGATGCGGTGGATGACCGCTTCGCCGGCCAATCTCAGGAACTCGTCGGCGTCCCAGGCGGGCTTCCCGCGGCTGACGAGGCGGGCTGCCTGCTCGACGGAGTCCTCGAGATCGTCGAGTGCCCGGCAGCTGGAGTCCTTCACAGCGGGCGTGCCTGGCGGAGGATCTCATGGCCCTCGTGCAGGCCGCCCTCGCTGACGACGTCCACCCCCACACCCAGGAGCTCCTGCAGCTCATGGGCCAGCTCGACCTGGTCGAACAGCGAGGCATGGGGGTCGAACGTCACGAGCAGGTCGATATCGCTCCCGGGACGATCGTCGCCACGCGCCACGGAACCGAACACCCTGACGTCGTGGGCGCGATGACGTCCTGCGGCAGCGAGCACCTCGACGCGGTGGCGGGCGAGTGGGAGCGACGGACGAGGGACAGCAGCCGCCATGAGCCGCTCGAGCATCTGCTCCGACGGTCTGCGGCTTCCGCTCTCGTAGGCGGCGATGTTGGATTGCGCGACACCCGACAGGCTCGACAGCTGTCGCTGCGTCAGACCCGCGGCCTGTCGCAAGCGGATCACCTGGTCGCGCACCATCACCGCACTCCTTCGTCAGCTCGATGATAGCGATGATATCAAGCGAGGGTGCGGGGTGTGGCAGGGAAGGCGAGATCCGACGACGCCGACGACACCGTCGCCGGCCCACCCTTTGGCCCGAGCGAACTGCTCCGCCCTAGGCTCAGGCACATGACGCGCTACGGCAGCCAGTTCGGTCCGGACATCACCTTCCTCGGCGTCGACCGGTGCGACCTCGACGACGAGAGCACGTATGCCGGTGCCGACATCGTGATCCTCGGCGCCCCCTTCGACGGGGGCACGTCGCACCGTCCCGGCACCCGCTTCGGACCGCAGGCGATCCGCATGACCGACTACCTCCCGCACGACGGTTCCCGGCCCTCGCTGGCGCTGCGCACCGACGGGCTCCAGGACCTGCGCGTCGTCGACGCCGGCGACGTCGAGATGTACTCCGGCGACATCGAGGTCGCCCTGCCCGCGCTGGAGGCGGCCGTCGAGAAGGTGACCCGGGCCGGCTGCATACCGGTCGTGCTGGGTGGGGACCACTCCATCGCCTACCCTGACGCCAAGGGCGTGGCCAATGTGCTCGGGCACGGGCGGATCTCGATGATCCACTTCGACGCCCACGCCGACACCGGCGACATCGAGTTCGGGTCGCTGTGGGGCCACGGGCAGCCGATGCGGCGCCTCATCGAGTCGGGGGCGCTGCGCGGTGACCGCTTCCTGCAGATCGGGCTCCGCGGCTACTGGCCGCCGCCCGAGATGCTGGAGTGGATGGCGGGGGAGTCGATGAGGTCCTACGAGATGACCGAGATCGTCGAGCGCGGACTGAAGCCGTGCCTTACCGAGGCCTTCGGTATCGCCATGGACGACTGCGAGGGCGTCTTCCTGTCGGTCGACATCGACGTGTGCGACCCGGGCCACGCGCCGGGGACGGGCACCCCGGAGCCGGGCGGGCTCTCAGCCCGCGAGCTGCTCGACTCGGTGCGGCGGATCTGCCTCGAGCTCCCTGTCGTGGGAATGGACGTCGTCGAGGTCAGCCCGCCGTACGACCACGCCGACATCACGGCTGCGCTGGCCAACCGGGTCGTGCTGGAGGCCCTGTCGGCCATCGCCCGGCGGCGGCAGGACGAGCGCGACGGGACGACGTGGGACCCGGCCAGGCCGTTGCTGGACGGACGGGCTCCTACCCCGCACAGCTGACTCCAGCATCTTCCCTGTACGACAGCAGGAGGGACTTGTGGGGCGACGCAGGCGGCGCGACGATAAGGCATTCCTCCTGACCGGCGAACGGACACCTCGTGACGGAATGGGCTGTGGGTGAGCCGGAGCACCTCGTGCGTCGCCACTTCGACGAGATCTGGAACCAGCGAGACCTCTTGGCTTGCGACGACCTCATGGCGGTCGACTTCGTCGAGCACGCGCCAGCGCCGTTCTCGAGCGACCCACCGGGAGAGGTGAACGGGCCCGAGGCGATGCGGGGGACCTGCCGATGGCTGCTCGGTCAGTTCCCGGATCTGACGATGACCGTCGACAAGGTGGTCACCGAAGGCGACGTCGTCGTCGCCCTGGTGTGGGCCGAGGGCAGCAATACGGGGAAGCTGAACGGGTTCCTCCCGCCGAGCGGCCGTCACTTCCGGTACGCCCAGACGCACTGGTTCCGGGTGCGGGACGGTCAGCTGTGTGAGCACTGGGCTACCCGCGACGACCTGTCGGCGATGCTCCAGCTCGGGGTCGTCACCCCTCCTCGCCTGGGTGCCCTGGGTAGACAGCTCCGCGCCAACGTGGTCTACCGCCTCCGCCGCCACCACTAGCACCCGAGCCCGGGCGGTCATGCCGCGCGGGCTCACGTGTCATCGAGTGACGGTGGGGACCACCGCGACCACGTCGGTGTTGGCGATGCCGGATGCTGCCATGATCCCGCGCAGGTCCAGGCCCCGTGGTCCACCTGACAGGTCCGCGACGTGACCAGCCGAAGAATCACCCCTCCGCCGCCCCGGAGGGGTGATTCTTCGACTACCTGGGACGTCGGTAGGGGCGACCGCGGCTCCCTGGTCAGCCGGGTGCCGGAGCCTGCCGTCGCGTTCGCGACTGGGGTGCCACCGAGGCGCCGTACCGCTCGATGCAGAAGTCGGCCAGCCGCCCGGCCAGGCCCGAGAGCGACGCGGCGGCGTGGTGGTCCGGCTGCCACGCGGCATACAGGCTGATGTGCACGGGGCCCTCGGGCGCCGTGATCCGCAGGGGTCGGAGGCCGAAGCGGGGGTCGTCCGAGAGCACGGCGACGCCGCGGCCGGCCGCGGCCAGGGCCTGCGCCACCTCCGGTGTCCCCACCTCCACGACCGTCTCGTATGCCGTGCCGGTGCGGCTGAGGGCCTCGTCGAGCGCCCGGCGGGGGTGGAAGTCGCTCGAGAGCAGGAGCAGGTCGCGCGTGACCAGCTGGCTGAGGGTGACATCGACCCGCGCGCCCCACTGGTCGTCGTGGCGGACGTAGGCCCACACGGGGAGGTCGGCGACGGCGAGCGACGCGAGGTGGGACGCGGGGGGCGTCGTCCCGATGGCGAGGTCGGCGCCGCGGGGCAGGGCGCCGTAGACGCTGACCGGCAGCTCCTCCCACACCGTCGGCATCGGGTCGTCGGGGCCCAGCCCGGCCAGGAACGGGGCGATGACGTCAGTGAGGGTCGTGCCCGGTGCGGCGATGGTGAGCTGCTCGAGCCGTCCGGAGGCCAGGGTGTGGGCGGCAGCGACCGCGGCGTCGGCGCGGGCAACGAGGTCGCGGGCGAGGGGGAGGAACTGCCGGCCGGCGGCCGAGAGCTGAATCGAGCGCTCCGTACGGGAGAAGAGCCCGACGCCGAGCTCGCGCTCGAGCTGGCGCAGCTGGCGTGAGAGAGACGGCTGGGTGACGTGAACGCGGACGGAGGCGGCGCTGACCGAGCCGGCGTCGGCCACGGCGATGAGGTAGCGAAGGTGGCGCAGCTCCATGTGAAAGAGTATGCCTGATGGGCATGGATCGCCTGCGTGGGAAGTATTGGACAGCATGGCCTGGGGCGAGGACGCTTGACCCATGACCGACACCATCGCCGCGCCCCCCGCCTCCGTGCCAGCCGCCCCGCAGGCCCCGGCCGCCCGACCCGGGGTCGAGCAGCGACGTCTGCTGCGCACCGCGATCCCGGGCCCGAAGAGCGAGGCCCTCCAGGCCCGCAAGCTCGCCGCCGTGTCGGCCGGCGTGAGCACCGGTCTTCCCGTCTACATCGAGCGCGCGGCCGGCGGCATCCTCGTCGACGTCGACGGCAACCAGCTCATCGACTTCGGCGCCGGCATCGCCGTCACCTCGGTCGGCAACAGCGCGCCCAAGGTCGTCGAGGCCGTGCAGCGGCAGGTCGCCGACTTCACCCACACGTGCTTCATGGTCACGCCGTACGAGGAGTACCTCCAGGTCTGCGAGGAGCTCGCCGCCGTCACCCCCGGCGACCACGAGAAGCGCTCGGCGCTCTTCAACTCCGGCGCCGAGGCGGTCGAGAACGCCATCAAGGTCGCGCGTCACGCGACCGGCCGTGACGCGGTCATCGCGTTCGACCACGCCTACCACGGGCGCACCAACCTCACGATGGCGCTGACCGCCAAGAACATGCCCTACAAGGACGGCTTCGGCCCCTTCGCCGGCGAGGTCTACCGCGCGCCGATGGCCTACCCCTATCGCTGGGCCAGCGGCGCCGAAGCCTGCGCCGACGAGGCGTTCGAGACCTTCACCTCGCTGGTGCACGCCCAGGTCGGCGAATCCAACACCGCCGCCGTGATCCTCGAGCCGATCCAGGGTGAGGGTGGGTTCATCGTCCCCGCACCGGGATTCGTGCGCCGTGTCGCCGACTGGTGTCGTGAGCAAGGAATCGTGTTCATCGCCGACGAGATCCAGACCGGCTTCTGCCGCACCGGTGACTGGTTCGCCAGCGAGCACGAGGATGTCGTCCCCGACCTCATCACCACGGCCAAGGGCATCGCGGGCGGGCTGCCGCTGGCCGGTCTGACCGGCCGCGCCGACCTCATGGACTCGGTGCACTCCGGCGGCCTCGGCGGCACGTACGGCGGCAACCCCGTCGCCTGCGCCGCGGCGATCGGCGCCATCGCGACGATGCGCGAGCACGACCTCGCCGGTCGCGCGCGCCAGATCGAGGCGCTCTTCCGCCCGCGGCTCGAGGCGCTGGCCGAGCGGCACGAGCAGATCGGCGACATCCGGGGCCGCGGCGCGATGCTCGCCGTCGAGCTCGTGACCGACCGGACCTCGAAGACCCCCGACGCCGGCCTCACCAAGGCCATCAACGCCTACTGCCACCAGGAGGGCCTGGTCACCCTCACCTGCGGCACCTTCGGCAACGTCTTCCGTTTCCTGCCACCGCTCGTCGCCGGTGACGAGCTGCTCCACGAGGGTCTCGACATCCTCGCCGCCGCCTTCGCCGCCCACGCCTGACCGAGCACGCCTGACCGACGGTCGTCTTGTTGCTCCCCGCGTGACCTTTTCCGTCTCCATTGGGGGATAAAAGGGTGCGTCAGGAGCAACAAGGCGACGTCGACGCTGGTATGCCGGGGGGAGCCTTCCCGGTCCACCGTCACCGCGGGCATAGCCTCACCTCACACACCGTTCCCGTCCCTCACCGAGGAGGACCCCCCGTGGCCGTCAACCAGAAGCAGCTCGTCGAGTCCGTGCCGAAGGGGCTGTTCATCGGCGGGTCGTGGCGCGACTCCTCCAGTGGTGCGACCCTCGCCGTCGAGGACCCGGCGACCGGCCGGCCGCTGGCCCATGTCGCCGACGCCACCGTCGCCGACGGGAAGGCCGCCCTCGACGCTGCCGTTGCGGCGCAGGCGGACTGGGCTGCGACGCCGCCGCGCGACCGCGGCGAGATCCTGCGTGCCGCATGGGAGCGCATCCAGGAACGAGCCGGCGACTTCGCGATGCTCATGACCCTCGAGATGGGCAAGCCCCTGGCCGAGTCGATGGGGGAGGTGGCCTACGGCGGCGAGTTCTTCCGATGGTTCTCCGAGGAGGCGGTACGCATCAGCGGCCGCTGGTCGACCTCACCCAACGGGGCGACCCGTCTGATGACCATGAAGCAGCCGGTCGGGCCCGTGCTGATGATCACGCCGTGGAACTTCCCCCTCGCGATGGGCACCCGCAAGATCGGCCCCGCCATCGCGGCCGGCTGCACGATGGTGGTCAAGCCCGCAGCCCAGACGCCGCTGACGATGCTCGCGCTGGCGCAGCTGCTCGACGAGGTCGGCCTGCCCAAGGGGGTGCTCAACGTCGTCACGACGTCGCACACGGGGGACCTCTGCGAGCCGTTGATCCGCGATCCCCGCCTGCGCAAGCTCACCTTCACCGGCTCGACCCCCATCGGCAAGATGCTCGTCGAGCAGTCGGCCGAGCAGCTCCTGCGCCTCTCGATGGAGCTCGGCGGCAACGCACCGTTCCTCGTCTTCGGTGACGCCGACGTCGACAAGGCGGTCGAGGGCGCCATGCTGGCCAAGATGCGCAACATCGGTGAGGCCTGCACCGCGGCCAACCGCTTCTACGTGCACGAGTCGGTGGCGAAGGAGTTCTCCGAGAAGTTCGCCGCGCGGATGGGGTCGCTCACCATGGGCAAGGGCACGAAGAAGGGCGTCACGGTCGGGCCGCTCATCGACGCCAAAGCCGTCGCCAAGGTCACCGAGCTGCTCGACGACGCCGTCTCGAAGGGTGCGAAAATTGTCGTCGGTGGACAGCCGCACCAGGGCGCGGGCTACTTCTTCGAGCCGACCGTGCTCACCGACGTCCCTCGCAGCGCCCGGCTGCAGAAGGAGGAGATCTTCGGCCCGGTCGCGCCGATCAGCACGTTCCGCACCGACGCCGAGGCCGTGCAGATGGCCAACGACACCGAGTTCGGCCTCGTGGCTTACCTGTTCACCCAGGAGCTCAGCCGGGCCGTGCGGGTCAGCGAGCAGCTGGAGTACGGCATGGTCGGCGTCAACCAGGGCGTGGTCTCCAACCCGGCCGCGCCGTTCGGTGGCGTCAAGCAGAGCGGCTTCGGCCGCGAGGGCGGCTTCGAGGGCATCGAGGAGTACCTCGAGACGAAGTACGTCGGCATCGCCCTCTAGCCCGTATGGCGTGACCGCACGACGGTGCGCCTCCGGCCGCGCGCCGCGCCCTCCGCCCACGGGGGCACGTGCCCGCGAATGCGCGGACGGGTGCGGGGCGGCGCTCCATACGGGGGCACGTGCCCGCGAATGCGGGGGGGCGTCCGGTGAGGGTGGGTGCGGCGGATGCCGTACGCCGTAGGCTTCCACCGTGCACCTGAGCTCCCGGACCCGTGCCTGGGCGGCGGTCGTCGGCGTGGTGGTGCTCGTGCTCCTCACCGTCGTCCTGCAACAGCTCGGGCGGTCAGGGCCGGGAGCTCCCGGTGCGGCAGCTGCTCCGCACACCCGCACGACCGCCCGGGTCGTGAGTCCGACGCCCGGCGGGTCCACAGCCGTCGAGGCCCCGGAGCGCATCGACTCCACGCTCTCCCCGGTCGCTGTACCGTGGGTCGCGCAGTCGGCGCTGGACTCACAGGCCCGCCAGACCCTGGCGCTCGTCCAGGCTGGGGGCCCGTTTCCCTACCCCCGCAACGATGGCGTGACCTACCACAACGCCAACCGTTTCCTCACGCCCCAACGCGACGGCTACTACCGGGAGTACACCGTGCCCACACCTGGCTCGTCCTCCCGCGGAGCCCGGCGCATCATCGCCGGACAGGGCGGCGACTTCTACTACACGCGCGACCACTACGGCTCGTTCAGCCGCATCCGCCTCGGCTCCTGACGCCTCGCGCCGGGGGGTTGACTCAGAGTCGGCGGGCTCGACTGGGGTTTAAACGGCAGCCGAATGCACCGACTCTGAGTCAACCCCGGCGGAGGGTCGTCAACGCGTGCGCGAGGATGGGCCCGTGACCAGTCCCGCGCCCCGCACCGTGACCCTCCTCGGCTCCACCGGGTCGATCGGGACCCAGGCGATCGAGATCGTGGCGACCGACCCCGACCGCTTCCGGGTCACCGGGATCTCGGCCGGAGGCTCCGACCTGCGGCTGCTCGCCCAGCAGGCGCTCGCGCTGCGGGTCGAGGTGGTCGCCGTGGCGCGCGGTACGCAGGAGCAGGTGCGCGAAGCCCTCGACGCCGTATGCCGCGAAGCCGGCGACACGGGTTTCGCGCCGGAGGTGGTGGTCGGCGACCGCGCGAGCACGCAGCTCGCGGCCCGTGAGGCCGATGTCGTCCTCAACGGCATCACCGGTGCCATCGGACTCGAGCCCACGCTGGCCGCGCTCGAGGCGGGACGCACCCTCGCCCTGGCCAACAA
>Ga0123337_10007155_pt1 | contig 10471 bp, 6 predicted proteins | sample frozenSSSSmetaG_FD_89792 | JGI IMG/M metagenome (GOLD analysis project Ga0123337, IMG submission 89792) | Glacier valley bacterial and archeal communities from Borup Fiord, Nunavut, Canada, to study Microbial Dark Matter (Phase II) -... | ecosystem: Environmental > Aquatic > Freshwater > Ice >...
GCTTCTGCAACATCCGGGAGTTTAATCAAGGCCTGCTTCACCGTGTTCACACAGCCCCCGCAGCTCATGCTTGTTAATTCATAGGTCTTTTTCATTTGTCAGTGTTTATTTTAAAATAGGGTTCAGGTTTAACAGTTGTAATGCAATTCAGATAGAAAATAAAAAATTCATTTGCTTCTCCTGGAATTGAAAAAGAATCCAATGACCACTATTAAAATAACAAGTATTAAAACCCACCAACCCATATGCATTCCCCAGTAATAGTAACTTCCGTGATTGTCCATCATAGTTTTAGCTTTTAAAGTTTTTATAATTAATGTTTCATCTTATTATCCATGTCTCCCGTCTTCATATCCATTTTTGTTCTCTTCATCTTCTGCATCATATCCATCATCTGAGGGTTTTCCATCATTTTTTTACACATCCCCGACATCATGGAGGTATCACTCTTACAGGCTTCCATCATGTTCATCATCATAGTATGCATCATACCAGGATTGTCTTTCATCATTTTCATCATCGCCTCATGGTTTTCCATCATCATTGGCATCTTTCCATCTTCCATCATCATCATTTTACCGTTTTTGCTGTTCATCATTGCCGTCATCATTTCTTTCGACATAGTACTATCATCGGCAATTTTGTTCATCATTTCCATTCTTGTTTCTGCTTTTGAAAGCGTTTGATTTACATCTGTACCGGATTGGCAGGATGCAAAAAATGTAATTAAAACAAATGGCAAAACTATTTTTTGCAGTGATTTCATGATTTTGATTTTTAAATTATTCATCAGTTGTGTTTTTAGTTTGAAAGAATTTTCACAACATCAGTAAGGTAGGCCTCCTGATTATAGAATATGTTACACAATTAATTAAAAAAGTTGCATCATTCACACATTGGAAAGGATTCAGTAAAAAGCTGAAGATATTTCAGGTAAACATGTACTGTAAAAAAATTGGCAACTCTGTTTTTTGCTAACTTTTGATTTACATATTGTCACATCTTCATCCCCTCCATCGGATTAGCCCCTTGCTTAAAAATAAATTCACTGTTTAGTAAATACGCTCCCCTGATAACAACAATATCCCCTGGTTGAATACCTGATTTTATCTGAACCCTGTCGCCATCTTCCATGCCAATTTCAACCATTATACTTTTAAAAGAACCCTTCCCTGTTTGTACCCAAACAGATGCACCAGTACCAGTACGGAGTACTGCATCAGATGGTAAGGTTAACGTGTTTACCTGTTTACCTTTGATGGTTACATAAGCTGGCATGCCGGGTTTCAGCAGGTTTCCGGGATTGGCAACATTTACACGAAGGAGATTAATACGTGTTTGTGGATTAATTTCAGGATTCATGAATTCAATCTTTCCAATGGTTTGTTTACCCGGCAAATCAGGAAACTGAACGGTGGCAATTGCATGGTTATTTATTTGCGATAATTGTGAGGCATACACCTGTGCCTCTACCCAAAGCGTTGATAAATCTGCTACACGTACTATTGTTCCACCTTCAGTTGCATATTCACCTTCGCTTAAATCTAATGAGATGATATAACCTGCTACCGGGCTATAAAAAGTGGTAACAGGAGCGGTAGTTTTTCTTACCGCAATCTCCCTGATTTGTGCTTCTGATAAACCCCACAACAAAAGCTTATTTTTTGCACTTTGTACCAATTCAGTGAAATCAATAATTGAATTGTTCAGGGTCTTTTGTTTTTCTAATGCCAGCATATATTCCTGCTTCGAACTATTTAGTTCTTCACTGTAAATATCAAATAACTTATCTCCTTTACGAACATAATCGCCGAGGTTCTTAAAATACAGCCGTTCAATTCTACCCATCACCCTTGCACTCACCGCATTAATTTTTCGTTCATCAGTATTTAGTATTGCAGTAAGTACCATCTGTTCGCCAATCATACCGGTTTGTATTGTATCTGTTAAAATATTTCCCAATTGTATTTGTTGTTCGCTCAGTTGCACCCCGTCGTTTTTAGCTGTTGAAGTCTTTGTAACTTCTATCAGTTTCATTCCACATATTGGGCAGTTGCCTGGCTTATCTTGCATTACCTGCGGGTGCATAGAACAGGTATAATAAACATCTCCATGCCCCGCGTGCTTTGTATCTGGCGTATCTTTCAGTTTGTTATTTTTGCAGGCAGCAAATAAAAATATAAGTCCTGCAGCAATAAATATTTTTTTCATCTTTTATGTTTTATACTCAAAATCAATTTTCTTTTTTTTGCTTTTGTTGTTCCCTTTAAATTTTTGTAATTCTATTCATCAGACCTCACCCTCCATCTCCCTCTCCAAAAGAGAGGGAGCGGTGCTTCTGTACTTTTTCAAAACAGTGTATCTTCCACATCTGCTTTAAATCTTTAATGAACAATGGTAAACCACTCTTTACTCTATTAAACCTTTTGAATCTCTAATCTTGCATCTTCTGTTCACTATTCATCGTTTATTTTATTATTCATCTTTTATTTTATCATCGAATCATTTTTGTTAATCTTTATAAAGCCTTCGCTATCCATTAAAAATTGAGCATTGGCAGCCACGGAATCAGCAGGTGTAATTCCTCCGGTTATCTGAATTAATTTTTTATGGGTTATACCTGTTGTTATTTTTTGTGCTTTGTATCCATTACCAATTTTTACAAAAACCACATCTTCAAGCCCAAGTGACAGGACGGCTTCTTTTGGTAACCATTCCCCATTTACAGGACTGCTGAAAATAGTAGCCTGTACCTGGCTGCCAATAGGTAATTGTAAAACGCTATTATCAATATTTATCCTTGCGGTTAATGTTTTACTTCCTGGTCTGAAGAAGGGCTCTATAAAATAAATTGAACTATGAAACTTTTTACCGGGATTTGCTTCAGGTACAATTGTTACTTTATTACCTACTTTAATAAAAGCTTGGTCTGATGGATAAATATTTAGCAAAGCCCAGACTTTATTGGGATTATAAACTTTAAAAATAGTCTGACCCTTTTGTAAATACATTCCTTCTTTAAGGCTAAGTTCCTGTGTGGTTATTGATGTGGTATTATTCATGATAGGGGCTTCCACCCCAGCACCATTCATTTCTTTTCCCTGGGCTTCATGAATATGGCCGCTGTAGCTGCTGTAAACAGAAACAGTAAACAAAGTTTTTTGGGTATTTATTAGCTGCTGTAATTGTTGAGATGAAAAGCCAAGTAATAATAATTTTTCTTTGGCAGCACTAATTAATGAATTATTAGTCTGATCATTCTTCAAAAGAAACAAAAGGTTTTGCTGTGCGGTAAGCAATTCAGGGCTATATATATCCATAATTTTTTGCCCTTTTTTAATCAATTGATAGCGATACTTTACATACAATTTTTCAATCCTGCCATTAACACGGGCTGATATTGCTCCAACTTCTGTGGTATTGTATGCAGTATATCCAAGCGCATTAATTTCTATAGCTTCTTCTCTTTTTACTAAGGTAATGGCGGGGATGCTAGAGATTGCAAAACCACTGGTAGGTTGCAATAAAGTGTGCAGGTTAACATCGTGTATTTTTGTAGGGTCACTTTCCATTTTCATTTCCCCGTTAGTCGAATTCATAGTGTCAGTTACATCTTTACTATCCATATTCATATTTTCCATGCCCGTTGCTGCCTTTTGTTTTGTTTCATTTTTTGGAAGTATCACTTTAAAATATACCAATGCTGCCGCTGCCAGTAATACCAGCACCGATATTATGATAATTGCTATTTTCTTTTTGTTCATACCTTATAAAAATTTTCTGCCAAATAGTATCTGCCAATTATTTTGTTTCTAATATTCTTTCCAGCTCAACCTGCATAGTTACTAATTGTTGCAATTGATTTAAATATTCAAGCTGCGTCATATTCAATGTTTCCCAAGCATCAAAAAGCATAAATAATTCTTCTGTATTCTGCTCATAGCCTAATTGCATCGTTTTATAATTATTCCTTAATGCCGGTATGATATTATCCTCATACAGTTTCAACTGTTTTTTCTTCAACTCTATTTCATTTAGCATTCCATAAGCCATCCCACTGTATTCATTCACCATCATTGCTTTTTGTGACTGCAAAGCATTGGCTTTCCATTTCAGGCTTTCAATATTTGCTTTATTCATTTTAGCAGACCATTTAGCCATTGGAATTTTCATCATCCCCATTAAAGTAAATTGCTGCGGAAAACCTCCAAAACCAAACATGTGCTCATAGCGAATACCAAATTGTGGTTTCAGGCTTTGCCTTTCTGTTTCCTGTTTCAGCCAGGTAATGTTGATGTCCTTGTCAATGGCTTTTAAATCGCTGCGGCTATTATAAAAAAGGGTACTGTCAAATACTGCAGATGAATAGTCATTTACATGGTAAGCAGAATCAATGTCAAGATCAGTCATTGGATTTCTGCCCATCAAGGAATTGATACGGATACGTTTTTCTTTAATGTCGTTTTCAAACATCAACTGCATATTCTTTATATTGCCCAATGCTGCTTTTGCCTTGTAATATGCACTAATTTTTTCCAATCCATTCTTATAGCGTATCTCGGTATTTTTAATCATGAAGTCAAGCAGCTTTTCATTTTGGTCAAGCACTACCAATTTCTTTTCAATAATTATCCATTCGTAATAAAATTTTTTGGCATCATTAATCAATTCATTAAGTGTGGCATTCTTTCTTTCCTTTGACACAGAAGACATGGCTTCCATATAAGCAGCATCTGCATTTTGTTTCTTTTTGTTAGGCAACATTTGCTGTCCACCAATCATGTATTGTCCCATTCCTGTAGCTCCCATATCTCCTTTCTTCCACAGGCTGGTATTATAGGGAACCATCCACAAGCCTGTGCTAACTTCCGGTGGCATCCAGCTTTTAGCTCCTTTGGCAGCTTCATCCATTGAACGTATATCGGCATCGTACATTTTAAAAGAGGGGTTACCTGTTTTAATAGAATCCATAATTGAATTAATGTTCATTAATTTTTGTGCGGCTGCAGGAAGGCAGTAAAAAATTATAAGGCAAAAAAATAAACAAATTATTTTTTTCATGAAATATATTTTACTATCAATTATTTTTTTCATTTCTATACATCATTTTTAGGTGTATTATCGTTTACACTTTTTATACTGCTATTAATTGAGCAGGTTCTGCTTTCTTTGCTACCGATACTTTTCTTTTACGCCATTTTATACTTTCAAAACCTATGAGATACACTAAGCTTGCAGCAAGTGGAAAAATCCAGTCCCTGACAGTTAATGGACCAGTATGCAGATAAAGGTTAAAGAATGGCGTATAAATAATGGTGAACATTGCCAGCAATGAAAGCAGCATGCCCCAGAGAAGATTTGGATTGGAAAAAAGAAAGCTGCCAAAGACACTGGTTTTTGTGCGGATACAAAAGATGTTGATGAACTGGGTAAGTATAATGGTAATAAAAGTTCCGGTAACACCAGTTGCATGCTGGTCTGCTTCACCCTTGTGGAAATGAAAGACAAAATTAAAAACAGTAACTGCCAGTAAGCCCCTCACTGTTCCTGAAGTTAGTACCTGTAATAATACCGAGCGGTTGAGTAATTGCCCTTTTTGACGGGGATGTTCTTTCATGATGTTTTCATCACCCCTGTCAAAAGTGAGCATCAGCAACGGAAGCATTTCTCCAATTAAATCAATCAATAAAATATGAATGGCCAAGATGGCTATAGGCTGATTAAAGTAAACACCAATAAAACCATACAATACACAAACCAATTCGGCTGTATTGGAGGCCAGTGTAGCTACTACATTTTTACGGATATTATTAAAAATAGTCCTGCCTTCTTTTACTGCTTTTACGATGGTGGAAAAGTTATCATCCAGCAGTACCATTGCTGCTGCTTCCTGGGCTACTTTAGATCCATTCTGTCCCATTGCTACGCCTATATCGGCTTTCTTTAAACTCAATGTATCATTAACGCCATCGCCAGTTACTGCTACTACTTCACCTATGTCTTTCAGCAGGGTTACAATTTTTAATTTATCATCCGGCGATACCCTGGAGAATACCAATGTGCGCTGCAGTAATGCCTTTTTAATATCCTCATCATTCATGGTAACCAGCCTTGCCTGGGTAATAACTTCGGGCAATGAATTATCAGCATTAGAAAGTCCTATATTCTTTGCAATGGCACGGGCTGTAATCTCGTTGTCGCCTGTAATAATAATGATGCGGATATGTGCCTCAAATGCATCCTGCACCGCCTGCGGCACTTCATCTCTTGGCGGGTCGAACATGGTGGCAAATCCTGCAAATACAAGATTGCTTTCACTTTCCCCAATCGTGTATTTAGCTGCAAGGGTTTTGTTTAGTTCTTTGTATGCAATGGCAATTACTCTTAAAGATTCTGTCGCAAACAATTCCGCATGTTTCAGCAAAGCTTGCTTTTCATCATTTGTAAGTGGTTTTATTTCTCCATTAACAATTTGCTGATCGCTTACTTCCAATATGCTTTCAATAGAACCTTTAGCAAAGCTTGTATGCTTACCAGCCTTATCCCTTATTATTGAAACCCGTTTCCTTTCTGAATCAAAAGGAAAAAGTTGCAAACGTGGAAATTCTTTTTCTAATTCATCCAAATCATATCCACCCTTCATCGCAAGGGTACAGAAAGCAGCTTCCGTAGGGTCGCCAATACCATACCATGTTTTGTGAAATTCATCAGGTGGATTTACAGAAGAAGTAGAAGAAAGAAAACCGGCAGTAAAGAAAAATTCATCATTTAGTAGCTGCGTTTTTTCAATGGGTTGCTTTGTGTCGCTGAGTATCTCTCCTTCGGGTGCATAACCTGTTCCGGTAATAGTATATACCCGTCCATTAAATACACAATTATTGATGGACATTTCATTTTTTGTAATCGTTCCTGTTTTATCAGAAGCAATTACGGTAGCACTTCCCAATGCTTCAACAGATGATAATTGTTTTACTACCGCTTTCTTTTTTGCCAGCCTGCGAACACCCAATGCCAGTGCAATAGAAATTTGTGCAGGCAAACCTTCTGGTACCATAGCAGCTGCTATACTAATGGCAAATACCAGCGCCGCTGTAATTTTTTCTCCTTGTGCCATACTAAAAGCAAACAGTGCAACAGCGAGGAAAAGGGTAATGATGGTAATTTTTTTAGCTAGTAAGTTGATCTCTTTTTGCAGTGGGGATATGTCTTGTTTTATTTGCTGCGATTTGCCAGCTATTCTTCCCAACTCTGTTTGCATACCAGTACCAACTACAAGCCCTTTAGCCTGTCCTTTTGCTGCAGATGTGCCCATGAACAACATATTAATTTGCTCCGCAACAGGGGCACTTTCTTTTATTGAAGCTGTATTATTTTTTTCGCTTGCCTGTGATTCACCGGTAAGAATAAATTCATTTACAAACAATGAATGGCTTTCTAATAAACGCATATCGGCTGCAATACCATCGCCTTCGTTAATAATAACCACATCACCGGGAACAATATCTTCTACAGGAATTTGACGTGATTTTCCACTTCGGATAACAGTACATTTTTCTGCTATTAAATTTTTAAGTGACTCTAAAATATTTTCCGATTTCCAATCCTGGTAAAAGCCGATGAAAGCATTTAAAATAACAATAATTCCCAGTACTATCCCATCCCGGTAGGAACCTAACTGGAAGGAAAGTAAACTGGCAACTATTAATAAAATAACCAACAGGTTATTGAACTGCCCTACCATTATCTTCCACCATTTTCGGGAAGCTGTACCCGTTATTTTATTGGGGCCAACTGTTTGAAACTGACTGGCTGCTGATTCATCAGATAAACCAGCAGAAGCATCCGTTTTAAACTGTGCCAGTAATTCGTTTATATCGTTTTTATAGAAATCCATATTTTATTCTTTATTCAGACGCATCAATCAGCTCTACCATTCCATGTTTTTTTAGTTCCCGTTCTTTTACTATTTCAAAAACAATTGGCGTAACCAGCATTACATAAATAGTGGCGGTTATAGTTCCCCCAATTAAAGGAATGGTGATAGCTAGCATCACATCACTGCCTGCACCGGTAGCCCATAAAATGGGTATTAAACCAAAAAGCGAAACAGAAACCGTCATCATAAAAGGACGAAGCCGTTGTGTTGCTCCTTTAACAACATACTCTCTTAATATAGCCGGAGTTATTGCATCTTTTGAATTGCCATGTTCTGCTACCATATTTTTCATGGACAAATTGAGGTAGATGGTCATCAACATAACGGTTTCTATTGCCATACCGAACAAGGCAATAAAACCCACGGCTACTGCTACAGACAAATTGACCCCAAAAAAATAAACAGCATACACACCACCAATTAGTGCAAAAGGAACTGTTATCATCGACATTAACGCTTCCTTCATGGACTTATAAGTGAAGTATAATATCATGAAAATAATTACCAGCACAATGGGCATGATGGTCTTTAGTGTTTTGTTTGCCCTAAGTTGATTTTCCCATTGCCCACTCCAATCCAAAAAATAACCTTTGGGCATTTTATCAATCATAGTATTCAGTTTTTTTTGTGCTTCGGTAACGGTACTGCCTAAATCTCTTTCTCTTACATTAAATAATACCGTACCTCTCAACATCGCATTTTCAGAATTGATCATTGGTGGGCCTTCCGCTATCCGCACCCCGGCAACTGCTTCCAATGGTATGGGGCCATAACTCATCGTTTGAACTTGTAATCTTTTTAAGGATTGTATATTATCCCGGAAGTCCTGTGCAAACCTTGCATTAACTGAAAACCGTTGCCTGCCTTCAATTGTAGTGGTAAGCCGCATGCCGCCCAATGCACTTTCAACAACTGCATTTACATCATCCACACTCAATCCATATCTGCCAATTTCATCCCGCTTTACTGCTATCTCAATATACTTACCGCCTGTAATTGGGTCTACATATAAATCTTTTACGCCCGGGGTTCCATCCAATGCCTTTTTTATTTGTTGTGCGAAAGCATAAATCGTATCCAGGTTTTGACCATATACTTTTATCCCTACATCGGTACGGATACCGGTGGAAAGCATGTTAATACGATTGATGATGGGTTGTGTCCATCCATTGGTGACACCGGGTATCTGCAACTTGGTATTTAACTCATTAATAATATCATTTTTTGCCATTCCTTTTCTCCACTCATTTGTTGGTTTTAGTAAAATGATGGTTTCAATCATGCTCACCGGAGAATTATCTGTGGCTGTATTGGCCCTGCCTGCTTTGCCCAATACATGCGCTACCTCTGGTACTGTTTTAATTATTTTATCCTGCACCTGCAATAATCTTTTAACTTCTGAATTGGAAATATCAGGCATGGTTACAGGCATAAACAGTAATGAACCTTCATCAAGCGGGGGCATAAATTCTGAACCAATCTTTGTAAACATAAAAACACCTATGGCTAATGCCACAAGGTTTAACCCAATTACCGTCTTACGCCATCTAAAGCAAAATGAAAGAATGGGATTATAAATTTTTTCTAAAATTCTTGTAATCGGATTTTTATTTTCTGGTTTAAGTTTTCCTTTTATGAGATATGAAATTAATACCGGGGTAAGTGTAATAGCAAGGAATGCGTCTACAATTAAAATAAAAGATTTTGTGTAAGCCAACGGGGAAAATAATTTCCCTTCCATGCCTGTTAAAAGGAATACTGGCAGAAAAGCTGCAATCACTATAATGGTAGAAAAAAATACTCCTGGTCCCACCTGCCAAGAGGCACTCTCTATGATTTTTAATCGATCTTCCGCATTAACTATTTCGGGTTTTCGTGTAAATATTTTTTTTATCCAATTCATACTTATTTTATTGTTGCCTTAATCAATCTTTTGTAATTGGTTTTTATCCGCCTGTTCGTTTTATTTGTTCATCACAAATATGCCTGTAAGAATTTTCCACCATTACTATTCCATCATCAACCACTACTCCAATGGCTAATGCAATACCTGTTAACGACATTATGTTGGAAGAAAGTCCGAATGCCTGTAGTAATATAAAACCGATGGCAACAGAAATAGGAAGCTGGATAAGTATCACCAATGCACTACGCCAATTAAAAAGAAATATAAGTATTACGACAGAAACGGTAATCAACTCTTCTGTCAATGTACTTTTTACAGATTCTATAGCTTCCTGAATTAGTGTGCTTCTGTCGTAAGAAGTTTTAAAAGTCACCCCTTCCGGCAAACCCTTTTGCACTTCTATCATTTTTGCTTTTACCGCTTTTATCACCCTGTCTGCATTTTCTCCATACCGCATCACCACTATGCCGCCCACAACCTCTCCTTCACCATTCTCATCAAAAATTCCCAGGCGTAAATCTCCACCCATTTGTACTGTGCCAATATCTTTAACCCTTACAGGAATACCATTGTATTGCCCTACAGATATACCCTCTACATCTTCTATATTTTTTATGTACCCAAGCCCA
>Ga0123337_10007157_pt1 | contig 10468 bp, 6 predicted proteins | sample frozenSSSSmetaG_FD_89792 | JGI IMG/M metagenome (GOLD analysis project Ga0123337, IMG submission 89792) | Glacier valley bacterial and archeal communities from Borup Fiord, Nunavut, Canada, to study Microbial Dark Matter (Phase II) -... | ecosystem: Environmental > Aquatic > Freshwater > Ice >...
CATCGGCTATAACGCCGTGGCGGCGCTTTCCTTCAATGACACCGCCTCGGCCGCGGAGACCTTGAAGGCGCTCGATGCGAAGCCGCACATCGTGGCCGCCTGTATCTACGACCGTTCCGGCCGTGTCTTCGCCACCTACCCGCACGCGCAGCCCGCCGCCGATTTTTCTCCGCCGCCGGCCGGGCCGACCGAACATTTCGGCTCCGATCAGCTCGACCTCTTCCGGCCCATCCTCGTCGCCGGTGAAAACACCGGCACCATTTATTTGCGCGCCGACCTTGAAGGCATCCGGGCGCAGCTGGGGCGTTTCGCCCTCATCCTCGGCGGCGTCATGCTCGTCTCAATGCTCGTGGCGTATTGGATCGCCGCACGCCTGCAACGCGTGATCTCGGACCCCGTGGCCGAACTCGTCGCCATCACCAACCGCGTTGCAGCGGAAAAGGACTACGCGCTGCGCGCCGTCAAACGCGGCGACGACGAGCTCGGCCGCCTGATGGACGGCTTCAACGAGATGCTCGCGCAGATCCAGTCGCGCGACGGCGCCCTGCAGATGGCACACCAAGATCTGGAGCGACGAGTGGAAGAACGCACCGCAGAGCTGCGGAAAGAGAATGCGGAGCGCAAGCGGGCGGAAGAGGATCTGCGCGCGAAAACAGCGCTCCTCGAGGCGCAGATGAACGCGTCGATCGACGGGATCCTCGTGGTGAATCGGGCGGGGGAGAAGATCAACCAGAACCGGCGACTCATCGACCTGATGAAGATTCCCGGGGACATCATCAGCGAAAGAGATGATCGCACCCAGTTACAATTCTTCGTGAAACAGATGAAATACCCCGACAAGTTCGTCGAACGGGTGGACTATCTCTACGCGCATCCGGGCGAGAGCAGCCGGGAAGAAATCGAGATGCAGGACGGGAGGGTGCTGGACCGGTATACCGCCCCCGTGATCGGCAAGGACGGGGAAATATACGGGAGAATCTGGGGATTTCGCGACATCACGGAGCGCAAGCGCGCGGAGGAGACGCTGCGGGACAGCGAGGAACGCTTCGCCGGAGCATTCGAGCATGCTCCCATCGGGGTGGCTCTGGTCTCGCCCGACGGCCACTGGCTCAGGGTCAACCGGTCCATTTGCGGCTTGGTAGGTTACACCGAGGCCGAGCTGCTCGCCGTCACCTTTCAGGACATCACCTATCCTGAGGATCTCGCCGCCGATCTGGATTTTGCGCGCCGACTTCTCGCCGGTGAAATCCGCTCCTACGAGATCGAGAAGCGTTATGTCCACAAACTCGGGCACCTGATCACGGTCTTGCTGAATGTTTCGTTGGTCCGTGACGGCCGGGACCAGCCGCGTTATTTCATTGCCCAGATTCAGGATATTTCTGCCCGCAAGCAGTCCGAAATCGATCTCCAAAAGGCCCACACGGAGTTGGTCGAAGTTTCGCGCCAGGCCGGCATGGCCGAGATCGCGACCGGCGTGCTTCACAACGTCGGCAACGTGCTCAACAGCGTCAACGTCTCCGCCACCCTCGTCGCCGACCACGTGCGCCACACCAAGGCCGGCAATGTCTCCAAGCTCGCCGCTTTGTTCGCCGAGCACAAGGCGGACCTCCCCGCATTCCTGACCGACGACCCTCGCGGACGCATGATCCCGGACTACCTGGGCACGCTGTCGGAATCACTGACCGTCGAGCACGCGGCGATTCTCAGGGAACTCGACCACCTCCGCACCAATATCGATCACATCAAGGACATTGTCACCATGCAGCAGACCTATGCGCGCGCGTCGGGCGTCACCGAGACGGTTTCGGTGACCGCCATGATCGAGGATGCTCTGCGCATCAACGCCGACTCGCTCACAAACCACGGTGTCACCTTGATTCGCAATTATCAGATCTGCCCGTCCGTCATGACCGACAAGCACAAGGTCATGCAGATTCTCATCAACCTTGTGCGCAACGCCAAGCAGGCGTGCAAGGAGTCGGGACGATCCGGCAAGATCGTCGCCGTAAGCGCCACGAGCCGCGACGACCGCGTCAAAATCGCCATCACCGACAACGGCGTCGGCATCCCGGCGGAAAATCTCACGCGGATCTTCAGCCACGGCTTCACCACGCGCAAGGAAGGCCACGGCTTCGGCCTGCACAGCGCCGCGCTCGCCGCCCGGGAGCTTGGCGGCTCGCTCACCGTGCGCAGCGACGGCCCCGGCCTCGGCGCCACCTTTGTCCTGGAACTGCCCTGCCTGCCCCCTCCCCACGATCATGCAAACTCCGTCCGCTGAAAAAAATCTCCGCATCCTCGTCGTGGACGACAACCTCTCCATCCACGAGGATTTCCGGAAAATCCTCGCGGGCACGAACTCCGTCGACAAGGCCCTCGCGGTTGAAATCGCGCTCTTCGGCGAATCGCCCGGCAAGCGCTCGGTCGTCCGCTTCGAGCTCGATTCCGCCTTTCAGGGACAAGAGGGCTTCGAAATGGTCAAACGCGCTGTGGCCGAGGGACGTCCCTACGCGATGGCATTTGTTGATGTCCGCATGCCGCCCGGCTGGGACGGCATCGAGACCGTCGCGCGCATCTGGGAGGTGGACCCGGAAATGCAGATCGTCCTCTGCACCGCTTATTCGGACTACTCGTGGGACCAGATGGGCGAGAAGCTCGGCCAGTCCGACAAGCTCGTGATCCTCAAAAAACCGTTCGACAACGTCGAGGCCCTGCAACTCGCCACCGCGCTCACTGAAAAATGGAATCTCGCGCGACAGGCCCGGTCCCAGCTCGCCAACCTCGAAAGTCTCGTCGAGGAGCGCACGCGCGAGCTGCGCATCGCCAAGGAAGCCGCCGAGGCCGGCGCGAAGGTCAAAAGCGAATTCCTCGCCAACATGAGCCACGAAATCCGCACGCCGATGAACGGCGTCATCGGCATGACCGGACTGCTTCTCGACCTCGAGCTCGGCCCCGTCCAGCGGGAATACGCCGAAACCATCCGCACCAGCGCCGACACCCTTCTCAGCGTGATCAACGGCGTGCTCGATTTCTCCAAGATCGAGGCGGGCAAGTTCACCCTGGAGACCCTCGACTTTGATCTGACGGAAACCGTCGAGAGCACGCTCGATATCCTCGCGGAGCGCGCCCAGGCCAAGGGCACCGAACTCGTCATGGCCATGCCGCCCGAGGTGCCCCGGCTCCTCCGCGGCGATCCGGGCCGGCTGCGCCAGGTGCTCGTGAATCTCGTGGGCAACGCGATCAAGTTCACCACCGGCGGCGAAGTCGTCGTGCGCGTCTCGCGGCAGGCCCAGAGCGACCACCGCGTCGTCCTCCGCTTCGAGGTGCGCGACACCGGCGTGGGCATTCCCGCCGCCTTGCAGTCGAAACTGTTCCAGCCGTTCATGCAGGCCGACAATTCGACCACCCGCCGCTATGGCGGCACCGGCCTCGGACTGACGATTTCCAAGCAGCTCGTGACCTTGATGGAGGGCCAGATCGGCGTGGAGAGCGAACCGGGCAAGGGCTCGACGTTCTGGTTCACCGCCCAGTTCGAGAAACCCGCCGCCGACCAGCCTCCGAAGGTCGTTGTTCGCGACGGCTGGTCCAACCTTCGCGTGCTCGTCGTGGACGACAACGCGACGAGCCGCCAGATTCTGCGCCACCAAATCTTCGCGTGGAAACTTCAGAAGGGCAGCGCCGGCGGCGGCCACGAGGCCCTGAAGATGTTGCGCGCCGCCTCCGCCGGGGGCCATCCCTACGACATCGCGCTGCTCGACGTGGAGATGCCCGAGATGGACGGGCTCACCCTCGCCCGCGCGATCAAGGCCGACCCCGCCATCGCCGGCACCAAGCTGATCGCTCTCGCCCCGCTCGGCCACGCGCTCACAGAGAGGGAAATGCAGACGGTCGGCATCGACGCCTCGCTCAGCAAGCCCGTCAGGCAATCACCCCTCTTCGACTGCCTCGTCACCGTGATCGGCGATGGTGAAACGGCCAATCACCCTGCGGTAAAACCCGCCGCCGCCACGCTCACTCCCCTCTCGGACGGAGTGCGCGCCAGACTGGCGGGCAGGCGCATCCTCCTCGCCGAGGACAACGCCGTGAACCAAAAGATCGCGCTCGCGTGGCTGAAAAAACTCGGCTGCTCCGCCGATGCCGTCGGCAACGGCATCGAGGCGCTCCAGGCTCTCCAGCGCATCCCCTACGCGCTGATCTTCATGGATTGCCACATGCCGGAGATGGACGGCTTCGAGACGACGCGCATCATCCGCAAGCGCGAGCTCGACTCCGGCCAGGCGTGCCCGTGGCCGTCGCCCGTCCGCATCATCGCGCTCACCGCCAGCGCCATGCAGGGCGACCGCGAAAAATGCCTCGCCGTCGGCATGGACGACTACGTGAGTAAACCCGTGCGCCCCGGCGAACTCCAGGCCGCGCTGGAACGGTGGCATATCGCATCAACCCCGTCCGCCTGAAGTCCCATTAACAACCTCCATGCAGGGTTATACCCCATAGTCTCCGAGAGTGAGCGCGCGCATCATAAATCACTGAAGGATACATTCTCACCGATCCATCCGGCCCTATGAATTCATACGCTTTTCCCGGCAGCCTAGCGCCGCACGGTGTGTCCACGAAACGCAAGGCGCAGGCCGGCTTTGCCTTTGTTTTCGTATGTCTGGTGGTGATTGGCGTCATCTCCTATTGTGGCGTAAACCGTCTGCGCAACGACGCGGATTTGTCCCGGCACACCGAAGAGGTGATTTCCTCGCTGCGCCTGCTGCTGTCGCATATCACCGACGCCGAAAGCTCCCAGCGCGGTTTCGCCATCACCGGCGATGAAAACTATCTGGCGCCCTACAACGAGGCGCAGCGTAACGTTGGCACCGATCTCCAGTTTCTCCGCAGGCTGATGACGGACAACACCGCGCAACGACATCCGCTGGACGCCCTGGCCCCGCTGGTCGCGCAACGCATGAGCCTTTTGGGCGAGGCGGTCGAACTCCGGCGCAACCAAGGTTTCGCGGCGGTGCAGGCGTTCACCATGAACGGCGCAGGAAAGCGGCTTCATGATGAGATCCGCAGACTGATTGGTGAAATGGTGACGTCGGAACAAAGTCTTTTGCTGCGCCGGCAGGCCGATACCAGACGCAGCACGGCGCAGGCGAAGGCGATCATCATCGGGGGAAGCCTGCTCGCTCTCGGCGTCGTGGTCGCCGCGCTCTTAGCCGTCGGCAAAGATTACACCCGGCGCCGCATCCATGCCGCGCAGGCCGTGCTGGCGGGAAGGCTCGGCCGCATGGGCGCGTGGACGATGGAACTGCCGGATTTCCGGCAGACATGGTCGGACGAAGTGTGCGCCATCCACGAGGTGCCGCCCGGCACCACCCTGAGCGTCGAGGACGCCATCGGTTGCTACGCCTCGGAATGCCGCGCGACCATCGCCCGCGTGTTCGAAGACTGCGCCCATAACGGCACGCCCTACGACGAGGAATTGCAGATCATCACTCCCACAGGCCGGCGCGTCTGGGTGCGGTCCATCGGCGAGGCCGAACGGGATGCCTCGGGCACCATCCGACGCGTTCAGGGCGTGCTTCAAGACATCAGCGCGCGCAGGCAGGGCGTGGAAGCGCTGCGCGAAAGCGAAACACGCTTCCGTGAACTGGCAGAAAATATCGAGGAGGTTTTCTGGATAGCCGACCCGAACAGTCTCGGGAAAATTTACCTCAGCCCGGCCTACGAGAAAATCTGGGGCCGCAGCTGCCAGAGCACCTACGATTCGCCCGGTCTGTGGCTTGAATCGGTCCACCCGGATGATCGCGAGCGCGTGCGGGAGACTTTACGGGTCAAACACACCAACGGCGCCTACGACGAGGAATACCGCATCATCCGGCCGGACGGAACGGAACGATGGATTCGCGACCGCGCTTTCCCGGTGCGCGATCCGGACAACACGATCAAGCGCTGGGTCGGCGTCGCCGAGGACGTCACGCAATACCGCAACATGCGGGAGCAGTTTATCCAGGCGCAAAAAATGGAGGCGCTCGGCCAGTTCTCCGGCGGTGTGGCCCATGATTTCAACAACATCCTCGCCGCGATCGCCGGCTACACCGAGCTCTCCCAGATGAAACTGCGCGACAACCCCGATGTGCGCGAATACCTCGGAGCGGTGTTGCAGGCCACTCATCGCGCCACCGCGCTCGTGCGGCAGATCCTCACCTTCAGCCGCCAGTTGCCCGAGGAGCGTCTGATCATCGAACTTCAGCCAGTCATCACCGAAAGTCTCAAACTGCTGCGCGCCACCATCCCCACGACCATCGAGTTTGAGCTGGTGCTCGCAAAAGACGCGCCGACGGTGTTCGCCAACGCCAGCCAGATCCACCAGGTCGTGATGAACCTTGGCATCAACGCCTGGCACGCGATGAAAGACCGCCCCGGCAGGCTGAGGGTGAAGCTTGACCGCTGCGTGGTGGACGAGGCGCACGCGGTCGCGCAGTTGCGCCTGCAGCCGGGCGTCTATGCACGCATTTCCGTCAGCGACACCGGATCGGGCATGGACGCGGCGACGCAACGACGGTTGTTCGAACCGTTCTTCACTACGAAACCGCCCGGCGAGGGCACGGGTCTCGGCCTGGCGGTCGTGCACGGCATCATGGAAAGCCACGACGGCGCGGTCACCGTTTACAGCCAGCCCGGCGAAGGCACCGTCTTTCATCTTTATTTCCCCGCGCATGTCGGCGAAGCGGTGGCCATATCGGGCGTCGAACAGGGGCCGACTCCCCGCGGCCAGGGCGAGCGGATTCTGATCGTCGATGACGAGGAAATGCTCGCGAAACTAGGACAGAAAACACTGTCCTCGCTCGGCTACACAGTCGAGATCACCACACAACCTGAGACGGCGCTTAAGATGGTGCGCGCCGATCCATCGCGTTTCGCGCTCGTGATCACCGATCAGACGATGCCGATGATGACCGGCCTCGTGCTCGCCGCGCAGCTCCATGAAATCCAGCCAAAATTGGCGATTCTCCTTATTACCGGGCATAGTGCATCGCTTACGCGCGAACGCATCGAGGCGGCCGGCGTTTACCAGCTTCTGTTCAAACCCACCGGTATTCACGCACTGGGCACTGCCGTCCACGCGGCGCTTTCCGGAAACCCACCCGACTATGGCTCGCATCCTCCTTATTGACGACGACAACTCCTTCCGGACCATGCTTGGTCTGACGCTGGCCCATTTCGGACACGTCGTGATCGAAGCGCGCGACGGCAAGGAAGGACTGGAGCTGTTCCCCGCCGCCCGTGCCGACCTCGTGATCACGGACATCGTCATGCCCGAAAAAGAGGGCCTCGAAGTTTTGATGGAGCTGCGGAAACAGCAGCCACCCGTAAAAATCATCGCGATCTCGGGCGGCGCGCGAAATCGCTCCACCGGATATCTCCAGATCGCCGAAGCCTTGGGCGCATCGAAGATCCTCGAAAAACCATTTTCCAACGGCGAGCTGATGAACGCCGTCAACGAACTGCTGTTCATGGATCCGACGAAGCCTCCCGTCACTTGAAAACATCCCCCCTTTCATGGCCGTAAAATTTCAGGACTACTATGTAACACTGGGCGTGCCGCGCACCGCGTCGGCGGAGGACATCAAGCTCGCCTTCCGCAAGCTCGCCCGCATCCACCACCCCGATGTCGCCAAGGACAAGGTCGCCGGCGAGGCGAAGTTCAAGGAGATCAACGAGGCCTACGAAGTCCTCGGCGATCCGACAAAACGCCAACGCTACGACGAACTCGGGCCGGACTGGCAGGACCCCGGCAACTCATCCGCTTCCGGAGGGGGACCGCGCGGCCGGGCACAAGCTTCCCAAGGCGGACCGGGCTTCGAGTTTAACGGCAGCACCGGCTTCAGCGATTTCTTCGAATCCTTCTTCGCCGGCGGTCGCGACGGCTTTGGCTCCCGCCACTCGGGCCAAGGACGCCCGGGCGCGGACGAAGAGACGTTCGCACAGGAAGGTCAGGACGTCGAAGCGGACTTGCTCGTCACGCTGGAGGAAATTTTGCGCGGAGCACAGCGCAAGGTGAGCCTTCGCCGTCCCGGCATCGACGGCGAAACCCCGCGCACCAACACCTACCAAGTCCGCATCCCGCTCGGCATGCGTGAGGGACAACGCATCCGTCTCGCCGGTCAGGGCAGCGCGGGACACGGCGGCGCGCCGGCGGGCGATCTTTATTTGAGGGTGCGTCTCGCGCGTCATCCGGATTTCAACGTTCAGGGCGCCGATCTCCACTACGACCTCGACCTCGCGCCCTGGGAAGCCGTGCTCGGCGTGAAGGCGAAGATTCCCACGCTCGACGGAGCCACCTCGCTCACCGTTCCCGCCGGCACCACCGCCGGCCGCCAGCTCCGCTTGCGCGGACTCGGCCTGCCCAAGGAAGACGGCACTCGCGGCGATCTGTATGCCTCGGTGCGCATTCAAACGCCCGTTTCCGTGACGCCGGAAGAACACACCGCCTGGGAAAAACTCGCCACCGTCTCCACCTTCAAACCCAGGAGTGAATCATGAACGACCCAGCCGACTCCTCGCGCCTTTCCCTCGTCATCGTCCACGTGGCTGCGGCCTATTCGCTCCAGACTGCTGCGGAGCTGGCCGGAGTGCATCCGGAAATGCTCAGGCATTATTGCCGGCTCGGACTCTTCGGCGAGGCGCGGGCGCAGCAGGATGCCGAACCGGTTTTCGACGACGACGCGCTTTACGAACTGCGTCGCTTCGAACACTATCGCCAGAAGCAGGGCGTGAACCGCAAGACCCTGCGCCTGATCTGCAGTCTGTGGCGCGAAGTCGAGCGCCTGCAAACCGAACTCCGCTTCCTGCGCAGCCGGTGAACACCCCATAGTCTGCCGCAAACGTTGGGCCTAGACTCAGCCCAACATGGACAAAAAACTTCACAGCAAGGAAGTCGTCACCGATGAACTCATCGGCCTCGACCCGAAGGACGCGCTTTTGGAAGCCGCTCCCGAATCCGCCCGTTGGAATCCCGTGCCGGGCTCCGAAGGCACCCAGGCTCCTGAGTCCGCCTCCGAAGACGAGGACGACGAGGGCCGCAGCGAGACCGAGCAGGTTTTCGACGCAGGCGCCGAGGAGGCCGCGCGCGATCAGATGCAAAAAGCCGCCCAGGCCGCCGAAAAAACCGACCGTGAACCGTCTTCCGACCATCCATGAAAACCGATCTGCCGAATCAGGGCATCCTCAACGAACACGCCACCTGTCATACGGCGGCGTCCCGGGCGAACGTGCGGGAGCGTGCGGTTGAACTCGCCGCCATGAACGGACGCTCCGCTCTCGACACGTCAAAATCCGACTGGGAGCAGGCCAAGCGGGAATTGGCGGGAACCGGCTGTGAAGAGCACCCGCAGACTCCGGCGTCCACCATCAATAATCATGCCCCGATGAAAGCCACCGTCGCCGCGCTGCTGGCTCCCGGCAAAGGCATCCTGGCGGCCGACGAAAGTTTCCCGACTATAGAGAAGCGTTTCACAGCCCTCGGCATTCCCGCCAACGAGGACAACCGCCGGGCCTACCGCGAACTGTTGTTCACGACGCCGGGCCTGAATGAATTCATCAGCGGCGCGATCCTCTTCACAGAAACGCTGCACCAAAGCACCTCCAGCGGAGCCTTCATGCCGGAAGCACTCGCCCAGCAGGCCATCATCCCCGGCATCAAGGTGGATGGTGGCACGGAGGAGTTGTCCGGCTTTCCCGGTGAAAAAATCACGCATGGGCTCGACGGTCTGAGCGATCGGCTCGCCGCCTATCGGGAACGCGGCGCCCGCTTCACGAAATGGCGCGCGGTGATCACCATCGGCGACGGCCTGCCGACGACGGCCTGCATCGAGGCCAATGCCCAGGCGCTCGCCCTCTTCGCCTCGCAAAGCCAGGAGGCCGGACTGGTGCCCATCGTGGAACCCGAAGTCCTGATGAGCGGCAACCACACCCTCGCCCGTTGCGAAGAGGTCATGGACGCCACGTTGCAGGCCGTGTTCGCCGCACTCTTCGAACAACGCGTGGTGCTGGAAACCATGCTGCTCAAAACCGGCCTGGTGCTGCCGGGTCAGGATTGTCCGCAGCAGGCCACCGCTTCGGAAATCGCCGAAGCCACCCTGCGCTGCCTCGGCCGCCACGTGCCCGCCGCCGTTCCCGGAATCGTTTTTCTTTCCGGCGGACAAAGTGATGTTGCCGCGACGGAGCGGCTGAATGCCCTCTGCAAGTTGCGCGCGGCACCGTGGACGTTGAGCTTTTCCTTCGGCCGAGCACTTCAGGACCAAGCCATGAAAACATGGAAGGGCGACCCCGCCAACGTCGCGGCGTCGCAGGCCGCGCTCCATCATCGCGCCCGGTGCAACAGCCTCGCGCTGCTGGGGAATTATGCGGGGGAAGACGCCGGCCTATCCGCACCCGCTCCGCATCAACTGACGGAAGGCGAAGCCGTCGCCGTGTGGCA
>Ga0123337_10007159_pt1 | contig 10468 bp, 9 predicted proteins | sample frozenSSSSmetaG_FD_89792 | JGI IMG/M metagenome (GOLD analysis project Ga0123337, IMG submission 89792) | Glacier valley bacterial and archeal communities from Borup Fiord, Nunavut, Canada, to study Microbial Dark Matter (Phase II) -... | ecosystem: Environmental > Aquatic > Freshwater > Ice >...
GGCATCTGTGAGGTGGGCGTGACCGAACGCATCGAGGAGATACTTCCGGTCGGTAGAAGAGGCATTCTGGAGCGCGAGCAGGAGCGGCAGTGTGGCGCGTCCGTCCTTAAGATCACTGCCGCGCGGTTTGCCGGTGATCGCCGGGTCGCCCGTGTAGTCGAGCAGATCGTCCGCGATCTGGAACGCCATTCCGAGCCGATAGCCGTAGTCGCCGAGCGCGTTCTCCAACGTCTCATCCGCCTGTGCGAGCATCGCGCCGCACCGACAGCAGCCCTCGACGAATGAGGCGGTCTTTTTGCGAAGTATCTCATAGTAGTCGGCGAGCGGCAGCGCGGAATTATTCGTCGCGCCGATCTCCATAACCTCGCCCTCGCTCATCTCGATCGTGATTTCGGAAACCATACGAATGATGCGCAGGTCGCCGTCCACTGCAAGCAGCCGCATCGAACGCGCCAGAATGTAGTCGCCGCTCAGGACAGCCACGCCGTTTCCGAACACAGCGTTGGCGGTCGGCTTGCCGCGTCGCGTCGCCGTGTCATCCACGACGTCATCATGCATGAGTGTCGCCATGTGGACGAACTCGACCGCCGCGCCGACTGTCGCCAGTCGTGCCGCATCCACATCAGGATCGACGGCGCGTGCGGACAGCGCAACCAGCGCAGGCCGCAAACGCTTGCCGCCCGCATTCAGAATGTGGTGAGTGAGCGCAAAGATGGTGCGGACATCTGAGCCCAGATCTGCGTTCATCCGCGCTTCGACCGCTTCCAGGTCCGGGCGGACGAACTCCAAAAAGCTCGCGGCACGCGCTGCGCCAACGGTTTTCAATTCAGGCAGGTCAGGCTGATTTTCGTGCGCCTGCGGCACGATATAGGTAGTTGCGCTCATTCTGCTTTCCTCACTCTGTGTGCGCCGAGGCATCCCGAAACTCTCTTCCTATCACTATCGATTCTTCGCAACTATTCAGCAGCTCTTCAGGGGTAGATATTTGCTGGGAAGCTCATTCGGTTCATCTCGCCGGAGCTGCTGGTTTCGTCCAGAACAGACTAATCCGACGCCGAGAAGCCAAACACCTACTCCCGGTGAGCCTCCAGCCCTTCCTTGGTATGGCGGGGGAGAAAACACCCTCTGTCATCTTTTATCCAAGGACTGATAAGAAGGCTGAATAACCTGATTTCGACATTTATTTTAGGATGGCGGCGGACTTCCGCCCGAGATGAATGCAGACCGTACCGAAGTTAAGGTCGCGGACCTGAACACTGCTCAGCCCCGATGCCTCCATAATGCCCGTCAGCTCCTCGCGGGTTACGAACAGCTTCATCGATTCGGGAAGGTAGGTGTAGGCTCCCCGGCTGCTGAGCAGCCCGCCGATGCGCGGCAGAACATGGAACAGATAAAAGTCTATGAACGGCTTGTACCAGCAGGGTCGTGGGCGATTGAACTCGAGAATCACGACGCGACCGCCGGGGCGTACCACCCGTGTCATTTCACGCACAGCGCGATCCAGATGTGTGACGTTACGGACACCGAAGCCGACGGTCACGATGTCGAAACTGTTGTCTGGATAGGGCAGTGTCTCCGCGTCCGCGACCATCATTGTGATCGGAGCGCCAGGGTGATTTTTGGTGCGCTCGATTCCATGTCGGATCATCGGAGCGCAGAAGTCCGCACCGATCACCCTGCCGCCTGCGCCGACGGCGCAGGCAAGATCGATCGCGAAAGGACCGGTTCCCGTACAGACATCCAGACAGGAGTCACCTGGCTGCACCGCTGCCATCTGCACGGCAAGCCGCCGCCAGGCTTTGTGCTGATTAAAGCTGAGAACGTCGTTGAGACGATCGTAGCGCGGGGCGATCGACGAGAACATCTCATGGACTTGCCGGGCTTTACTGTCTATATGGAGAGGTTTTGCTGTGCTTCTATCGACCATTCGATTTGACCTGCAACCGGACCTGGACTGCTCAGCGAAAACTCTGCGCCGATACGAGTCCCTGCAAATGTCCCAGGGTTGAAACCCCGGCCCGCCTGGCATCGCCTGTACCCCCGGATTGAAACCGGGGTCTGGTTGGCGCTCCACAATCTCATAGATCGTAAATTGATAACTCACCTTACGCAGACGAGCTTTTCGTGAGATCAGATTTCTCTTGCGCAGCACGTGGACATATCCTGATTCGATCTCGGAAAATTGTCCGCCTGCGTAAGGTGAGTTAATAAGTTCCCGCGCATGTACAGGGGCGCTGCTTGCTGCACCCAACAAAGTCCGTAAGGGCGTTGCTTGCTGCGCCGTCATCCCATCGGGAAGTTAACTGTTTACAGACCCCCCGGTTGAAACCCCGATCCGTCTGGCAAAGGCGGCATATTCTGCTTCGCGCGTAATTTAGGTGGATGTGCTCTGTCTTCAATTTCCGCCGAGCGTACTTTAGACGCAATGCAAAATGTTGCCCTTTTCGGCTTCAGTCCGCGACGGTGGGCTTCACACTTACAGAATTATGCTCGCATCTGTGTTTACGTACGACCGACGGACTTTGTTTACTTTTTCACAATCTCTTTGATGTCAGTATACTCCTACCCTAAATTAATGTCAAACTGCCGCTTTCGGACCCTGTTAATCGATCGATCGCGCTCACTATTCTTCTTCATCGGTTCTTCTTGGGCTCCACTTTCGTTTCATGATTTGCATTCTCGTAACAGGGCAATTAGACCTCGATCGATATGTCGCACCGGCCGAACTGCTGTCCGCGTCAGGAATTGATCTTGAGGAGAAGAAAGATGCAGGGAACTGAAGGAGTAAACTAAGGAAGGAATCGTTGACAATCCTATCGAAAAGTGTGATAATAAAGACTCGTCAGGCATCGTTGTGCCACAGAATTGCGTAGAGAAATTATTCCGGAATCGAAACCGTGCGGAATAGAGTTCGTCTGGTAATCTGTCGGACGGCGAGGGGGCGCGTCCGCAAAATCGCAAGCGGACGCAAAATAAGGAGACTGACTGCAATGGCATCGGCATCAAATCCATTTTCAAGGGCATGGCGTTATCTCAGAGCATTGATCAGCGGCAAGCTCGATCAGTGGGAAGACCCTGAGATTATCCTGAATGAAGCCGTTCGCGAGATGAAGGACAATCAGATCAAAAACCGCGAGCTGGCAGTGCAAGCCATCACGCAGAAAAATAATCTTCAGGCGGAGGTCGACAAAAACGAGCGTATGGTCGCGGAGTTCGAGCGCAAGGCGACCCTTGCCCTTCAGTCCGGCAACCGTGAACTCGCCAAGCAGTTCCTCAAGGAAAAAGCGCTTTACGATCAAACGTTACAGAGTATGCGCGGCAACCTTGCCGCCGCTTCTGAAGCATCCGAAAAGGTCAAGATCGCAATCCGTGGAGAAGAGGAGCGAATCCGAGTCCGTACCTCTGAAGCGCTCGCGATGAAAGCCAACCTGAAGCAGGCACAGATACAGATCAAGATCAATAAGGCGCTGGATCAGTTCCAGTTCAGTGAGAACGAACAGGGATGGTCGAGCGCGAAAGATCGCATACAGTCGCTCCAGTCCGAGGCGCAGGCTCGAGGTGAAGTTGCCAGCACGAGCATCGACTCGAAACTCCGCGAAATGGAAGTCTCGCAGATGGATGTCGAGGCGGATCGTCAGCTCGCCGAACTCGAAGCCAAGCTCTCGCTCGGCGGATCGCCAGCCAACAACTATACGACGAACACTGTTCAGCAGGTACAGACTGTCGGGGGGGGTGGCGCAGTGACCAATGGCAATGGCGCGACAGCGCCTCCCGAGAGCGAAATTGATCGTCAGCTCGCCGAACTCGAAGCGCGGCTCGGCGGACACAAGTAGGCTTTGCGTCCTTCGGAAGCGTAGACAACAGTCTGTTATCTAAACATTTATCGTTTCCAGCGCAGTTGCTGCCTTTTACTCGAGAAGGTAAGAAGCCATTCTGAATCGATAAAACTTTGCTTAACTGACTAATCGTTAGTCAAGTAATGTTTTGTCCTTTTTTCGCAGGACGAAACCGCTCGAATTACGACTTCGCGGCGATTTCGCAACACGCAAAACTTTACTTGACTGACTACTAATAGGGTAGGATGGTATACAGGCGAACGGAGATCACGGCGCAGTCCACTCCGCTCGCCGTTCGTGCCTGCGGTGCTGCAGATGATGACGGACGAGAAACGGCGGGACGAGCCTCGAGTGGAACATAAAGACGACCATAAAGAAGAACATAAGGGGCTTTTCGGTAAACTGCTGAATGTTTTCGTTGAAGACACCGACGAGGACGGCGCGGCGCGTCCGCGCCACGAGGCTCCGATTTCAAACGCGCCAAGACCTGATAGCGGCACACCGCAGGCTGGCGGCGACTCTGCCGACCGGTATATGGCCGATCTCGAAGCCGAACTCAAAGGGAATAAGGCAGCGTTTCCAATGCCGTCGTCGCCGATTCCTTTCAATGTTCCAACTGCCCGTGTTCCGCTGGAAAGCCGAGATGTTGTTCGCCGCTCGCTTTCTGAAGCGGCTCCAGCCGGACACACAGCTTCTTCCCATGCTCCGACATCGACAGTTTCTGCGCATTTGGAATCGCCCGCTTCGGCAGGTGAGTGCATTACGCCCAACGTAGCAAAGATCGCGAAGTTCATTGCCGTGCTGCCAGCCGGACTGCCAGCCGAACAGGTCACGCCGATGCTGCAGGCGATGCTCGAAGGCGCTTCCGTTTCGCCCACCCAGATACGTGCCGATGTCGCGCAGGGACAGCAGGCGGTCGAGCAAGGCGTAGCCAGCGCCAATCAGGCGATAACACAGGTGCAGACCGAAGCCGAACAGACGATCGCTCAGGCAGAACAGTTGATCGCCCGCGCACGCAGTCAGCGCGACGAAGCCATCGCTACACAGCAGCAGAGGATCGCCGGATACGAGCAGGATCGAACTACGCTCGAACGCGTCGACGTCTATCTCACAAGCCTCGCGCCCATTTCGCACATCGTCTCCGCAGCCGATTCTCTTGTAAAATAGGAACGTTTAATGAGCATTCCCGACCGTTTCTACCGCATCGCAAAACATAAGATGGTCGAGATCAAAGACTGGTTCGACAAGGTCGATGAGGAAGAGGACACGATTGCCTCGGAGCGTCTCCGCACTGCCGGAGAGCGTACGGATGCCCGCCGTGAACTCGCTGATGCCATGGAGGCGCCGCCTTCTGCGCCATCAGCTTCGTCCTCCCGTCAAGCTTCTGCCCCCTCTGCACCGCGCAGCAGCAGCTCTGCGATTCCGCTGAATCCACCGCGCATGAACTCTCCTTCTAGCACCTACGCCGGAACACGCATTTCGCGACCGCCGTCTGAGGTCAATGCTACCGCTTCATCGTCTGCCGCGCAGTCAATTCAGGCACCCGATCCGCTAGAATTTCATTACAAGCGTCTCGGCGTCGAGACGGGGTCCGATTTCGCCTCCGTACAATATGCGTATAATAGACTGGCGGCACGGTCTGATTCGGCACGCTTTCCGGCTGGTTCCGAAGAAGAGAAGGAATGCCTTGAAATCCGCCAGCGTCTCGAAGCCTCATTTAAAATCCTGCGTGAGGCGCTCGACCAGACGGCTCGGCGATTCGATCTTCTCGAGTTCGATCCCCTGCCACCAGCTTCGAACTGAACTCGGTACCAGAGACTGCACAAAAGAGTTGGGGACAATAAATGGCGCGACCGCATAAGATGACTGACGTACAGATTGAGGCAGGTCTGAAGACACTCGATGAATGGAAGCTGGCAGACGGTAAACTGCACCGCACCTTCACCTTCTTGGATTTCGTCGCTGCCTGGGGATTCATGTCTCGGGTCGCGCTGGTGGCGGAAAAAATGGATCATCATCCGGAATGGTTCAATGTCTACAATACTGTCCGCGTCGATCTAAGCACCCACGATGCAGGTGGCATTACTGCGCTCGATTTCGACCTCGCCGCCACTATGAGCCGCCTCTTCGCCACGTAGTTGTATTGTGTGCTGCAGCGCAGACCAAAACGATCAACAGGAAATTTTTGTTGACTCCTCGCCGCATTTATGTTAGGATAGGGTGTCTGCCACTAAACCTCGTGTTTCAATCCAATTTTTACGCTATGTGTAGTGGCTTGCACCATACATTGCCCGATTTTCCAAATTTCCCGTACTTCAAATCGAAACCGGAAAGACCCGACCCGATGGAACTGCCAATTTATCTGGATCATGCCGCGACGACGCCGATGCTGCCCGCAGTGATGGAAGCGATGCTCCCTTACTTCCTCGAATCGTACGGCAATCCATCCGCGCTGCACAGCGTCGGAATGGCAGCGCGTGAAGGCGTCGAGCAGGCACGGAAAACTATTGCCGACACGCTCAATGCCACTCCAGAGGAAATCGTGTTCACTTCGGGCGGTACCGAATCCGACAATACAGCGATTTTCGGCATCGCTAATTTCGCCGAAGCGAACAAAGAGCGGAAACGGCATCTTCTGACGACACCGATCGAACACCACGCCGTTTTGGATCCCTTCGAGACCCTCGCGCAGCGCGGCTATGAGGTCGAATATCTGCCGGTTGATCACGAAGGTCTGGTGGACCCCTTCGATGTCGAACGGATGCTGCGCCCCGACACACTACTCGTCTCGGTAATGCACGCCAACAACGAGATCGGCACGCTGCAGCCGATCGGCGAAATCGGCGCGGTCTGCCGCGCACAGAGTGTGCGTTTTCATACCGATGCCGTGCAGACCTACGGGCGCATCCCAATCGATGTACGCGCGATGAAAATCGATCTGCTCAGCCTGACCGGGCACAAGTTTTATGGACCGAAAGGCTGCGGCGTTCTCTACGTGAGGCGCGGAACTCAGCTTCGACGCTTTATGGAAGGCGGCGGGCAGGAGCGCGGACGCCGTGGTGGAACGCTGAATGTGCCGGGGATCGTCGGTCTTGGCAAAGCGGCGGAGATCGCGCACACCGGAATGCAGGCGGAGATCGCGCGGCTGACCCAACTGCGTGAGCGCTTCATGAGTCAGCTGACTCGTGCTGTCGACGGCGTTCACATCACCGGAAGCAGAACTGAGCGGCTGCCGAACAACATCCATCTGCTGATCGAGGGCGTACAGGGCGAACCTTTGCTGCTCGCGCTCGACGCGGCGGGTATCTGCGCCTCTGCGGGTTCTGCCTGCTCTGCGGGTTCGACCGAGCCGTCACCTGTGCTGAAGGCGATCGGTATCGACCGAGACCTGGCACGTGGAGCGCTCCGCCTGACCCTCGGACGCTCAACAGACAGCGAAGGCTTGGACTACACACTGAAAACGCTGGTACGGACGATCGAAGAGCTGCGCGCACTATCAGGAACGTCACAAGCGCTTGGATCGGATCCTGACCGTACAGCGGTAGCATAATTCGCCAGCAGTTGCAATAGTATTTCCGTGTAGCTTATTTAGGCTTAAAAATAAATAATTGTCCGTACAGGGGAGAAGTCGCTTGACAAAACAAAACTCCTGTTTTATAATAGCAATGTAGCTGCAATTCTACCTAATGATCGCGAAGAGAATCATATGAGTTTCGTACTGAAGATTGTGAACGAGAGAACAGGCCAGCGTGACGTGCATACCCTATCCGACCGCAATACTTTTTCTTCAATGGGTATCACCAACTAATCTGGCGGATGGCGGCGGCTGTTTTGTATTCGCAAAAATCCCCGCCTGTTCTTACTGATGGGCTTGTCGAGTATCATTCGCTGGCAAACCAATGACTTCACTTTTTCAGAAGATCACTTTTCATGACTTATCTTTTCAGGGTAGCGCACGAGCAGCCACATCGACATTCCAACAATTTGCATAGGAGGGTGGCATCTAATGAGTAAGCAATCCGCCGTTCTGGACCGGTCTCATGCTGTTGTCCGCGACGATCGTTACAATGGTTCCGCACTCGGTAAAGAATTGCCCGAAGAGGATGCGGAAGACCAGTTCGAGCGCGAACCAGCCGACGATCTGCTGCATCTTTTCGACAGCGGGATCGCCGAAACGGAGCCAATATTCCAGGACAGTGAAGAGATTCCTGCTGCTCCCGAACTCGATGTCACCGCAACTTCGTCTCTGCGCACCGTCAGCAGCCTGCTCAACGGCCCCTCCGAAAGCCCGCGCAATGATGAGAGCCTCCAAATCTGGATGAGCCGCGCGCGCGGCGCTCAGCTTCTGACAGCAGATGAGGAAGTCCGCCTCGCCCGCGCCGTACAGCGCGGTGATAAACAGGCGAAAGACAAACTTACCGAAGCCAACCTCCGCCTCGTCGTCTCGATCGCCAAAAAGTACAGCGTCCGCGGCATTCCGCTTCCCGACCTGATCCAGGAAGGCAACATCGGTTTGATCCGCGCCGTTGAGAAGTTCGACCCGAGCAAGGGTTATCGTTTCAGCACCTACGCAACCTGGTGGATACGCCGCGCAATCGCCCGCGCGATCATCAATCAGGGACGCACGATCCGCATCCCCGTCTATGTCGCCGAAATTATCCATAAACTGGTGAAAGCCTCCGGTCGGCTGCGCCAGCAGCTGCTTCGTGACCCCACGGTCGAAGAGATCGCCCGCGAACTCGAAGTCTCCGTCGATCGCGTCAATGAAATCATGCGTATCGCCCTCGAGCCGCTCTCACTCGAGACGCCAGTCGGCGAGAAGGACAACAGCCAGTTGTCCGACTTCATCCAGTCCCACACCGCGATTTCGCCTTCCGAAGCGACGCTCAATCTGATCCGCCGCGAACAGATCGAAGAGGTTCTCGATAAGCTTACCCTGCGCGAAAAAGAGGTGCTGCGGATGCGTTTCGGGCTCGACGATGGCTATGCCCGCACACTCGAAGAGGTCGGTGTCCGCCTGCATGTCACCCGTGAGCGTGTGCGCCAAATCGAGCTTCGAGCGCTGAAAAAACTGCGCCATCTTGGTCCGAGCGAACTCATCCGCCAGTAGATCCTGTCGTCCTGCAATTATATTTACGAAGCCGCCGCGCTCACTGCGTGGCGGCTTTTTTTGCTCGCCACTATTCCCCCTCACCCCCCAACCCCCTCGCCCGAAGCTTCGAGAGAAGGGGAGTAATGCAATGTCTTGAGGAGCGGTAAATAGTTGCTTTGCTGACGATCGTACCATGTGGCAGACGGCTGTCCGAGCCGTAAATCGAGCAGGATTCATGGGCACAATTCGCCAAACGTGACCCAATTGGTGTCAGGCTGGGAATAGAGAAGAGCATGAAGGAGCGAAGACGCATGAGGAAAATATTCGGCTCGATTGCAGTAATTGGCGCAATCACGCTATTTGCTGCGCGTACGGAGGCAGCGGTGACGGTTTCGCGAGTCGATTATAATGGCTGGCAGGGCGCGTATAAGATGACGAACGGCACGGTCGAGCTTGTTTTCGTGCCGCAGATCGGGCGTGTCATGCGCTATGGCTACGTCGGAGGCGCGAATGTACTCTGGAACAATACCGAGCTATCGGGCAAGACCACCGACCTCACGAGCAAGACGAAAGAGTGGCTCAACTACGGCGGCGACAAGCTCTGGGTCTCGCCGCAGAGCGTTTGGAACTGGCCGCCCGATCTGGCGCTCGACAGCGGAACACAGCAGGTGCAGATACTGCCGGACAATCATCTGCTGACGACGGGCATGAAGAGCAAAGCTTATGGCGTTCAGTATCAGCGTGAGATCATACTCGCGGAAACAGGCGCCGGAGTTACCTTCAAGAACACGCTGACCAATAGCTCGGCTGCACCTGTCGAATGGGGCATCTGGGAGGTCACACAGGTGAACGATCCGACGGAGCTGAAGCTGCCGCTCTACAAGGGTGGCAAGTTCCCGACGGGCTACTACAACTTTAAGGACGCTGATCCTGCTCCAGGGTGTATGAAGCTGGGTAACTATTTCGCAACCGTTACGCGCTCAACGACGAAGAGTTCGAAAATCGGAAGCGACTCGCCGCTTGGGTTTATTCTGGCGGATGTGCAGGGCGTCAAATTTCGTGTAATGGCAAAGAAAATAGGCAGTACGACCTATCCTGACGAGGGCTGCTCGCTGGAGTTGTACACCAATCCTGATCCGCTCAAATACGCTGAAATGGAACTAATGGCGCCGGTCGAGAAGGTCGCGCCCGGCAAACAGACGCATTACGAGACAAAGTGGAGTCTGGAGAAATAACGAATTCCATTTTAGAGTAGTCAGCGATGGGAAAGCAACATATCCAAGTGCGATGAGATCGGCAGGGAACAAATTGGGAAGAGCGAAACCAATGCCCGAGATTGCCAGCAGAACCGATAGACAGGGACGAAGGAGGGTGCTGTTCGCTGCGTTCGGAACGCTTATCGTGCTGACGGTGGTGTTCTGTGGATGGGCGTACAAAGCAAAAAACCAGCGTGATTTGAATATGCAGTTGCTCGGCGCCGTGCGTAAAGGCGATGCCGAGAAGGCACGACAGTTGCTGGCGCAGGGCGCAGACCCGAATA
>Ga0123337_10007160_pt1 | contig 10468 bp, 6 predicted proteins | sample frozenSSSSmetaG_FD_89792 | JGI IMG/M metagenome (GOLD analysis project Ga0123337, IMG submission 89792) | Glacier valley bacterial and archeal communities from Borup Fiord, Nunavut, Canada, to study Microbial Dark Matter (Phase II) -... | ecosystem: Environmental > Aquatic > Freshwater > Ice >...
TCGCTCCATGACGGCGATGAGTACATTGAGTCGATTGAGGTCAAACCCGCTCGCAGTACGCTTAGGATACCCGAAACTTGTCGGATTGACAAGGGCTTGAATCTCGACTAACAGTGGTCGAGTCCCCTCCATGGTCGCAAGGACGACGGATCCATCGGCTGGATTTCGCTCTGCAAGCAGAGCAGCTGACGGATTCTCAACTGGACGCAAGCCTTCTTCATACATCTCGAAAATAGCCGCCTCGTTGGTCGCACCAAAACGATTTTTTGCTGCCCGAACGATCTTGAAGCCACCGTAGCGATCGCCTTCAAATTGTAAGACGACATCAACCAGGTGCTCGAGAACCTTTGGACCGGCGATACTTCCCTCTTTTGTGACATGCCCAACGAGGATCACCGCGGTTCCAGTCTCTTTGGCTGCACGTATTAACACGTTGCTACTATTCGTAATCTGGCTGACCGTTCCAGGTGCGCTCGTAATGTCATCGAGTGCAAGCGTCTGGATTGAGTCCACAATCACCAAGTCGTATTGGCCGCCACGGATGGTTGCTGCAATATCGTTTGCACTCGTGCTAGCCGCAAAGTCCAATCGTTCACTTGACTCGGCTCCTAGTCGTCCGGCGCGAAGCTTTACTTGGCTAGCCGATTCCTCGCCGCTCACATACAAGACGGATGTTGTTTTCGCGATAAAGGCAGTGACCTGTAGAAGCAGGGTACTTTTACCAATACCTGGTTGTCCTGCCAGGAGTACAACAGCGCCCGGCAGAATACCACCGCCAAGAACAACATCGAGGTCACTCGCACCGGTCAACATGCGTTTTGAGGTATCGTCAATTGTCATGTCCTTGATTGATTGCACCTTTAAGGCACGACCGCTACTCGATGCCTTTGCAACCGAAGAAGATCCACCTTGTGACATTTGTTCGACAAGTGTATTCCATTCGCCACAATTATCGCAACGTCCTGACCATTTGCCATAGACGGTGCCACAATTTTGACAGACAAACTGAGTTTTAGCTTTTGCCATTATATGTAGTATACCCTAGTGATAAGTTCATTATTATTAAACGGATGGAGCTGGCTGAAGTGCCTTTATGCTGTCAATGCTCTTGTTTAGTGCTTCAATTTGTGACGATACCTTTTGATAGTCTGCGTATTTTGCGTTGTAGGTATCAATGTCATTACTGATAGCAACACGGGCAGCGTCAATCGTATTCGATCGTGCTACCAAGGTAGCCCGTTCATTATTAAATTGACTAATCGAGGTAAAATCGCCACTGTTAGCCCTTGAGTTAAACGTACTAATATCAGCAGAGAGTTGCTTGATGTCGCTGTTGTATTGCACCGACCGGGCCTCGATACTCGCGCCAAGTGTTGTTAATTCACTATAGAGCGCGTCCGACTGAGCTGTGAGGCTTTTGAAAACTTCACTGTATTTACTATGGAGATCAACGACCTTTTGGCGATCAGTAAAGAACTGTTTGTAGTACGCTTCAAGAGCTGGACTCAAATTGCCCACTTCTGTCCCAAGGATTGAGTGAAGCTCATTTTCGAATTGGCCAGGTTCAGTTCGCTGATAATAATTCATCCGGTCGGTAAGATCAGTGTTACTACCGAGCGTCTGGTATTCTGCACGGAGCAACGTACCGATGCGTGTCTGTTCGGCGCTACTCGCTCTCTCCCAGACTGCATGGAGCATTTCGTGGGCTGCAGTGACTTCCTCGAGGCCGTCAAGCTGCGTATTCGTCACGTCGTAAACATAGATACGTCCACTCGCATAACAGCCAAGAATCGGGTTACCAACTTCTTGACGAGGGCAATCGGCATTAAATTTGTCCGAGCCATCTACTTCAGGTTGAGTCGCATAAAAATAAAACTGCCCTTTTCCACTTAGGTCGATACGACTTTCAATACTCTTGACGGCACTAGTTGGCTGGTATGACCATACTGATATTTGATCCTTAACGTACTGCTGGTTCAACACCAAAAAGGCCGCCATACCAAGGATAATGATACTCAGGAGACCACCAATAAGTGCTCTTGTAGAACTAGACTTCTTGTCCGACATTGATCTGTATTTTTCCTCTAACGGCTGATACTTTTAATACTGTTCCTTTTTCATATTCGCCCGAGAGAATCCCGTCTGCAACCGGTAGCTCTAGCATATCCTGCATTGCTCGACGAAGTGGCCTGGCGCCATATTTCTCGTCGTGACCTTCAGCGATAATCTGTCGTTTCGCGGATGCGGCGATCACCAGGTGAATACCCTTTCGCACTAAACGACCCTGGAGTTCAGCCAAGAGCTTATCAAAGATCTTGCCAATTTCTTTTTTCGTCAATGCACGGAAAGTGACGATCGCGTCAAATCGGTTGATGAGCTCTGGACGCATAATGCGGTTGAGCGCGTCCTCGGCAGCAACCGCGTTCTCTGTATGTACTTCGTCAAGATGCTTTTGGTCGTTACGCGTGACTGCACTAAACCCAAGGCTTGATTCCTTCATCATACGATCAGCACCAAGGTTACTCGTCAAAATAATAATCGTATTCGAGAAATCAACACGATGACCCTTTGCATCAGTCAACGATCCATCTTCAAGAATCTGTAGCAACAGGTGGAATACTTCAGAGTTGGCTTTTTCAATCTCATCAAAGAGAACAACGCTGTATGGCTGGCGGCGGACCTTATCAGTCAACTGGCCGCCGTCTTCGTAGCCAACGTACCCAGCTGGTGCACCGACAAGGCGACTTGCTGTGTGTCGTTCGCTAAATTCACTCATGTCGATCTTGATGAGGTTGTCTTCACTTCCGAAAACTTCTCGCGCCAAAACTTTCGCAAGCTCGGTCTTACCAACACCAGTAGGACCCATAAAGACAAATGATCCGATTGGGCGCTTGCTACTCGCAACACCACTACGGCTGCGACGAATGGCGCGCGAGACCTTCTCGACTGCTTCTCGCTGGCCGATCACGTATTTCTCGATGTGACCTTCGAGGTTTCGGAGGAGTTTTGCTTCCGATTTCTGGACACGACTCACTGGAATACCTGTCATGAGAGAAATTGCATGGGCGATGTCATCATCACCGAGTACGACTGGTGTCTTTTTTTCATATTCAACGCGCGTTTCATCCAGTTTTGTGTTGAGTTGGCTAATGCGCGTCTTATACAGCGCGGCACGCTCGTAATCTTCACCAGTGACGGCTTCTTCCATTTTTTCATTCAAGTTCTTGAGTTGTCGCATATAGTCGCGAAGCTTGCTGGGTTTACGTCCAGATTTTACCCGAACACGAGCAGCCGCTTCGTCAATCACGTCAATCGCCTTGTCTGGCATATATCGTTCGTTAATATAACGGTCGGCCATATAGACAGCGTCTTCAATCACCGTGTCGCTAATCGTTACACCGTGGTGTTTTTCATAGTAGGGCTTGAGGCCTTTGAGGATTGCGATTGTATCTTTTAGCTTTGGCTCTGGGACGACAATCGTTTGGAAACGACGCTCAAGCGCGGTATCTTTTTCGATGTGCTTTCGGTACTCATCAAGTGTTGTTGCGCCGATTAAGCGAATTTCACCGCGAGCAAGGGCAGGTTTGAGGATATTGGCAGCATCTAGCGCGCCTTCGGCAGCACCAGCACCAACCAACAAGTGAAGCTCGTCGATAAAGACGATGACATTCTTTTGTTCTTGTAGTTCTGTGATAACTTTTTTAAGGCGTTCTTCAAATTCGCCGCGATACTTTGTACCGGCGATCATGCCTGCTAGGTCGAGTTGAACAATACGCTTATCGAGCAAGTGCTCTGGTACGTCTTCACTCGCAATACGCTGAGCCAGGCCTTCGACAATAGCTGTCTTTCCAACACCAGGCTCTCCTATAAGGACCGGGTTATTCTTTGTGCGACGACTAAGGATCGTGACGAGGCGCTCTTCTTGTTCACCACGGCCAATCACAGGATCGAGACGACCTTCCTTGGCACGAGCCGTTAAATCAGTTCCAAATGTCCCGAGTGCACCTTTTCGCTGTGGAATCTTTTTTGATTCCGTTGCGGTCTCGTCGTCGGTGGCAACATACGCTTCACCCTGTCGATCAAGATACTCTTCGAGCTCTGAGACGATATCGGCAATATTAACATTCATGTCACGCAGCAAGACAGTTGCTCGTGCGTTCTTTTGCGTCAAAATACTATACAAGATATGTTCCGTACCAAGATAATCCTGGTGGAATTCCTGAGCAACATCCCAACTCATTTTCAGTGTCAGTTTTGCTGTTTCACTCAGACTTTTTGTACTCAATCCACCGACAACGGCGGAAACCGGTACCATGTTGAGCGCTGTTTGAGCGCGATCAAGTGTCACCCCGGCATCTGCGAGGATCTTTGCTCCAACCGAAGCACCCTGTGCCATCACACCCAGTAAGAGGTGCTCAGTGCCAATATAGGGACTGCCGTAACCTTGCGCAATCAATGTCGCATGATGAAGACTCGTCCGTGCATTGTCGGTCAGATGTGTGATAAATTCTGCAAAATCATCAGCCATATTCTTATTATCTATCCTCCCGTATAACATACGCAAGCTTATTTTATATTTAGCTGCGACTCATATACCTAGTATAGCAAAATTAGCACTCGTTGCAATAGAGTGCTAATTTTTTAAGTGCTCAAATTGTGGAGTTTTTTACGCTTCAGCTACTTCTTCAGTGTTCTCTTCAACTGCATTCAGAAGGCTATCTTCGATATTCTTCTTTGGACCCTTGTCGGCTGCTGGCTTTGTAGCTGCAGTTGCTTGCTCGATGTCGAGTTCGTATCCAGTCAAGTGACTGGCAAGACGGACGTTCTGTCCACCACGGCCAATCGCAATTGATTGCTGATCTTCGTTAACATAGACAGTTGCGCGCTTGTCAGCTTCACGAATCTCAACCTTTACAACTTCTGCAGGGCTCAGAGCGTTTTTAATAAATTGTTCGATGTTGGCATCATATGTCACGATGTCGATCTTTTCCTGATCACCAACTTCGTTCATGACAGCCTGCACACGAGTACCGTGTCCACCGACGAATGTTCCGACAGGATCAACGCCGGGAACGGTGCTGGCGACTGCAAGTTTCGTACGACGTCCTGCTTCGCGAGCAATTGCCTTGATTTCGACAGCGCCTGATTCAAGCTCTGGTACTTCTTGACGGAAGAGGTATTCGATAAATTCAGTGTTTCCACGGCTCAGGATAAGTTGTGGACCACGGTTGTCGCGCTCGATGTCCTTAATGAAGACCTTCAAACGGCTACCAACACTGTAGTATTCGCCCTGAATCTGTTCGCTTTGTGGAATAATACCGTTCGCTTTACCGATTTCGATACGAATAACGCGTGGTTCAACACGTTGCACAGTTCCGTTCACGACGGTACCGATCTTGTCTTCGTATTCCGCGAGAACAACTTCACGTTCAGCTTCACGGAGACGTTGAAGGACAACTTGCTTTGCAGTCTGGGCTGCAACACGTCCGAAGCTACTGACTTCGTGTTCTTCTTCAACCATGTCACCAAGTTCAGCGTCTTTTTTGAGCTTTCGAGCGTCTTCGAGACTAATTTCGTAGGCATCTGATCCGACAGCTTCAACAACTTCACGAGATACGAAGACTTTTGCAGTCCCCTTTTCAACGTCAAGCTCGCTACGAACTTCTTGGTCGCGCTCGCCGTTGTCTCGGCGCCATGCAGCAGCGATTGCCTGTTCGATGACAGACATGACGATGTCCTCGGGGAGGTTTTTCTCTTCAGCGATTGTTCGAACCGCGAGAGTCAATTGTTTTAGATTTAATTCATCCATGTAATAATTCCTTTCGTAAATTTCTATGAAAAATTCCGACCTTGCGGCCGGAATGTACTGTCGCTATTATACCCGATTCACAAGCAGGGTGCAAGCAATCGAATTACATTATCGGCAGCGCCTGACCGGGGCAGGTCGAGAGAACATCGAGAATTGCCTGTTTTTCCGCTGGGATGACCCACAGACCATATTTTTGTTTGACAGCAATCTGTCTCGCAACGTACTCACAGCGGAAGCTTTTATTGGATGGGAGCCACGTTGCTGCGTCGCCATCACTCTTTTGTTGATTGGCGGCTCCTTGAACTGCTAATAACTCGAGTGGATCGTTAGCAAGTTGACTACGGAGTTGTCGAGTAAACCCAGCCGCACCCGTTTGCCAAGCGTCTGATAAGGCGACGACATGGTCGATTTGGATGTCACTACTTCCCTTCGTAAAGGTAATGGTCGTCCCGGTATACGGATCGTTCAAGACCCCAGAGATAACCGCGCACTTTTCATCCGTCACAGGCTGCTGCAAATCTCTATACAGAATAATGTTCCTCGTGTCGCAGCCGCTCGTTGTCGCCCAGCCACTTCCGAATTGGCTCCGGGAATAGTCTGTTTTTGGAGCACGACCTTTAACGGCTAGTTGCTGCAAGGCTTCTGCCGCGAGACCTGCCGCCTCTGTGACTGCAGGTAGGGGCTGCGTCTGGTTGGTATTTTCAATCACCGGTGGCGCAGCGGCTAAGATAATAACCGCAAAGCTAATCAGGCTGATGGCCGTCACAAGGAGTCTTCGAAGCCGCATATTCATACATCTAGTATGCGGCATGAGAGCCGTTCTTTAATAACAGAAAATCGCCTCGACATAAACACTTCACAATGATTTAATCGCCCATCGCATAGGCATAATAATCTTTTTGTCCGCAAAGCTATTTGGTTGCTATACTGGGTGTATATGCAGACTGTAGATCGACTCATCAAGACATTTGTTCCAGAACACTACCAACTTTCACTTTCACATGACCGTATTGGCAGGACCTTTGCCGGAACAGTGACTATCAAAGGCGCGTCAGTTCTTGGCGCAGACAAGATAGTCCTTCACGCAAAAGAGCTAGCAATACAGTCAGTGACGTTCGATGGCAAACAGGCAGACTTCTCACTTGACGACCAACAGATGACCATCACCCACCCGGACATTGCAGAAGGCATGCATGTTGTTGTCATTGGCTTCTCTGGAATCATTACTGACGGCATGCACGGATTATACCCTTGCTACTACGAACATGATGGCATCAAAAAGGAACTACTCGCAACCCAATTCGAGAGTCACCATGCCCGTGAGGTATTCCCGTGTATCGACGAGCCCGAGGCAAAAGCGAGCTTTGACGTCACACTTTCAACCGAACAAGGTGTCGTTGTCCTTGGAAACATGCCGATCAAAGATCAGCGTGTCGAAAACGAACTGCTCGTCACGACGTTCGACACGACACCGCGCATGAGCAGCTACCTACTTGCCTGGGTAGTCGGTGAACTACAAAAGAAATCAGCCAAAACAAAAAGCGGTGTCGAGGTTAATATCTACGCAACACCCGCGCAGACACCCGAGAGTCTCGATTTTGCACTCGATATCGCAACCCGCGGTATTGAATTCTTTGACGAATATTTTGACGTTCCTTATCCACTACCAAAATCCGACCATGTCGCACTGCCTGACTTTTCGTCTGGTTCCATGGAAAACTGGGGCCTTATTACCTACCGTGAAATCGCACTGCTAACCGACCCAAAGACCGGATCACTCCAAACGCGCCAACAAGCAGCCTTAACGATTACCCACGAGCTGAGTCACCAATGGTTCGGTAACCTCGTGACAATGAAATGGTGGAACGACCTCTGGCTCAACGAAAGCTTCGCCAATATGATGGAGTACGTCTGTGTTGACGCGCTTGAACCTGACTGGAATATCTGGCTCGATCAAGCAACCTACGAAGTCGTTCAAGCCCTTCGCCGCGACAGCCTCGAAGGTGTTCAGGCGATTCAGACCGAAGTGCATCATCCTGATGAGATCTCTACTATCTTTGACCCTTCAATCGTCTACGCAAAAGGCGGCCGTCTCTTGCGTATGCTTCAAACGTACATTGGTGACAAGACCTTGCAGGCTGGACTTAAAATCTACTTTAAAAAGTACGCCTATCAAAATACCGAAGCCAACGAACTATGGGAGTGCCTGAGTGAAGCGTCAGGGCAAGATATCGGCCTCCTTATGAATACCTGGATATCTCAGTCCGGTTATCCTGTCCTGAGCGTCTCCGAGGAAGGTGAACAGATTCATCTTTCACAAGAGCAGTTTTTTATCGGTCCACACGCCGTTTCAGAGAAGCAGTGGTCAATTCCTCTCGGCGCATCCGATAAGAATATTCCACGCCTCTTAACCGAAAAAACACTGACCGTCGAACGAAGCTCCGACCTCCCACTAATTATCAACCACGATAGTACGGCGCACTTTATCACCCACTACACGCCGTCTTTGCTTGCCAAGCTCATTGGGGCTCTGGCGACTCTTTCGGATATCGACCGCTTGAAGCTACTCAACGAGCAAGCCTTATTGGCACAAGCAAGCCTCATCTCTAGTGCTGCCCTCGTGCCTCTATTGGGATACTACAAAGATGAATCAGTTGAAGCCGTCTGGGATATCATGCTCGTCGCCCTGAACGAACTAAAGAAGTTTGTCGAAGACGACCCGGCTCTCGAGCAAAAGCTCCGGGTGTATGCCGGTAACCTCGCCCAGAAACAGTTTGATCGCCTTGGCTGGGAAGCAAAGCCGTCCGAACCAGAGTCTGACACAAAGCTGCGCAGTGTCGTTGTCGGCCTCATGATCTACAGCGAGCAACCAGATGTGCTTGCAAAAGCACAGGCTCTTTACGACACAATCGCCCTCGAAGATATGGATCCGAACATTCGCAACACCATCATTGCAACAGCTGTTCGCTATGCTACGGATCAAAAGATTATCGATGATCTGCTGGATGCTCACCAAAAAACGAGCTCGAGTGAACTCAAAGAGGATATTGCTGCTGCCATTACCGCCACGAAAGACCCTGAAGTCGTCGAGCGCTTGCTCGTTATCCTCAAAGACCCGACGATCGTACGACCACAGGACTTTATGCGCTGGTTCATATGGTTATTACGAAACAGATACTCTCGTGTCGCGACATGGCAATGGGGCCGCGATAACTGGCACTGGATGGAAGAAACATTTGGTGGCGATAAAAGCTACGACGCCTTCCCAAGGTATGTCGCACTCTGCCTGATGACCCCAGCCCAACTTGAAGAATATAAAGCGTTCTTTAATCCCCTACGGGACCAAGTTGCACTCAAACGCAATATTGAACTCGGTATTTTGGAACTGAGCAGTAAGATCGAGCATATTGCCCGCGATGATGCGGCCGTGCGAAAAGCGCTACTAGAGCTCTAGGTACGAGTCTACTTGTGGCGGTGTGCCTGAAACGGCCATCGCGACAAGTCGCATATCAACTCCGTTGAGCTTGTGGCTCGCCGCATAGTATTCAGCAGCAAATTTCATTTGCTGCTGTTTCTTTGCCGTCATCGCCTCTAATCCAGAACCATAGACCGATGTCTTACGATACTTGACCTCTGAAAAATAGAATGTTTTATCTTTCAGCGACACGATATCGATTTCACAAAACTTAGTTTTCCAATTGCGCTCCAAGATATCGTGACCTTGCGCTCGTAAGTGTTGCTCGGCTTTTGACTCGGCCGTGTCGCCAATCTGTTTGGTCGTCTTTTTCACTGACGCATCACTTGGCCTGTACTTTGCGAGTGGCGCAAAAGATAGCCGATGTAGCGGCGTCACACCAAGTTGCTCGATCGCCTGACGATGCGCCGCTGTCCCGTAGCCAACGTGACTGACGAAGCCATAGCCTGGATATGTCGTATCCTGTAAGGCCATGTAGTTGTCCCTCGCGACCTTTGCGATAATCGAAGCGGCAGAGACACTCGGGATTAAAAGGTCAGCCTTAGGAAGCGTCGTGACATACGAGCCTTTGGTCGTTTCTTTCAAGAAGTTAATGGTTCCGTCAATAATAATTTCAGTATAGGATGCAGTCACTTGCTCGACGGCGCGAATCGTTGCAACCCGTAACGCAGCAGCGAGGCCGATCTCGTCGAGTTCACTCGCGTCTACCCAGCCAAGTCCAAAGCCACTCGCTTTTTCGCGAATCAGAATATCGAGGGCATCTCGTTTTTTCTTTGACAACTTCTTGCTGTCCGTCAGTCCTTCTATGTCATGAGTCCCCAGCACAACCGCGCCGACCACTAAAGGACCCGCCCATGGACCTCTTCCAACTTCATCAATTCCTAAGATCATACCCATTACTATATACTGTGAATCTTTCCTTATTCTTGCATAAAATAAAAACGCCCCCTATTGAGGCGTTTTTAAGATTGAATAAGCGTTACGCTTGTTCGTGTCGTGCTTCGACTTCAGCTTGCTTTGCAGCAAGTTCAGCATCAGCAGCCGCTTTTTCAGCAGCTTTAGCTTCGGCAGCAAGGTGCGCTTCTTCTTTTAGACGTTCAGTTTCTTCTTCGGCGTGGAGGTCACGAATATCGTTAACACCTTCACGGTCAAAGTTGACACCCTTAAGTCGTGCGCTCTTACCA
>Ga0123337_10007162_pt1 | contig 10467 bp, 8 predicted proteins | sample frozenSSSSmetaG_FD_89792 | JGI IMG/M metagenome (GOLD analysis project Ga0123337, IMG submission 89792) | Glacier valley bacterial and archeal communities from Borup Fiord, Nunavut, Canada, to study Microbial Dark Matter (Phase II) -... | ecosystem: Environmental > Aquatic > Freshwater > Ice >...
AACTATGATTCCTTGCTTACCCTTTTTCCTACACCATTCTTACCATTTTGCTGCACTTATTGTTACCGATTATGCTGCATCCTTATTTACTGATTTCGCTGCACTATTACTTACCGACTACAGAGGCAAGGTTCCGATGATTAAACCTATTGATAACTTTGAGCTTGTACCTTTCGATAAATTAAATGGATCTTTAACGGAACTAACTCACTTCTTCGTAGATTATAGCAAGTCTCCCGCAGTGATGTGTGTAGAATACAACCATAACGGCCCACGTATATCTGACATCGAGTATTATTTTAGGCAAATTGCACACGACGAGTTACATCTAGCAAGAAAAACCCTGATCACAACTTTTATGGATATGGGTATCGACAAAACCATAGACGAGCTGGTCAATGTTTTAAACTTCGATATTAAGTTAAAGCCACAAAGTATTGCTCAAATGGATAACGATGTCAAGGGATATATAACGTCGTTTGCGAATTTAGGGCAACTGTTAAAACCTAATTTCATAAGAGTTGAGGCATCTTTTCAAACTCCTGGATCAAAGGTAAAAAGCCAACACCTTAATAAGGAAGCTAATACCATGATGCAACTATTTCTAAATAAATTTAAAAGTAGGCCATTCCATATTGATCAATTTGAGGATTTTGAGATAACTTATACAAATAAGGACGGGGAAGATGCTACCTTTAATTTAATAAAAGGGAAGAAAGAAATTAAAGTTGAGATACCACGAGATCAGCATTTAACTGCTCGACAATGGTATGAATTAATTGAAAAGGAATTTGATAACTTTATAACCTCAGTTTAAAATGGTAGATAGATATTTTGAACGACCTTTATTTTACGATTATACAGTAGCATTATTGCTGTGTGGTATATTCTATTTTCTAAAATATAAGGGTATGATCTCTTTACCTACTGATGAAACTAGCCTTTCAACCACTACTGATCTTTCTACAATCTCTTTAACCTTGGCTGGTTTTGTTTTAACGTTACTTACGGTTTTGGTAACATTTAAAACCGGAGCAAGAATTCCTAATGGTCAGAACAATGAAGATGTGCCATTATTCGACCTTTTTTTTTCTACTTCCTTATACTATAAAACAACTGCATTATTGAAAAACTGTATTAAGTCATTAGTGTTCGTTTCAATATTAGGTTTTTCCCTAAAGCTGTTTCTTACTGGTGTTCTTGTTCAATATCTATTTTTTTCCAATATTTTAGGCTTAATAATTATTGTTACCACCTTAGCAAGAAGTATAATGATTTTGACCAAAATAATTGACCTGCAAAAGGATACGTAACATATTGCTAGCTCGCTGATACTTCTTAAATAATATTTACCTCGGATTAATGAATATTCAAGAGAAAATTCTCCATATTCTCCATATTCTCCATATGCCAGGGCTACATACTTTTGCTCAGTATATCTTTTCATAACGTTAGCAAAAGTAAAAGGCATTGGGATGCTTATCAATAGTACAATCTGTTCTAAGTATTATTCTGCTAGAAGTATCGTCCTCGCTTTAAGTATTTACTCGATTCATATATCTCCATAATATTAATATAAACAAAAGCTTCCTAAACGGTTACAATCTCACTTTTCTAATATCACGTTTGACAGCAGCGTAAATTTGTTCATGCCAATATTTAAGGCTTAATTCAATTGATATGAAAATAGAGAAAACAGTAGATGTGCGTAAAATCAATTATTTTGATGTTGCCGTAACCGACAAGGAAAAGATCGTCAAAAGCTTAACAGAGAAGAAAAGGTTAGCTATAATTCGCTTTTTCAACAATATGTAGGCTTTAGATCGTTCTAAGTCATTTTGAGATAAAAGTAAAAAAGCCGGAGAGACCAATCTGCCGACTTTTTTACGTTAACAAGAGAAGACGTTCCGACCATGGTCATCTTCATTGGGATCAAAAGTACCTCAAAATTAATGCAGCAAAAACTGGACTTACAAACAAAATGTGAGTAAGTTCAGTATTTATATTCTTAAGAAGCTTCGCTAAAAAGTCGTCGTAAATCAGTAGCGCAATGATCTGCATTGCTAAAGTTGGCTTGGTACTATATTACCAAGAGTTTAAGGAATACTTGCTATTTTTATGTATTCTTTTGTAGATGCAGTTTACTAATACTGCGTCTACTATGCAACCAGAGAAAAATAAGATTAGGATTCAAAAAGGCATCGAGCAACCAGTGAATCAAAAACACATGCTTGCGTTCCTATCTATTAGCGAACCATCAATTATTAAATTAAGAAAATCTGGAAAGATTCCCTTCTTAAGTGTTGGGGGCAAGATCATGTATCAGCCTTCGAAAGTAATCGCGGCATTAACCAATAATCAATCTTCACTATAATGGAGAATAATCGAGAACCTGAGAATCCATTCATTATAAAGAAACGGCCTAAAAGTAAGACAGACAAGCCAACTAAGATATATACAGCCTCTGATTTTGACCATTTGTCGGTAAATCCAGATGAGCAAACGGCTCAAAGTGCTCAATCGAATCCAGATGTCATAAAGACGAGTAACCCTATTGCTGATAGTATAGCTCAAAACAACACTCCGTTTAGTATTCAGCCAGAACAGTTTAGGGATAAGATGAGTGTAGTACCATCAGAAGAAAAGCCATACTTGGATTTTGGTGGTGTTATTTCTAAATATGAAAAGGATCCTTTAAAACGCCTTCTTAATAGCCAAAAGCAAATACAATCATTGTATAATGAAGCTCCGACAATCTTTACTGAGAAGGAAAAGGTTAAGCAGGTTGTAAAGGATAAGGAAAAAGCTTTAATTAAAGCTGCTGAAGAAAAGATTGTTACCGATCAGGAAGATGCATGGCAGAAGGAACATGGTGATGGTTACTGGTCCGGTGTGGGTCTTGGAGTAAAGTTTGGAGCGGCCAAGCTGGCTAAAGGCGCTGTCACAGGCGTTAGAGGATTACTTGAATCAGGTGATATAATCCGAAGAGCTATCGGTGGTGCTCCTATGACTGAAGATGAAAATAAAAAATATTATGATGCTTGGGGGTCTATTGATAAAAGTGCAAATCTAGGTCTTGATAAAGAATACCATGGTTCTAACGCCCTGATGCGTGCTGTAGGTGGTCTCGCAGAATTTGCTATACCAGCAGCCCTATCAGAAAGTACTGGCGGCGCTTCATTTCTTGCTAATGGAATTGGAAACGCTGATAGGGAGGTAAGGGCACTTAAACAAGAAGGCCATAAATTTGAAAATCACGCTGATGATGCTTACGTTATTGGAAAAGGAATAGCAGAAATGGTCTTTATGAAATCATTAACAGCGCATTCAATATTTCCTACACTTCCATCCGGCTTAAGGAACGTCGCAACCAAAGAAGCTTCTATAAACGCACTAAAAGGTTTGGTTGACTCTGGGGCGCCTGTTACATCTGAAAGTTTGGCACAGGCTTTTAAAAACAGCGCCATTGCAGTGGCTGATCAGGTTAAACAAAAGGGATTGCCATTTTTAAAAACGTTAGCTAATAACTACAAGAATACTTCTTATGATCTTGTTGCCTTAACAGCGATTGATCATGGTTTAAAGAAAGTAATTAATGAGGTTAGCGGTGAAGAAAACTTTGATACAAATCCTGATAACCTTTACCAGGGCATTAAAACCATTCTAACCGAAGATGCCCCAATATTTGCGGCCTATGGATCAATTGGTCAGGCAGGAATGCTTTTAAAAAAATCACCAATAAAAAATGCAGTAATTGAACAGCTTAAAACAAATAGTTCTCCTGAAAGCGTCGAGATACTAAAACGTGATATCGCTGAGCATGCAGCAAATAATGGCTGGAAGCCTGAGGAAGTTGAAGCAACTAAAACAAAGATTGAGCAGCTGGCACAAATTGTAACTGGTTTACCAAAGGAATTTACTGAAAAGCAGTTCAGTGAAGCTTTAGAACTTATTGAAGGGAAAGAAAATCTTGAAAACCAAGCTTTAAGCATTATAGAATCAAAAATTTCGCAAGATCCATCATTAGCAAAGATTGAAACTCCGGAAGAGGTTATAGTAAAGGCTAAACTTCAACAGGGTAATGACAAGATGCGTGAGGTAGTTGATAATGGTAAATTTGATTACATAGAAAAAGATGGTAAATTCTTCAAAAAATTTGGTGAGGAAGAGTCTATTGAGATAAGCAAGGATAGGTATGATTTAGAAGAACTCGAAGCTTCATTTCGTCCAGGACCTGAGATAACCCCAAATAAAGAAGTAAAAGCCAACCAAAAATTAGCTACTACCGAAGTTACCAACTCTTTAGGTTTAAAGGAAAGTGAAGGCCAAGCATTATACAGTGGGTTTAAAGGTAAAAGATTGTTTACTGAAGAAGATAATGCTGCTTCTGAAGTGCCGGCAGAAACCTATGTGGAACTTAACGATGTTCCTCCAATCTTAAAAAAGACTTACGAAAGGTTAGAGGAAGATGGTTTAATTGAGAGTTTTGATGGTAAGTACTATCTCACAGAAAAAGGAGGCAGTTTCAAGGATGCTGTAAATACAAGATTAGCTACACGTAAAGGAATAAAATCTGGAACTGATATTTTTCCACTGGAAGCTAAGTTATCGGCAGCGGAAGAAGCCAAAATTGCAGAGAAGTTGAATAATAGAGAGTCATCTTATCCTGCAGTAAAAGAAAACAATATACCTAAAGACCCAAAGTTAGTCGCTGAAAGAAAAACATTACTCGATGATCATCAAAAGGAATTCGGAGAAGATCTGCAAACCACCGGGCTCTATGATAAATTTGTAAATAAGGAAGAATTTGATACTAATGAGCAGAAAATTTTTAATGATTTAGAAACGAAGCATACCGAAAAGTACGGTAATCGAATTAGAGAAATAGACCAAGAACTTTCTGAACAAACTTTAACACAACCAGAAACCGTTTCCAATGTTTCAACAAAGGAAGATAACGCTCCTTTACCAGAAAGCACAGTGCATGAGACTCAAGCTCGAGTCAAAGCGAAGACTCCAGAACGTATAAAACCAGAAGTTACACCTCAACCAACTGTTGGAGGGAAAAAGCTTAATCATATACTCAAGGATTTTACTGATGGACTTGATGCTTCTCTTATTTACGCTAAGCCAGAAGGAAAGAATTCTGCAGGTACTTACAACCCTTCCAATGCATTAATTAAGATCAAAAATGCTGGTGATTTGGATACGGCTATCCATGAAGTGGGCCATTTGTTGGATGACAGATTCAATTTACTAGGTAACAAGCCCGCTGGTAATGTAATTAAGGGAAGAATAAAGGATTCGATTGATAAGGAATTGAAATGGTATGCAGATAGGGGCGGATCAAATCCACCTCAAAGCATGGATCCTGCTGGCAAAAGGAAGTACCTACAACATGAAGGCCTTGCAGAATTTATCCGGGCATACGTAGCAAATCCCAAAGAAGCAAAGAAAGTATCTCCTGAGCTATTTGACTATTTCGAAAAGACAATCGATGACAAAACTAAAACGGAGCTGGCTAAATTTTCGAAGGACTATATAGAATTTTCTAATTCAACAGCTGGTGAACAAGTGATGGCAAATATCGAAGAGTTAGAAACAAAATCTCCAGGCATAAAAGATTGGCTACAATCATTTTCAAAGGATAAAGATGGATTTCATATAAGCCCTTTCGATAAGGTAAAAGCTCAAGTGGTCAATAGTATGGGTATTGCCAATAAAGCATTTGAGTATGTTATGGAAAACAAATCTATCACTAATGTTTTGCCAGAAAAAAACTTTGAAACTATATCTCGGCTCTTCGCTGGTGTAAACGGAAAAATTACAAGGGTGTTGGATTCTGGTTTGGTGGATGCGAAGAATGAATATATGCTCTCTAGCGATGGTAAGAAAATGAACCTTAAATGGTTATTTGATGCCCTCGATACTACAACAGAGAATACAGTCAAAGCAGAAATGGATGAGGTTATCAAGTATCTGGTAGCAGAAAGAACGATTGAATATTCAGTCAAGTTTCAGCGGTCTCACGATCTTACTGGTGTAGGAGCGCGTATAAAGAATGATCTTGATGTGGCAGAATTGCATTTAGCAGATATCAGAACTCTTGAAAAAGTTGATCCGGAGAAACATGCTCGCATTGTTGAAAGCGCAAAGAGGTACCGCGAATATGCTGATGCTGGTTTGAGGTATGCAGTCCAAAAAGGAAGATTATCACAAGATAAATATGATGCTATTAAAGATGATAATCAATACTATGTCAGCCTTGCCAGGGTAAAGGAAGTATCTCCTACAGAAGAACCATTAGAGTTCATAAACAAGTTTGCAACTGGAGGCCTAACCTCCACAAAAGATGTGCTTAAAACAGCAAAAGGCGGCACGGGAACAATACAAAATCCTTATTTATCGCTTATTAAAAACACTACTGATATAATTCGAGAATCGGATAGGAATGAAGTAATGGCCAGCTTTGTTGAACCTCTTTCTGAGATTAGACAGATGGGCAACGGCACGCCAGGTGACTTTGGTAAGATTGCAAGGAAAGTTGCGCCAGGTGAAAGGAATGCCAAAAGCATTTATGTAAAAGGTGAAAAGCAGACTTGGCAATTTGCAGATGATATTTATGAGGCCTTAATTGGTATGGGGGGTATTGCTCCAAACGCATTTGTTAATGTTTTAGCGATACCAGGTAGTATTCTTAGATGGACTGTTACCCATTTTCCTGTGTTTGCTGCAAAAAATATTGTTAGAGATACTATGTCAAGAACCATCTTAAGCAGGTCTGGCTCTGGAATAAAAGATTTGATACATGATATCCAGGATAAAGAATTGTTTGAATTGTACGGTGGAAGTCAAGCTGGTTACTATTTGATAAATAAAACTGCGTACGCCAAACAGCTTAAAAATACTATAAGTGAAATTGCAGAGTCTGGAAAAGGCTTTGTCTTAGACCCTAGAAATATTGCTAAAGGCTGGGACTGGTATGAAAATGCTCTATCAAAGGGCGAAAACGTTAATAGGATTGCAGAATTTAAGTCTGCATTTAAAAAGGCGAAAGATCAAGGTATGGATGACTACAATGCAGGTCTGCAAGCTGCATTCGAAGCGAGAGATACCTTAGACTTTGCTGTGGCTGGCCATGCTATGAAGGTTATAAACAGATTAATACCTTTCAGTAATGCAGGTGTCCAAGGCTTAAGAAGATCAGCCTTAGCAATCAAAGAAGATCCTGCCGGTTTTGCTACTAGAATTGCAATGTATTCAATATTGCCACAACTCGCGGTGAGATCTCTTGTTCATGCAATGGGAGACGACGAAGAATATGAGCAACTTCCAGCTTATATGCGTGACCTCACTTACTCATTCCGTACCCCTTTTACTGGAGATAAATGGATTTCAATACCAAAACCTTTCGATCTAGGCATACCAAGCTCAATCGTTGATCGAATGATTAGTAAGGTAAATGGAAATTATTATGCCTTTAAAGGATCTGGAAAATCCATGCTTAATGTTTTAGTACCATTTGATGAAGGAAGTGTCATGGGGCCATTTAAGCCGATCGTAGAATCCTTTATGAATAAAGATACTTTTAGAGATAGCCCAATCATTCCACACTGGGAAGAAAAAAGACTTTTAAAGAATAGAGAAGGCGCAAAAAATGCCTCTACCATTAGTAAACAACTTTCGCAAGCAATGGGCTTAGTTGGAGCTGAAACTGACCCTAGATATATTGATCATTTCATTAAAGGTCAGTTTAGTTATTTCGGAGATTGGACATTAAGCCTCTCGGACGCTGTCACAGGGAATGAAAAGTCGAGGAATAAGATGACTATCTCAAAAACTGGCTTCGTTAAGGATCCTCCGATCGCAAATGCACAGGCAGTAAAAGATGTTTATGAGATTGCTTCCAAACTAGGATTAGAAAGAGCTGCCGCTGTTACACGTCTAAGCGGAATGATTAAAGCTTATTATTCAACTGATAATGAAGATGTGCAGCGGAAGCAAGCAGAAGATATCTATAATGAGGCAATTAAGTTAAGAACTTATTACGAAAGTAAACTTAGAGCAGTGAGGGATAAATAGGTAATTGAAGTTAGTTAAGTAATTGACAATGAAAAATCTCATAAATAATGTGCTTAATATTGATCTAACGCATCATTTATCAGATTCTTCATTATTTAAATCCTCCATTATTTGTAAAGTATAGTCCTGATAAAATTTCTCTACTTCCGCATTATATGGATGTTCTCCGTGATAGAACGCTTGAATATTAAGTTTTAATGATCCGAGTGATTTATACTCATCAAAATTCGGAAGATATTTCTCAAAGAAACTACCGTACGCAGCATATCTCTTATTATCTTCCTGAAAATCCCCGACATCATTGGAAGCATTATAAAACAGAGCATAATGCTTATCACCCTTTACTAACTCAAATACATGCAAACATGCTTTAAAAATATGAAGAACATGAACCCCACTATAGTTGAATCTTAGTTTGTATTTGTTTTTATCAGAGCCAGCTCCAAAAGTATAAAAACAAATAACGCAAATATTGTAAGCGTAAATATCAGCGATAATTATGGATCTAACGCGCGGTTTTGTGAATTTAAACGAATACTTTTTTCTTGTAATAAATAAATCGCCTTCTTGTTTAGGCACATTCATTATGAACCTTACTTCTTTGTTAAAATCCAAAGCTCATCGCTAAGATTGAAACTGACCTATTGACTTAGGATTATCAGCTAAAGGAATTTCACCTGAAATTGTAAGTTTATAATTAACTGTTGTCTTATAGTCAATTAATACAGAATTGTTGCTTGGTTGATTAGATAATAAACCTAGGCGACTCAAATTCCATGGCAACTCTTTATGCGTTAAATCAACTAAATCTGCACCTGACAAGTGTCCGTATGAATTCCAAACGTCGTTTAGAAAATTATAAGTAATCGGATCTAGATCGCTATCTAAATTGTAAAAATGATTATTTTGAGGAATAGTATCGCTTCTTCTCATGAATCTGAACCTATACCAAATGTCCGGCACTACTGGGCCATATATCCATCCTTTGATGTCATCAGTGAATAAATTATTACCACTTTTAACGAAAGTCCAAACTTGCGAATAGTAAAGAAGTTTTTGTAGTTTCAAGGGGGAGACACCCTTTTTTATAAAAAAAGGGGCAACATCTTTAGCCGCGTAATTATTGATACAAGTTCTCATAATCTGATTATACAAAACAAGCCTGACTTATGCCGGGCGTGTGTGGTTTTGTATTACAATATTATCCAAAGATATACCAAATATTAGCTATTACAACCGATCTAACAAGCGGAGAAAGATAGCTAGTGTATTCGTGTTCACAAAATGATTATGTTATATATCTATATCCTAGCATATATATGTATATAATATTATAACTGTATATGGCAATATAGAGCCGTCAGTTTAATTATCTTAATGCACCTTATGCTAGCGGCAGTATAAACAAAAGTTTATATCCTGCGCCGTTTAAACAACTATTTTATTTTTCCCCTGCTAGCAGAATATCTTTATATTGTAACACAAACGTTACAATATGTTTTATGATTGATTGCTTAAAAAACGAAAAAAAGATGAAGAATAGGTTGAAACTGTATTTAATTAAGGGAAAAAGAATGTCCGTCATAACATAATTTACCACATTCCAAAGGACACGTCCCAGCACTTTCTTAACATATCCGCAAGCATTTTTTATTTTTTATTAGAAGGTCCGAGATCAAAAAAGTTGAAAATCAACCTTTGCAATATTTTACCGTGTTATTTAACTGTTTTGGATTCAATCCATAAATCAACATCATGCCTTAAATATTCGATCCCAGACAAGCCATTAGATTTAAAAGGAAGTGAACCTCGCCTCCTGGCTAATCGTTGCTTATGCTGACTGTAGCCAAATTCCTTTTGAACATCCCCCACCGACATAGTGAGGGATTTCACAATGGGCTTTTCTAGAATTAATTATTTCAATTCTTCAATCTGTTTCGTAAGAGTGATTTCGAATGCATCGAACCGTTCGTTTGTTATATATTCCATTTTATAAAGCTTCTTGGTCTTGACTAACTATTTTTAAATGAGGGAATTTTTTGTCCGTTAGGTTTTTTATCTCATGAGATACAAACTTATGCGACGCTTTAGCATAAATTGCTTTAGTTGTTCGGCTCGAACTATGGCCTACGATTTGGCTTATTGCTTCGATATTCACGCCAAGGTCCATACACATTTGACAGAATACGTGCCTCGAAACGTGTGTATGGAGGTTTACATCTAAATTTGCTATTACGGCAATATCCTTCAAAAGCTCGTTACAAGGTAAGCCAACGGCTAACTACCTGAATCGGCATTTTGGCCACTATTGACCCAATTCTGCGGTAGCAGTAACTCTATTTTATTCGCATGATGGTCAGGAATTCTGGTGAGTACATCCCTTAA
>Ga0123337_10007163_pt1 | contig 10466 bp, 10 predicted proteins | sample frozenSSSSmetaG_FD_89792 | JGI IMG/M metagenome (GOLD analysis project Ga0123337, IMG submission 89792) | Glacier valley bacterial and archeal communities from Borup Fiord, Nunavut, Canada, to study Microbial Dark Matter (Phase II) -... | ecosystem: Environmental > Aquatic > Freshwater > Ice >...
GACGCCCACGGGCGACCGGCGGTGGTTCCTGCGCGGAGCCCTGGGCGCGTCGGCGGCGGCGGCGCTCCTGACCGTGGGGTCGACGGTGCCGGGTCTCGAGCGGATCTCCGTCCTGCGTAGCCGTACCCCCAGCACCAGCTTGAACGGCATCCCGGTCAACCGCACGCCGGAGGCCGCCGGGGTCGCGCTGCTGGCCGAGGACGCCTGGCGCATCACGGTGTCGGGCCCCACGGGCTCACGCGACCTCGGTCTCACCGAGCTCACCGCCATGACCCAGACGACGGTCGTCCTGCCCATCGCCTGCGTGGAGGGCTGGAGCGCCTCGACGTCGTGGACCGGGGTGCGGATGAGCGACCTCATGGCCCTGGTCGGCGGCTCGTCGCGCGACGTGACGGTCGAGTCGGCAGAGAAGTCCGGGGGCTACCGCGTCACGACCCTGCCGGCGTCGTACGTCGAGCGTCCAGACTCGCTGCTCGCCCTGCGCATCGGCGGGCGGCGGCTGCCGCTCGAGCACGGTCACCCGGCCCGGATCATCGCGCCCAACCGGCCCGGCGTCCTGCAGACCAAATGGGTCCAGCAACTGGTGGTGACGGCATGACGACCACCACCCACACCCGGTCCGCCACCCCCGGGGAGCAGCGGATCCGCCTGCTGCTCCTCGCCATCGGCGTCGCCTTCGCCCTCGTCGGCGCCTACGCGTTCATCGACGCCGAGCCTGTCGGGCGGTGGCTGCGGGTCGTGCTCTGGCTCGCCGCGGGCGTCGTACTCCACGACGCCGTCGTCGCACCCCTGGCCCTTGTCCTGGGCGCCGGTGTGCTGCGACGCGTGACCCACCCCGTCGTACGGCGCGTCCTGCGCGCCGCCCTGCTGCTCGTCACCGCGACCGTGGTCGTCGCGGTGCCCCTGCTCGCGACGGCGGTCTGAGGTAAGCGGGACCAGACGGCCGCCGCGTACGGGGGCACGCGCCCTCCGTACGCGGCCCATCCACCCCAGCCACCCCCAACCACGCACGACGCCCGCGACGCCCGCATTCGCGGGCAGGTGCCCCTGTATGCGGGCCCGCCCACCTCTCACCACCCGCATTCGCGGGCAGGTGCCCCGGTATGCGGGCCCGCTCCCGCACCCGGCCCGGGGTGTCCGGCTCAGCCGAGCGAGCGCAGGGTGACGAAGGCGCGGTGGTCGACCCGCCACTCCTCGACCGCCACGAAACCGACCACGGATGCGAGCTCGACGAGGCGCCGGGCGCCGACCACCGCCCACGGCAGGGAGGTGGACCGACGTCCGTGAGGCCCCTCGAGACAGATCGAGGTCAGCTCGTCGGCCCCGTCGTCGCCGGCCACCTCGACCACAGCCAGGGCCCCCGGGCGCAGGAGCTCGTGACAGCGCCGCAGGAGGGCGAGCGGGTCGCCGCCGATGCCGATGTTGCCGTCGGCCAGCAGCACGGTGCCCCAGCGGCCCTCTCCGGGCAAAGGTCCGTGCACGTCGCGCAGGAGCGCCGTGGCGCCGCGCCGGGCGGTCGAGGCCACCGCGGCCCGGGAGACGTCGACCCCGAGGGCCGCGAGGCCGCGCTCGCCGAGCGCGGCCACGAACCGGCCCGGACCACAGCCGACGTCGAGCACTGGTGCCTCGCACCGGGCGACGACGAGCTCGTCGACGTCGCTCATCGTGTGCCAGGAGGCGACGTCGAGCACGGCGCCCGGCCCGGCCGGTCCGGTCGGGAGGATGACCTGCACCGGCGCCCCGTGCAGCGCCGCGTCGAAGAGGTGCCCCGGGTCGCAGGGCATGCTGACCAGGCGCCGGTGCAGCCGACCGAAGCGGGTGTCGGGGGCCAGCGCCGCCACCGCCGCGGCGTCGGCAGGCTCGTCGACGTCGAGCAGGGCGGGCAGCAGCGCCACCCGCAGGCCCAGCGAGCGCAGTCGACGCAGCTGGTCCTCACCGGTCGTCCCCGTCGACATGGGCACTCCGACGATCGCGCCGGGCACGTGGCGACGAAAGCCGATCGCCCAGTACCCGCCGTCCTCCGACAGCCCCAGCACGGCGTCGGCGCCGCGCCAGCACGACGTGAGCAGCTCGACGGTCACCTGGGGGGTGTCCATCCCCACGAGCACCGTGGGTCGCTCGGTCCCCTCGGGGAGACCGGCCAGCAGGTCGTGGAAGACGGCCTCCAGCCTCTCGTCCAGGCCGGCACCGCGCTGGCCGAGCCGCTCGGCACCAGCCGGGAGCCAGGACACGTCGGGACCGTCCCACGCGACGACGACCCGCGTGGCACCGACCCCGGTGACGACGTCGAGGGTGTCGCGCAGGGCAGCAGCGGCCAGAGCCGCCGCCTCCGCCCCCGAGAACGTGGGCGTGAGCCTCGTCTTCACGCGGCCCGGCACGGGTGACTTCGCCAGGACGACGACGGTATGGAGCACCTCCCGGTCGAGCTCACTGCCCTCGATCCGGTCGGTGCCCTCGATCCGGTCAATGGCCTCGATCCGGTCGGTGCCCTCGATCCGGTCGGTGCTCTCAGTGCCCTCAGTGCCCTTAGTGCCCTCCGCGCCCTCCGCGCCCTCCGTGCCCTCCGCGCCCTCCGTGCCCTCGGTGCCCTCGGTGCGCTCAGTGCCCTGCATCCCCTCGACGCCCTCGACGCCCTCGGCGTCTTTGACGTCCCCGACGCGGCCGTCCGCGACGATGGTCGTGCCCCACGCAGTCATCGGGTCAGCACCCGGCTCATGTCGCGTACCGCCCGGGCAGCCCCGAGAGGGGTGCCCGTGACCTTGGAGCGCCCCGTGCGGGGGTGGTAGCCGACGTCGACCTCGACGACCCGCAGTCCGGCCTCGGCGACCCGCACGACGGTCTCGAGGGGATATCCCGAGCGGCGGTCGGCGATCCCCACCCGCAACAGGTCGGCGCGGCGGCCGAGCCGCATGGGTCCGATGTCGTGCAGCCGCAGGCCGGTGCGCCGGCCCAGCCGGTGGGCGACCACCGCGTTGGCCAGCCGCAGGTGCCAGGGCCAGGCGCCACGGCTGGTGGGTCGCCGGCGGCCCACGACGAGGTCGGCCCCCGCCTCGAGGGCTGAGAGCAGACGGGCCAGGTCGGCCGGGTCGAGACTGGCGTCGGCGTCCATGAAGCCGACCAGGTCGGTGGTGGCCGCTTCGAGGCCGGCGTGGCAGGCGGCACCGTACCCGCGGACCGGCACGGTGACCACACGGGCGCCGTGGGCACGCGCGACCTCGGGCGAGCCGTCGGCCGAGCCGTTGTCGGCGACGAGAGGGCGGGCCCACCCGGGCATCCGGTCCAGGACCCAGGGCAGCGCCTGCGCTTCGTCGAGGCAGGGCAGCACGACGTCAACGGGGGTCATCACCCGACCGTATGCGGCGCTGTCACCCGCCGCACTCGCGCCCGGTGACGGGACCCTTACGGTCACCCCCGCCGCGCCCGACACCACCGCGATGACAAACCAGCGGCCTACGCTGGCCCCATGGTCGCCAGCGTGCTCGTCGTGGAGGACGACCCGACCGTCACGAGCGTGCTCGTCGCCTACCTGCGCAAGGCCGGATTCGAGCCGGTGGTCGCCACCGACGGGCCCTCCGCGCTGCACGAGTGGACCCAGCGTCGGCCAGACGTCGTGGTCCTCGACGTGATGCTGCCCGGCCTGTCGGGTCTCGACGTGCTCCGTCGACGGCGCGAGGCCGACGACCACGCCGCTGTCGTCGTCCTGAGCGCCCGGGGCGAGGAGGAGGACCGCCTGCTCGGGCTCGAGCTGGGGGCCGACGACTACGTCACCAAGCCCTACAGCCCGCGCGAGGTGGTCGGTCGGGTGCAGGCGCTGCTGCGTCGCGGCGAGAGGCTCGGCGCGTCGGCCCGGCTGCCGCGGCGGCTCGCCAGCGGACCGCTCCGGCTCGACCTGGGTGCCCGCACTGCCAGCGTCCACGACGTGACGGTCGTCCTCACGCCCCGCGAGTTCGACCTGCTCGCCCACCTGATGACCCACCCCGGTGAGGTCTTCACCAAGGAGCAGCTGATGCGACGGGTCTGGGGGTGGGACTTCGGCGACACCTCGACGGTGACCGTGCACGTGCGGCGGCTGCGCGAGAAGGTCGAGACCGACCCCTCCGACCCGCGGCACGTGGTCACGGTGCGCGGCTCCGGATACCGCTTCGACGGTGAGGTGGGCAGCAGTGGGTGACTTCATGCAGATCGCCGCGGTGACCGCGCTGGTCTGCATCCTGACCTTCGGCGTCGGGGCCGGCGCACTGAAGGTGCTGCACGCCCGGTCGCTGCTCACCTCGATCGTCGTCGCGGCTCTCGTGCCGCTGGCGGCCGTCTCGGTGGCGGTGCTGGTCAACGTGCGCCTGATGTTCCTGTCCGAGCACGACTCGACCGCGGTGCTGGTCGCCCTCGGGTGCGCGGTGCTCATCGCCGTCGCGCTGGCGGTCGTGCTGGGTCGCGGAGTGGCCCGCTCGTCGCGTGACCTCACGACGGCGCTGCGCGACCTCGGTGGCCCGGACGGGGGCGACCGGGAGGGCAACGACCGCGGCGGCAGAGACCGCCCGGAGCACTCGCCCCCCCGACACGACCACCCCGCCATGACCCCCGCGCCGGCCGAGCTCACCGCCCTCGCCCGCGAGCTCAGCGCCACCCGCGACCGACTGGCCGACGCGCAGCGTCGCGCCCGGGGGCTCGAGGACGGCCGCCGCGAGCTCGTCGCCTTCATGTCGCACGACCTGCGCACCCCCCTCGCGGGGCTGCGGGCGCTCGCCGAGGGACTGGAGGACGGCGTCATCGACGACCAGCCCGCCGCCCTGCGACAGGTGCGCCTCACCGTGGAGCGGATGAACGGCCTGGTCACCGACCTCTTCGAGGTCTCCCGGCTCCGCGCCGGTCCGGCCCCCGAGACCGCCACGCGGTCGATGGTCAGCCTCGTCGAGCTCAGCCACGACGTCGTCGGCGAGCTCTCGGCGCACGCAGCCGGGCGCGGCGTGGCCCTGCGCCTGCAGGCCCCCGACGACGACCGCCTCGCGGTGCTCGGTAACGCCGACGAGCTCGCCCGGGCGCTCACCAACCTCGTGGGCAACGCAGTGCGTCACACGGTCGCGGGCAGCGAGGTGGTCCTTGACGCCGTACGACGCCTCGACGGCCGCATCGCCCTCGGCGTCACCGACGGGTGCGGGGGCATCGACGAGGCCGACCTGCACCGGGTCTTCGACCTCGGCTGGCGAGCCGACCCGGGCCGCACGACCACCGATGCGGGCGCCGGTCTGGGGCTGGCCATCGCCAAGGGGGTCGCCGAGGCGCACCACGGAAGCATCGGGGTCGCCAACGTGCCAGGCGGCTGCCGCTTCGCGCTCGTGCTGCCCGGTGAGACGTCCCCGGCCTGAGCCCGCATCGGCGCCCCGGCCTTGGGTAGCCAAAGAATCACCTCAACCAGGGCTATTTGAGGTGATTCTCTGGCTACCCAACGCCGGGGGACCTTGTCAGACGAGTCCGGCCTCGCGCACCAGGTCGACGACACCGTCCTGCAGGGCCGTCACCGCCCGCCAGTCGAGCACCTGCGCGGCCCGCTCGCTCGACGCAGTGATGTGGCGCACGTCGCCTAGACGGTAGCCGCCGGTGACGACCGGGTCCTGCCCAGCGGCCGCGCGGGCCAGCGCGCGGGCCAGGTCTCCGACGGTGCTCACGACGCCCGAGCCGACGTTGAGGGCGGTGTGCGGACCCAGCCCGTACGGCGTCTCGCCACCGCCACGGCCGCCGCCGGCACCAGCCCCAGTGCCGGTGGCCGACGCGGCCCCGACCGCGGTGACGAAGGCGGTGGCGACGTCACCGACGTGGACGAAGTCACGGCGCTGGCCGCCGTCCTCGAAGACTCGCGGGCTCTCGCCCCGGGCCAGGGCGGACAGGAAGATCGCGGCCACCCCCGCATACGGGGTGTTGCGCGGCATCCCGGGGCCATAGACATTGTGAAGCCTCAGTGACACCGCGCGTCCACCGGTCTCGCGGGCCCAGACGGCAGCGAGATGCTCCTGGCTGACCTTCGTGGCGGCATAGGTGTTGCGGGGGTCGAGCCTCTCGTCCTCGTCGACCAGCCCCGGCGCGAGCGCCTGCCCGCAGCGGGGGCAGGGCGGCTCGAAGCGGCCCGCCTCGAGGTCGTCGACGACCCGCGGCCCGGGTGGCACGACGCCGTGGGTGGCGCAGGTGTAACGACCCTCGCCGTAGACGACCATCGAGCTGGCCTGGACCACGACCGGGACCCCGGCGTCCGCAGCGGCCCGCAGCGTCACGGCGGTGCCGAGGTCGTTGCTCGAGACGTAGTCGTCGATGTCGGAGAGGTCGACGCCGAGGCCGACCTTGGCGGCGAGGTGGACAACCGCGTCAGCCCCGCGCAGGGCGTCGGTCAGCGGGGCCCGGTCGCGCACGTCGAGCTCGACGAGGCCCACCCCCCGGTCGGAAAGTCGGGCTCGGGCGGCAGCGCCGGCATCGCGGTGCACGTCAGCCCGCAGCGAGTCGATGACGATCACCTCGTGACCCTGCTCGAGCAGCCGGGCGACCACGGCGGAGCCGATGAAGCCTGCACCTCCCGTCACCACGACCGCGCTCACCTCGACGTCCCGGTTGACGCGCACGCGAGGACGACACCCTCGGGGACGACAGGTGAGGGGATGACACGTTCGGGTGGGACGAGGTCGGGCAGACCGGTCACGAGGGTCACATCGCCAGCCTAGCCACCACCTCGTCGACCAGAGGTCGCACGTTCCGCCACCAGCTCGCACCACGGTCATTGTTTGTTCACAGGATCCTCCAAGGCACCCACGGGAGATTCGTCACGCCGGACACTTCGATCCGCCCAACCAGCGACGGAGTGGCCGGTGGGGACCCAGAGTCACACCGTCCGAGCCACAGCCCCAGGAGCCCACATGACCACCACCGCCGAGCCTTCCGGGCCCGACGCCACCTGGTCCCACACCACGATCGCCGCCACCCCTGCGGCGCCGCCGCACCGGGTCCACGTCGTCCCCCGGTGGTGGCGGGACGCCACCGGCGCACTCACCTGGCTGAGCATGCTCGTCGTCGTCGCACTGTGGGTGCACGGCGGCGGGCTGCACGACCTCACCGGGCTCGCCGCCGGGCTCACCAGCCTCGGGCGCGTGACCGCGCTGGTCGCCTCCGACCTGCTGCTCGTGCAGGTCCTGCTCATGGCGCGCCTGCCGTGGGTCGAGCAGTCCTACGGTCAGGACGAGCTGGCCAGGCGCCACCGTCTCGTCGGCTTCTGGTCGTTCAACCTCATGGTGGTGCACGTCGTGCTCATCACCCTGGGCTATGCCGCGACAGCCCGCACCGGGGTGCTCGCCGAGGCGTGGGACCTGGTCGTGACCTACCCGGGCATGCTCCTCGCCCTGGCCGGCTCCCTGCTGCTCGTGCTCGTCACCGTGACCAGCATCCGCCTGGCTCGTCGGCGCCTGAGATACGAGTCGTGGCACCTGCTCCACCTCTACGCCTACCTCGGGGTCGGGTTGGCCCTGCCTCACCAGCTGTGGAACGGGCAGGAGTTCCTCACCTCCCCGGTAGCCACGCTCTACTGGTGGTCGCTGTGGATCGCCGCGGCCGGGGCCGTGCTGGTCTGGCGGGTCGGCGTGCCGCTCTACCGCACCCTCACCCACGACCTGCGGGTCGTCGCGGTGACCCGCGAGGGCCACGACGCCGTGACGGTGACCATGCGGGGCCGTCGCCTGCACCGCCTTCCTGTCTCCGCCGGGCAGTTCTTCACCTGGCGCTTCCTCGACGGTCCGGGGTGGACCCGTGGCCACCCCTACTCGTTGTCGGCCGCACCGACCGGCGACACCCTGCGAATCACGGTGAAGGATCTCGGTGACGGCAGCGGTGGCCTGCGCCGGGTGCGGGTCGGCACCAGGGTCGCGATCGAGGGACCCTACGGTCGTCTCCACGCCGGCGTGCGCACCCGCCCCGGCGTGCTGCTCCTGGCTTCCGGCATCGGGGTCACCCCGCTGCGTGGCCTGCTCGAGGCCCTGCCCCAGGGCCCCGGAGACGTCACCCTCGTCTACCGGGCCCGCAACACTGCCTCTCTCGTGCTCGAGCGCGAGATCGAGGCGCTCGCAGCCGAGCGCGGGGCCCGGGTGGTCTACGTCCTCGGATCCCGGATGAAGGGACGCTCGTCGTGGCTGCCGCACAGCGCCGGCTCCGTCACCGACGTCGACGCTCTGCGTGAGCTCGTGCCCGACGTCGCCGAGCGCGACGTCTACCTCTGTGGTTCCGGTGAGTGGATGGACGCTGCCCACGAGGCCGCGCGAGGCGCGGGGGTCCCGGAGCAGGCCATCCACGAGGAGCGCTTCAGCTGGTGACCGGCCCATCGGGGCCACCTCTCGAACCCTGCCGCCGACAACCTTGCTACCGAGATACCTCTTCTCACGTCATATCTTCCTAGGGAGAACAACATGCGTCGGATCGTCATCGCCGCGATGAGCACCCTCAGCGGCCTCGTGCTGCTCTTCAGCTACCACACCAGCACGAGCTCTGTCGCGGCGACAGCCTCCTCGGCTCCCGTCGCCGGCGGCGCGAGTGGTGCGGGCCCGAGCCCCACGAGCTCGGGCACCGCCAGCTCGAGCCCCACGGGCTCGGGCGCCACCAGTTCCGGCACCCCCAGTGCGGGCGCCAGCCGCGCTGCATCCGGCACCTTCACCGGTGACACGGTGTCGACGCGCTGGGGTGACGTGCAGGTGCAGGTCACCGTCAGCGACGGCAAGATGACGAAGTCGGAGGCGATCGTCTACCCGCAGAGCAACGGTCGGGACCAGGAGATCAACGCCTACGCACTTCCGATCCTCGCCCAGGAGTCCGTCGCCGCCCAGAGCGCCAACATCGATGCCGTGTCGGGGGCGACGGTGACCAGTGACGGCTACACCAGCTCGTTGCAGTCGGCCCTCGACCAGGCCCACCTGTGAAGAGGGTGCAAGGCGCGCACCCGGAGGTCGCCGAGGGTCACCAGGTCGCCGAGGGCCACGAGGTCGGCCACGAGGTCGATCGGGCCACCCACGTCCCCCTGCTCGTCCCGGGCGAGAACCGCATGCCCCAGGCCGCGTTCGTCGAGCAGGTGATGGGTCTGCCGGTCTCCTTCCACGTCCGGGGGCCCCGGGCCCGCGAGCAGGGCGTCACCGAGGCCGTGGCCGCTGCCCTCGCCCGCCTGCGGGCCGACGACGCCGAGTTCAGCACCTACCGCGCCGGCAGCGCGGTCATCCGCATCCAGCACGGCCTGCTCAGCCTCGACGACGCCAGCCCCCGGCTGCGACGGGTCGCCGCCCTCTGCGAGGAGGCGTCGGCGCGCACTGACGGCGCCTTCTCGGCGTGGCTCCCCCGAGACGGTCGTCGGCTCTTCGACCCCACCGGCCTGGTCAAGGGGTGGGCGGTGCACGAGTCCTTCGAGCTGCTCCTGGCCGACCTGCGACCGCTCGGGGCCCACGACCTCCTGGTCGTCGCCGGCGGTGACGTCGCGCTCTCCTGCGCGCGCACCGACACCCCCGACTGGGTCGTCGGGGTCGAGGACCCTCGTGACCGCAACCGGCTGCTGCTCCAGCTGCCGATGCGACGAGGGGCGGTGGCGACGTCGGGTACGGCGGCCCGTGGACTGCACGTGATCGACCCCCGCACCGGCTCCCCCGCCGCCGCACTGCTGTCGGCGACCGTGGTCGGCCCCGGCCTGATGTGGGCCGACGTCGACGCCACGGCCCTGCTGGCCTGCGGTGGGGACGCCCCGTGGTTCGCTCGTCACCCCCAGCACGCGGCCCTGCTCGTGAGGCCCGACGGCAGCACGCGCCGTCTGGGCGGGTAGCTCACCCGACTGCCGGGTCAGGACCACATCCGTCGCAGGTGCAGCACGGTCTGGGCGACGTCGACCATCGGCACGTTGGAGTCCTGGCTGGCCCTGCGCAACAAGGAGAAGGCCTCGTCGTAGCCGACATCGCGCTCGTGCATGACCACACCCACTGCGGCCCCGATCCGCCGGTTGGAGGCGATCGCCCGTCTGAGGTTGACCACCTCGAGGCACAGCTCGTCGACGGTCCACCCGCGGAGCAGGTCGACCTGCTCGACCTCGTGCGGTGCCAGTGCGGAACCACGCTTGGCGGACCGTCGGGAGTCCCTGGCCGCACCTGAGGGTGGCTGCGCGTCATCACCCCCGGGCAGACCCGGCGGGAGGGTCATCCGCCGTCAGACCGGATGAGAGCTCGACGCATGACGGAGGGCTGACCCCCGGCCGCAACTCGTGGAGCCTGACTGCACGGGCCCAGTATGTTGTCTGCGTTCGCTCGTGGCACGTGCCGGTCGGCCAGTGGCCTATTGGTGCCACTGGCCGTTTCCCCCCGGGCCGGATGGGTAGGGACTGGAAGGGACCCTCGGGCCGAGGTTCAGCAGAGAGCCCCGCCCCGAGGGTCTCTTCCACCCCGACAGCCACCTCGAGAGCCACCTCGAGAGCC
>Ga0123337_10007166_pt1 | contig 10465 bp, 5 predicted proteins | sample frozenSSSSmetaG_FD_89792 | JGI IMG/M metagenome (GOLD analysis project Ga0123337, IMG submission 89792) | Glacier valley bacterial and archeal communities from Borup Fiord, Nunavut, Canada, to study Microbial Dark Matter (Phase II) -... | ecosystem: Environmental > Aquatic > Freshwater > Ice >...
GGTGGTGGACCCACACCTGTCATCAATCAAAGCGTCGTCGGCGTTGCCCTCGAAGCCCGCAAATTCAGCCAGGTGACCTCCATTTACGGAGCTGTCCACGGCGTCCGCGGGATCGTCGAGGAAAACTTCCTCGATCTGACCCGCGAGACGACGCACAACCTGGAGCAAGTCGCCGGCACCCCGTCGTCCGGCCTGCTTTCCACCCGGGACAAGCCGGATGAAGAGTATTGCGCCCGGATGTTCAAGGTGATGCAGGCCCACGACATCCGTTACTTTTTCTACGTCGGCGGCAACGATTCGTCGGACACCGTTCGGATCGTCAATGAGCAGGCGAAGGAAGCGAACTACGAGCTGCGCGCGATCCACATTCCGAAGACGATCGACAACGACCTCGAGGAAAACGACCACTGCCCGGGCTTCGGCTCCGCAGCGCGTTTCGTGGCCCAGGCGTTCTCGGGCGTGAACCTCGACAACCGCGCGCTGCAGGGCGTTTACATCGGTGTCGTGATGGGACGCCACGCCGGTTTCCTCACCGCCTCGTCGGCGTTGGCACAGAAATACTTCGATGACGGTCCGCACCTGATCTACGTGCCGGAGCGCCATTTCAAGATGGAAAACTTCCTCGCCGATGTGGATCGCGTCTATCAAAAGCACGGCCTCTGCACCATCGCCGTTTCCGAAGGCATTTCGGATCCGGATGGCACCGCGATGATAGTGAAGCTGCTCGGCGTCGAGGAGCGCGACTCGCACGGCAACGTCCAACTTTCCGGCACCGGCGCCCTCGGCGACCTGCTTTCCAACGAGATCCGCAAGGGCCTCGGCATCAAGCGCGTGCGTTCCGATACGTTCGGCTACTTGCAGCGTTCGTTCATGGGCATCCAGTCCGACCGCGACGCCCGCGAGGCCCGCGAAGTCGGTGAAAAGGCCGTCCAGTTCGCGATGTGGGACAACGTCGATGGCTCGGTGGCGATCAAGCGACCAGTGCTCGACTACAGCGTGGACTATCAGCTCGTGCCGATCGAAAACGTCGCCGGCAAGACCCGCCACATGCCGGACAATTTCATCAACGCGGAAGGCAACGGCGTGACCCAGGATTTCCTGAATTATTGTCGTCCGTTGCTCGGTTCCGGCATGCCCGAACCGCATCGTCTCCGCGCGCCCAAAGTGCCGAAGATCCTGCACAAGTGATCGACGGGAGTTGATTCAACTACCCCAAGGCCGGAGAGACCTCGTGTTTCTCCGGCCTTTTTTATGTCCCCTCTTGTTTTCCGGAAATTTCCGCACAAAAAACGCCGCCCGGCACGAAGCCGGACGGCGGATGATTTTTTCGATTATCGCTGATCAGTCTCAGGCAACCTTCGAAGCGTGTTTCGCTTCGAGGGCTTTCTTCGCTTGAGCGACGATGGCCGAGAAGGCGGCGGCATCAGTGATCGCGAGATCCGAGAGGATCTTGCGGTCAGCTTCGATACCGGCGGCTTTCAGACCTTCGATGAAGCGCGAGTAGGTCATGTCCTCGTTGCGGCATGCGGCGTTGATACGCTGCGTCCACAGACGGCGGAACTGGCCCTTGCGACGCTTCCGGTCGCGATATTCATACGTCATCGCCTTACGGACAGCGTCCTTGGCGTAACGGAAGAGTTTCGAGCGGAAACCGCGGAAACCCTTGGCACGGAGCAGCGTCCGCTTGCGGCGGGCGCGGCTGGCCGGTGAGTTGGTGGCACGTGGCATTTCTTATTATTTCAGTTTGAACAGACCGTTGATTTCATTTCCTTCCACAGTCTCGACTGTTCTTGTCTCCCTTGCGGGATCAGGCTGTGTAAAGGCCGTCCGATAAGCGGACGGGACTATTATTCGTTGCTGCGATTTCCAGGTTACCGGGAAAAAGGAAGATTCTCTCTGACGTTTCTAAGGTCAGCATCGGAGACGAGAGCAGCTTGGCCAAGACGACGCTTGCGTTTACTGTTCTTGCCTTGCAACAAGTGGCGAGCCCCTTGTTTCCGACGAAGAATTTTCCCTGTCCCAGTGACTTTGAAACGCTTGGCAACGGCTTTCCGTGTTTTTGCTTTTCCTCCGACTCTTGGCATGGGACGGGCAAACTAGGGATCCATGCCCCCTTGGCAAGGGAAAAGTGTCCATTTTATTCAAGTGATCCTTATCTTGAATTCCGCCAACTCCGGACTCGCCACCCCAGCTGCTCCCCGCTTGTATCCGCCCGCCGATGGCCTCCTCGTTTTCTTTCGACTCTCTGAACCAAGCCCAGCGCGAAGCCGTGAGCGTGCTCGACGGCCCGGTGATGCTCCTCGCGGGTGCCGGCACCGGCAAGACCCGGACCGTCACCTGCCGGATCGCCCACATGCTCGAAAAGCGGATCGACCCGTCCGAGATCCTCGCCGTGACCTTCACCAACAAGGCGGCCAGCGAAATGCGCGAGCGGATCAGCGGCATGGTTTCCAAGAAGGCAGCCAAGGCCATGACCGTCTGCACTTTCCACTCGCTCTGCGTCCGCATCCTCCGCGACGGCATCGACAAGTTAGGCTATAAGAAGAATTTCTCGATCTGCTCCCACTCCGACCAAGTCGGATTGATGAAACAGCTGCTCGTCCGCAAAGGGGGCACTTCGGAGAAAGTGAAACCGGAAGACGTCCTCACGGCCATTTCAAAAGGAAAAAACAAGGGCATCGACCCTCAGGATCTGGAGGATGAATACTTCGCCATGCTCGGCGTCGCCTATCAGAACGAACTGCGCGCCCAAAATGCCGTGGATTTCGACGACCTCCTGCTGATGGGCGAGCAGATCCTCAGCAATCACGCCGATGTCCGCGAGGTTTTCCGCCAGCGCTTCACCCGCGTCACGGTGGACGAGTTCCAGGACACCAACGCGCTCCAGATGCGCCTGCTCCAACAGCTTGTCGGCCCGCCGAACTATCATGTCTGCGTCGTCGGCGACGACGACCAGTCGATCTACGGCTGGCGCGGTGCGGAGGTGGCAAACATCCTCCAGTTCGAGAAATTCTTCCCCAACCCGAAGGTCATCCGGCTGGAGGAGAACTACCGTTCCACCCACTCGGTGCTCCACACGGCGAACAGCCTGATCAAGCACAACATCGGCCGCCGCGAGAAGATCCTCCGCTCCACCCGCGCGCCCGGCGACCCGGTGCGCATCGTGGCGATGCCCGGCGACGACGAGGAGGCGGAGTTCATCGCCGAGGAAATCATGGCCGGAAAAGGCGCGGTCGGCAGCGAGTGGGAGGATTTCGCCATCCTCTTCCGTACCAATGGCCAAAGCCGCAAGCTCGAACTCGCCTTCCGCGAGCGCAAGATGCCCTACCGGATGGTCGGCGCGCAGAGTTTCTATGACCGCCGCGAAGTCCGCGACGTGCTCGCCTACGCCCAGCTCATCGCCTCACCGGATGCGGACGTCCCGCTGCTCCGCGTCCTCAATGCGCCGAACCGCGGGATCGGCCAATCCACTGCCGTGCTCGCCACCGACTGGAGCCGTGAGCATCACGAATCCGTCTGGCAGGCGCTTTGCGATCCGAATTTCACCGACCAGTTAGGAGGCAAGGCGGCCAACGCCGTGCAGGAATTCGTCGCCACCATCGCCGGAGCGAAAAACCGCATTGAAATCGCTAGGGAAAACCCCGCCGACGTGCTCGACGCCTTGATCAAGGAAATCGAATACCTGCCGTGGATCGAGCGCGCCTGCAAGTCCGACAGCGAGCGCCAAGCTCGCGCCGAGGGCATTTTCAGCGTCGTCGACAGCCTCCGCAAGCATGTGGAAAAGGGCAAAGGGCTTCAATCGTTCCTCGACCACAGTGCGCTCGCCTCGGACAAGGATGATGAAGACCTTGAGAAGAAACAGGGCGTCACTCTCATCACCCTCCACGCCTCCAAGGGGCTTGAGTTCCCTGTCGTTTTCCTTGTCGGCCTTGAAGAAGGATTCCTCCCTCACACCCGCAGCATCGCGGAAGGCACCAAGGACGAGGAGCGCCGTCTGTTATACGTGGGCATCACCCGCGCGCGGGACCAACTCACCATGACCTACTGCTCCACCCGCATCAAGTGGGGGCAGGAAACCGGCTGCCAGCCCAGCTCGTTCATCGGCGAGCTCGATGATGAGTTTCTCCTTCACACCACCTACGACGACATCCTCGGCGCGGCCCCCAGCACCGACGAGCTGGAGAATTTCTTCGGTGGCCTCAAGGGACTGCTTGGCGATACCTGAGAATCACAACTTTTCCTCCGCGCTGCGGTTTCTTCGGTATGCACCGTCTCGCCGCCATCGCTCTGCTGACCGTGATGACCGCAGTTGCCAACGCCGCAGCGCTTGTCTTACGCGACATTCCCTATTCCACTCACCCGGGATCCGATCCGACACTAACTTCGCTGGATCTCTATCTACCAGAAGCAAAGGCCAAGTCCCCTTCCCCCGTGATGATCCTGATCCACGGCGGCGGCTGGTCCATCGGCGATAAATCCAACCGTAATTTTATCGAACCCAAGGCCGCATGGTTCGTCGAAAAGGGGTTCGTTGTCGTTTCTATCAACTACCGATTGTCGCCGGCCGTTGTGCACCCTGCCCATATCGACGACGTCTGTACCGCCATCGCATGGGTCGAGCGACACATCGCCAAGCACGGTGGAGACCCCGAAAAGATCTGGTTGCTCGGCCACTCCGCCGGAGCCCAACTGGCCGCCTTGGCGGGAGTGGATCGGGAGCGAATGACCCATGCGGGTGCCCATCCGGAATTTCTCCAAGGCGTCATCCTACTCGACGGTGCCGGATACGACATCCCACGGCAAATGGCGGTGATGACAGACCAAGGGCTTCTCGGTCGGATGTATTTCGGGGCGTTCACCCAAGATGAAAAAATCCAGATCGACGCCTCGCCCGCGCTCAAGCAGCCGCGTAATCCCCCGCCGTTTCTGATCCTACACGTCGCGACCCGCGCGGATTCCAAGAAGCAGTCCGACCTCCTCGCCACCACCCTCCAACAGGCCGGCGGCAAGGCCACCGTCCAAGGCATCGCGGGCAAGTCCCACATGAGCATCAACCACGATCTCGGGGTGCGCGGCGATCCGGTGACGGAAGCGGTCGCTGCATTTATCGGGAATCGCTAGTTTCCTCACCCTGGGAGCCATTCCCGCCCTGTAGCGGCTTTTGAAGTCTCCACCCCTGTGCCATTGCGGCCGATTTTGGGACCACTTGACCGCTTTCGGGACCTCAAAATGCTTTTGATTTCCTGAATTTCAGCTAATTTGATCTTGTTCTGAGCGAGCTAGCGCTTCTTAGGACTCCAGCCTCAGCAAACGAAGCCTGACTAAAGTTGCATTGATCTCCGGGGGGAAGTCAATCGACCAAGCCAAGTTCAGAGGCGTAGAAAAAGCGTGCGTTGCGAAATCCGGGGGGATATCCAACGCGCGCTTTTTTGTTTTACCGTTCCAAAAGACGGGATCCTCGCCCCTGCCCAATCAACGACGGCGGCGACGAAGCAGCAGCAAGCCGGAAAGTGCGGCCAAACCGACCGAGCCAGGTTCCGGAACGGCATTCCAAGTCACTACGTCCTGGCGCGTGCTATTCGTGAGATAGGTAAGGGTCACCGGCGTGTAACTATTGACGTTCGCCAGATACTGGTTCGCCAGCAAGGCCGTGGCTTGGCTGGCTGGACCGACGATCCGGACGTTGCCATCAAGAAGCGAAGCACTTTGGAGCGACTCCGTGGTGACTTCCCAAATGGCCCACTGCACCGCCGCGGCTTCCTGGTCGCTACCGGAGGAGGCCAGATAGCCACCCACCAAGCGCGCAATCGTTTCGGAATTCGCCAATGACAGCGGGTTCTGAACCTGATAGACCAGCGTTTCGCCGTAGGCGGCGTTCTGAAGCGGGTCGACGCAGAACGCACTAAAATCAGGTAAATTCGCCGAATTCGACAAATTAACAACGTTCGTGTAGTTCATCACACCCGCCGGATAATCGTGGGTAAAGCTGCCGTTATTCCACGTGCCGTTGACATTCAAGCCGGGTGCAATCCCAGTCAGCGTGGCTGACAGGTTTTGACCGTGAGCGTTCACCGCCGCAAATGCAGTTGCGAAGGCTACTGCGCAAATCAGTAGTTTGGTAGTTTTCATGGGGGGAGGCGAAAATCCTAACCATGCTCGGAACCGGATCAAGCTGTCTGAAACGGCCCGACTAGCCAGCCCCATCAAAGCCGCTCAATTCATTGACAGTAAGCAACATGCGATTTGCAAAAATGTCAGGAATCCAAAATAATTGGTAATACAAATTATCAACCACTCCTTAACAATGTGACAATCCCGAGTTTCACGAAGCGGATAGCACGACCATTCCCCCCTTTTCCAAGATGTGTCACCACCGCCAATCCGCTTTTCTCTCACGAGCGTCGACTTCCCGCAATCGCATGATTTCAGGTAGCATTAAGCCGAATCATCGATCATGTATGCGGCGCCATGAGCCAATCCTCTCCCATTCCAGGCACCGTCCGCCCAACGACTGCAAGCCAGGCAGGTCGCTGGTATTTGGCGGTGCTCGGACTTGCGCTGGCACTTATGGGAAGCCTCTTCGTCTGGTTGATGGCCCGGAGTTTCCTTCGGGCACAGGCGATGCGCCATTGGCCCGAAGTCGCCTGCGCGATCATCACTTCGGAGATTGAGGAACGCGTCCATGATTCCCAATCCGCCCCGGAATTTCGCTACGCCGTGAGTTTCGGCTACGAATGGCAAGGCCAGGCCCGCACCGGCGACCACTTCACCCTGCGCGGAAGCCCTTGGAGTTCAAAACGCGAATCCGCCGAGGCGCTCACCGCGGACTTCCCCAGCGGAAAACAGACTACCTGCCGGGTCGATCCGGCGAACCCGGACTTCGCCGTTCTGAAACCCGACTCCTTGGCTCCAGGTTACTCGATCTGGTTTCCCGCGCTCTTCGTCGTGGGAGGACTGGGAATCACCGTCCGGGCGGCTCTTGTTACCCGGCGTTAGACTTTGCCACCCCGAAATCTCAAAGAGTATGGGCCTCCGGCGGGTCAGGAAAAATTTGCAGTTATAAGGTTTTTATTGCGTCGTCACATCCATCGCCTAAGCTCCCCCCCCGGCGTTGAGTCACGCGGCAAATTTGCCGTGTGCGGTAATTCACGGAAACTTTTTAACTTCAGACGATGAATCCAGATCGAGCCACCCTCAATTTCCTCAACAGCTTCCCCGAGGACGCCAGAAAACGGGGCGAAATGCTGCAAAAGGACGGTGCGGTAACGCAGATTTTCGGGAATCACCTTTTCATTCAGGGTCGGGTCGAAGACGAGTCCGGCATCTTCCGCACCAGCCTGCGCCTTCAGGGAAACCGCTGGTTCGGCTCCTGCACCGCCGAGAACGAACTGGTCGCCGGTGCCTGCCAGTATGCGACCATGATGGAGCGCATGCACCGCGGCGAGGATCTGCCCGAATCGCCTAACGAGTTCGACGACACCCCGGTTCTCGACATCATCGAAGAAAAACTCGGCCGTGAACTCGACGACAAGGAGGCGGATTTCGTCACCAAGATCGAGAAACGCTACCGCCGCTACGTCATCGAGGGCGAGCTCCACGACCACGACATGGTGCGCATCACCCCGCGTTGGGAAATCACCACTTACGAGCCGCTGGAACTTTGGCCGATCCCGCCCGGTGACATTCTCGAGTTCTGGAACTACATCGCCTACGCCTTCTATAAAAAGAAGCTTCCTTACCCTGAGTTCATGAGCGTGATCACCGATCTCGGTCACGTGCAGAAAAAGATGGCGGACTGGGAACAGGAGCGGGAAGTTGCCTCTTGGTACGAACGCATCGAGCAAGTCAACGAGCGCCCGCCTCAAGACGCGCCTGTCAGTGTCTCCTTCCGTTTGGTCGCCACGATCAATGAGGCCCGCATCGAGGTGAAGGAAGAGAAAGCCGGCGTCTGGATCCAGCTTCGCGAAAAGAACGACATCGAGAACTACGTCAATCTCCACCATGAAGCCGCCCTGCTCATGGACGCCTCCAGCCAGACGCTGTGGGAACACTACCTCGCATTCTATCGCAAATACGGCGATACCACGCTCGATTTCGACCAGGAAGAATCCTGCCGGTTCATGAACCGCGTTTTCCGCCAGCCCGCCCTCAAAGGCTACATCGTCAACCTCGACGAAAAGGAATTCAAAGTCGTTGAGGAACGCCTTTCCTGGGTCTGCGAAGATGATCCATACGACGGCAAAAGCTTCGCGCTCCAACTCGTCACCGCCACCGGTGAAAATGTTTCCCACTCTGTGCGACTCCTTCCCGGCCGCAAGGAACTCTATCAATCTGACGAAACCGTCTTCCCCGGCCCGCCACGCTGGCTTGAGGAAACCGACGTCATGCCGCGCTACCTGATCCCGATGCGCGTTATCGACTCGCTGGAAGGTGTCGAGTTCCTCCGGAAAATCGGTGCCTCGCTCCCCGAGTCCCTCAAGAAACGCGTCGTCGATCTCGAGCTCAAGCCACGCTTCGAAATGAAGCTCATCGCTGGCCTCACCGCCGCCGAGACCGAACACCTTGTCATCGACGTCAACGCCATCGAGACCAAGGGCCGCCGCACTGAGCGCCTCACCAAAGAAGGCTGGGAACTCGCCGAGCAACAGCCGGTCAAGGGCAAGCAGCTCCTCCGCTTCGCCCGCGAGGACCTCTATCCAGTCCCTTCCATCCTCGATGAAATGGGCCTCAGCTACGATGAGAAGCTGCTCGCCTTCAAATCCCGCATCACCAAGCAATTCCCCGAAAAATTCGCGGAATGGATCAAGGCAATGCCGGAAAACATCGAGCTCGACATTGATCTCCGCCTCAAGTCCATCCTTGCCGATCCCGTCACCGCGGCAGTCCGCTTCGAAGTCGTCGGTCAGGACATCGACTGGTTCGACCTCCGCATCGTCATCGACGTGCAAGGCGCCAATCTCTCCAAAGCCCAGATCCGGCAACTCGTCGCCGCCCGCGGTGGCTACGTCCGCATGGATGACGGCACTTGGATGCGCTTGGAAATCAAGCTCGACGCCGACCAACGCGAAGCGGTCACCCGCCTCGGGCTCGATCCCTTCGACCTCTCCGGCGAGACCCACCGCATGCACGCCCTCCAGCTTGCCGATCCCAAGGCCGCCGAGGTCTTCGATCCGAAAGCCTGGGAGCGAATCAAGAACCGCGCCGGCGACATCCAACTGGAAGTCAACCCCGAGGTTCCCGCCGAGCTCAACGCCACCCTCCGCCCCTATCAGGTGGACGGCTTTCGTTTCCTCGCCTACCTCTCGGTCAACAACTTCGGCGGGATCCTCGCCGACGACATGGGTCTTGGAAAGACCATCCAGTCCCTCACCTACCTGCTCTGGCTCTTCGACGAGCACCGCAAAACGGGCGGCATGAAAAAGCCCGCGCTTGTCGTCTGCCCCAAGTCCGTGCTCGACGTCTGGTACAGCGAGGCAGGCAAGTTCGCCCCCAATCTTAAGGTCAAGATTCTCAAGAACCGCGGCGACATCGACGTGGATTTCATCCAGAACCACATCGACATCCTCGTCCTCAACTACGCCCAGCTCCGGGTCTGTGGTGACGAGCTCAACGGCATCAAGTGGCTCACCACCATCCTCGACGAAGGCCAGCAAATCAAGAACCCGGATTCCAAGGCCGCCAAGTGCGCCCGCGAGCTGGATTCCCAGAACCGACTGGTCCTCACCGGAACACCGATCGAAAACCGACTGCTCGACATGTGGTCGCTCATGGCCTTCGCGATGCCCGGTGTCCTCGGCTCCCGCGCCTACTTCAAGAAGCGCTTCGACAAGCGCAAGGACCCCCTGAGCCAGACTCGTCTCGCCTCCCGCCTCCGTCCCTTCCTCATTCGCCGCACCAAGCTGCAAGTCGCGCAAGACCTGCCGCCTCGGACCGAAGAGGAAGTTTACGCGAAAATGGAAGGCGTCCAAGTCGAGCTCTACAAGGCCGAGCTCAAGCGCATCCAGAAAGCCCTGCTCGGTCTCGATTCCGACGAGGCGGTGAAGAAAAATTCCTTCGCCATCCTCCAAGGCCTCATGCGTCTGCGCCAGATCTGCTGCCACCCGGGCCTTATCGATCCGAAGTATCTCAAGGAGGAATCCGCGAAGATGGAGTCGCTCTTCTACCTGCTCGACCAGCTTTATGAAGAGGGTCACAAGGTGCTCGTCTTCTCGCAGTTCGTCTCGATGCTCGACCTTATCAAGGCCCGCCTTGAGTTGGAAAACCGCCCTTACAACTACCTCACCGGCCAGACCAAGGACCGGAAAGGCGAGATCGAGCGCTTCCAGACGACCAAGGACCCATCAGTCTTCATGCTCTCGCTCAAAGCGGGTGGTGCTGGCCTCAACCTCACCTCGGCCTCGTACGTCATCCTCTACGATCCATGGTGGAACCCGGCCGTCGAAAACCAAGCCATCGACCGAACCCA
>Ga0123337_10007167_pt1 | contig 10465 bp, 8 predicted proteins | sample frozenSSSSmetaG_FD_89792 | JGI IMG/M metagenome (GOLD analysis project Ga0123337, IMG submission 89792) | Glacier valley bacterial and archeal communities from Borup Fiord, Nunavut, Canada, to study Microbial Dark Matter (Phase II) -... | ecosystem: Environmental > Aquatic > Freshwater > Ice >...
GGCGCGTAGCGGCGCAGTCGATGCAAGAGGTACGCAACGCGGTGGCCGCCCTGCGTCCTTCGAGCATCGCAACGTTGAGTTTGGCGGAGGCATTGACGCAGCTTGCGGACGAATTTCGCGAAACGATGCGTGAGACAGAGCTAGCCCTTGACCTTGAAACGCGAACCCCGCCGCTCTCATCTGACCTTCAACTCACACTGTATAGAGCAACACAGGAGGCTCTTACCAATATACGCAAACACGCACACGCGACAAAGGTACTGGTGCGATTACGCTATGAGGAGGCAGTGCTAGAACTCGTGATACTTGACAACGGGCGAAATACAGTGGGAGATACTCCTAAACCTATCGGAAGTGGCTTTGGTCTGATTGGGTTGCGCGAACGGGTCGAACTGCTTGGCGGCGGCGTTGTCTATGGCGTTGAGGCCAATGCGGGATACCGTGTAACTATTCGGGTTCCAGCGGCAAACAGAGAAAAAGATGAGGACGTGCATCATGGGTAGTCACATTCGTGTCTTGATTGTTGATGACCAGACGCTTGTGCGCGAGGGATTTCGCAAACTCTTAGAGTTCGCGGCGGACTTTACAGTTGTCGGAACGGCGGGCGATGGTGAAGCGGCTCTCACGTTGTTAGATCAGCTCTATCAGCAAGGCACGCCGCCCGACGTTATTCTCATGGATATTCGGATGCCGCGCATGGATGGGATCGCGGCAACACAAGCAATAACAGCGAGCAGACCCGAAGCACACATCATCATCTTGACCACATTCGACGATGTTGAACTTATTCACGCGGGTCTACGTGCCGGCGCACTCGGTTATTCGCTCAAAGACATAACGGCGGAACAGCTTGCCCTGACGGTACGCACCGCAGCAAACGGCCAAGTGCTGTTCCAGTCCACCATCGCCAGCAAAGTCTTTTCAGCATTCGCGCCCCCATCCCCCGCCTCACCTCCGTCGCCACCGACGCCATCCACGGAAGCGCATAGCACGTTTAGCTATATGAATTCGACGACACAGATTGAACCCTTGACCGAGCGCGAACATGAGGTGTTGAGCTTGATTGCACACGGAGCCTCTAATCGTCAAGTTGCCGAGAAGCTGTATCTCACCGAAGGTACGGTCAAGAACCATATGACAAATATTCTCGGTAAGCTGGGCGTACGAGATCGCACCCAGGCCGTACTCAAAGCGCGTGAACTCGGCTTCGTGTAATTGTGCTGTTTTCCCTATTTCCCGTTCATGCGATTATATACCGCGAACCAGTTGGTCGCAATTTCGTTTTGCGCCTGGGCCAACGAAATTGCCCCCTTACACACCTGATCGTGTAGGTAGTTCTCCACCTGGTCTTTTTGATGAAACCCCGGTGTGGGCGTGGCAAGTTCGGGCCATAGGTTCGCAATATCGTTTGAGCCGCCAAGCTCAAGACTTACAAGATGATCGACCTCGTATTCTCCTGGATTGCGGCTCGTGATGCCATACGAACTGTACGCCTGGTTCTTTACACTCTGTGGCACGTTGCGAACAGAACGTGCGTAGCCAGAGACACAAATAGCCTCTTTCGTGCCAGTCGCAAGCACTGCGCCAGGAGTGCAAGCCGAATCCGGTAGGCCGTTGTGCGCTTGACAGCCGGACGTTTTTGTTTGTACGCCAAACTTAGCCGTTCCCGCTGTTGTACCAGGGGGGTTGCCGCTCTGGGTTGTCGCAACAGGGGTGGTTCCAGGGAGCGTCACGGGCAACTTATTGTTTGGTTGCCGCAGAAAAAAATACCCGACAATAACGGCGAGTATGACCAAAATTCCGATAATGGGCGAACTGTTTCGTCCTCTTCTCATCCTACCTGTTCTCCTCAAAATGTTTTCTTAGTATATGGAATATCGCTATTCGGATTGTAACACAAGCCAGGAAGCGGCGAAGTTACAGGCCTGTAGATCGACCTTTCTAAGCCAATAATAGAGTAGCCCCGTACTCGCCCAGCGCATTCCCGCCTGCTCGTCTGAGTCCACCTGAAACAAGAGTTGCCAATCCATCGTGCCGGGGGCAAGCTCTGCGGCTTTCGGATCGCTGGCATCAGTCACGCCGTGAGAGACAAGCTGGCACTGTGAACGCATATCATCCTGCAACATTTCAGGATTGCCAAGCAAACGGTTGTGAACGGCGGCGTGGTCTTCCGGTGTTGGAAAACTCGCGAGCAGTGTTTCATACCGCTGTTGCTCTTCGTCTGTCCAGTCAAAGGATGCGAGTTCTAACTGTGGTTGTAGTGCCAGGGTCAGCTCGCTTGTGTACGTGAGCGCGCACGCTCGAAACTGGCTCGCGGGGGGAAGCGTCGCGGGCGCGGGGGTACGTTCAAGCGTACCAGGGGTTTCGGCGAAGAGAACGGCCCAACCGCCCTTATCCATCGGGTCTGCCCCATAGGTTTGCTGCTGTGCATCATAAAAAAACCAGAGCATCCCCTGCTCAGGAAGTACGCCGTTCACATCGTACTGATGGACATCGGCCAGCCGAATTTGCGCGATAAACGACTGTGGGATATCTTTCCATATGGGCCATGACGTGGCCGTTGGCAAATCTGGCACACCACCCAGTTTTGACGCGCCAAGTTCCAGCGTGGTTTCTGCTACAGGTGTGGTCAAGAGCCGAGTCGACGCTTTCGTGAGGGCGTCAATATCTTTTGTCACCCGCGTCAGGCCAGCCGTTACAAAAGCAGCCTGCACACTAGCTTTATCCATGAAAACCTCCAACTATACTACTAAGAAAGCCACGCTTGACATGTCATAACAAAGACCGTAGACTGTACTATAGTAGACTCATCAACAATTTAGAAGCAAACTATCACGCGACTTGTACTCCACAGAGACGAGGAGAAACCACACATGACAAAGCCAGTCGTTGATTTCTTTTTCTCACCCTATGCTACCGCCCAGGAGCAGCGTCTACAGGCGGCCCTCGCTGATGGCATAGCACACGGTAGTCGTATTATGCCACACGATCCCCTACCAGACACGCCTGTGACGCTGCTGTTTTCCGTATCCCTCGCCGTACCCATTGAAAATATCGCTGTCTATTATACAACTGATGGCTTGGAACCTGTGGGAGAAAGGGGCCGCGCAACGCATGGTTTGGTGGTCATGGCAAGAGCTGACGCAGTAACGATAGAGACGGACATCGCGGTGCGACAATGGCACACGCAACTCCCCGCGCAACCTACTGGTACGCTGGTACGTTATCGCGTTGATGGGTGGAATAACGAGGGTGGATATTGGCAAGCGGACAATGTTGAGCCTGTAAGCGTACCACCACTGCATGGCCGCGTGTTCGCGTATCATGTTGACCACTGGGCCGCACCTCAATGGTGGTACGATGCCGTTGTCTATCATATCTTCGTTGATCGTTTCAACGCTGGTACTGGCGAACCAAAACTTTTGGATCATGACCAGCGCGAAATTACCGACTTTTTTGGCGGGACGCTACAAGGAATTATCGAAAAGCTGGACTATATTCAGGCACTGGGGGCAAACTGTATCTGGCTCTCGCCAATCTTTGAAAGCGCGACACATCACGGTTACAATGCGTCAGATTACTATACAGTGGCGCAACGCTACGGCACAAACGAGACGTTGCGACAGCTTACTCACGCAGCCCATCAACGTGGGATGCATGTCCTGTTTGACTTTGTTGCGAACCATACCTCCGATAAACACGCGGCCTTTATAGACGCGCTCTCTCATCCCGATGGGCCAATGGCACAATGGTACGCCGTTGGCGATACCGTCCCCAATGGGTATCGAAGCTATGCATCAGTCGGAGACATGCCAGAGCTGCGAACAGATCATCCCGCTGTGCAGCACTATCTCTTCGAGGCCGCCAACTATTGGTTGAGCAACTTAGGGGCCGATGGACTACGCCTGGACTACATGCCCGGCCCATCACACGCGTTTTGGACACTTTTCCAGCAGGCGATTAAAACGTCTACGCCCAATGCGCTGACGCTCGGCGAGATTACTGGCCCAATGGATGAGATCGCGAATTACGCGGGACGGGTTGATGCCTTCATGGACTTCCCATTGACGCGCCTGTTGCGCCAGACATTCGCGCTACGCTCTCTACCACTGACAACACTCCTGGCCCAGCTTGACGAACACCCTACACCCATAGGTATGAGCGGTGCGACATTGCTTGACAATCACGACATGCACCGCTTCCTGTGGCTCGCGGATGGGAAGATTGAGCAGCTAAAACTCGCGGCGGTCTGCCATATGACGTTGGCGGGTACACCAATTGTCTACTACGGAACCGAGGTTGGCCTTTCTCAGTATGATGATGCCCATCGGGAAAACGCCTATGCTCGCGCCCCGATGCTGTGGGGCGAACGCCAAGACACAGCCTTACTCGCACTCTATCGCCAGATTATCGCACTGCGTATCACCCACACAGCCTTACGTCATGGCGCGAGAATAAATATTGAGCTTGAAATACTCAGTGCCGCCGATGCGAACAACAGAGCGCAAGTGGGCGGCTACATGCGTGTGCTGGGACAAAGCTATCTGTTTGTCTTTTTGAACAACAACGAACAACAGCTAGCAGTGCGCTTGTCATTGGCAAAAGCACTCAGACAAGCTCGTATTGAGAATGTGCCTGGCGACTTGCAAACACTCTTTTCAACCGACCAGCACCAAGAGTTTCGCATAAACGACGGCTACGTCGAACTCTCGTTAGAGGCATTTGGGGGAGTGGTTATCGGAACCGCGATAGCCCTTTAACAAGTGCAACTAGTTACCTACTAAAAAGTGCTTCGCCATCAATTGCGTAATACTGAAATGATTGTGAGAGGTTGTACGTGGTCGGCGTAGTATGATTGTACAGCGTTTTTTTTATTCAGGAAAAGATGGGAGGCCATAAAGTTTTCTGTGATTACGGAAAGTAGTCCATAAAACAGTTGACAAATCAACAGTCTCTGACTATACTGTTATTAGTGAGCTACATTAACACCGCTACCACATCGTGCATCATTGCACTTCTTATTGTACTATTTAGCAACGATTCGTTGTAACAGTGAAGCGTACTTAGAGCAGACACGCGACGCGCAAGCGTTATTGTAGACGTGCGATGCGAAGAGAGCAGTTGCAACAGTTTGAGACAAAAGGCCCTGTATTGCGAGTACCTCAAAAGGAAACAGCGATGTTTCTTGTCTTTCCTATCATGGAGGATTTGGCTATGCCTTTCAAGCGTATCTTCAAGCACATCTTACCACTCGCGCTCATGCTCACAATTTTTCTCACGGCGTGTGGTGGTAGCACTGGCGGTAGCGGTAGCACCAGCGCGACCACACAAAACATTACAATTACCGTCTGGCACGCATGGGTAGGTGATTATCTTAGCGCGAAACAGGCGATCTTCGACGCCTACCACAAAGCGCACCCCAATGTCACCTTCAAGCTCGTCCATCAGGACGATGTTATCGCGAAGTCCATCACAGCCGTAAAAGCCAACAATGGGCCTGACATCATCGCCTACGCCGACGACAACCTGGGCAAACTTGCATCGAGCAACGTCGTTGTTCCTCTGGACAAGTACTTTAGCACAGATTATGTCAGTCAGAACTTCAGCAAAGCCGCAGCCGAGGCGGTCACGTTCAACGGCCATGTCTATGGTCTGCCTGAGACGGTCGAAGCCATCACATTCATGTATAATAAGGCTCTCATTCAGGCAAGCGACCTGCCCAAGACAACCGATGAGATGTTGACCTTCTCCAAGACCTACGCTCAAAAGAACCCCGGCAAGTATGGCGTCGTCTGGGATGTGAACAATGCCTACACCGCCGCCGCCTTCTACTATGGCTTTGGCGCGGTCTATGTCACACCCGATGGCAAGGCTCACCTGGATACCCCAGAGGCACTCGCCGCCACCAAGTTCATCGGCTCTTTCAACCAGTATCTGCCCAAGCAGATCACCTATGATGTCGCCTCCTCACTCTTCACAGAGGGCAAGGCTGCCGCGATCATCAATGGCCCCTGGTCCTACTCTGACTACGCGAATAAGGCCAAGCTGAACATCGGCTTCGCGCCACTGCCAACCGTTTCATCCACCAATACCCCTGCCAAGCCCTTTGTCGGCGTGAAAACGCTCTGGGTCTCGAAGAACGCGAAGGACGTTGCGACAGCAGCCGACGTTATCAAGTTCTTCACCAGCAAAGATCAGCAGGTCAGCATGGTAAAGGTCACGGGCGAAATTCCCGCAAACACCGCCGCCGCCGATGATCCAACAGTTACGAGTAATCCCGCAATCGCCGGCTATGCAGCGCAGGCCAAGCTGGGCACGGCACTGCCAAATACTCCCTACATGTCGGCGTTGTGGACACCCGTCCAGAGTGCGCTAACCGCTGTCTGGAACAAGTCGCAAACGCCAGAGCAGGCAATGGCCGCCGCGCAAAGTGCCGCGACAAAGGGTATCGCACAAATCACATCCTAAGCGCATGTGTGTGCTATTCTAAAGTTTCGCAACGAAAAGCTGTGCGAAACTAGAACTCGAAAGGCGGAGACCAGTAATTCCATTGGCTCTCCGCCTTCTTGTATACAAGCCTCTCTTTATCATCTTTTCGCGGCGGTCAACCGTTCTACGTATAGAAGTGTGAAGAGAAGCAAACCTTTAGCTCGAAACGGCGTCGTTTTGCACCGGAAAGGACCTACCACTATGCTGTGTCTCACGGGTACGACTGGGAAGGGGAGAAAGAGATGATTAAAGTAAGTCGCGGCACTATCTTTCTCTATCTGCTGCCAATGATTATCACCATTGGCCTAATTACATTGTGGCCCATCATTTACACGTTTTACCTTTCGTTCACGAACTATACACTCTTCAACTCGGACACCTACGGGCTGATCGGTTTCGGCAACTATCAAAAGTTGATTTTCACAACCGATACAGACCTCTTCTTTGTCATTGGTCAGACGCTCCTGTACGTCATTGTCTGCGTCTTCTTTTTCCTCTTGATAGGAATGTCAACGGCCCTCGCGCTCAATAACCAGAAGATTAAAGGTTTGGGTTTTTGGCGTGTCGCGCTGCTTGTTCCCTGGGCCGCCCCGTCCGGTATCACAGCGTTGATCTGGAAATTTCTTTTCAACTACGACTTTGGCCCAATCAATCAAATCGGGCGTGTCTTCTTTGGCAAGGGCTTTGGCATCCCCTGGATTACCACACCCTGGGGTGCTTTCGTCGCGGTGGTTATCGTCAACGTATGGCTCTCGTATCCCTTCTTCACAATTGTTATTCTCGGCGCGCTCCAAAGTGTGCCGCAAGAACTAGGTGAAGCGGCGAATGTCGATGGAGCCGGCGCATGGCAACGCTTCACAAGCATTACACTTCCACTCCTGCGACCCGCGATTACGCCCGCGACCATTTTAAGCGCGATCACCACCTTCCAAATGTTCACCACCGTCTATCTCATCACGCAGGGCGGCCCCATAACCAGTGCCGATAAACCTGGCTTCACCGAGTTTGTCATGATTTACATGTACAAGCGTATCCTCGGCTCTGATGTCGCGAACCCGCACTATGCCTTCATCGCCGCCTTCGCGATTATGATGTTCATTATTCTCGGTTCTGCGACATTCCTCGCACGATCATTGGGCCAGTCAAGAAGAAAAGAGGCGTTAGCATGAGCGATCAATCTATGAACGCAAGTACGCGCAGCGAGGCTGTTTCGACAGCGCAACGCATTGTTCCTGCAAAGGCACGTACAGAAGAGGGTTCACTGGCACTTACGCTGCAACGGCGTTTTCTACCAGGGTTTGGTCTAGGCTTGATTTACCTGTTTTTAACTCTCATGACCATCTTCGCCCTCTTTCCAGTATATTACGTCATTCAGGCGTCGCTTGCTGGTGGGCAAAACCTGTACACAACCGATTTGCACATCTTGCCAGCGAATCCTACCCTTGACAACTATGTGTATGCGTTTACGCAGTTGCCGCTGCTGAACTGGATCGGGAACACTTTTATCGTGTGTAGTCTGACCACGATTATTGGTCTGGCTTTCTCGACGACAGGCGCGTATGCACTCTCCCGTTTCCGCTTCAACGGACGCGACGCAACACTAAATGGACTGTTAGCGATTCAGGCATTCCCCGCCCTGCTCGCCTTGCCTGCGTACTATCTCTTGCTTAATTCATTGGGCTTAATCAACAATCTGGCGGGATTGGTCATTGTGTACTCGGCGGGAACGCTTGTCTTTGGCGCGTGGAACATCAAGGGCTACTTCGACACCTTGCCTGTAGAGCTAGAGCAGGCTGCGATGATTGACGGCGCGTCCCATTTTCAGGCATTTTGGCGCGTGACCCTGCCATTGGCGACACCCGCGATTGCGGCCTCGGCGATCTTCATGTTTATTGGCGGCTGGAACGAGTATGCCCTGGCAAACCTCGTTCTCAACGCAAACGACACCGCAGGTAGCAACCTGACCTTCATCCTGGGTCTGTATAGCCTTCAGAGCGACTATCACACCCCCTGGGGCATCTTCGCGGCAAGCTCGGTGATCATTTCGGTCCCCTTGATTGCCTTGTTCTTGTACGCACAACGCTTCTTCAAATCCGGTCTCACCATCGGTGGTGTGAAGGGATAAGAGGAGTTCAAACAGAGGGAGGAGGTATGACGAGGTTTACCTCACCACACCTCCTCCCTCTATTTGACGAAAGGTTACGCAGCCGCGAAGAGCAGTGCATCAAGTTCGGAGCCATCGATGGTCTCGACCTGGATAAGATGCTCGGAGATTGCGACAAGTCGCTCTCTGCGCTCTGTCAGGATTGCGATGGCCGTTGCATATGCCTGCTCGATAATTGAGCTGACCTCGTTGTCGATCTTCGCCGCCGCCTGTGCGCTGATCGTTGAGGAGCCATCGGCCTCTGCTTTGAAGGCGATATTCCCCAGCGAACTCATGCCAAACTCACACACCATACGCCGCGCAACATTCGTCACGTACTCGATATCCTGCGCCGCGCCTGTCGTGATATCACCAAAGATGATCTCTTCGGCGGCCCGTCCACCCATCGCTCCCGCCAACTTCGCCAACAGTTCGGAGCGACGAATGAGATAGCGGTCTTCGGCTGGTGCTTGCACCGTAACCCCAAGTGCCATACCACGCGCGATAGCGGAAACCTTTTGTACAGGGTCCGTGCCTGGGATTGCGCGCATGACGATGGCGTGACCAACTTCATGATAGGCAATAATCGCTTTTTCAGCTTCGGTGATGAGACGACTCTTACGCTCTGGCCCCGCCATGACGCGCAAAATCGCCTCGTCCAGTTCAGGCTTGCAGATGCTTGTCAGCCCATTACGCGCGGCAAGTAGCGCGGCCTCATTGAGCAGATTTGCGAGGTCCGCGCCGGAGAAGCCAGCGGTCTGACGCGCGATATCGTGTAGCGTGACGTTCTCCGCGAAGGGCTTATCTTTGGCATGAACTTCAAGAATGGCGAGACGCCCCCGAATATCTGGCTTGTCGAGCATCACGCGACGGTCAAAGCGGCCCGGACGCAGCAATGCCTGGTCGAGAACGTCGGGACGATTGGTGGCGGCAATCACAACAACGTTGCTCTGTTTGTCGAAACCGTCCATCTCAACCAGTAACTGGTTGAGCGTCTGCTCACGCTCATCATTGCCGCCCGCGCCGGTGTTGCTACGTTGCCGCCCAACGGCGTCGATTTCGTCAATAAAGAGAATGCAAGGAGCATGATCTTTCGCCTCTTTAAAGAGATCACGAACGCGAGCCGCGCCTACCCCGACAAACATTTCAACAAACTCGGAACCGTTGACGCTATAAAATGGTACACCCGCCTCACCAGCCACCGCCCGCGAAATCAACGTTTTACCCGTGCCAGGGGAACCCGCAAGCAAGACACCCTTTGGCGTTCGCGCGCCCATTGCGGTGAAACGTTCGGGCGTCTTGAGAAACTCTACAATCTCCTGTAGCTCAAGTTTCGCCTCTTCAACCCCCGCCACATCCTTGAAAAGGATCGAAGGGTGCGATTCGTTAAAACGTTTCGCTTTAGAACGCGCAAACGACATAGCTTGCCCATTCACACCACCACGCTTGAGAAAGAAAAACATCCCACCCACAAGCAGTGCAACCAGAAACATTTCTGAAATACCCTGTGCTACCTGTGTGCGTTGACCGTTATCAATGCTGACCGCGACGCCATCACGCCGCAATGTCTCAGTAATGGCCTGCCCCTCTTCTTTGAGCGCGTGATACTGTTGCCCCTTTACCCCCGTAGCAACAAGGTCGTTCCCATTTATCAGCACGGCCTTTAGTTGATGGCGATCCGCCATGTTAAGCAGATCGCTAATAGGCTTGTCTTGCACTGTGGAACCATGAAATGCCAGGCTTCCCGTGTGTGTGCCAACAAAGATAATCGAGAGCATACCTATTACTATGAGGAGGGCGGGTATGCCATAACGCACAAACGCACTCCTCTTA
>Ga0123337_10007169_pt1 | contig 10464 bp, 7 predicted proteins | sample frozenSSSSmetaG_FD_89792 | JGI IMG/M metagenome (GOLD analysis project Ga0123337, IMG submission 89792) | Glacier valley bacterial and archeal communities from Borup Fiord, Nunavut, Canada, to study Microbial Dark Matter (Phase II) -... | ecosystem: Environmental > Aquatic > Freshwater > Ice >...
CGCTCAAGTCGCGCCACGCCGCTCACCTCTCATGGCCTGCGATTTTCGAACTCTCATCCATGAAAACCACCATCCCTTACAACATGGTCTGCAACAATGCCTCCAAATGAAAAAGCCGTGATTTCATGGAGAAAACCCCATTCCGTCGGTAGGCGCGCCTTTTCACGGGCCTCGCCGGGATGCCATTCGGTTGTGATCCCACGGATGGCGAACAACCGCAATATCAGCGACATCGGTGGGCCGGGTATGACGACACCCGCTTAACCGTATGATGATCAATCACTGGCGGATCCCAATGGCACGCATCTTGCTACCCGGCGTTCGATTGTCCCAGAGCATCATCGCTCGTCAACTCCCGGAGATATCCCGCCATGAAACCAACTAAATCCATCCTCCTTGCCGCATTCGCGGCCCTCGCCTCGATCGTCCAACTCGCCGCAGAACCCCTGAAAATCGGCTACTCCGACTGGCCCGGCTGGGTCGCTTGGGAAATCGGAATCAAGAAGGGCTGGTTCAAGGAGGCCGGTGTCGATGTCGAGTTCGTCTGGATGGATTACGTGAAATCCATGGAAGCCTACGCAGCCGGCAAACTCGATGCCGTCTGCGTCACCAATGGCGACGCGCTGGTGACCGGAGCCACCGGTAAACCTTCCGTCTGCATCCTCATCAACGATTTCTCGAACGGCAATGACATGATCGTGGCCAAGGGCGATTACAAGACGCTCAAGGATCTCAAGGGCAAGACCATCGCCTTGGAGGAAGGCTTCGTGGAGCACCTGCTGCTCTTGAAAGGACTGGAAATGAACGGCATGGCCGAAAGCGACATCACCATCAAGAACACCCCGACTAACAACACGCCGCAGGTCTTCGCGTCCGGCCAGGTGGATGCCATCGGAGCCTGGCAGCCGAACTCTGGACAGGCACTCAAACTCGTGCCCGGCTCGAAATCCGTGTTCACCTCCAAAAACGTCCCGGGCTTGATTTACGACGGCCTCTACTGTGACCGCGACAGCGTGAAAACCCGCCGTGCGGATTGGCTCAAGGTGGTGAAGGTCTGGACTAAAATTTCCGAATACATGGCGAACGAAAAGAATATCGACGACGCCCTCGCCATTCTCGCCGAACGCGTCGGAGTGAAGCCTGCCGAATACGAACCGCTGCTCGTCGGCACCAAGATCCTATCCACTACCGAAGCCCTCAAGGCTTGGGAGAAAGCCGACGGACTCGGCTCGATCTACGGTTCCACCAAGGTGGTCGATGAGTTCAACGTCAAATTCAAGGTTTACGAAAAGCCCGCCGACGTCGATTCCTACCTCGACCCCACCCTGTTTAAGGAAGCAATTGGCAAATAGTCCGGCTATTTCCGCCCGCCGCTGACCTGCTCATGAAAGCGCAATCTCGAAGCCGTTGGTGGGTGGTTAGAAAGGAGCTCGACCAGTCGCAGGCGACGATCCTGATGGCGCTGTCGTTCATCCTGCCGCTGGTCATCTGGAGCATCGCCTCCTATGGCCCGTGGTGGAAGGTGGCGCATCAGGTGAGTGTCTCCGCCGAGAGCCCCCGGCTCCAGAGTGTGTATTCCGTCGGTGACCGGCTTGAACCGGAAGTATGGAAGGAATTTTCCACCTCGATCGCGAAGGATAACGAGGAGATTGTAGCGGCTCGAAACGGCGGCACGCCGCTTGCCAGCAGCGCGAGGCAGAACAAGAAAATCGTCCGCCAGATCCACCCGATCGCGGTGGTCAACGGCTGGCTCACCCGCGGGCAGGAACTCGAGGACGACGCGATCCGCAAGACGTGGATCGATCTCGCCGGCGGCAAATTAAAAGCCACCAAGGAGCCGCTTTCCGACGGGAATCTGAAGATCATCAAGACCAACGCTGAAATGCTGGCCAAGGCTGGCACCGATTGGCCGACGGAGTCCCTGTTGAAACTGCTGCCGCAATCGTCGAAGGAAGTCTCCCGCCCCGTCTATCTGGTCCCGCCCGATGTGGTGGCGAAATCGTTCTGGAAGGGCATAACCGCCACCAGCACCCCCGAAGCCGGCGACGCGGGAGCGGAACGGAAGACCCTGCTCCAACGCTACGGAGAATCCTGGCGCACCATCGTTATGGGCTTCCTGCTCGCCATCCTCGTCGCCATCCCAGTCGGCCTGCTCTGCGGCACCTATGACTTCGCATCGAAAATCGCGGAGCCCTTTGTCAACTTCTTCAGTTACATGCCAGCGCCCGCGTTCGGCGTCGTGCTCATGGCCATCTTCGGCCTCGATATGGGACCCAAGATCATGCTCGTTTTCCTCGGCACCCTGCCATCGGCCATCCTGATGATTTCCAAGACCACCCGCAGTCTCGACGGCTCGCTGCTGGAGGCCGCGCAAACGCTCGGAGCCAACCAGCGCCAGCTCCTCACCACCGTCGTCATTCCCGGCATCCTGCCCAGTCTCTACAAGGACCTCCGCCTCCTCTTCGGCACCGCGTGGACCTGGCTGGTGATCGCAGAACTGCTAGGCTTCAAGAGCGGCCTCGCCGAAATCATCGACACCCACGGCCGCCGCTTCCAGTTCGACATAGTCTATCCGGCCATCCTGCTCATCGGCCTCTCCGGCTTTTTCATGGACCAGATCCTCGCGTATCTCGCCCGCTTCTTTTTCCCGTGGATGGACCAGCCGAAAAAAGGATTCCTCAGCCGTTTCTTCTCCGCGAGAGCCAGGATCCTCGGCCCCGCCAAACAGCCCCCCACCTCCGCGCCGGAAGCACCTACCACCTCTCCCTCATGATCGCGAGCCTCTCCTACAAGGACCAGTCACCCGCCGTCAAAGCCCGCTTCGACAAGCTCAAGCAGCGCGCGTCGCTGTTAGAGATATCCAGCCTCTACAAGATTTTCGACTCCAAGGCCGGCGAGGTTGTGGCCCTGGAGGACATCAACCTCATCGTCCACCGGCGCGAGTTCATGTGCGTGTTAGGCCAGTCCGGCTGCGGAAAATCCACCCTCATCCGCATCCTCGCCGGATTGGAGACACCCAGCTCCGGCCAGGTTCTCGTGGACGGTAAGCCCGTCACCGGTCCCGGCCGCGACCGCGGCATGGTTTTCCAGAGCTACACCTTGTTCCCGTGGCTGACAGTGAAGGCCAATGTCATGTATGGCCCGCGCATGGCCGGAAAGGATGATTTCACCAATGAGTCCGAGGCCCGCCAATGGCTTGCTCTCGTCGGCCTCGACAAGTTCGAGAACTCCTATCCGCACCAGCTTTCCGGCGGCATGAAACAACGCGCCGCCATCGCCCGCGCGCTCGCCAACGAACCTCGCATCCTGCTGATGGACGAGCCTTTCGGCGCGCTCGATCCTCAGACGCGCCAGCAGATGCAGGCCTATCTGTTACAAATCTGGAAAAACGTCGATATCACCATCTTCTTCATCACCCACGATCTGGACGAAGCGATCTTCCTATCAGACCGAATTCTCGTGCTCGATCCCCGCCCCGGCCGCGTCCGCGAGATCGTCGAGGTGCCGGTCCCCCGCCCTCGCGACCACGTCCAGCTCCGCGAACCGGAATTCCTCGCCACAAAAGCTCATCTCGAGACCATCATCCACCCGGAAGATTCCCACGAAGCACCGGTTTTCGACAAGCTCCCGATCGGCCGTCTGACCGACGTCGGTGACGATGTGGAATGAAATCCAAGGGTATGACGATTTCATCACGTTCGTCATACGCTTCGCGAGAATTCCGTGTCCCCGCGGGCATCGGCGTGTTACTCCTCGTGCATGCCAGTCACACGCACCAAGTCAGAAAAGAACGCCCACCGGCTTACGATTTCGATCCCCGACGAGTTGCACAGCCAGTTCGAGGAGCTGATGGCCCAGCGCGGATTCGTCAACCGCTCCCAAGCCATCGCGGAGGTGCTCAACCAGCACATTTCCGACTACTACAGCCTCAAGGGAAACGCGCTCATGGCGGGAACCATCACGCTTTTCTACGATCACAAACGGTCGGGCATCAAACAACAGATCACCGACATCCATCACGAACACATCCGCGAGGTCATCAGCTCGCTCAACGTGCTGCTGCAGAATTCCTGCACCATGGAAGTGATCCTGGTGCAAGGCCCCGCCAAGCGCCTGCGCCAGATCGCGAACAAACTGCTAGGAGTGAAGGGAGTGATCGCCGGCCGACTCAATCTCACCCGCACGCTCCTCCCGCCGATCCAGACCGAGCCTGACGAAGCCTCCAACGAATGATTTCCATGACTCCGAATTCCCTCCTCCACGAACGCACCCTGCACGGCGCCGGCATGTGGTCCGCCGTCATCTCGCGCGGCAAGCGCCTACGCCTCACCGACATCGACGGCGGTGCCAACGTCGGCATGCTGCTTTACAACGCGCTCGAACGCACCGAGCGCTACAACATGCCGGACACGCTGAAGGGCCAGCACATTTTCTATCTGCGCGCCCCCTACTGCCTGCACTCCGACATGGGCCGCCTGCTCGCCTCGATCACCGCCGACACCGTCGGCTGGCACGACACCGTCTGCGGCCATTCCGACGCCGCCCGCATGCTCGCGAAATACGGCGCGAACAACTATCAGAAGTCCCGCAACGACTGGAACCGCAACGGCCGCGATTGTTTCCTCATCGAGCTCGCGAAATGGGGCCTCGGAAAAAAGGACCTCGTCCCGAACCTCAACCTTTTCAGCAAGGTCGTCTCCGATGAAGAGGGCCACCTTTCCTTCGTTCCGGAAAATTCGAAACCCGGTGACTCCATCGAGCTTCGCTTTGAAATCGACACCCTTGTTGTGCTCAACACCTGCCAACATCCGCTCGATCCGGATCCGGTCTATCGCCACCGCCATGTGAAACTGGAAGTCTTCTCCGGCGAGCCAGCAGCCGCTGAAGATCCGTCACTTGCAGTGCGCCCGGAAAACCAACGCGCCTGGGAAAACAACGAAACCTACCACACCCTCCGCTTCTAATGACTGAAAGCACACTCCAACCCGAGACCGCCGTGTTCCGCGAAGTCATCCCCGCAGGCGATTGGTGGGTCCATGAGATCAAAAAAGGCCAGACGCTGCGCATCCTCGATCTCGAAGGAAACCAGGCCGCCGACACCCTCTTCTTCAGCGCCGCCGATCCTACCGAACGCTACAGCGCCGACCGCACCATCCAGGAGCAGGCCGCGCTCTATCTGACAACCGGCACCAAACTCATGAGCACGGAAGGAAACGCCCTGCTAACCATCACCGCCGACACCTGCGGCCGCCACGACACGCTCGGCGGCGCCTGTTCGCGCGAATCGAACACCATGCGCTATTCGCACGACACCGAGTGCATGCATGCCTGCCGCGACATCTTCATCCGCGGCGCGCAGGAGTGGGACATCGAGCTGAGCAAGCGGGATCTAACGTGCAACATCAACTTCTTCATGAATGTGCCCGTTTCTCCGGATGGTGGACTCACCTTCGCCGATGGCATTTCCGCGCCGGGAAGATATGTCGAGATGCGCGCGGAGATGGATGTCGTTTGCCTGATTTCAAACTGTCCGCAACTCAACAACCCCTGCAACGGCTGGAATCCCACCCCCGTCGAAGTCCTCATCTTCTAAACGGACCGCGAGATTCATCCCGCCCGTATTCATTCATCCCCACCACTGGCGAAATAAATTTCGCGGTCCATTCATCCCTATGAAAATCCTCATCGCCAACCGCGGAGAAATCGCTGCCCGCGCCATCCGCACTTTCAAGAAGCTCGGCTATCAGAGCATCGCGGTTTACTCCGAGCCGGACGCCGGCGCGCCCCACGTGGATCTCGCGGACGAGGCCCATCTTCTCGGCCCCGGCCCCGTTTCTGATAGCTATCTGCTCAAGGAAAAGCTCGTGAAAATCGCCAGAAGCTCCGGAGCCAATGCAGTTTTCCCCGGCTACGGACTGCTCAGTGAAAACACCGACTTCGCCCGCATGTGCGAGGACGCCGGAGTCAAATGGATGGGACCGACGCCCGAACAAATCATCGCCTTCGGCCTGAAACACGAAGCCCGCCGCCTCGCCGGTGAAGCGGATGTGCCGTTGGTTCCCGGAACCGGCCTGTTGGACGGAGTCGAATCCGCCGTGTCCTCAGCGGAGCAAATCGGCTACCCCGTCATGTTGAAAAGCACCGCCGGCGGTGGCGGCATCGGCATGAAGGTCTGCCGTGATGAAGCCGAGCTCCGCCGCGAATATGAAAGCGTGGTGCGCCTCAGCGAACGCAGCTTCGGCTCCGGCAGCGTGTTCATCGAACGCTTCATCCAGCGCGGGCGTCACGTGGAGGTGCAGATTTTCGGCGATGGAAAAGGAAGGGTGTTAGCACTCGGTGAACGTGATTGCTCCGTGCAACGCCGCAACCAGAAAGTCTTCGAGGAAACACCGGCACCCGGTCTATCCGATGAAACGCGGGCCGCCCTCCACGCCGCCGCAGTAAAGCTGGGAGAAAGCGTGAACTACCGCTCCGCCGGCACCGTCGAGTTCATCTACGACGCCGACCGCGACGATTTCTTCTTTCTCGAAGTGAACACCCGCCTGCAGGTCGAGCACGGCATCACGGAAATGGTCACCGGACTCGACATCATCGAGTGGATGGTCCGCCTGGCACTCGACGAAGACTGGGAAATGCCCGCTGTTTCACCCGTTCCGCAAGGCTGCGCGATCCAGGCGCGGGTTTACGCGGAAGATCCGAATCACAATTTCCGCCCGAGCTGCGGACTGCTCACCGAAGCGACGTTTCCTGAATGGACACGCTGCGATGGGTGGATCGAACCGGGCACCGAAGTCAGTCCGTTCTACGACCCGTTGTTAGCCAAGGTGATGGTCCACGCGGAAGATCGCGAAGCCGCCGTTGCGAAAATCGAAAAAGCGCTGGAGGAAACGAGGATCTCCGGCATCGAAACGAACCTGCGTTACCTCCGCGACATCACGCGCTGGGCACCCTATCTCAAAGGCGGCGTGGCGATGCGCGACATGGCGGAGTTCATCTACACCCCTAACACCATCGACGTCACTTCTGCGGGGACGATGACCACCGTCCAGGACTGGCCGGGACGCGTCGGCTATTGGGAAGTCGGCGTGCCACCGTGCGGACCGTTCGATTCCCTCTCACTCCGTCTCGCCAACATCCTTGTTGGAAATCCCGAAGGCACCGCCGGGTTGGAAATCACGATGACCGGCCCGACATTGCGCTTCAACTCCGCGACGACCATCGCCGTGGTGGGTGCCTCCGCGCTGATGCTGAAGAATGGCGAGCCAGTTGCCATGAATGAAGCCATCGCCGTGAAACCGGGTGATGTTCTGAAAATCGGCCGGTTCGAAGGTGCCGGTGCCCGCGCCTACTTCGCGGTGGCGGGCGGCATTGATTCGCCTGAGTATCTCGGGAGCTGTTCGACATTCACGTTAGGGAAATTCGGCGGATCGTTCGGACGGGCGTTGCTGCCGGGTGATGTCCTCGGGATAGGGGGCGGGGACGTCTCGTCCCCGCTTGAAGTGGCGAGACGTCCCTTCCCCTTGAGCCATGACTGGAAAATCGCCGTCCTCTACGGCCCGCACGGCTCACCCGATTTTTTCCTCGATGAAGACATCGACACCTTCTTCGCCACGAAATGGGAGGTCCACTACAACTCTGCTAGAACCGGTGTCCGCCTCATCGGCCCGAAGCCGAAATGGGCGCGCACCGACGGTGGCGAAGCCGGACTCCATCCATCCAACCTCCATGACAACGCCTACGCCATCGGTGCGGTGGATTTCACCGGCGACATGCCGGTCATCCTCGGCCCCGACGGACCCAGCCTCGGCGGCTTCGTCTGCCCGGTCGTCGCGGTGGACGCGGAGCTTTGGAAACTCGGCCAACTCCGCCCGGGCGACCGGATCGAATTTGTACCGGTGGATGAAACATGGGCGGCGGCGCGGCAGGTGGAGGTCGCGGATTTCCTATCAGGCAAAGTTCCGGCTCTGTGCGATCCCGTCGGAACCGGGCGCGGTTCGTGTTTCATCGATTCCTTCGGCGAGGGTGATGATTCGATCGTCGTCCGCCGCGCGGGCGACCGTTATTTCCTGATCGAGTTCGGCCCGCACCATCTGGATTTGAAACTGCGCTTCAAGGTCCACGTTGTTCATGAGTGGCTGAAGGAACAGGCAGTTTCCGGCATCATCGACCTGACTCCCGGCATCCGCTCGCTGCAGGTGCATTTCGATCCGGCCGTGATTTCCCGCGACAAGCTTTGGGAAAAAATCCGCGAGGGAATCACCTCGCTGCCGCCGCTCGATCAGATCGAAGTACCCACCCGCGTGGTCCATCTGCCACTGAGCTGGGACGATCCCAGCACGCAGGAGGCCATCCGCCGCTACATGCAGAGCGTGCGGCCGGATGCACCGTGGTGCCCGAGCAATCTGGAATTCATCCGCCGCATCAACGGGCTCTCATCCATCGCGGATGTCTATCAAATCTTCTTCGACGCTTCCTATCTGGTGATGGGCCTCGGCGATGTCTATCTGGGTGCGCCCGTCGCCACCCCGCTCGATCCGCGGCACCGGATGGTCACGACGAAATACAACCCGGCCCGCACCTGGACGCCGGAGAACGCGGTCGGCATCGGCGGCGCGTATCTGTGCATCTACGGAATGGAGGGCCCCGGCGGCTATCAGTTCACCGGACGGACGATTCCCGTTTGGAACCGCTGGCGGAAAACCGAGGATTTCCAGAACCCGTGGCTGCTGCGATTCTTCGACCAGCTCCGTTTCTATCCGGTCAGTCCGGATGAACTCCTGAGGTTGCGCGAGGAAGTCCCGCGCGGGCGGCACAAGCTGGAGATCGAGGAAAAGATCTTCCGCTTTTCAGACTACGAGAAATTCCTCGCAGAGCACTCGACCGAAATCGACGCGTTTCAAACCCAACAGCGAGCTGCTTTCGAAGCGGAAAGAAAGCGCTGGGAGGAAGCCGGGCTCTCGATGGACGCACCGGCCGAAGTCGCTGCGCCCGACGACGCGGTGGTGATTCCCGAAGGTTGTTCCACATTGGACAGCCCGGTGACCGGCAGCGTTTGGAAAATCGAAACTACGGTGGGCGCGGTCCTTCAAGCGGGCGGCACCGCACTCATTCTTGAAGCGATGAAAATGGAGGTTTCGCTTGAGACTGACGAGCATCTTGAGATTGTGGAGTTGCTCGTAGCGGAAGGGGCCAGCGTCAAGGCGGGCCAGGCCCTGGTGATCGTGAGAGCAAAATCGATGGAACCATGAAAATCAGCGAACTCAGGCAGCGGTATGCGTCAGGCGTCAAACCATCAACCGTGATCGGAGAGATCTGGCGGAAAATCCACGATTGGAATGATCCGGCGATTTTCATCCATCTGCCTGATGAAACGGAATTGTTAGCTCTGGCTGCGGCGGTGGAGGCAATGCCCCGCAACCTGCCGCTTTGGGGAATCCCGTTCGTGGTGAAGGACAACATCGATGTCGGCGGGTGGCCAACCACGGCGGCGTGTCCTGAGTTTTCCTATCTGCCGGAGACGGACGCCGAAGTCGTCAGGCTGTTGCGCGAGGCCGGTGCCATTCCGATCGGCAAGGGAAACCTCGATCAGTTCGCCACCGGACTTGTCGGAACCCGTTCGCCTTACGGGGTTCCGCGGAATGCGATCGACGCCGAGTTCCTGCCGGGTGGATCGAGCTCGGGCAGCGCCACGGCGGTCGCTGCCGGACTGTGCGCATTTTCGTTAGGAACTGACACCGCCGGATCGGGCCGCGTGCCGGCCGCGTTCCAGGAATTGATCGGTTGGAAGCCGACGCGCGGGTTGCTGAGCAACCGTGGCATGGTTCCCGCTTGCCGTTCGCTGGATTGTGTTTCCGTTTTCGCAAACGACACGGCGGACGCCGCGCTGGTGGCGGAAGTGGTGAGCGTGTTCGACGCAGCGGATCCGTTCGCCCGCGAGGTCGGCGAGTCGCAGGCGTTCGAGGAAACGTTCCGCTTCGGCGTGCCGCGCGATCCTGATTTTTCAGGAGACCCCGATACGCCGGGCTTGTTCGCCGAGGCGCGCAAGAGGCTCGAAGCGATGGGCGGCGTGGCGGTGGAGGTCGATCTCACGCCGTTCACCGAAGCGGCGAAACTGTTATACGAAGGCCCGTGGGTGGCCGAGCGCTGGGCGGCTGTTGGAGAATTCGTGGAGAAACATCCCGATGCGGTGTTTCCCGTGACGAAGATCATTCTCGAAGGCTCGAAGGGCTGGGACGCGGTTGCCACCTTCAAGGCGCAATACAAGCTGCGCGAGTTCGCCCGCGAGGCGGAGGGAGTCTGGGAACAGATCGATGTCCTGCTCCTGCCGACCACGCCGCGGCTCTACACGGTGGCGGAGAACCTCGCCGATCCGATCGTGACGAACTCGGTGCTCGGTCGTTATACGAATTTCATGAACCTGCTGGATCTATCCGCCGTGGCGATGCCGGTGGGACGGGCGAGATC
>Ga0123337_10007172_pt1 | contig 10456 bp, 10 predicted proteins | sample frozenSSSSmetaG_FD_89792 | JGI IMG/M metagenome (GOLD analysis project Ga0123337, IMG submission 89792) | Glacier valley bacterial and archeal communities from Borup Fiord, Nunavut, Canada, to study Microbial Dark Matter (Phase II) -... | ecosystem: Environmental > Aquatic > Freshwater > Ice >...
ATTTAACTGATTTATTTTGTTCATCCAAACATCCGGAATGTAAAGCAATGGCTCACCAAAGGGTTCCTGCCATTTTAATTTTCGTTTGGTAAATAAGGACCACCTGTTTCACCCCAACCCCATTTAGGCATTGGTTCGCTCACTGCCATTGGGTTTTCTGTAAGCTGCGAGTTAATAACTGCAAGCCGGGTTCCCCATTCAATGTATCCAACAAATGCCGATCTAAACTCGGGGTCGCTTTTTAAACCCACCTCGTCTGCGGTTTGCAATAAAAGTTTTACCCACCGCTGGCGTTTTTCTTCGGAGAGCATTTTACCAATATGTTTACCAATCATAATAGAATGGCTTCCTTTATCTTCCATTGTGTAAAGGTTGTCGCCACCAAAAACTTCGGCTACAAAATGTGAAACTTGTTTGACATGTTCAGGCGACATGTTTTTAAATACGTCGCCCAATAAATCATCTTTCAATACTTTATCGTAAAATTTTGTAAACAGCGTTTCAAAGGTTTTCATGTCTCCTGCCCATTCGTAAAGTGTCGGTATATTTTTCATGCCCTGTTTTTGCACTTAAAGTTAATGACAATTGATTTTTTATCAACTGTTTGAAATTGTCTTTTCATTAATTTGTTTGAGTTGTCAGGGTGTTTGCTGCAACGACCGCTAACTTTTTTTATGCAAGTAATTACCGCCATACTCAAAGCCATAAATAGAAAAGTGCTTTCATTTGATTTAGAAGCAATACCGATGTTGGCGGTTGGGCTTTTCTAATTATTCTGTTCAGATTTATATTTTTCAAATTTTTGTTGAAGCAAGAGTTTTAATTCATCATAATTATACTTGAGCGCATTTGCAGAAATTGCTATTGCAGTTCCATATGATTTATAATTTCTTTCCGCTAACCATCTTTTAAGTTTGGTTGGCTGCCCTTCAATATAATGTTGTGGGTTTTTTACAATCAGGTTGATAAATTTTTGATTTGTAACTATAGTTTGCTTTATTTCTTTAATGTCTGACCAAGGTATAAACCCTACACTTATCCCACTTGAATTGTCAAAAATTCCACTATTAGAAATTATCAGCCCAGGCTTATTGTCAAGAAGTTTTTTGAAAACATAAAAACCAACAAAACCAAAGAAGATGATGCTTGCAAGTCCACTGAAAAATATTAATGTGGGACTTGTGTAGAGACCGCTGATAAATTTTGTTGGATTTACAATAGCGCAGATACCAGCCACAACAAAGGCAAGTGAACCAATTGTCATTAAAGCCAATTTGGTTTTGCTAAGTTGAATTTCTATTTCTTTCATTTTGTATACTGGTGACTGTTAATTTATGTGTAGCGTTATCACGACCGCCAACGGTTTACATTTGCGAAGGGCAGGGGATTCGTTGCTGGTCCTACCCGGTGGAAATACTTTTATAAAATGTGATGATGAAATTAATGAAATGCTTTTTAGAACAAGTCCAGCCCATAACCGCCGTTGCCATGTTGCCGTTATTCTTTCTAATGTTGGCTGCCCCAACTTATTTTTTATTAACTGTCTGCATTATTTCCAAAAGATCTTTTTTCATTTCAAGCCAATATTTAAGCCTGTCATCAATTAACCGTTGAACGTCCGGGTCATCATTAAAAAATTCTTTTAATTTATTTTTAAATGCTTTCGTTGTTCTACCTACCAGAAAAAGGTACTGGTTGTTAGGTTTTTCAAATGTATAAAATACTTGTTGAGAAGGGAGTGCATAGCCGCTTCCCGATGTAGTTATTCCATACTGATAAAGACTTGCTTTTGGGCCGATAAATACGGGGGACAGGAATTTGGATGAGCCATCTTTTACCGGCTTTGACAAGAAAATGTATTTGTAACCGTGATCTGAATATCCATAGCCTTTTATATCACCAGGTGCAAATCGTTTCGTCCCATTTATGCTATCATCAACTTCAATTTTGTTTGTGAAATTATTTTGTCCGAAAAAGCCTTTCGGAAATTTAATTTGGGTTACTACAGTGTCATTCTCATTGGTTATATAGTATCCCATAGTTGTGGATTGTGCATCAATGTTCGCTATTGTAAGCATTGTGACGAATGTCAAGATAAAATATTTCATATTTCTGAATGTAGATTTTTTTATAGTAGCAGTTGCCAGAAAGCCACGTTTTGGATTTAAGTAATCATACGCAATCCGCAATTTGATAACTCAGTTTTTTCATAGCCTGTCCACTTCATCTTTTATATCGTTGGGTTGCGTGAATCCGATTACCAAATTCAATTTAGCGGATTTACTTAGTTCATCCAAAACATCCGGAATGATAAGCCGATGAATCGGATTGAGCCATTCATGTAAGGTTCTGTGAGGACCTAGGGGTGAAATTCCCCTTCCTTACTCGATTGGCGGTAGTTTTTATCTTTCCTTTATTCCTATTTAAACTTTCTTCATCGCTTTCTTTGAATTGTTTTGTTTCGTAAAATTAAAAATCCCAAAAAGTATCGAAAATAATTGTTCTTATTATTTTAATCTTCATCGAGCATATCAGTTAATAATTCTTCACCTGCGTTTTTTGTAATTGTATATTGAAAACCCGCAGCCATTAAAAAGAATATTCCAAAGAATAATATACCGAAATACGCACCTTGAATAACAAGGAATGTTATAAACGCTATGATTATAATTAAATAGTACCAGGTATTGATAAAGTAGCTTAAAATTACAATCGTCCCCTCTTCTGATTTAGAAATTTCAAACTCACCTCCATCCAAAATGTAAAGAGCGTTAGAATTCGAAACTAATCTAAATGTGCTCCATTTAAATGTAATGTTTGTATCTGTTATCTCGCAAATCTCATACTTCTTATTCTGTAGTTTGGTAAGTATTTTACTTATAGTAATGGGGGAAGTACAATTTGTTATTTGTGAGGTTTGAAATTTTAATTTAAAATTCGATGTCTTCATAAAGAATGTTGAGTATATAAATAAAGCGTAGCATAAGAGTTGATTCTAAATTATCTCCTTACTCATATATCCCTATTGAATGAAATATAAAAATTAAAAAAGACTTAATTCCTTGCTTTATTTTGGTGTCAAAACGAAATTACCGCCAACGTTTGTATTTATGTAATTATACGCAACCCGAAATTTGATAACTCAGTTTTTTCATAGCCTGTCCACTGCATCTTTTATATCGCAGGGTTGCGTGAATCCGATTACCAAATTCAATTTAGCGGATTTACTTAGTTCATCCAAAACATCCGGTATAATCAGCAATTTCTAATTATCTGCTGGTTCTTGCCCTGTCTCCGCCATACGGAAGAACTCAGTATGATTGGCCAATTAAAAATAATACCCGGTAGCTTTCAATTATTCTGGCGCTGTTGGTAAATATCGTTTCTCCCTATCTGCTTCGATTGATTGCACTGTCTATTTAAACAATGAGGGAACAAGAAGTTTCCCGGTTGGTAGAAGCATCTTTAAAAGCCCTATGAATCGATGGCTATCGGATCAAGCTGTTCACTTTAAGTTTTGTGAAGATGTAGTGTGAAATTACACTTCCTCACCCGACTAGCAGCTGCCATATCTTTTTTAAGACTTACCGGTTATTGATCATTATAAGTATAATTATTCTCCATTATTTACGCCTTCTTTCAATGTTCTTTTGTTATAAACAGACAGAAAAGCAACACCTATTATCCAGAGAATTGAAAATGCAATTAAGCCTCTTAGATTAGATTGAACATCCTCCTGGTCGTAACGACCGTGTATTCTTACATGTAATAGCTTGTTGGAATACGCTTGTGCATACTCAATGGCTACCCCAAATAAGTACAGGCTGCCAAATATGAATAGGTGTCCTGCGATTTTTTTATTTGTAAATAATAGATTTAAGAATGCTGCAGCGAGAAAATAAAACAGGGAATGTAATTCTTTGTCAAAATGCCTGAAGCTTGATGGCAGTTTTATCATAAATCCAATAATAGCTATTGCAAAACAAACAGTAGCCAAAATTATTTTGGTCCATTTATTTAAAGGTAATTTCATTATTTAATGTCTTAGAGTTGGATTTCAAAAATAAGGTTTAAGTGCGACTAAATATAATTGTCTAAAACCCCCCCGAACGCCAATTGGCGTCAATTACCTCCGTTATGGTTTGACGCACCCGAAAAGAGATGGCTTACCGCACAAAGGGTCAATCAAAGAATTGGAGCGTTGCCGGGCTTATTTATTATGAGATATACATTATGCATTGCCCTCTTGTGTTTTTTGTAGTGTGGTTTGAAGTCCCTAAAAATGCTTTACATAGGGACCCCATGTCAGCGGAAGATTTTAGTCACCCGCTATTTTATAATTAATTATTCTTTCGGCTCCTTCGTTAATTATTTTCAATGTGACACTCTTGTAATCATCAGTTCGATAATATTTGCCATCTCTTTTGGCAATTTGATATTGTTTTGCTTTTTTTTCGAAAAAATCCTCATGCTGCATCAAATAGAATTCATTAGGATTGTCAAAAATTGACGACTTAATAAATACTTGTGTCTCCCAATCAGTATTTGTAACAACATAATGTTTGTATTTCGGCGTACTAAATATTGTAACTTTTATACTGTCTTTTTCATTGTTATTGGTAGAAATAAAATAGTGATACCGAGGCGCAGTAGTAACTAAACAGGAATTTAAAATTCCAAATATGATAAATAAGATAAAAACTGCTTCTATTTTTCTCATTTCAATACTTGTAGAGTGTCGATGAAATTTCCGCGAACGTTTTGCATTGGCGAAGGACAGGGAATTTGTTGCTGGTCCAGCCCGGTGGAAATGTTGAAAAGAAATGTGAAGATGAATTTAACGTAAAAATTCTTAGAACGAGTCCAGCCCCTAACCACCGATGCCATGTTGCTGCTGTACAAGTTTCAAGGTCTTGCCCTGACTTTTGCCAATGCATTGTTAGCCTCTGGGCTTTTTTGAACTACGCTCCCTGTAATAAAAATGTCTTACCATTTTGCCAATGAATAAAAGAACCTATATTTATTTTGTTCGAGAAGTTTTTTTAATTTTTCATTATCAAAGCCAACTTCAATCAAAAAAGTGCACACCAAAACAATTTTTAGTTTTTCAGCTAATATAAAAAGAAAATGGCCTTTTAAAGCTTGTTTTTCTCCACTTGAAGAATAATGGGTGTAATAGTTACGAGACCATTTTACCTGCTTAACAAAAAGTTCCTTATCCCCGATAATTTTGTCCAAAACTTCGTTTGAATACTTTGTTACGATTTCTGTTAATCTAGTATGTAGATTTAAATGATTTCCAAAGCTAAATTGGTCTTTTAGCCAATTGTGATAATGGTTTGGAACTGCAGCATAAACATCTTGTTTCATTTTATCATATTCATTTTTAGACATCCTTGTATGATTATGAGTTCTTGCGTGGAAAGTTTCTGCTGCTTGAGCTAAATTTAAAAATGTATTTTCAGAAAACCTTTCATTATTGTAAAATTGTTCAAACAGAAGATTAAAGGCAGGTTCTAACAAATCGTACTTTTCGAACCAATTTTTAATAATGGTTGAAAATTCTCCTTTGATATGACCATAGCCAAACAGCATATCCATATTTGACTTAGATTTAATTACAGTGCTCCTATTTGAGATGGGGAAATATAATTTTATTTTTCGTCTAATGGGCTTATCATCCTCATAATCTTTCATGAAATTATTACTATATAAAGTTATGTTAGTTGGATATGTCCTATTATAGAGCGCTAAAATTAGAAAGTTCTGAAAACTGAAAAGCATTTTTAAAAGTTCCTCCAACTTGAAACCTATCTCAGATGAAGTAAGTATAATTTCCACTCTTTGTTTTAAACTTATCTCCTTTTGATATTGAGACCAGTTGGAATGATTCGCGATAAAATTAAATTGCCCGTCTAAATTGCCATTTATTTTGAACTTTATTGGATCAGGCAATTTGTATTTCACATTAATTTCAATTGGTTTTAATGGTTTAAATTCCCTTTCTTGATGGATAAAGCCACTAATTCCTACCCACTCATCTAGGTTATGAATTTCGCTTGTAATTTTATGAAATGTCATATCATCTAAACTGTCAATATGGACACCTTCCAAAATATAATTAACGGTATATATAGTTGATGGTGTTCCAGATTCAGCCCCTCTTATTAGTTTGCCTCCTCCAGCTTTACTTATATAGCATTTATAAAGAGTAATTTGTTTACTGTCATCACTAAGACCTTGAATTAGATCTATATTGCCAATTTCCGGAATAAAAGAATTGTTATCAAAATTTCCAAATAGTTCCAAAGAACAACCTTCATTTGGGTTGTAACTTAAAATACCATTTACCCTTTGGTTTTTATCAGTTGGCAAAAACCATTGTCCTTTAAACTCAATATTTTCTGTCATTGCTAAATTTAGATTTTATCAGCCTCGAATATTTGAAACGGCGACAGCCTTGCTGCTAACACGTGAATTTATGATATAATAAACCATTGCTAAAAAAATACTTTGCATTGAAAATCAAATTTTTGATAGTAGTGTTTTTTGTATTGTCGTTAGAACAATTCACCAATGCATAATCACCATTTTAAAACCAGCCGAACATCGCAAAATCAAACACCCCGAATGGTACTAAGCCGGTGCCCGAAAATAAAAACTGAAAGTCACCATTAATATCTTTTTAATGCAGGGCTTTTTCGTGGGAACTTGCGGCTATTCTTCCTAATGTTGGTGGCAGTTATTATTTTACCAGACTACTATTCATTATAATTTGTCTTATACTTTTTTCAAAATAGTAAACGATATTAGTATCTCTGTGATAAATGTTCTCTAAGATAATTACATCCAATTTTTTAGAAGGCACATAAATTTTTAGACTTACAAAGCCTATGCCTCTTCCCGCATGTCCGATATATTTTACGGGTTCTTCTTCATTAATATTTACACCATAGCCGTAGTTTGATTTTTTTTCACTGAAAGTAAAATCGGAATCTACGATTATTGAATTTACCATAGAAACATAAGATTTTGTTTGCAGAATCTTGCCATTATGAAGTTTTGTATCCCAATTACTTAAATCAATTGCGTTTGAAATAATCCCTCCTGCGGGTATGAAATTTGTCCATGATTCATTCGTAAAATTTAAGGCTTTGAAATCGACTAAACTGGTTGAATCCTTTGTGACCCAATATCCACTGATTAGGTCGTTGTCAGTTTTGTCAATTTCATAGCAGTTAGTATTCTTCATCTTTAGCTCCTTAAATAAATCATTTGCTACATCTATATATTTTTTACCGGTAATTTTTTCAAGCAGTCGCCCCAACAAACCATAAGCTGGATTACTATAGTAGAAATCTGTTCCTGGTTTAAACGCCAAAGGTTTGTCGAGGTTAGTAATACCTGCTGACATATTAAGCAATTGATGTACCGTAACTGTATCAGCCCATTCTTGTTCTAAGTCTGTCAAATAGGTTTTAATGGGTTTATCTAAACTTATTTTACCTTTTTCAACTTCTTTCAGAATTAAAACTGCTGTTATTTGTTTGCTGTTCGACTGAATTCTAAAATTGTCTCTTAATGTCATTGGTATCTTTCTATCAAAATCTGAATAACCAATTGTTTTAGAATACTTTATTTTACCTTTTTGAGTTATCAAAACAACACCATTAAAACTTCTTGGGTTAGTGGTTTGAATTAAACTGTCAATTTTGAAAGAATAGTCGTCATTTCTTTGTTGCCCATGACCATTATGACTAAAAGATAGGATCGAAATAAATAAGGTTAAAATTTTAATAATTAATTTCATTGAATTTCTTTTTTGACCGTAATGGTCTGTTATAATTGCCGCTAACGTTTTTTGGGCTTTGTGTTGTGGTGGGAATCATGGAACGTCAGCCCAACCCATAACCAAAAGCCCAATTGAAAAACTAAAGATAATCCTTTGTTCGTCTGCCCATCATAACACAAAACCCATGTAAGCGGTAGTTTAGTTGTCCAGCAAATGAAAATTACATAGCCGCAAATTCAAAATTTTTGAATCGATTTTTGTCCACTCTTGAGGTTCCTTGTGATAAGAAAGCTCGCTTGAGAACAACAATTCCAAATCTTTCCCAACTGTCAATTTAACGGAGTCGTAAAATATTGATTCTGAATAAATAACTTTTTCTTGGTCAAGCTTTTTCTTTATGTTTTTAAGTTGTGTGTCAATCGAAGGTTTTTTAAACCAAGATGTCACTTTGAAATTTTCGTTTTGATAATGGAACTTTCGATTAAATCTCCAATTCTTGGCCCAATTTAAAATATGAGAGTTTGATATAGAATTCAATTTGTCCTGCCTGAAGTTTAATTCATACCAGTCGTACAAAATAGCATCGTAATATTCGGGATTGAAATCTGGATTTGAAAAACTGTCGGGTTGCCCTAGGGTTTGAATTACAAAGTCTTTTTTGTCGCCAATTTTTATAGGGCCAAAACTCTTGTTCTTAATCAAGTCTAAAAAATTTACTTCAATCATTTGTCAAGAATACGTCTTAAGGTTGTGGTTGTAGGAAGGCTGTATAATTACCGCTAACACGTGAATTTATGATATAATAACTATTGTTTAAAAAATACTTTGCACTGAAAATCAAATTTTCATAATAGTGTTGTTAGAACAATCTACCAATGCATAATCAACATTTTAAAACCAGCCGGACATCGCAAATCCAAACTCCCCGAGTGGTACCTAATCCGGTGCCCGAAAAATAAAATCGAAAGTCACCATTAATGCGTGGCTTTTTCGTGGGCACTTGCGGCTATACTTCCCGATGTTGGCAAAAGTTTATTTCTTATAGAAGAAATAACCATTTTCCACTGTTGGTTGCCAATTTTCATTTTTAAGTTTATCCAGCTTCAATTGTTCAAATAATTCTCTGGAACCCTGTATTGTCATAGTATACTGGTCTCTATTATTCATGTTCTTTGAATTGAGCACATACCCAAGACTATAATCAGCCTTGTTTACTATTTTCTCAATGTATGGAGTAAGAAAATCGCTTATCGCTTTGGGGTGAGGGAATTTAGAGTTTTTGGGAAATTCAATTTCAAAACTTCCCTCGTATTTGAACTGAGGGCCATAGTCAAAAAGAAAGTTTGGATTGCTTTTTTGTTTGGTAAAATACTTCTCGTATTCGTCCCTGCTCTTAAAAACTTTGATTTCATGATAATAGCTCAACGGAAATATTTTATTCAAATTTGCTATTTGAGCCAGATCAAATTCGTATGTATGCCCGTCGTGCGTCATTGCACTTTTAAGACCAGGGTTAATTGTCCATGAACCAATTTCATCGTAATTCTTCACAACAGTTAATCTAAAAGCCGGGTCTTCAGTTGAGTTCCCAACCTCTTTACCCAATTTCAGGGTATTTATAAATTCCCTGATTTTGATCGGGTCTTCGATTATGAAGTTATACTTTTCATAAGTTTTCGATTTGTCATAATGAGGGAAGCGTCCAATTATTTTTGTACCGGCATCTACTTTTAAAGTGTCAAATAAATTCTTTTGACTGAGTGCCTGTATGGTCAGGCTTAAGAAAATTGCAAACAATGATAATTTCATTCTGTACGGTTTAAATTTTTGCCAACGTTTATATTCATGTAATCATACGCAACCCGCAATTAGATAACTCAATGGTTTCATAACTTGTCGGCTCCGGTTTTTTGTATTCCGGTTTTGCGTAAAGTCAATTACCAATTCAATGTAGCTGATTTATTCAGTTCATCCAAAACAATCACCATGGTACGCAATACTTCATCAGATACAGGCCATTTCTCCCTATTTGCTCCGAATAGCTCCCTTTTTGCCCGCTATTTCTCCCTATTTGCTCCGAATAGCTCCCTTTTTGCCCGCTATTTCTCCCTATTTGCTCCGATTAGCTCCCTTTTTGCCCGCTATTTCTCCCTAATTGCTCCGAATAGCTCCCTTTTTGCTCGCTATTTCTCCCTATTTGCTCCGATTAGCTCCCTTTTTACCTGCTTTTTCTCCCTAATTGCTCCGGATGGAACGCCCTTGTGGAAAGGGCACTCAGTTAAATAGCAGGTAGTCGTCTATTGCGCCGGGTGAGCCACCCTTTGGGGGTGACCCCACCCTGGTCAACGGCTGTTGCTACCGTTGATTACCCTTTGCAGTTGAACCCCTGGTAGTAGCCATGGCCCATAGCGCAATGGCATTAAGTTAGGCCAATGCGAATTTTTTAATGCCACGCCCTACGGGGTTTTTAACTTCTTGTACTGTTTGTTTTGCTATAATAATACCATCCCTTTGGGCTTAGAATCCCGAAGGGCAATGTCATTAAGTTAAGCCCATGCGACTTTTTAATGCCACCCCTTTGGGGTTTTAGCTTCTTTTACTTTTTGTTTTGCTATAATAATATCAGCCCGTTGGGCTTAAAATCCCGAAGGGATGTTATTATTA
>Ga0123337_10007173_pt1 | contig 10455 bp, 8 predicted proteins | sample frozenSSSSmetaG_FD_89792 | JGI IMG/M metagenome (GOLD analysis project Ga0123337, IMG submission 89792) | Glacier valley bacterial and archeal communities from Borup Fiord, Nunavut, Canada, to study Microbial Dark Matter (Phase II) -... | ecosystem: Environmental > Aquatic > Freshwater > Ice >...
GAAAAAATCGTCATCGCGCGGCGCGCTTTTTTTTCCGCCGGACGCGTTTTGCGCCGCGACGATTGGAGCGAGGAAAAGAACCGCGAGGTTTATGGCAAAGATTTTTTCCCGCACGGCCACGATTATCTACTGAGCGTTTTCTATCAGGGAACGCCGCGCGAAGTGGACGGTATGATCGTCAATATTTCGGAAATCAAGCCGGTTTTAACGCGCATTCTCGCGCCGTTTGAAGATGCGTTTTTGAACGAACTTCCCGCCTTTCAAAATCAGGTTCCCACGCTGGAAAACCTGATTGATTATTTATGGAATCAATTGCCCGCTCGCATCGAAGACGGAGTACTCGCGCGGCTTTGCTTGCAGGAAAGCGACAAATTCTGGGCGCAAAAATTCGCCAATTCTAATCTCATGAAACTGACACGCAAATATGAATTCGCCGCCGCGCATCGCTTGCATGCGCCCACTCTTTCGGATGCCGAAAATTCTTCGCGCTATGGCAAATGCAACAACATCGCCGGACACGGCCACAATTATGGTTTGGAAGTGACCATCGAAGGCGAGCCGAATGCGCAAAGCGGAGTACTTATCGCGCCGTTCGAGCTGGATGCGATTGTGGAAAAGGAAGTTTTCGAGCGCTTCGATCACAAGCATCTGAATATCGATTGCCCCGATTTTGAAAACTTGATTCCCACTTCGGAAAACCTGGCGCGCGTCATCTTTGAAAAGTTGCAACCGGCGGTTCAAACCGATTCGCGGCGCTTGGTGAAAGTCGGTTTAAATGAAACCCAGAAAAATTATTTTGAAGTGGAGGCCGCATGAGTTTTCCCATCGAGCCGTCGCGTGACGAATGTAATCAGGCCGCCAACCCGGATTACTCCGAAGACATTTTAGCCGGATATTATCACAGCATTTTAGAAGAACTGGGCGAAGATCCTTCGCGCGAAGGACTTCTTAAAACGCCCGCGCGCGCTGCTAAAGCGATGCGATTTTTCACGCAGGGTTATTCGCAAACCGTGGAAGAACTGCTCAACGGTGCGGTTTTTCAGGAAGACAATAACCAGATGGTGGTTTTGCGCGACATCGAATTTTACAGCCAGTGCGAACATCATCTCGTCCCGTTTTTCGGCAAGTGCCACATCGCGTACATTCCCAACGGCAAAATCGTTGGCGTTTCTAAAATGGCGCGCATTGTGGATATGTTCGCGAGAAGATTGCAGGTTCAGGAACGCCTCACCAACCAGATCGCCGACGCCATCGAAGAAGTGCTCGAACCTTTGGGCGTGGGCGTGATTTGCGAAGGTGTGCATTTGTGCATGATCGCGCGCGGCGTGGAAAAGCAGCATTCCAAGATGACGACTTCGGCCATGCGCGGCGCTTTTTTGGATTTGCCCACGCGCATGGAATTGCTTTCCATTATTCGTAACGGCGGCGATGTTTTTTAGCAGGATTATTGAAAACGCATCTTCAAAGGATAGATGACACGCGACCTGATAAAACCTTTGATGCGCACTGGCCGAAAAGGCCGCAACAATTGTCGAAGTGAGCGAAAACGGTGGTCTTGCGCGAGAATTCCCAGGCGTTGCTGCAACGCGGGCGAAACCTGAAATGCAATGGTTTTGCTTGCCGCCGGAGTACTCCCGTTTGTTTTTGATCGTGCAAATTCGTCGTGAAGATATTGCATCGCGGCGCAAACCTGGTCGCGCGCTTCGTTTTGCGAAACCGCTCGTTCGGGCGCGAAAGCCGAAGCGGGAACGATATTCGGATTGGTATTAATTTCCCAAACCTGTATTTTTCCGTTCATCAAACTGTAATCAATTCGCCCGTAATCAATGCCCGCGCGCTGAAAAATTGCGCGCAAAGGCGCTTCGTGCGGATGCGGTTTTTGTGCGAGATATTCGTTTTCTTCACGCACGTAAAGCTCGCCCTTGAGGTCAGGGTCTTTGACCATCCAGCCACGACTGAAAAGCAAATGGCGCGGAATGAAACGCTGGCCGATTACGAACGCGGAGTACTTGCGAAACAAGTTGTCTTCATCCGCAGTGGCGCAAAACTCGACGATCAACAGTTCCGCGCTTTTCAAACCGTTTTGTATCGCTTGTTTCAAAGCGTCTTCTAATTCTTGCGCGGTGTTGAGTAACGGCGTCAGGCTTCCTTGATGTTCGTTTTCACGGCGCACAAAAGCGGGAAATTTCAAAGCGCTCCGGTCATCGGAAGTGCGGTAGACGTTGAAGTTGTTGATGCCATCGGCCTTTAATGCACGCAGCAAATCGTAGCGGCACAGCACGCGGCTCGGTTCGTTTAAAACCCGAACACCCGCAGCGCGTAATTGACCGGCAGCTTCAGCGGCTAATTCGAGTTGCGCCGGAGAGACTCGTTCTAAGTCGGTGAAAATCGTGACATCGCGCGGCAAGGTTTTGCGAAAAGCCAGATCGGAATAATAAATGAACCGCACTTTTCCGCGCAAAGCAATCGCCCAGAATTTCAAAAACCGGTTAATGGTGTAGCGATGCTCGTAAGTGATGACGATAGTCATTGAGTTTAGAAATGAGCGCTGCACAGAATAAGAAACACAAAGTGCAAACAATATAGATAGCGGTTGAAGTGTTATATTAATTTTCGCGATGGGGCCGGACGCGCCATCAATTATAATCGCTTTGATATTTCCCGAGAGGCCGTCAACCAGGCTCGAACCTAAGCCCAACCCAAGGAACTAAATGCCAGTCTCGCTGCCAACTTTGAAAGAAAACTATCTGAAGCCTTCGCTCGAATTGCCGTGGCAGCAAGACATCGTGGCGTTGCGCCGCGATTTTCACGCGCATCCCGAATTGGCGTATGAGGAAATTCGCACCTCGGGAATTGTCGCGCAACGTTTGCGCGATTTGGGATTGGAAGTTTGGACGGGAATCGGGCAGACCGGCGTAGTCGGAGTACTCCGGGGCGAGCTTCCCGGCCCGTGCGTTCTGGTGCGCGCCGATATGGACGCGCTGCCGATTTTAGAAGCAAACGATTGGGAATGGAAATCGAGTGTTGCGGGAAAAATGCACGCCTGCGGCCACGATTGCCACGTCGCGATAGGTTTAACCGTAGCGCGCTTGTTATCTGCCGAGCGGAGTACTCTGCGCGGGACAATTAAGTTCATGTTCCAGCCCGCCGAGGAAGGTTTCGCGGGCGCGGGCAAAATGATCGCGGATGGATTATTGGAAGACGGCAAGTTCGGCCCACGCCCGGATATGGCTTTGGCGCTGCACGTTTGGAGCGAGATTGAAGTCGGCAAAGTGGCGACCAAACCCGGCCCAATTATGGCGTGCTCTGACGAATTTGAAGCCACCATTATCGGCGCGGGCGGCCACGGCGCGATGCCGCATCAGACAATCGACCCGATTACAATCGCCGCGCAAATTGTGCTGGCTTTGCAAACTACGATTTCGCGCAACCTCGATCCCACTCAGCCGGGCGTAGTTACTGTCGGAAAAGTTGTCGCCGGCAGCGCGCATAATGTCATTCCCGGCCAGGCTGAAATTTGCGGGACTTTGCGCTCTTTCGATCCAACTGTGCGCGCGCTTTTGGAACGCCGTTGCCGCGAAATTATCGAGGAACTTCCCAAAGCATTCGGTGCGCGCGGGCAGTGGCATTACAAGCCGGGTTATCCTGCAACGGTCAACAACGAGCGCGTCACCGACTTAGTGAAAAGCGCGATGGTCAAAACCGTCGGGGAAGAAAACAGTGTGCCGTTTATTCCGGTTATGGGCGCGGAAGATTTTTCGCTTGTGCTGCAAGAAATTCCCGGCTGCTACTTTTTCGTGGGCGGACGCAATCCCGCGATTGACGCCGTTTATGGTCATCATCATCCTCAATTTAATATCGACGAACGTGCTCTGGAAATCGGAGCGCGCGTCATGGTTACCGCTGTCAAGGAGTGTTTGTCATCTTGAGTTCCCCAATCGTTGAAACTATCGCCGAAACCGAAGTCCCCATTTCCATTGCCGACCCGATTAACGCCCGCATTTTAGCGGTCTCCGAAGATCAAATCGCGGGTCATCAGCTCGATCCGTTTGGCGAGATTGCTTCTCGTTCGGGTTTGGAAACCGAAGTCGTTTTACAACGCATTCGCGCCATGCTCGAAAGCGGCACCATTCGCCGTGTGCGCCAAACGTTGCTGGCGACCAGTCTTGCGCCCGGTTCGCTCGTGGCGTGGGAGGTTCCCGAAGACAAGCTGCAATCGGCTTTCGATTGGATGTTTCAAAATGATCCGTTCACCGGCCACGTCGTGATTCGCTCGACCGACGCCGCGATTGCCGGCGCGAAATATCGTTTGTGGACGACCTTGAAAATTCCCGTCGGTTTCTCGATGGAAAAGCACTGCGAATTTCTCTGCGCCCAAACCGGCGCAACAAGTTTTCGCTTGATGCCCGCCAAGAAACTATTTGCGCTGGGCGTCGGCCACGTGAGACGGAGTACTCTGGAAATCGGCAGCAAGTCGGAGGCGGTTGCGCGCGTGATGGACACGGAACTGGTTGCGCTTTCCGATTTGGAATGGCGCGTTCTTACGGCGCTGAAACGCGAATTTGAAGTTCATGAAATCGTGCGCGATGTCTGGAGTACTCGCATCGAAGAAGCGCAAGTGAGCGCGGAAACTTTCCATGAAGTCGCGCGCGAACTGGAACGGCGCGGCGTAGTCGGTCGATTTTCGACTTTTCTGGAACATCACAAAACGCTTTCCAGCGGCGAACGCGTCACGAAATTCAATGCGCTTTTTCACTGGGCGGTACCGGTTGGAAGAGAAATCGAAGCGGGCCAACAAGTCGGAAGATTCAGTATTATGACGCACGCGTACTGGCGCGAAGGCGGGCCGGAATTCGGCGATGTTAATATCATGGGCGTGGCGCACGGCACCGACAAGACCCGAGTACTCCAGCACAAAGCGGCGATGGACGAACACCTGGAATCGTGCGGAATTCCGGTTTCTTACACCAACGTTTTCTGGGGCGGACGCAGTGAAATCAAGCCGAGCGAAATTTCGCCATTCGTTTACAGGCAGTGGAGCGCCGAAGTTGGTTTGGACAACTCCGAATAAGTGTGTGGAATAAGTGCGCCCAGGTCGGGAGTACTCCGGCTAAAGCACTACCATCGCGGCGGTCAGTCTGTCAAAATAGAAGCACCGTTTTAAGGCTGGTCGCAGGGCAGTTCGCCGTTTTGTTTTTGCGCCATTCTTTTTCGCACGTTTCTTCACATTCCCACACAACCAAAATCGCATGGAAAAACTTCGCCTCGAAGTCTCGACACGTTCTGCCGCTTCCGCCTTTACGCCTTGCATTTGCACCGTTTGCGGGCTGGTGCTGAGTACTCAGTTGCCGCTTTTCGCCGCTGAATCGACAATCACTAAAACAACAACCGCTAAAACTGCATCGCCAATCACAAAATCTGTGGCGTCTAAAAGCGCGCAGGCTCCGGCTAAATCGCGTCAGGAAGAAGAACCGATGCTGCGTCCGATGGCTTTTCGCCGCACGACGACGGCGCGTTCTCAGGCCAAATCCCAGGTCGCCAAAGCGCAGAGTACTCCGCTGCAATCGCTCAAGCCCACGCCTTCGGCGAAGGCCACGCGTTTCGCCCTGACAACTCCCGCCGCGATGCGACTCGAAGACGACAGCGAAATCTGGGCGGCCCAGCCGGACGAACGCATTATAATGACGGCTTTGCCTTCGGATAACGCGGCCACTCAGCGGGAAACTTCGCGCGCAGCTACCACCAGGAATACCACGTTGGGAAAAAATACTGCGCCCAATCAATCTCCGGCCAACGACATTCTTGATAGCGTGGCTTTGGCAGAGCAAACGAATTTGGCGCTGCAAACCGCTTTTGAACCCGCCGACATCACGGGAAATTCTGCTGTCAATTCCGATAGCGAACCACTGACCGGAACAATCGTAATCCCGGAAAAGACGGCGGCAGCGGCAGTTAATTCACCAGCTGAAGCGCCAGCAGTTCCGCCCGCCGTCTCAAGTGTCGCGATTCCCGGGAGCGATCCCGCTTCCGCAAGCGTTTCTAAAAATTCTGCTGATAAGAATTCAACGAACACGAAAACCGCCGTTATAACCGCCGATTCCAAAGCCTCTCAAACGTCGCGTTTGTTCGCGCCAAGCATTTCGTATGAAGGCGGAACCATCATCGCCGAAGGCACAGCGGAAAATCCGGTGCGTTTGGAAGGCACCGGAACGCGCATCATCGCGCGCAAAGTTCGCCTCGACACCGTCAGCAAAATCGTCAAAGCCGAAGGCAGTGTGCGCGTCGAACGGCAAGTCAGCGCCAAACGCTTTTCGACTTTCGATGGCAGCGGTGCCGGCGGAAATTCTGAAGCGGAATTGATTACTGAAACGCTGCAGGGCGAAAATTTCGAATACAACTACGAAACGCGTCAGGGCAAACTGGGCGCGACGCGCGTGCGATTGTCGAACTTCAACATTTCCGCTGATGAAATCATCATCAACGGCGCGAAATACATCGCACGCAACGTTATCATTCGGCCCGGCGGCTTGACCGACGAAGAAATCAAAATCTACGGCACGCCGCCTTTTTCTATCCGCGCCGATTACTTTGAAGCCGATACCAGCAAGCCTGCGCCATCCAATAAAACCTCATCCGATACCACCGAAGACATCGCAGTCAGCGAGCCGACAACGGCGCGCACGCAAATACGCGGTGCGGGTTTGTACTTCAAAAAGTTTCGGATTTTGCCGATTCCTTCCGCCTTGCTGGGACGGACTTTGGGCGGAGCGCGCGAGCAGGAAACCTATCAACTTACGCCGCGTTTTGCCTATAATTCCACCGATGGCCTGTTGGTTACGGTCGGCCTGAAATACCCATTAATCCCTTCCAATCCTGAACGGTTAACTTTGGTCACCGATATCGGCGTTTCCACAAAAATCGGCTTTCGCGGTGGTGTGGCTTTGAAAACAGAAACCAAGTTTGGAGGTTTTGCCATTGGCGCGCGGCTCAACGACGTGATTTCCAACCAGCTCACCAACCGCATCGAGCTGGATCGCCTGCCCGAACTGACATACGATGCGCCCAAAATCACCCTTTTTGATTTGCCCGGCGGACGTCGCGCCGGCATACGATTGGGATTAAGCGCCGGCGATTATCGCGAACGATTCACGACGGAAAACCGCACCACTTCCAGTTCTCGTCTGCAAGGGCAAGTGCGATTTACGACACGTATGGGCAAAAGCAACGGGCCATACCTGGACCTGGCGGCTCGCTCGGCGCGGTATTCGCTGGATTCGAGAAGCCTAAGTACTCTCGGCTTTGAAGTCGGCTACGCGGGTTCACTAGGCAGCCGACTCAGCGGCCAATTTTCGTATGCCGCCACCAAAGTCAACGGCAACACGCCTTTTGAATTCGATAAAGTCGCCATTCAAAAAGAATTGCGCGCTACCTTCGATATCATGCTGACGCCGCGCTACATTATTCCAGTCGACTTGCGCTACGACCTTGACCGCAAGCAATTGCGCGAGCGAACCTTTGGCATTTTGCGCAACTACAAAACCTTCGCTTACGGCCTGACTTACCAATCTTCCCGTCAGGAATTGCAATTTCAGGTTCGCCAGGGCTTCTAAACCTCCGCGAGAAGTCGATCCATTTACCGTCAATACCTTCATGGCAGAAGTCTCATTTCAAGGGCAAAACGTTTACGAACTCGTCTCAGGCGCGTCGCGAGTACTCATCGCGCCCAAGTATGGCGCGCGGCTTTTGAAGTGGACAATCGGCGAGCAGGAAATTATTTACTGGCCCGAAAATTCCGACTGGGCCAACGGTTACAGCGTGGCGCACACGCGCGGCGGCAACCCGATTTTATTTCCGTTTATCGCCCGCCATTTCGCCAACGGAGTCCTCGGCGAATGGCGCGACAGCGCGGGCATTGTCCGCGAATTACCGATGCACGGTTTTGCACGCGACATGGCGTTCAAAGTCATCAAAAACGAAGCTGGAATTGGCGACGGAGTACTCCGCATGCGCCTCAAACCGACAACGGCCACGCGCGCGATGTTTCCCTTCAAATTCACCTTCGATGTGATTTATGAATTAAAAGAAAACGCGCTGCAAGTCACTTTTGAAACCACCAACAACAGCGACGCTCCACTGCCCTATTACGTCGGCCATCATTTCTACTTTTCGATTCCCCGCAATGAGCGAAAGAATTGGAATATTATATTACCTTGCGGGCGATCTGGCGTTCAAAACAAAGACGGTTCGGTCGATTTCTCACCGATGCAAAAAACGGAATTCGCGCTTGATGACGCCGAATTGATCGACCGATTTCACCTCGATTTTTCCACTCCAAGAGTACTCCTGAAGCACCAGAAATCGAATCGCGAAATCGCCATCGAATTAACGCAGGAAAACTCCGCGCCGTGGTACGACGTGACGACCTGGACCCAAGACGAAACCTCCGATTTCTTTTGCGTCGAGCCGTGGCTGGGTTTGCCCAACGCCATTCACAGCGGCCTGGGCTTGCGCTGGATCCAAAGCAAGCAAACCGAAATTGCAACTTGCCGCATTATCGCCAGCTAAAATTCAATTCCAACTCGCGCTGTAGAGGCGCGACTTGTTCTCGCAATTATCTCGACTTGCGATTGCGCATCTACTTTGCGATTTTGCGTAATGCGCAGTCGCGACAAGTCGCGTCTCTACAATAGAATTTGGCTGGCTTCAGAGTTAAACCGTTTCGCGTTCGAGCTGGCGTAATTGCTGATTCAAAAATAGCGCTCCTTCTGAAATTTCGCCGACGCGATCTTCGCCGCCTTCGCGTTCAATAGCGAGATAACCGTTGTAGCCGCTTTCTTGGAGCAAGCGCAAATAGCGCGGCCAATCGACCCAGCCTTCGCCGAGCGGAACATCGGCCCAGGTTTCGTTGCCTCGCGCATCTTTGGCGTGCGTGTGAACGATGTAAGGCGCGAGCCGGAGTACTCCGTCAACGGGCTCGAATTCCTGCAAGGCTTCTTCCTTGTCATACAGCTTGGATTGCGTTTCGGTTTTGCCGACGAATTCATCAGTTCGCGACAACATTCCCGGCCAGATAATGAAATTTGCCGGATCGTAATTCACGCCCAAACCTGGACTGTTGACAGCTGCCAGCAGCGCTTGCATCACGCGCGGCGGTTCCGGCCCGGTTTCCATCGCGAGGCACACTCCAGCGGCGGCAGAGTACTCCGCGAGCGCGCCGCAGCTATCGACAAATGCGTCCCAGCGCGCACCCTGCATCGTATACGGCATGATGCCGACGTGCGTCTGGCAAATCGCAATTTCGTCGTCGCAGATTTCGCGCGTGGCATCAATGAGCGGCTTTAATAATTCGACGTGCGGCTTTTCGGATTGGCTTTCGCCCAAATCGCCCGCGTCTACGCAAGCGGCGGAGATTTTCAGGCCGCGCACGCCAATAGATTGCTTCATCATGCGACGCTTGGCGGCGTCATCATCTTTGGTGAGCGTGATTTGAACGGCGGGAATTTCCATGCGCGCAACGGCCAGAAGCGCTTCTTCAAATGGTAAATTCAGGTTGCTGAGCATGACGGAAATTTGCATATAATCCTTTTCAATAAAATCGAAGTTTACCTTCAAATCACTTCATTCCATTTTCATATCCGCTAAAATCATTGCATGAAAATTGACGCCCTTTCTTCCAGCCAGATGAAATTTGATTTTTCCAACCAGCGCGCGCTTGTCACCGGCGCGGGCAAAGGCATTGGCCGCGACATCGCGATTTTACTTGCCAGCTTCGGCGCGCAAGTCGTTGCGATTTCCCGCACGCAAAGCGACCTCGATTCTTTGCGCGAAGAAATCAATTGCGAAATTATCGTCGCCGATTTGAGCGACGCCGAAGCCGCCCGAACCGCCGCGCAGAACGCGGGCGAAATTAATTTGCTGGTCAACAACGCTGGCATTTTCATTCCGCATCCGTTTTTAGAAGCGACTTCGGAAGCCTTCGATCACACGATGGCGATTAACGTGCGCGCCATGATGATTGTCTCGCAAGTTGTGGCGCGCGGCTTAATTGCGCGGGGAGAAGGCGGCGCGATTGTGAATGTTTCCAGCCAGGCGTCGCAAATCGCGCTGAAAGATCATACGACCTACTGCGCGTCCAAAGGTGCAGTCGATCAACTCACGCGCGTGATGGCTTTGGAACTTGGCCCGCACCAAATCCGCGTCAACGCCGTGAACCCAACCGTCACGCTCACTCCGATGGCCGAAATGGCGTGGGGCGACCCGGCCAAGAGTACTCCGATGCTGGCGAAAATTCCTCTCGGCAAATTCGCCGTCCCGCGCGATGTTTCCAACGCCGTCGCGTATTTGCTCAGCGACGGCGCGGCCATGATTCACGGCGTGACATTGCCGATTGATGGCGGATTTTTGGCGACTTGATTCGTTACTGATTAAAAATAATAAAACGCCCGAACGTTGAAA
>Ga0123337_10007175_pt1 | contig 10450 bp, 11 predicted proteins | sample frozenSSSSmetaG_FD_89792 | JGI IMG/M metagenome (GOLD analysis project Ga0123337, IMG submission 89792) | Glacier valley bacterial and archeal communities from Borup Fiord, Nunavut, Canada, to study Microbial Dark Matter (Phase II) -... | ecosystem: Environmental > Aquatic > Freshwater > Ice >...
AGGTCATGCGCGATCTGTCTGGGGAGGGCTACACGATGGTGGTGGTCACCCACGAGATGGAGTTCGCCCGCATGGTCTCGGACCAGGTGGTGTTCCTCGACAAGGGTCTGATCATCGAGAAGGCAACCCCAGAGGTCTTCTTCTCCAACCCGGCTTCAGAACGGGTTCGCCGATTTCTGGATCGGCAGGACTAGCTTTGTCGCCAGTTGCCCTTGCCCAGGCAATGGCTCGCCGTCGATCGGAAAATGTCGATCGGGTCCATTTGGCAGCGTTCTTGCGTGCGATTTCGGGGATGCAGGTTGAGGTCGCCAATAGGCTCTGGACGCTGGAAACAAACGGCCGAGAGCGCACCAATGCAGTAGCACAGTGTTGCTTGGACCAAGCACCAGCTGGCCGGAACAGATCAGGGTCTGAACTGGATCAATGCGGCCACCGATGAAACAGAGTTGGTGGCGATTGCCGCTGACGCTCTTGTCGAAAAGCGCACGAGAAACGCCGCCAACAGACTTCCGTTAATGAGCGAGCACGCAGCCCCACGATGCCGCTTCACCGCGGCATCGTAGATCCTGGAGATGACGTCGAGTGTGTCGGCGTCGCCCCGACCAGGGGGATTTATGTCGTCGTCAACATTACCCCTTTGTCCGGGCCGGGTCACATGCTGATCAGGTGACCGATCAAGGCGAGCTCCGCTTTCTGTCAGCGCCCGTGCCGATTGGGCAGGCCATTTGCGCCAATAGTGCGAATGTCAGAACGGGCCAGACCAATATCGCTGAGGGTCCGGTCGCTGAGACTATAGAGTTCCTGGTGGGTCTTGCGAATGCGGCGCTTGGCGCGCCAGGTATCGAGAACGTTGATCATTTTCTTGCTCCGGTTGAGTTCGCGGTTTCTAGAGTTTTTTGGGGAACGCCGCCCCACCCGTTCGGGCGGGCCTTTGCGGCTTTAGTGCTGCCACCCTGCGCACAAAAAAGCGCCGCCCGGCAGGACTGCGGGCGGCTAGTGTTTGGAAGTCGGACACCGGCCTGACGGCATCGGCAGCTTAGCGTTAGCGAAGTCTTAGCGACGCGGCCCCACCCATTTGTGTGGGTGCGGCACGGACCAACCCGTCTGCGCGAGGCAGGAAAGAAACGCGGTGAAAAGTGACAACGCGATGAGCACAACCACAAAAGCAAGCGCGAGGAGCAGCGCTGGAACCAAGCCAAAAACATCTTGGCCCACAAATACCAGTCCGATGAGGACATAGGCAGTCAGTGGCAGGTCGTGTTCAGTCCTTGGCATGATTTTGGCTCCGCAATGCAATTGGTCAGCTCAAAGACCATGATTGCAGCGCTGCCGTCGCCACCCAAACGCGTGGTGATCTCCAGGCCTTGGATTGTCCGAATTGCAGACGCCCTAGTTACCTGGATACAAGCAACGCGACAAAGACGAGATTCGATATTAGGTTGTTTTTTGCGCGATACCGCTCGACCAGATAATGGTGTGACCGCATGATAGTTGTGACGTGAAATTTCTCTTCAACATTGGGATGCAGGCGGCGACTTCATGAGTGCCACGATACTTTGTGTCGAAGACGAGGCGGACCTTCGCAGTGATGTCTGCGAAGAACTGGTTGCCGCCGGATATCAGGTCGAAGAAGCAGGTAATGGTGAGGAAGCCCTGGACCTGTTGCGCGAACGTTCCTTCGATCTCGTGCTATGCGACATCACCATGCCACGCATGTCTGGCCTCGACCTGTTGCAACGGGTCCGGCAGGCGCCCGATCTTGCCGATCTGCCATTCGTTTTTCTGACGGCATTGGCGGGGCGGCAGGACATCATCGCCGGCAAGGCAGCCGGCGTCGATGACTATCTGACCAAGCCGATCGACTTCGACCTGATGCTGATCACGATCGCAGCGCGGCTCGACCAGGTTGCCCGCATAAAAGGAACGAGGCCGCCGATGGACGCCGCCGAGGGGCAAAGCCTGCGCGCCGCCCTGATGGGCGCGGACGAGGCGCTCAACCGGATCGCGGTGGGCGTTTTCCTGCTCGACAGCGACCACAGGGTGTTGTTTCGCAACCGGCGCGCTGACCAATTGCTGGACGAGCGCGATGGCATCAGCCTGTCCCGCGACCTGCTGTTGCGTGGTGGCAGACCGCAACAGACCCAGGCCCTGCGCGACATCATCGACAGGGCCATAGCGCGCCTGGCTAATGGCAACCGCCAGGGCAGTGAAGCCGTCGCTCTGGAACGCGACAGCGGCAAGCGGGCATTGGTTGCGGTCGCGTGCCCCCTCGGCAAGGGGCCGGCCGCCGCGGGTGAGCCGGTGGTGGGACTGTTTGTCACCGACCCGCAATGGCGCTCAAGCGATGCCGCTCAAGCGGTGGCGCAGCTTTATGGACTGTCGCCAGCCGAGACCCGGCTGGCCCTGGCGCTGGTGCGCGGCCTGCGTCTGGATGAGATCGCCTAGGAGTTCGGGCTGTCGCGCAACACGGTGAGCTATACGCTCAAGAACCTGTTCCGCAAGACAGAGACCGATCGCCAGGCCGACCTCATCAGCCTCTTCATCGCCAGTCCTGTGGCCCTGGGGCCCAACTGATGTTCAGGCGGCGGTCCGGCGCGTCATGTGGTCATGCCTGGTAGACGGACCAGACCGCTTGCCAGCAGGCGCTCGACGCCTATGGGCTGGCTTTGCCCTGAAGGCGGGGTCTGCCGCCACGATGGCGGCGATGCCAGCGTCAATACTGCGGAAGACTTCGGAGAGCTCGGGATAGCTGGCCGCGTCAAAGGCGGTGATCGGGGGAAGCCGGTGCATTTGAGGTCCTCATCTGGGTTAGGCGCCCAAGCCATAGGGCAGGGCCAAAAGGGTTAGGGCGAGCACGTAAAGGCCCGACAGCAGGAGCGTGCGGCGCATGATGGTGAAACCCGAAAAGCTTTGGACAGGTGCCGCATCAGCGGGTTGTCACGAGGTTTAGGCTTGGCTGACAGGCGGCGCCGAGCCGAATGGGACCGGCGCCGTTGTGTGCCAAAAACGGTCGGCTTCAGGCCGGCGGAATGTTCTGGTTGAGGCGGAACAGGTTGGTTGGATCATAGCGGCGCTTGATCTCCCGCAGCCGCTGCCAGGTGGCGCCGGCGTAGGACCGAGAGATCATGTCCGAGCCCTGTTCGCCCAGGAAGTTGACGTAGGTGCCACGCTGGGCGCCACCGAGCATCGCCACGCAGCTTTCCGTCCATACATCGTGCCGAGCTGCCGCTTCGGCGCTGCCGTCCATGGCAAGGAAGGCGACAAGCATGGCAGCATCCCGATGGGCATAGGCCGTTGCATCAGCCGGAATGCGCGCTGCCGCACCGCCCAACACCCGGAACTGGGCCATGCGCATCGGCGCGTCGCAGCGCTCGAGCTGCCTCAGGATGGTGTCGGCATCGTCCTGATCGAAATCGTCCTTGAACAGCGTCCGTATCGACAGCGCTGGTACCATGGAAGGGTCTTCAGGCAGATACATCATGCTGTAGGGACCGGGGCGGACAAGATCGGCGACGGGTTCGGCCAGCGCCCGGAACGGCGCCAGCGCGCGCTGCGCGTCGTCGTCCGGACCGGCATAGGCCATCATGCCGATCAGCACGGTCGTGCCGATCACGTCGGGCGGCAGAAACGGCATTGGCGGGGCGGGCATGGCCAGCAGAATAGCGCTTAACTCATCGGGCGCGGCCTTGGCAGCTGCGATGAACCCGCTCAGTACCGCCGGCGTCGCCGGGAGCACCAGGGGCCCGCCGGTGAACGCCGGCAAAGGATTGAGGCGATAGCAAAGGCGCGTCACCACGCCAAAATTGCCGCCGCCGCCCCTGATCGCCCAGAAGAGCTCGGGGCTGTGGCTCTCATCGACGGAGAGGATACTGCCAGCGGCGGTGACAATCTCGGCAGCGATCAGCGAGTCAAGGGTGAGGCCGAATTTTCGCGTCAGATAGCCGACGCCGCCACCAAGCGTAATGCCGCCAATGCCGACGGTGGCGGAATCGCCGAACCCGACCGCCACGCCATGCGGGTCGAGGGCCCGCGTCAAGTCTCCGGCGGTCAATCCGCTGCCCGCCCAGGCGGTCATGTTGTGCAGGTCGATATCGAGGGAATTCAGCTCGCGCAGGTCGATGACGACACCGTCCTGGCTGCCGCTGTGGCCGCAAACGGAGTGGCCGCCGCTGCGTACCGCCAGCTCGAGATTGTGCCGGCGGGCGAAATCGACCATGTCGGCCACGTCGCGCGCGCTGGCGACCCGAGCGACAAATAGAGGGCGATGATCCCAGTTGCTGTGGGCGATGGCGCGCAACGGATCGTAGTCAGCGGCGTCGGCCGTAACGATCCGGCCTTCCATGCGCGCTGCGAGCTTTTCGATGGCGATGGCAAGAAGGGGCGCAATCATGGGGGCGCTGACCCGTGCGTGGACGTTCATGTTCTCTGCTCCATTTGGCGCCGATGGCGCTGCATGAGCGGCGGAATAGAGCAAAGGATGTCTGGCATCCCCACCCGTTTGCGGGGGATGCTTGGGCAAATCGCAATTTGTCCCACCCCATCTTGGCACAGGGTTGGATGGCCACACTTATAGTTGCGCCAATCGAAAGATTCTTCGTGCATGCAGTGTCGCCAGGACGTAGTTGTTATGCGTGGTTCTGAAATTTCAGGAGGCATTGGGCATGTCTTTGAACATCTGGACGTCTGGTCGGACTTTTCGCACCGGTTGGCACATCCTAGTGGGTCTGGCGGCGACGGCCCTGTTTGTGGTGTCCGTCTTCGGGCAGACCTTGGAGCCGCTCCCCGCGCCGGCCGGTCCGGTTATCCTGACGGTTGCTGGCAGTATCGAAGTGACCAATGGTGACGCTGGTGCCGCGTTTGATCGAGACATGCTCTACGCACTTGGCATTTCCGAGCTCACGACATCGACGCCATGGACCGATGGTGCCAGGGTGTTTTCGGGCGTTCTTGCGCGGGCCGTGCTGGAGCGCGTGGGAGCGACAGGGGCGACTGTCCTGGCCTCCGCACTGAACGACTATACGGTTGAAATCCCTATGGAGGATTTCGAGACATACGATGTGCTCCTCGCCACCGAAATGGACGGCGAGGAAATGCTGGTCAGCGACAAGGGTCCGATTTGGATCGTCTATCCGCGCGACAGCGACCCGGCATTGCAGGACCGGCGATTGCATGACCGCTGGGTCTGGCAACTCAAGGCCTTGCAGGTGCGATGATAATACGGCCGTGGATGTCGCGGCCGTTCATGGCCGCAGCGCTGGCGCTGACCGTTCTGTTCGTCATCTTGCTGGCGGCGGTCATCCGGCTGGCCGTCAACGAAAATCGCCTGGCGGGTGAACCGGCCGAGGGCGTCGTCTGGTTTTCAAGTCAGGCGCAGTTCGAAGCCATGCGCCTGGCAGATTCTGTGCTGCTGTTCGAGATGGGGCAGGTGGCGCGCGACGAAGTCATCTTGCGCTTCGACCTGCTCGACAGCAGGCTCCGTCTGTTCGAGGAGGGCCAGATGACCGAGCGGGTCGTTGGCATGAGCTATCAGAACGAAATTGCGGGCGTGCGCAAAATCCTTGATGGCCAGCGGGGACAATTGACAGGTCTGGATCGCGCAGACGCCGAAGGCCTGAACGCGCTGCACGACAATGCCCATGCGGTCTCTCTGACCATGCGCGACTTTGCCAATGCCGGTATGCTGGACGGCCGGGACCGGCAGGAGGCTTCGCGCGCCAGTCGCCGTCAGATCCTGCTCGAAATCTTCGGCTATCTGCTGGCTACCCTGGCGGCGGGTGTGCTGGTGAGCATCATTGTGGTCCGCAATTACCGGACCATGGCGCAAGCCGAAGCCGCATTGGCGCAGGAACGGGAGGTGTCGCGCCTGCACCGTGCCTTCACCTCGGTGGTGTCGCATCAGTTCCGCACGCCACTCTCGATCATCGATGCCAGTTCGCAGCGCATGTTGCGCCGCGCTACGGTAATGACAGCGGACGAAATCGTCACCAGGGTCAGCAAGATCCGCAATGCCTGCCAGCGCCTCACGAGGCTGATGGAGAGCACGCTCAATGCCGCCCGGCTTGAGCAAGGCGAGATAGCCTTTCATGCGCGTAGCTGTAACCTGCATCATCTGATCGCGGCCGCTTGCGACAACCAGCCCGAGCAGGACCAAAGCCGCATCGAGTGCGCCCTGGAGAGGCTCCCGCAACTGGTCATCGCCGACAGCACGCTTCTGGAGCAGGCCATCCAGAACCTGCTGTCGAACGCCCTAAAATATTCGCCGCCCGATAGCCTGGTATTGGTCCGCGGTACCCAGCAGGGCAGTGATGTGCTTATCAGCGTGGCGGATCGCGGCGTCGGCATTCCGGCGGACGAGGTCAGATTCATCAGTGAACGTTTCTTTCGCGCCCGCACCGCCGAGGGCATTCCGGGAACGGGGATTGGACTGAACTTCGTGTCGCAAATCATGGCGCTTCACAGGGGACGGATCGACGTGGACAGCGTCGAAGGCAAGGGCTCAACCTTTACCCTGATCTTTCCCTATAGAAGCCCAGCAAAGCTTGCCGCCGCCTCGCCGGAGCCGGCCGGTTAAGCTGCCGCCTGCGTCATTGACGGCCTGCCCATAGGCCATGACGGGTGGTACCCGTACGGGTACTTCAGGGGGCGCCGGTCGAATAATGTGATTTCGTGATTCCCAACGTTAACGCTTTGTGAACTCCCATAAATTCCAGGGCTTGCCAGCGATCTCGATCGGCGCCACAACTCCCCAATGAAGACCGTCATGCCCGCTCGCTCGTTCCGAATAGCCGTCGAAAATGCTGCCGCCATTGCGGCCGTTTCCGCACGCGCTATCACCCAGCGCGACATCGACTAGACGCAGCCCGGCCCTGATCCGCGCGCTGCGGGTTTCGAGGCTCACATGACTCGCGATATCCCCTCCGACATCTCCGACGCCGCCGTCAAACTCATCCGCACTCGCAAGGAGCGTCACGACCTCATCGTCGAAGGCCTGCTGCCGCGCACAAGCGAGCTGCTGGACGGTCTCCCCTTCATGTCTTGCAGCATCGAGCGGGACGTCATCGCGTGGGTACAGGGCAGGCTCTTGATCGATCCGAATACCCCTCTCATGGCGGCCTACCTGAACCTGGCCAGCAATCCTTGCGCTGAATCCTGCAAGATCCTACTGGACGCCAATCGGGGTGGGGGCGATCTCGAATCCGATGTTGACCGGCTCGTCGTTTATCAGAGCTGCATGGGTGACATCGCCGCGATGTCTGAACTGAAAGATCAGCTGCTTGGCTACACCGTCCGCTCGGACGTTCATTCGTTCTCGAATTTCATCCGGCGGTGCGTAGGCGAAGGGCTAAAATTGAACCAAAGGTCGATGGAGACCGCTTTTGCTGTCGGGTTGAGGCGCGTCACCGACGTCGCCGATGTCGCGACAAAATTATGTGCAGCGATGGAATGGATTGCCTCCGGTGAGCCCAGCGGCGAGCTGGAGAAGCCTGCCAGGAACATGCCGCCGTCCGGCACCGACGATGACGCTGCATTTCTGCGGTCCGTCGAGGAGGACCGCGGGGAGGTTTTCAAAGCACCGGCCGGTAAAATGGTGGTCGTGCCCACGTTTGCGGCCGGCGCATCTGGGCATCGCCGAGATCTGCAGCGCGGTTGGTCCGGCATGGACGGCGTGCCGCTTCCGCTCGTCGGGCGCGGTGCCGTCGCCCAGCATCGAATTTCGCTGGTCGGCCGCTGGCCGCATGCCGCCGACATCATCGACGTCATCCTCGGCGACCTCGCGGCTGCGGAGCCGGTGCGCTTTCGTCCGACCCTGATCGTCGGGCCTCCCGGCTGCGGCAAGACCACTTTGCTGTGCCGCATCGCCGACGTCCTTGGCGTGCCGTCTCAGACCGTGAACCTGGGCGGTGCGATCGACAGCTCGGCCATGGGTACGTCTGCACAGTGGCATAGTGCCAGGGAGGCGGTCCCGCTGCAGCTGATCAAGGCGACTCATATTGCGAATCCTATCCTCATCTGGGACGAAGTCGAGAAGGCCTCGGCGGATCGCAAGAACGGGTCTGCCCTCGATGCCATGCTGCCCATGCTTGAGCGTAGCCAGGCCCGGAATTTCAGGGATCCGGCACTCGAGGTCGACTGCGATTTGTCCATGGTTTCCCATTTCGCGACGGCCAACAGCATCGACGGCATCCCGGGCCCGCTCCGCGATCGGATGCGGATCCTCCAGATGCCAGAACCTGGCTGGCAACATCTCGGTGCCTTGGTCGACGGGATTGTCTGGGATCTGATGATCGAGCGAGATCTCGATGTCCGCTGGATCGCGAAGCTGGCTGAGGACGAAATGGAACTGGTGAGGCGGGCTTGGCCAGGCGGTTCGATTAGGCAGCTGGCTCGCATTGTGCAAACGCTCATCGCCGGCCGCGAAGCCACGTGGGGGCAGGCATGATGGAAAGACTCCATGGTGCGCCGAGTGCGTATTACTGCGCCGCTTTATACATGACGCTGCGCGAACTGCCGCCTGGGCCGACCTCCGACCTCATTCGGCATGCTATCGACGCACCGACTCCGGAAGCCATCCGGGCAGTGCTCACCGCAGGGCTCGGTCAGCCGTGGCGCATTCGCATCGAGCACGCCCTGATTGAAGTTGGCATCGCCGCCACTGTTTTTTTGGAGTGCAGGTCATGACAGAAGTTCTGGATCTGCTGGCTGAGCGTACGGAAGCGATCCGGGCTGGCCATTTGGAATCGACCGGCGACTGTTGGCAGCCGACAGATTGGCGGGAGCGGATCCATGCCCAGTTCCCCGCGATCCTGAAAGCGCCATGGGGAATCGAGTGCGGAGCCGGTTGGGCCGATCTGATCATCGCGACTTGTGATATTTTGAGCCACACGCCTGAGCCGCCCACACTCACGGATGTCAAAGAAAAATTCGGCACGTTGCGGATCTATTCGCGGTCGGTCCAGTCGATGGACGACCAGATCATCGATGCCGCTGAAACTCTCTCTGGTCGCATCTGTGAGCGGTGCGGTGCACCTGGCGAACGCCGACCCGGTGGCTGGATCTCGACTCTTTGCGATGCCCATTTTGAGGAGCGGAGACTATGAATCCTGATTGCGATTTCAAACATCGCGATGGCAGGCGTGTCTTGCTACGCCGGCAAGAGGGCGAGACTGATGCCGAGTATGCTTTCCGGCGGCGGGAAGTGGCCAGGCAGCGGCAGGGGGGGAGGTTCGCTTTCGATCTGGACGATTTCGTCGTCAGTGACAAGCGAAATTGAAAAACGGAAAAAATGCAATCTGCTGAAATCGCTCACGAATATGGGCACTATGTCGGGCGATACATTGCCGGGACATCCTCCAGACATTCCCAGGACTTATTTCGGCTAGGAGCGCCCAGGGGCGGGCTGTGTGGCATCCGGCATTGAAGGGGTGTCGCTGGGTTGGATCGATTGCCGAGATGTGCTGGCGGGCTTCCTGGAGGGTGGAAATTCCCAGAGATGGTCCACTAGATATCGATGAATTCGGATGGCGTTCTATCAGGTGTCATCGTCAAGCTTGCCGTTGAACTGGCGCGCTGGCAATGTCGGCCGCAGTTGCGGGACTATCGATGACCTACGACGAATTTCTCGTCAGCAATCTGCTGTGACTCAACATCGTCTTGGCTGGCATCGATAGCGTCCTCGGGATCGCGGTCATGATCGTGGTCTATCTCGTCGGACGCTGGAAGAGTCCGCGGTGGCATCTTCACCCCGATCATTGGGGGAAGTGGATCAATGCCTGGTTCTTGGCAAGTCGCCCCAGTGGTCGGTACTAAAAAAAGCCCGGAATGCTGGGGGCTTTGGTGCCGGCATCAGGGTTCGAACCCGAGACCCCCTGATTACAAATCAGGTGCTCTACCAACTGAGCTATACCGGCATAGTGTTTCCACAGCCATATATGCACAGAATCCCTAAGAATTAACGAACAATACATTCGGCGGCTTGCTGGCCGGGGTGCTGCCGTGCGGTTATGGGTCGTCCAAATCCCGTCCATGTGCAGAAGCCCGTCCATATGCCCATCGAAATAAACCAGCGCACGATCATGAAAGCCAAGGCCGACGCCAAAGTTGGCCGCGTCGATATCGGCGACCGGTTCGGACGCGGCCTGGTGCTGCGCGGTGGACCAGCAGGGCTGCTCTGGCAGCACCGCAAGGAAAGCCAAGGCAAGACCCTGCGACTGGTAATCGGCACCGTCGACCGGTGGACCGTCGAAGAGGCCAGAGCGATAGCCAATGCGGCCAGCGACCACATCAAGACTTTCGGGACGCCAGCTGACGAGGCCTGGCTGACGCAGCATCTGATCGACACCGGGAAGATCGCGGCGCCCCCTCCCGAGCCGGAGGATGACGGCAGCGGTAACTTCCCTACGTTCGCTGAAGGCAGACAGGAATACCTCGATTATGCCGCCGGCTACCTGTC
>Ga0123337_10007180_pt1 | contig 10446 bp, 9 predicted proteins | sample frozenSSSSmetaG_FD_89792 | JGI IMG/M metagenome (GOLD analysis project Ga0123337, IMG submission 89792) | Glacier valley bacterial and archeal communities from Borup Fiord, Nunavut, Canada, to study Microbial Dark Matter (Phase II) -... | ecosystem: Environmental > Aquatic > Freshwater > Ice >...
ACTGTGCTTACGGGAATGAATTATGAGCCGCACACCCTCAGCACCGCAGCCTGCATCCGCCAGTGAAACTCATCAGCCGCATGAAACAGAGTTGGTATCGACCCATCCGGGAGCGCAGTCGGGCAGCTTTACGGGCGCGACCGCGAGCGATGACGGTCTGACGCCGCGCCAGCGCAGCTACCTGAATATTCAAGGGCGGTTGGGCAACCGGGCGGCGCAGCGGATGCTCGCGACTCCGCGCTTGCCTGTTCAACGGTCGGTAGTGCAGCGCTATCACAACGATGCAACCGCACAGGCAGCGTTGGGGAGCATTGCACAAAGCGACCTGGCCGCCGTGAGGGCAATCCTGCAAGCGCTGGATACGCCGGGACCGCAACCCACTCAGGTCAGCTTGCCGGGCAGTATCAGCGTCGACCTTGAGGATCGCCCTGAGATCGGTCGGCAAGCAGCGAGTCGGCTCGTTGAACTGCTGATGACGCAGCTTCACACAGAGCGCGCGCCACTGGTTCAAACCATGAATGCAGCCGCCGACAATCAGGCGCGACGGCAGGCGACAGTAGCAGTACGCGCGGTCGATGTGCGCTACCTTCCCGAAATAAAATCACGCAGCCTGGGGCGGCAGCCCGACCGCTACGGACATCCGAACGCGGATGTGCGCGACTCGCTGCTGGCTGCGCTGCAACTGGAGTCCGTGTTCAATGCGGAGGGGCGGCTCTCCGAGGACAACACGACAGTTCATAATCAAGTCGCAGATCGATCTGGCATGTCACGCACCGACAATTGGTGCGGGTTTTTTGCTGCGGACTCCTATGTCACGGCGTCAATGGATAGCGATATGCGCGCCGGGTTTTTCCATGTCGATAACGTAGAGGCCTTTTTTCAGTATCAGTACGATTCGGTGCCAGCGACCTCGCCATATGCAGCGCGTATACGGCACTGGATCGCGGGAGCGACGGGCTGGGAGGAGGTGCGGCAATTTCATCAGGGTCGGGGAGCATTGCGGCAGTGGACCAACGCGCAGGCGATATTTGCAGGTCGCGCCGGTACGCTCGATATTCGACCGGGTGACGTTGTGCTGATCGATATTATGAGTGCTTTGGCGACCGAAGGCCCGCATCGCGGCCACTCTGCAACCTAATCATATCGCAATGGTACAGTCGTGGAACCCACAGACGCATGTGATGTATACCATTGGCGGGAATGACGGCGGGTACGTGGTCGATACGCAACCGGGCGCTGCTGTGACCGATCCGAACAGCCGCGCCGCTGCACTTGGCCGACCTCTACGATCACCGACCGCCGCTGGCGGTCATGTCGGCGTGAGCGAGCAGAACATCGGGAACTCGCCTGACCCCGCGCAAGTGGATTCGATGCAGAACAAAGATCAACCACGAAGCCGGGTCTACGGCATTGGTCGTCCATCACTGGTTGACTTTGAGGATCATCGTTACTTTCGCACCAATCCGACAACCGTACCAACGCCGGATAGCACACCACGCGGGCATTAAACAATAAATTGTGACGGCTAACCCGGCGCTGTCGAATTGGCGAGTAGCACAGCGAGGTTGTAGTCTACAGTCGTCACGGCAAAAACGGGGTCACGGGTGAGCGGCGGCTGACGAATGTAACGTGGTGCTGTTGACTGTCCATCCTCGATTTCGACAATCGCGAGGATCGCGGCGTCTGGCTGGTTCATAAAGGGTAAATGCTCGTTGCGCGTGAGGGTGAGTGTATCTGCACCCGCATGCCGTCCCTTGACCTCGATGAAGCGCAGACGTCCGGTGCTTCCCTCGCGGCTCTCGATGTCGTAGCCGAGTTTCGCGGCGCTCACATCACGCGGGCTGTGGCCGAGCGCGATCTCTGCATTCATGACGGCGCGCATTGCGATTTGTTCCGTAATGCGGCGGTCCAGCCCTTCATTTCGATCTGCTTCCGGCAGCAGCGCACCAAGTGGAACGACCAGCGCTCGCTCGATGACGAGCGGCGGCGCACCGTGTAATTCGATGCTGTTTTGCAGCGCTTCGGTACGGCTGCGCAGACGGGTGTGCAGGTCATCCGCGCGACGTCGCGCCACAACGGAGTTGAGCTTGTCGCTGGGCTTGCCGAGCCGCTCCTGCGCGAGCAGTTCATTGGCGCGGCGGTCCCAATAGTTGATTTCGACGGTGAGCCGCCGCTGCACTTCTTGCAAGGTCTTCTCGATGAGCGCCGTCCGGTACTCCTGCACGCGGTTGAGGTGTTCGGGCAATAAATTCTGCACCGCGTAGCTCATAATTTGTGAAGTCTGAACCCGAAGGAGCGAGCGCGCCAGCAAGGTCTGGATCGCGGCGCGCTCGTCGTCATCCGTCGGTCGGTAGTCGAGATACGGCGCGCTGCCCGCCGCACGGATGTCGCCCGTCGCGAGCGCCTCTACGAAATGGACCTCTTTGGAGACATCGCGCCCGCTACCATCTTGCAAGCGCTGTTCGAGGTAGAACAGGGCGCGTGGTTCTGTACCGGGGTCGGTCGGGTCCACCAGCACCGCGCCCACATTGAGGCTGTCGGTATATTGCTCAAGCGTCATCGCGATCACTGCATCGAGCAGCGGATGACCGGGGCAGATGAACGCCGCGCCTGGCCTGTCGGGTACATGAATCAGGCGCTTGTCGAAGGACAGCCGTTCATAGGCGCGCGAAATGCGGTGGTTGCGGTCGCGGATGGGACGCGGCACATTGGCGATCTGGTAGCGCCCATTCTCGCGCTGATAGAGCGTGCCGCCGAGTCGTGCGAAAGCTTCCAGAAAGAACGACTGAACGTAGTGCGGTTGCAGGCGGCGGGCAGCGGCACGTTCCATGTCCTCGCGGATGACCGCAACCTGTTCCGCGTTCATCGCTTCCTCGACGAGGGAGTGCTGGTGAATCAAGGCGCGTAGGCGGTCGCGGTCTACAGCATTGTCGATGGCCGTATCCAGCTTCGCGCGGATGAGTGGATCATCTCCGTAGCGGATCGCCTCAAGCAGCAGGCGACGCAGCGGTGCATCGTTGAAGACCTGCCCAAGCACGTCGAAAACTTGCCCGCCGAGTGCGTTGCGTTCTGTTTCCAGCTTTTGTAGCAGGCGGCGGTATACGCTGCCTTCGCGCGTCTCGCCCGCGACAAGGTTCCACAGGTGGCATACTTCGCGCTGGCCGATGCGGTGAATGCGCCCGAAGCGCTGCTCAAGGCGGTTCGGATTCCAGGGCAGGTCATAGTTGACCATCAGGTGCGCGGTTTGCAGGTTGATCCCTTCTCCTGCTGCGTCGGTCGCGAGCAGCACAGTTGCAGCCGGATTGTTGGCGAATTCTTCCTGTGCCGTGCGGCGGTCCTCGCGGCCAATCCCGCCGTGAATGATTAGCACTGCGTCCTCGCGACCAAGGAACGTGCTGATCTTCCTGTGCAGATAATCGAGCGTCGCGCGGTGTTCGGTGAAGATGACGAGTTTGTGGCGGCGGCCAGCGGCCTCCTTCATCTTCTCATTTTCATCCATCAGGCCGCGCAGTTCTTCCCATTTGCGGTCGGTGTCGCTGCGCCGCACTTCGAGTGCCAGCACTTCGAGACGCTTGAGGGTGGCAATCTCCGCTTTGAGTTCCGCGACGGTCTGGGCAGCGGTCGCCGCGTCGAGGATTTGCGCTTCGGTCGTTTCCTGCTCGGCTTCGGGGATGTCGTCGCTTTCTTCCAGCCACTCATCGAGCGAGGCATAGCCACCATTGTCGATAAAGATAGATGTCTCTTTCAGGCGCGCCTCAAGCCGTTCTCGCCTGCGGACGAGCGATTGATAGATCGCCTTTGGTGACGACGCCAGACGGCGCTGCAAGACGGTGAGCGCGAAGCCGATGGTCCCTTTGCGGCGGTCGTCGTTGATGAGCGCGTCGGCACGGTTGAATTCGTTCCTGACGTAATCGCTTACGGCTTCGTACAGGTGGTTTTCAGGCGCATAAAGCTGATAGCTGATCGTATGTACGCCGCCATTTTATGCGCCTCGTCGCACACGATCAGGTCCCATTCTTCGGCTGCTTTGAGCTTTTCGATCAGCTCATCCGAACGGCTGACCTGATCGAGCCAAATGATCGCGAGGTTGTGTTCGTTGTAGGGATTGCCCGTGCGCGATGCCTCGACGGTTTCCCGTGTGAGGATGTCGAACTCCAGCCTGAATTTGCTCCAGAGTTCATCCTGCCATTGCTCGGCGAGGCTGCCCGGCGTGCAAATCAGGCAGCGCCGCACGTCACCACGCACGAGCAGCTCCTTGATGAGCAGCCCGGCCATGATCGTTTTGCCCGCGCCGGGGTCATCCGCGAGCAGGTAACGGAGCGGCTGCCGCGCGAGCATCTCTCCATAGACGGCGGTGATCTGGTGCGGTAGCGGCTCGACCAGCGAAATGTGAACCGCGAGACGCGGATCGAAGAGGTGCGCGAGCTGGATGCGGTACGCTTCGGAGACGAGCCGCAGTAGTGAGCCATCGGCATCCAGGTCCTGCGCCTGTTCCGCGCTGACTATCTCAAGCGCAGCTTCGCTCTTTCTGAATAATACGGCGCTCTGAATCTGGTCGTTAGGGAGCGTGTAGTAGACTGTCAGCGCGTCGGGCGTGGTCATCTGCGCGCTGACGACGGTGGCAATCTGGTTTGGGACAAGACCGCGCAATTGAGCAGAGGCGTGGATGTGTTCGAGTTTGGTTGGCATAACTGATCGAATGCAGCTATTCAGTTAGGTAGATCGTGCGACGCTTTTTCTCAAGGCGATAACCGCTTAAAGATCAGATCAGCTTGAAGGATCGTGACGATAATCTATGCTTGTTGTAAATGTAAATCCTGAAAGTTCCCATCCGTCTTTGCCAAATATATTCAAGTAATATCAATACCCTCGCCAATATTGATGGACTCAGATGCAAAATGCTTTGCTCAATTAAAGGTGCGGAAACAATCATCCTTAAAACTAATTCATCAGGCTTCGCACAAACACTTGAATTAGTTTTCACTTTATCAGAATACCTGCTGCTCAGGCCCACAAACCTCTCTCTACAGTTTTGGCGAAGGTATTGAAGTATGGTTTTTGTAGAATGCTATTATCTGATTACACTGCCTGAATTCTAGAACAGTCATCTATGACGGCACGATGACGCTCATTCGCCAGATGAGCAGGTTTGCCGAAGGCTATCAGCGTGCGCCGAATCGCTATGCAAAGGTGAGCGAGGCAGAGGTTGTGCGTATCCGCAGGTTGCGCGCATCAGGTCTCACGCAGCCGGAGATCGTGCGGCTGGTTGGACGTGATACGAAAACCGTCTGGAAGCTGACGCAAGGCACAGCACAAGCATAACGATTTATCAGGGGTGGCTCAAGGTAGCTTGACCATCCCGCACTTTCCATGTTTTTAATATACACCCCCATAGTCACTGTACGCTTATCTGCGTGCCAGGAGGCCACCATCTACCGTGAGGACTTCGCCCGTCATGTAGCGGCAGTAATCCGATGCGAGGAAGATTGCTACGCCTGCAACGTCGGTAGGTTCCGCTACGCGCCCAAGTGGAATATACCGCCGCTCAACATACCACTCCCGGAACGATGCTTCTTCCGTTAGGTCGTTCCCATTCTCATCGGACATTTGCGCAGTGCGGACGAAGCCCGGCGCAATCGCATTCACGAGAATATTGTATGGCGCAAGTTCGACAGCGAGTGATTTGGTGAATGCTATCACCGCGCCCTTGCTGGCGTTATACGAGCCGACGTTTCCGCGCGAGTTCCAGCCCGCTATGGAAGTAAGGTTGATAATGCGCCCCGACTTGCGTTTGACCATATGCGGTGCAACTTGCTTGGTCAGATAGTAGAGCGCTTCGAGGTTGATATGCAGCACGTGCCGCCAATCATTTAAAGTATCTTCAAGGATTGTCCCGACGCGGAATATGCCGGCATTATTCACCAGAATATCAATTGGTCCGCTGCGCGCAACTGCTTCTGTTACCGCCGGGTAATCGGTGATGTCCAGTACATGCGCGGTGACGGAGCAGCCACGCGCTAATAGCTCCTCGCGCAGCGCCTCAAGGGTTTCTGCTTTGCGCTCAAAAAGGATGAGGTGCGCGCCTTCCGCCGCATATTCCAGCGCAATCGCACGCCCGATGCCCTGCCCCGCTCCTGTGATGAGTGCTTCCTTACCCGCGAGAAGATGATACTGCCTCATGGCGTGTCTATCGGATCAGGTACAATATTGCGCAGTTCTTCCAGGGGAATGTGGCACAACAGCGCGTGCGTTTCGCTGACGCGGCGTAGCGGAGGCGGCGTCGTTTCACATACTCCGCTGATCCGGCGGGGGCAGCGGTCCGCGAATGGGCAACCTCGCGCGTTGAAACTGCTGCTCAACGAAGCGTCGCTCCGTACAATGGTGCGCAGTTTTGTTTTGCCAATCTCCGGCACGGCAGAGAGCAACATCTCCGTATAGGGATGGAATGGCGGTGTGTACACTTCTTCAACCTGTCCGGCTTCACACAATACCCCCCGATAGAGTACCCCTACCCGGTCGGCCAGCGCCCGCACCACGGCCAGATCGTGCGAGATGAACAGGTAGGCAATCCCCGTCCGCGCTTGCAAGTCGCGCAACAGGTCCAGTATATCCGCCTGTACAGAGGCATCCAGTGCGGAGAGGATTTCATCGCACAGCAGCAGCCGGGGTTGCGCAGCCAGGGCGCGGGCAATCGCCACCCGCTGACGTTCGCCACCGCTCAATTGAGCAGGGTAGCGGTCCGCATATGCAGGCGTGAGACGCACATCAGCGAGCAGACTTGCTACACGCTCGCGCAACTCCGTGCCACGCAATCTAAAAAACATTTCGAGTGGCCTGCCTATGATCTGCGTGACCGTCTGGCGTGGGTTGAGCGAAGCATCCGGGTTCTGGAAAATGAGCTGGATCGCGCGCCGCGTTTCCCGTGAGCGACCCTGAACCCTACTGGGGAGCGGGACACCTCCGAACTGGATTGCGCCGCCACTGAGAGGGTTCAGCCCGGCGATTGCCCTCGCAATAGTTGATTTACCGCTGCCGCTCTCGCCCACAAGCGCATAGGTTTCACCAGGCCGTATCTCCAAAGTCACATCACGAACGATTAACCGTTGCGCATTCGCGAACAGACCGCCCCGGCCATAGCCGAGCGAGACATTTTCGAGTGTAAGCAACGGTGCGTCAGTTCGCGCTCCGGCAGCATCGGTATAGACAATTTCGACAGGCGGCTGTGCTGCCACGAGATTCGCAATCTCTGAGTTCCGTTCGCACGCGACCTCGTGCGTATCATCAATGATTTCGAGACGTTGCGGGTTGATAAAGCAGCTTTCGAGCGCGAAGGTGCAGCGCGGCGCGAACTGACACCCGTTGGGCAGCGCGTTACGGTCGAGCAACCCCCGCATGAAAATCGAGCGTCCCCGTTTCGGCTGCTGCAACCCCGGTACGGAGTCGATCAGACCGCGTGTATATGGGTGGCGAGGCGCGCGGAACAACACATCGGCGGGCGCATCTTCAATAAGCTGACCCGCGTACATCACCCCCACTCGGTCGCAGATAGCCGCGACGACCCCCATGTTGTGTGTGACATAAACCATCGTCATTCGTTGCTCGCGGCGCAGTTCACTCAGAAGCGCGAGGATTTGCGCCTGCGTGGTTACATCCAGCCCGGTTGTCGGCTCGTCGAGGACAATCAGTTCCGGATCACAGGCGAGTGCAAGCGCAATTACGACGCGCTGCTGCTGCCCACCGCTGAGTTGATGCGGATACTTCTGCGCGGTACGGACGGGATCGGGCAGCCAAACTCGCCCCAGCAGTTCGAGCATTCGCGCGTCTCGTGCCACGTCATTCGTACCGATGTTGTGCGCCCGCATCGTCTCCGTGATTTGCTGTCCAATGCGAATTCCGGGACTGAGCGCCGTCGTCGGATTTTGCGGGACGAGCGCAACCCGGCTTCCGCGTACCCGCTGGAGTTCCGTCACCGACAGCGCAAAGAGGTCTTCTCCGGCAAGGTAAACGCTCCCTGTCCTCAGGCGGCTATTCGGCTTGCGATAGCCAAGCAGCGCATAGGCCGTCGTACTCTTTCCACAACCGGATTCGCCGACGAGTCCAAATGCCTCACCTGCTTCTAGTGCAAAAGAGACGCCGTTGACGACGTTCAACCAGCCCCCCGCGGTGCGGTAATCCAGCGTGAGATTGCGCACATCGAGCAGCGACGCAGCACCCATGCGCGGTGGAATAGCTTGATGCAGGAACGCAGAAGTCATGACCTACTGCGCCCCGAACTGTGCTGACCGTCCAAGCAGTCGCGCCAGCCCATCTGAGAACAGGTTCAATCCAATCACCAGCGAGGCCAGAACCAGCACCGGACCAAAGACTGTAATCGGCGCAGTGGTGATTGCACTGCGATTCTCGCTAATCATCAATCCCCATTCCGGGTTAGGCGGACGGATGCCAAATCCCAGGAAACCAAGCGACCCAATCAAAATCGGCGCGTAGCCCGCCCGTACTGCAAACTCGACCAGCAGCGTGCCAGTGGTATTGGGGAGCATTTCGCGTATCACAATCGACCATGCCGAGTCACCGCGCGCTCGTGCGGCGGTAATGAAGTCGCGCGTGACCAGATCAAGCGCAACCGCCCGTGCCATGCGCGCGATGCGCGGGGTATAGATGAACGCTACGACACCAATCAGCAGGCTCGGACTTCCGGCAGCGGTTGCGCCAGCCGCAGAGATGATCAACAGCGCCAGAATCAGGAAGGGGATGCTGATCAGGGCGTCAAAGATGCGCATCAGAACTTCATCGAACCAGCCCCCCAAATATCCGCTCAACAGCCCTATGAACGAACCCAGGACAACGCCAATGGCCGTAGACGTTGTCGCCAGGATGAGGACCGTCGGCGCGCCATACACGACCCGGCTGAAGACATCGCGCCCTAACCCGTCTGTCCCGAAGAGATGTGCGGTACTAGCATTCTCGAAAGGCTTGCCCGTCCCGACCTTGTTGAAGGTATAGGGCGACCACAGTGGACCTGTAATCGCGACGACGATGTGGAATAGGAGAATGATGCTGCCAAGCACAAAGGTGGTGGGCAAGCGCCGCCGCAGGAACGAGCGCCGCGAGCGGATAGGCGCAACCGGGACGGGAACAGCGGTCATGTAGAAGTCCTCAAGCGTGGGTTGAGCAGTAGCACGCCGACATCGGCAGCAAGGTTGGCAAGGATATACGTCGCAGAAACAAGCAACGCCGCCGCGCTGATGAGCGGTGCATCGCGCAAAGAAATCGAGTCCACGAGCAGGCTCCCAAGTCCCGGATAGCTGAAAATGCGCTCGACAATGACCACACCACCGATCAAGTAGACGAGATTGAGTGCCGTCACGTTGAGCGCAGGACCGAGTGCATTGGGCAATGCGTGCTGGAGCAGGACGTTGCGGCGCGGCAGCCCCTTTAACGTCGCCATCAGAACATATTCCGAATCCAGGACCTCAATCAGATTGTCGCGCAGCATCCGAATGGCGTATGCAGACATCGCAATTGCAAGTGTAAGCGCAGGCATGAGCAACGCCCGGAGCGCCTCACCTACATTGCGTGCGTCCTCGATGAGCGAGAGCGCAGGCAGCCAGCGCAGCGAGGACGCAAAAATAATCAGTAGGATCGTCCCCATCACGAATTCAGGAATGGAGAGGGTCACCAGCGTCACCCCGGAGAGAAGCGCATCGATATGGCGACCACGAAACCCCGCACTGAGCAGACTGAAGACGAGGCTGATTGGGACATATAGAATGAATGCGGCCAGCGCTAGGATGAGTGTATTCCGCAGGCGCGGCGCGATGATCCCGATGACGGGTCTTTTGCTGATAATCCCGTTTCCGAAATCGAGCCGCAGCGCTCCGCCGAGCCACGACAGATAGCGGTCTACGACAGGGCGATCCAACCCTAGTTGCTGACGAATGATTTGCAACTGCTGTTCCGATGCCTCACGCCCGACGATTTGCCGTGCGACATCACCGGGCAGCAGTTCAACCGCGCCAAAGATGAACATCGAGACGAGCAGGAGCGTCCCTAGTGAGGTCAGGACGCGCGTCAGGATCAGACGACGAAGCAAGAGAGGACCCCTAAATCAGCTTCCTGTATCATGATCAAAAATCCGGCGGGTCACAGAGCCATACCCTACAGTTCTGTAGGGCGTGGTCTTGTGACCCGCCCTCACTATCTAGCTCCGCTTGCAGGCCATGAAGCGCCAATCGGGACGGAGGATTTGTACGCGCGGCTGATAGCCTTCACACTCCCGACGAACCGCCGCCATGTTGAACACGAACAGCGGAATGATCGAGCCACCTTCTTCTGTGAGCATCTTCTGCGCCTGCTTGTATAGTTCGCAGCGCGCGGTCGCATCTACCGTCTGGTTAGCCTTGTCGAGCAGTTCATCGAAGTCCTTGCGGAAGAAGTGCGACTCTG
>Ga0123337_10007181_pt1 | contig 10443 bp, 7 predicted proteins | sample frozenSSSSmetaG_FD_89792 | JGI IMG/M metagenome (GOLD analysis project Ga0123337, IMG submission 89792) | Glacier valley bacterial and archeal communities from Borup Fiord, Nunavut, Canada, to study Microbial Dark Matter (Phase II) -... | ecosystem: Environmental > Aquatic > Freshwater > Ice >...
AATTTTTAGTTGTTTTTTTGTTGCAACTTGTACATTATAACCTTCTTCTGTACCTTCATAATAGTTGCCATCTTCTACATAACTAGCACTTACCACTGCCGTGTCAACTGCATCTGCATAATCGTAATCATCATAAATTGTATTAAAGTATTTGTCAACCTTATGGATATCATCAAAATCTCCTCCTATCCACTTTATTTTTAGATAGATAAAGTCATCACATGAAAAAACATAATTCATTGTATCGCAAGAAAAATATACCTGTATATCCTTTACAGCATAATATGGTAATCTGTGTTTTTTTTCTAATTCAAATTCACATGAATGGTATTTTATTTTTGACGAATCAATTTTATTTTCATGTTGCCATTCTTTAAAAGATCTATACGATTTTACAACCAAAGAATGAACCTGACTTCTAATTGCAAGTGAATCTGAAAGGTCATCACTTAAATTTTCGTTAGCCTCTATAGAAGCCTTGTTTATATTTTTAATAAAATCCTCTGCATCAAGCTGTGTTAACATATACTTACGTGTAAAGTTCTGCTCGTTTAATGTACATAAGTCTTTCAGGTATTGTTTGGCTAATACTTCTGGATCTGGTAACTCTGAAGCGAAGGTCGAAAAAGAAATTAAAACAAATAGTGCAGCTATTACATTCTTAAACTTAATTGGTGTTTTTTTCATAAAACTATTTTTAATTAAATGCTTTTAAATCGGGCGTGCAGACTGCTCATAAATAGGGTGAGCTCTTTGGTAAACGAATCTAGAGATTTTACCGACTCATTCATATAATCAGTAATTTTCAATAAATCCTCACGCGTGCTTTTCGTCTAGTTCAACAATAAGGACATTCCCATAATTTATGTAATGGGTTGGCGCACTTTATGTGAAGTTATAAAAAGCATTTTTTCTAAACCATGAATGTATTCAACTCTATCTTCTTCAATTTTTTTTGCGTTCTGTAATATCTATTGAAAGCACCAAAAGACCTTCGGGCACAGGCTGAATTCTTAATTCAAACCAGCCCTTCTATTGTCTGGATAGGTAAACTCATTTTCAAAATAATCGGCTTTTCGTTCTTTCACGCATAATTTCAACAAATCAAACATAGGTGTTTTTTCAATGCCGGGATATTTTTCCATCATGGTATAACCAAGCAGTTCTTTCCGTTTATATTTACTATGTTTCACAACCGCATCGTTTACATACAAGTAACGCCAATCAAACTAATTAACTGAAAGCCCTCTTAAGGTATCAAGAGTTGTTTCTTCACTTTTCTTTTCGTTTAATTCCCCCTTCATAATTCATAATCGGTTTGCTTTGAATTAATCCCAGTTATTGTAGCCAAAATAAAAATTCTACGTGTATACATATTAAAAATATACCTGTGTTTTTTTGAATGTTCTGCAAATGACAATATGGATGACCTAAAAATAGATCAAAAATAGCTGGGTTATTTTTTCTGAAATTAAATCTAATTTGCTATAAATAATAATTATAAACGTATTTTTTGCTGCAAATTTATACAAAGCTCTCTCTATGGCCTGTAGCAGACAAACAACCCGTTTCGTTCAATACCCAAAAATCAAAGTTTTGGTAGAATTGGAAATAGAAAAGATGAATACAAAGTAATCTTTTATGCGGGGAGAAAATATAGCTGATTAATTTCAGCTACTTTGTATTTTCACTTTTACTTTTTTCCAAAGTGATATTCCAGTCCAATTAAAAATCCCAAAGTAATATTTTTGGAAGGTGTTCGATCCGATTTCCAATGAGAACCAGTGCTACCACTTTTGCTATACACATAATCTTTATTTATTGGATCCCCTAAACTATAATCCATTCTGAACTTTGTATTCATAAATAAATTATCAATCATTCTAAAATTAAATCCAACTCCAGCAACTACATCAATTAATGAAGAATTAAACCATTGCTTATCCTCACCTGGTAAATAATATCCACGGGGCATGTCAATTACCGCTTTTATCAAACCTGAATATTGAAACCCGCCCATAAATTCCAATGGTACTTTGTGTTTTATAAAAGGTCTGTAGTTTAATGTAAACGGAACTTTTATATATGAAAGTGTTATTGGCGCATAAAACGCAGATTTTCCACCATAATCAACACCTTGTATTGAATATAGCATAGCAAAGTCAAAACTAACTTTTTCAGTAAAAACAATACCGGCTGTTAATCCTGTCATGAAGCCTTTCTTCCACATGGGTTCAGCATACGGATCATTTTTTTCACCTGAATTTAAAATAAATGTGCTTTGAGGCATGTAACAAAAGCCTAACTTAAATATAGGGACTTCTTCCGCTGCTTGGGCTGGTGGTTGCTGAGCACAAATGTTCATAGAAAAAAATATTAGTACACTTGATAATAGGCACAATGATTTGCTATTCATAATACTAACAATGTTTATGTATTAGCAAATCTATACATATTGATGAATAATAAAAAAGGCCACAGTATTCTTTAAATACTACGACCTTTTATGAGATCTTATTAATTACGTTTACATTAAATTTCTAGTCATCAGATTCTTGCTTGATATGTATGCAATTCGTAATACCTGCCTTCTTTTGCAATCAACTCTGCATGATTTCCTTGTTCGGCAATTTTGCCATTTTCAATTACTAAAATTTGGTTGGCTTGTCTGATTGTACTCAATCTATGAGCAATTACAAACGTGGTTCTGCCTTTCATTAATTCCGATAATGATTGTTGAATCAATGATTCGCTTTGTGTATCTAAGTTTGAAGTAGCTTCATCTAAAATAATAATTTTAGGGTCTGCTAATATTGCGCGTGCAATGGCAATACGTTGTCTTTGTCCGCCCGACAATTTCACTCCGCGTTCTCCAATTAATGTATCCAAACCTTTTTCAAAACGATCTGTAAATTCGTTTACATAACCCGCTTTTACCGCGTTCAACAATTGTTCTTCGGTGGCATTCGGACGAGGGAATAAAATATTTTCTCTGATCGTTCCTTCAAACAAGAAATCATCCTGCAATACAACACCCAGATTTTTACGGTAACTGCTTAACGTTACTTCAGATAGGTCCACCTCATCAATCGTAATTTTTCCTGACTCCGGATTTAAGAATGTTGCTACTAAGCCCGCTATTGTTGACTTACCTGAGCCAGACGTTCCAACAAGTGCCGTCACCGAACCGGCTGGCGCATCAAACGTTACATTATTCAATACTTCTTTACCTTCCTGATATGCAAATGATACATTATCAAACTTGATATTGCCTTTGATTTCTTTCAATGCAATCGTTCTCTTTTCACTATCTTCTTCGGGAGGCATATTCATAATTTCCTCTGTTCGATCCAGACCTGCAAAAGCTTCTGTAAGCTGACTACCGATGTTACTCATTTGTACGATCGGTGCAATCATGAAACCAAGGTATAATGTAAACGAAAGAAAATCACCACTTGTCATTTCCCCTTTTATCATCATAAACCCACCAATACCCATAATTCCTAACGTGGCCATACCTAACAAAAACAAGGAGGCGCTTGTAATTATCGATGTTGACGTTAAACTTTTATTTACATTATCAAACAAACGCTGTACACCTGCTTCAAATGTTTTGTTTTCCTGTTCTTCTGCATTAAAGCCTTTAATGATTCGAACACCGTTTAATGTTTCCGTTAACCTGCCGGTTACATCTGCATTTATAATTCCGCGTTCTTTAAAAATAGGGCGAATGTATCCAAAGGCTTTCATCGCAATAAAAGCAAATATGGCAACAGGTAGTAATACATACAAAGTCATCATCGGACTGATCTTAATCAGCAAAACCAACGCAATCACAGAAGTAATTGTACCGCCGATTAATTGCACCAGACCTGTTCCAATCAGGTTCCGAACACCTTCAACATCGGTCATGATCCGGGATACTAATGCACCGGATTTGTTGTTGTCAAAATAACTGATAGGTAAACTTAATATTTTACGCTGAACCTGTACCCGCAATTTTGAGATTAATAACTGTGCTTCAACACTCAATAATTTTGTGAGCAAAAAAGACATAGCCGCATTTACAGCAATAGATAAACCAACTACCCAAAGCAAGGTATATAGCATATCGATATTTTTATTTGCTACAACATCATCCAGCAGATATTTACTGGCACCAGGCAAAACTAAACTTGCCAACCTGCTGATGATGATCATTATTAAACCAATAAAAACGATTTTTCTTCTTGGCCAGATAATGGTTTTAAAAACCTGAGCAAGAGTTACTTTATTTTTCTTATTTTCCATTATTAAAATAAATGAGGGATTATTTAGATGTAAAGGTACAACACAAAAAGTGCCTGTAAAGTTGTAGTCGTATGAAGCAGAATTTTATTGTATTGTTAAAATAGAAAATTCTTCTTCATTCCTATGGCTGAACAAACTGTTCTATGTATTTCAATTGGTTGGTTCATAGAAAATGACGTGGTAAAACCACCTTCTGTAACTATTGCGACTGTAAAAACTATTATGAATATGAAGAATAGATAGACATATAATGCTGTAAATGCTTATTTTTTAATGTCCGAAAATTTTATACACATCCAGAACAGAAAAGCTAAATTGAAAACATTACTTCAAAAAAATAATTTCAATAAAAGGATTTTACTTTGTATCGCTAACACAATTAATGTCAAATAATAGACAATAGTTACTAGAAAAAACAGAAGAGCATTATTCATATAATGTCTGATTAAATTTTTTTGGTATTTAATTACACAGAATTCTTATACATACTGCTCTAACAGAGCAATCCGCTCCTCAATCGGCGGATGTGTAGAGAACAGATTTCCAAAAAAATTCTTTTCTGTGAATTGAGGATTATGCATAAATAACTGTGCAACATCTCTTCGTGTAACAGCTTCAATGTATGGATCTGCAGAAATTTTTCTGAGTGCGGAAGCTAAAGCATACGGTTTCCTAGTAATTTCAGCTGCACCAGCATCTGCCAAATATTCGCGTTTACGTGAAATAGCAAAATGTAACATTCGTGCTATAAGAAACGCAACAATAGAAGTAAATATCGAAATTAAAATGAATGGCAGATTAATTTTCCCATCACTATTTCTACTGCCAAAAAAGTTAGACCCTCTAAGAATCATTTCAGATATAAATGAAAATATTCCGACAAATATAATGGAGATAATTAATAAACGTACATCCCTATTTATAATGTGTGAAAGCTCGTGTGCAATTACACCTTCCAGTTCTTCATCTGTCAGTTTTTCAATAATGCCTTTTGAAAGTGTAATTGTAAACGATTTTTGATTGATACCGCTCGCAAAGGCATTCAATGAATCATCGTTTATTATATTTAATGCAGGCATAGCCATTCCTTGCGAAATGCATAAATTTTCTAGCAGATTATATACTCTTGGATTTTCTTTGCGCGACATGGGTTCTGCAGAAGTTGCACGTTCAATCATTTTATTATGAAAGAAATATGCAATCACAAACCAAGCAGCCGTCAAGCAAATAAATACAAAAGAGAACTCTATAGAAGCCGTAATTACAGTGGCCAGTATAACCAGTATAAACGGAAATAAAAAAAGCAGCAACAGCGTTTTTCTGTTGTTCCTTCTGATTTGTTTTTGAATACCGATGTATTTCACGATTTGTCCTTAATTAAAATTTAAACGTTGGCGGTTCTTCCAATGTTTGTCTTTTCTCGGTACCTAAATCATACAATGATTCTTTTTTAAAGTTATATCGGCCGGCAATGATGTTGTTTGGAAATGATTCTACCGATATATTATATTCTTTTGTGGCAGCATTAAAGAAACGACGTGCTGCAGCAAGCTTGTTTTCTATATCACTTATTTCCTGCTGCAAATGCAAAAAGTTTTGATTTGCTTTTAAATCCGGGTAGGCTTCTACTGTCACGCGCAAGCCTTGCAATGCAGCAGAAAGTTGACCATCTGACTTTATTTTATCTTCAATTGAACTTGCATTCATCACACTATTTCTGGCAGCAATAACATCTGTCAATGTTTTACTTTCATGACCTGCATACCCTTTTACCGTTTCAACCAATTGAGGAATAAGATCGCTACGCTGTTTTAGCTGTACATCGATATCAGAAAATGCTTGCTCTCTTCTATTGCGAAGCCCAACCAGTGAATTGTAAATTCCAATGAACCAAAAGATAATTAGTGCAACGGGTATAAGAAATGTAAGTATAGCAAACATTGCAATAGTGTTTAAGTGATTTGATTCCAAAAAATTACGTATTTAAGAAATAGAAACAAAGAACAATTTTTAAATAGCTTTTGAAAAGCGATTATCCTTTGAAAAGTTCATTTGCAAAATGAAAACGTATTGCTATCTCTATTTAAGGACATTATTAATCCTACTTTGTCAAGTTTGTGTTTTTGCCAAATTTTATTCTTTAAATTACGTAAGATATTTTGTCGTGGTTGGTCAAAAAGACACAACCACCAACTGTTTATAATTTATTTTTTTTAAAACTTGTTGAAGTAGGATTAATAAAATAATGTTAAATGTTACTCGAAATACATCTAAGGTTTTGAAAACCTTAAGGTCTCGTTTCTCATTGTTAGATTTCTAAATCAAAATAAAAATATCCTGATACCAAAAAATCATTACATCCGATGCACCGCTTCTTCCGTCAACACAAAAACTTCCGCATCTTCCGCATGGGACATATGCGCCAGTCCAGTTAAACGACCAAACGCGGGCATAACCAATGTATTTTTCTTTTTATAAAAGCATGGCAGTGTAATTTTTTGCCTTCCCTTTCCATGAAGTACAAAACCCGGATGAATGTGTCCGCTAATTAAAAATTCATGATTTTCTAATGTAACAAAATCATGTGCAAAAATAAAGTTGTTTTCCGACAACGTTTTTTCATGCAGGGTAATATCATACTTTTCATAGTGATGCACTTTTAAGATGTCGTGATTGCCGCGCACCAATTCAAAAATAATGTTTGTGTATTTTCTGCGCAGCGCTCCAAAATACTCCCACTCCTGATTGTAGTCACTGTGAAACAGATCACCTAAGATTAATAAACGTTTTGGTTTATACGCATCAAGTAACAAATCCAATTGCTGCAGATCATCCGTACCTGATTCCATCGGGATTGCCAGGCCATGTTTGCGAAAGTGTGAAGCTTTACCCAAATGCAGGTCCGAAACAATCAGCGTTTGTGTGTTACGCCAATAAATAGCTTTTTGCGGCAACAGTTCCAATACGGTGTTATTAATATATAATAGCTGTTCGCTCATTCTTATTTCTCCAGCTGTGTTTTCATTTTAAATAAACGATCTTCCAATTTTTCATTGCTAAATTTACCGCGTATACGATCTACCATGATCGGGTACGCAAATGGTGTTGGCTTATCTGGCCGAACCAGCACAAGCTTCTGTTCGTTAATTCGGTTGTATGCTTTTCGCATCCGTTCAATCTCCAATTGAAAATCCAATACTTCATCGTATGCCTGTCGTAATAACAAATTAGTACCATCATATTGTTCAAATACTTTAAAAAATAATTCGGCATTGGCCTGAAGATGCCGTGTCTTGGCAGACTTCCCCGGATATCCTTGGAAGACAAGTCCTGCAATGGATGCAATTTCACGGAAACGTCGGCGCGCCATTTCTGTTGCATTTACACTCAACTGAATTTCCTTTTCAAGATTTTCAATTCCGAAAAGATCCAGTTCAAGCGCTTCTTCAATCGGGATTTCCTGATCGGATAAGATCTCAAAACCATAATCATTCATTGCTACTGAAAACGTCATCGGCTTGATCTCCGAAATCTTGCGTGCAACAATTGCAGCCATTCCTTCATGTACAAACCTACCTTCAAACGGATACATAAACACATGATAGCCTTCGCGCGTTTGTACATATTCGATCAAAAACTCTTTGTTTGTTGGTAAATGCGAACGGCTAGACTGCAACTCAAATAGTCCCTTAAGTTTAATTAATTCTTCCTCTTCTATTCTATCCGTGTCAAAAAAGTGATCGATCTTATATCGAATCATTTCGGAAAGCTGCGAAGAAAGCGGCATTCGTCCGCCTTGCCAACTTGGTATCAATCCTTTCTTTCCTTTACTCTTGCGTACCAACACATCCATATGACGGATGTGTACGATCTCTAAATTATTTCCTGAAAACCAAAATACATCGCCAGGTTTCAATTTTGAAATAAAGTTTTCTTCTATGCTGCCGATTCGTTTGCCGCTTAAATATTTAACCTGCATCGCCGAATAACTTACAATCGTGCCCATGGAAAGCCGATGCCGAGAAGCAATGGCGCGGCTGGTCACCTTATAGATTCCATCTTCAATAACAACTTTGTGAAACTCATCGTATGCATCCAACGAATTACCGCCGTTGGTAATGAACTGCAATGCCCAGTCAAATTCCTCGGGTGTTACACTTGCGTAGCAGAACGTTTTTTTTATTTCAGCATAAATAACTTCCGGTTTGAATCCATCAGACACGGCAAGCGTTACCAGATACTGGATCAGCACATCAAAGCTCCGGATATATGGAATGCGACTTTCTACCACATTGCGTTTGATGGCTTCACGCATCGCAGCACCCTCAATGATTTCTAACGAATTTGTGGGTACAAAATAAATTTTACTCAGCGCCCCTGGGCTATGTCCACTACGACCGGCGCGCTGCATAAACCGTGCAACACCCTTTGGACTCCCAACCTGCACAACGGTATCAACTTCGCTAAAATCCACACCCAAATCCAAACTCGAAGTACAAATAACAGCTTTCAATTTTCCGGCATGCAAGTTATCTTCCACCCAAGTTCGTGTCTTTTGATCCAGCGATCCATGATGCAGCGCGATTAATCCCGCAAACTCCGGTGCCACATCAAGTAGCTGCCGGTACCAGATCTCGGCTTGTGCGCGGGTATTGGTAAAAATCAAAACAGAATTGCTACTGTGTATAATTGGCACGACTTTAGGCAACAGTATTGTTCCGATAAAACCCGACCACGGAAAGTTTTCAATTTTGTCCGGAAAAATCGTTTCAATCTCTACACGTTTTGGAAGTTCTGCACGGATCATTTTTGTTTTGCTTTCATACTTGCCAAGCAATACATCTTTCGCTTCTTCCAGATTGCCAATGGTTGCAGAAATTCCCCAGATCTTCAAATCCGGATTTAGTCCTTTCAATCGAGATAATGCAAGCTCCATTTGCACACCGCGCTTAGAGCCGATCAATTCGTGCCATTCATCTATAACAACTGTAGAAAGATCTTTAAATACATCCGCATAGCCTTTCTGGGAAAGCAACAAGTGCAAACTTTCTGGTGTTGTAACCAACAACTGCGGCATGTTTTTTTTCTGCTTCGTCTTTTGTGCTGTTGTTGTATCACCACTTCGAATAGCAATTTCAAACGGAATGTCTAAATCAATGCATGAACGTGTCGTTGAATATTGAATTTCTTTTGCAAGCGCGCGGATCGGTGTGATCCAGATGGCCTGGAGGCCTGCTTTTTTTTTTGTTTTATAATCGGGATTCTTTTTCAAATATTCTAAAAGAATTCCGAACCAAACAGAATACGTTTTACCGCTTCCAGTGGGTGCATTTACAAGGCCTGAATAGCCTTCCAGCATGGCCTTCCAAGTGTCCTGCTGAAAGGCATGCGCTTTCCATTTTTGATTTTTGAACCAGGCAAGAATGTCTTTTTCTGTCATGCCGGTCTTGATAATTGTTGAATCAGATCCAACAGATCTTCTTTGTTGTTGGCGTCTTTGATGGTTTTATCTTTTCGCCAACGCAGGATCCGCGGGAAACGGAGCGCCACACCAGATTTATGCCGCGGTGATGGATTAATCCCTTCGAAGGCAATTTCAAAAACAAGCTCGGGCGTAACGCTGCGCACCGGACCAAATTTTTCTTTTGTATTTTTCTTTACCCAAGAGTCTACTTCAACTAGCTCTTTATCTGTTAAACCCGAATATGCTTTCGTGAACGGAACAAGTTCATCTCCACTCCATACGGCAAAGGTATAATCGGTATATAAGTCTGCTCTTCGCCCGTGGCCTCGCTGTGCATAAATCAGCACGCCATCTACACTTAGCGGATCTATTTTCCATTTCCACCACTTACCTCTTCTTCTGCCTGCTTCGTACAAACTGTCTTTGTGTTTCAGCATCAATCCTTCACACATGCGATCGCGGGAAGCCATTCGCAATACTACCATTTCTTCAACTGTATCGCAGGCAAACACCGGCGAAATTTTTAATACCGCGGCAGCGACCGGATTTTTTTCTTTTATTTCTTTCAAAACACTTTCAAGCATTGCTCTGCGTTCGCTCATCGGCAGCATACGTACATCATTCCCTTTATATTCCAGTAAGTCATAGCACATCATTGCAAGCGGTGCATCGGCTAAACTTTTCTTCGA
>Ga0123337_10007182_pt1 | contig 10442 bp, 8 predicted proteins | sample frozenSSSSmetaG_FD_89792 | JGI IMG/M metagenome (GOLD analysis project Ga0123337, IMG submission 89792) | Glacier valley bacterial and archeal communities from Borup Fiord, Nunavut, Canada, to study Microbial Dark Matter (Phase II) -... | ecosystem: Environmental > Aquatic > Freshwater > Ice >...
TAAATCCAGACGGTTTTCTTTTGTAAAAATATCCAGACTGTCTTTTCTCTGTTTAGCCATCTTCATCATGGCTTTCATCGCGGTTTCATCAGAAATATCTTTGCTTCCGGTTTCTGTTCCGGCAAGTAAAAATGCAGATTTGATGGCTCTGATCGCACGGAGTTTTACCTCATCTTTTGCTTTCATGGCATCAATCAGGTCTTTGTTTATTTGTTCAACGAGGTTCATTGTATGATTTGTTTTCTTATCTCATGCAAAAATAAGCGCATAATCGGAATCAATGAATTTTATTTTTTGAAGTTTAATGTTGAGTTGAATCGGCTTTAAAAGCAATTTTACCGGTTATCATGGATTCATGATTGGTCAATACAGGCTCCGTAATTTTGGGTATCTTAATGATATTTCCTATCAAATTTAAGTTATCATCCTTTGGTTTTAAAATAGATTTCACGGGTTTTAAACTATCTGCCGGTTTTAAGATTTCAGGCATAATTGAATCCTTTGTTTCGGAGTTTAAACTATCTTGTTCCCTTGGTACTGTTATTTCACCTTGTGTGAAACCAGGCTTACACGAAGAGAAAAAAAAGATGATTCCTGTAAGGAAAACGGCAGCTAGCCGTTGTATAGGAGAAGAAAAGTGTCGTCTGAATAGACTGACTTTAACTTCTTCAGGCAAAGGTATAGGCAGCGAAAGTTGAGTTTGTTTAAAACGGCCGCAAGTTCCGGTTTCGGTAGTTTCCTTAAAGTAACGTATGATGTCTTGCCCGTTCATTTGGGTAAAATCTATTACGATTTTATCACATGATGAGCAAAAGCGACCCTGTTCTTTCTGTGTCATGGCATTCCAATCCTGATGACAAGGTTCTGGAATATGTATGTTTAACTGTTTCTGCATGCACCTTTATACCTTAATTTAAAGGAAAGTAAACGCAGTATCATTTTAAAAAGGAATGCAGGAAAATAGACCTAGAGCTCATCTCTTTTCAGATGATGTAAGAAATTCTTATTTCTGGGTAGCTTTTTTATCCAGGAAAAAATCAAAGCTATCACCTCTTAAACCAAGTCTTAAGGTCTCAAGTGGAATAATTTCACTTGGGGCAATATTGCCAAGATTCACATTGGCACCATAAAGTTTAATGAACCAAACTTGTTGAGATTTAAGTGGGGCTTCCCAAATAATTTTATCCAAGGGGATTTTTCTTACAATTTCTGCCACTAAGCCCGAACGCACTTCGCCATCACCCCTGAACAGCCCTACAGTGCCACTTTCTCTGGCTTCTGCGATGACTTTCCATACACCGGCTTCCAATTCCTTTTCCATCATATCTATCCATTCGTAAGGCGGAATAATTTTCTCAGCATCCTTTGAACCTACTTCAGAAATCACGGTAAAATCTTTTGCAAGTGTTCTGATATATTCACATTTTTTATTGTGCTCAATTTCTATGGAACCATCACTTACCTCAACATGCTCGATGCCATAATAATCGAGCAAACGACGATAATCATCAAATTGATTCCTGATGATATAAGCCTCAAACAAAGTACCGCCAAAATAGACTTTGAAGCCCGCTTTTTTATAATGACCAATCTTTTCTTTTAATTTGGGTGTTACATAACTGGTTCCGAAACCTAGTTTTAAAAGATCTATGAGGTGACTGCCGTGTTCTATCAGGTCAAGTGATTCCCTGATGCTTAAGCCTTTGTCCATTACCATAGTCAAGCCGCTTTCCCTTGGTTGCGTAGGTCTTTCCGGCAATTGTGTCAAATTAAATATTTCACTGTTCATCTTTATCTGATTGGTATATTTTTATTAGTTTTTTGAATTCTTCGTCGTCATAATACAATTCCGGGCAAAAGAGTTTTACACTTTCAATGGAGTCGTCAAAATTATGAATTAAATGGGATATTATCGTCTCCTTGTTTTTTTCTGAGGGTTCCTGATCGTATTTAATCACACTTAATACAACCTGAAGTTCTTCAGCGAGTTCTTTGTCCTTTCGCACGTCTTCCAGTATTTCATCAAGTAATTCATCCATCTCTGAATGATAAAAAATGCTGGCGAAGTCTTTCCAGTTAGTGAGTATAATATCTTTACTGTCTTTTTTCAAGGATTCATAATGATGTGCTATGTCATCATATCTTTCAAGTTCGGAATAACAGGTCAGTATACCTTTTAAAGCAGAAAAATCTTCAGAATCATCCTTGTAAACCTTCTTAAAATAAGGGAGAGCGATTAATGGTTGTTTGTCAGTAAGATAAGAAAACCCTAAGAGATAGTTGTATTCCGGCAACATGTCTTCAAGGCCTTTGGCATTCTTGAGGTATAAGCGCGCAGAGTGTCCGTTTTCCAAAGCGAGATAACAACGTGCTATGCAGATATGCGGATATAGATCAGTATTGTCTTTAAAACACTGCTTGTAATTCTCTATGGCTTTGTCGTAATCTCCTTTACTTTCATAAAGGCTGCCCATGCTAAAAAACGCGTTTTTTGAGTTTTTATTTGCCAATCCGGAATATTCATAGGCACTTAAGGCAAGTGATTGTTTATTGGTAAGTTCATAAAATCTCCCTAAGTGAAACCAGGCAAGGTGTGAATATGGGTCAATATCAATTCTTGATTTGAAATATTCAACAGCTTCATCATACTGAGCTCCTGAAATGAAATTTAAGGATAATTGATTATATAACTGTTCATCCTTGGGATATTTCCTGATAGCCTTTTCTATTAATCTGGTGGCCTTGGCTACATTATTACTCTGACTTAACAATTGTGCATAATTGACATAAATATCTACGATAAATTCTTCGTCCTCGTATTCGGAATATTCCAAAGCAAGAATAAAACTGGCTTCTGCTTCATCATATAACTCCATGTCTGTCAATAATTCAGCCTCCATCTTATGGGTAAGGCAGTTATAGGGCTCCAAAGATTTTGCATGCCGGATCACATCAAGAGCGTCCTGAAAATCATGGCTAATCGAAAAGATTGTTGCCTTTTCTATCAGGAAATCTACCTTATTAGGAAATAAGTATAGGCCATGATTAATAATTGCAAGTTGATTTTTGGGTTTATTGGTGAGAAAAAAATGATAAGATAGTAACTCAATCTCATCCTCTGAGAAAAAAATAGATTGGTCGGTTGATAATTGCTTGAATTTTATGAGGGAGTCTTCAATGTCACGCTGATTGTAATCATCCATGGGAAGGTCGCTGTCATCAAAGTTGTCAAACATGTCTATTTATATTTAAGAAACAATAATAAGTAACACCTGCAATACATAATCCATAAATTATTCACCACAAATATAAACCAAAGAAAACTTATTTTTGCCCATATGAAATTATTTTTTATTGTTTTCATCCACATTCTGGGCACCCTTTCCACGTTTGCACAGGTTCATCTGAACCAGGCCAAATGGCAACAACGTGTGGATTGTGAAATCGATGTGCAACTTCATCCGGAAACAAAAATATTAAACGCTTTTATGCGGATGCATTATTATAATCAGTCGCCCGACACTCTGAGCTCTATATGGCTTCATGTATGGCCCAATGCATATAAAAACAATCAGACAGCATTTGCAAAACAGTCATTGGAAAAGGGGAATACGGATTTTTATTTCAGTCCTGAAAAAGAAAGAGGATATATTGCCGGTTTAAATTTTATGGGTAATGGGGAAAGTTTAAAGTGGAAGGAAGACAAGGATTTCATCGATATCATTGAGTTGAAATTAAATCAACCTCTAATGCCTGGTCAGGATATTGTAATTACGACACCATTCATTGTCAAGCTCCCAAAAATATTTTCACGCAGTGGTTTTAAGGACAGTTTTTTCTCTGTAACCCAATGGTTCCCAAAACCTGCCGTGTATGACATCAATGGATGGAATCCAATCCCTTATCTTGATCAGGGTGAATTTTATAGTGAGTTTGGCAATTATCTCGTGAATATTTCAGTTCCCAAACCATACATCGTGGCATCAACTGGGCATTTATTGTCAAAAAAAGATACATTGATAGATCCTTCTATACAAGCTGTAAGGTATACATATGCAGAAAATAATATACACGATTTCGCCTGGTTTGCCTCCAAGGATTTTATACTGAGAACCAGAACTATTCCTATTGGTAATGATAGTGTAACAATTAACGTGTATGCACCTGCTGATGGGAAAAGAACGGATAAAAAACCACCCATTTATTATCTTGATAAAGGTCTTACGGAATACAGTCAAAGGGTAGGAAATTATCCGTATAAAACCTGTACCGTAGTGATTGGGCCACTGCTGGCCGGTGGGGGTATGGAGTATCCAACCATTACCATTTGCAGCAGTACGGATGGAACTACTATTATGCACGAAGTGGGGCATAACTGGTTTTACGGAATGCTGGCTTCCAACGAAAGACGATATCCCTGGATGGATGAAAGTGTCAATACGTTTTTTGAACAATTGATATCGGAAAATTTTCAGCCTGATGCTGCTTTTTTCAGACGTATAAAAAACAAACAATGGTTTAGTCAGTATCAGGATCATCTCGCCTATCTTTTCTCTGCCAGACAGGGTATTTCGCAGCCGCTCAACCTTCCTTCCGCGGAGTTTACCGGTTTAAATTATGGTTCAATCGTTTATGCCAAGGGTCCGCTGCTGTTTGCATATCTCAGACAACAATTGGGCGATACTGTTTTCTCCAATTGTATTAAAGCCTATTTTCAGGAATGGAAATTTAAACATCCGCTACCTAAAGATATGCAACTGAGTTTTGAACGCAGCAGCGGAAGGAATCTGGATTGGTTTTTTAATGATTTACTGAATGAAAATAATAGTGTAGATATTGTCAGAACAAAAAATGGATTTAAAGTCAAAGGCTCTGCTAAACTGGATTCCTTTCTTCATAGCAGAGATTACAGTCTGGCGAATCCTTATGGGTTTCTTCCGGAAAAAAACTATACAAATAATGCCAGGCGTACGAAACTTGTATCTATCGCTTTTCCATTTAGTTTGCCCAAGCATAATGCCATAGTGCCGGTCAATTTTACACCCATTATTGGATTTAATTATTATGACCGGTATTACCTTGGCGCTTTGCTGTATAATCGCACAATTTTCAGAAATAAACTGGAGTATACGCTTATGCCGGCATATTCATTTACAAATAAAAAATGGGTAGGGTATGCGCAATTAAATGCGTTGTTTCTGTCTCATAACAAGCTGATCTATAAAGTGGAAGCTGGTATACAAGGACATACTTTCGGACAGATGCTGTCTACACAACTCAATCAGTATTACAGGTTCAATCCGTATATCAGATTCCATTTCAAACACAAAGGCAAGATATCAGACATCATAGATAAGCAATTGCAATTGAACCTATATCACACAGGTTTGTTCAGAGACTATAACAGTTATAAGGATACCAATAATATGAGTTTTCAGGTACCTTTGCCGGCTTCATATTTTTCGAATTATTTAAGGGCTACCTATAGTATAGAAAATAAACATCCTGTGAATGCATACAGTGTGAAGTTAAATGCAGAATATGCCGGCAATTATAAGTTTAATCCGGGCAGTAATACCTATCTCAAAACCTGGTTGAATGCTTCGTATAAGTTTGCTTTTGCACCTAAAAACAAATGCTTTAAATCCGAACTTTTTGCAGGCATTTTCCTTCATAACAAAGGTGGCATCGATAACAGAAGTTTTTTCCTCAGCAACAATAATGGCAATCTGGATTATACATACGGTGAAACTATGCTCGGAAGAAATGAAACTTTTACAAGTAACAATTTGCTAGGCCGTCAATTGATTAATATGAATGGAAATATGCGCAATTTATTGCCTCTCACAGGTACAGATAAATGGATGCTGGCGCTTGCTAATGAAGTGTCCTTGCCGGGGTTTATTCCTTTCAGAATATACTGTGATTTCGGTTATTTTCGCCCAACTACCAATACTGTAAATGGCATTGAATACAAGAAGGCAGAATTATATACCACTGCGGGAATTCTATTGCCATTATTTAAGGGTAACTTTGAAATATTTGTACCTTTCTACCAATCAAAACAATTTAATTACAATCTATTGAATAATAAGTTCACTAATTCTATTGGTTTTAAATTACATATCAATAAACTGAATCCATTTAAACTAATTGATAATTACAGAATATTCTAATGTTATAAGAAGCTGTCTTATAAAGTACTTCTTATGGATTTTTAGGCTTATTTTCTTTGAGATTAGGCGCTTGCATACATGCATACACAGAGGATGTCTATGTGAGAAATGTAACGACAGATCTTTTCTGCAAATCACTGTTAAACTTCAAAAGACATAAAGGGTGCTTTTGAATAGTTTCTAGACGGTTTTAGTCCCTGTTTCAAGGCTTTGCAGATCATATTGCTGGGTTCTTAGAGCACTGTTAAGTGCGATGATTAAGCCACTGCTTTCCGGGAGTAGAAGTGCACTTAAAGCTATAAAAAATAAAAACCCATATCGGTAAGATACGGGTTTTTAGAAGAGAAGAGGTTAAAAGTAAAATTACTTTTTAGCAGATTTTTTTGCTTTAGCTTTAGCCTTTGGAGCTGCTGCTTTAGCTTTTGGAGCCGCTTTAGCCTTAGCTTTTGGAGCTGCTGCTTTAGCTTTTGCTTTTGGAGCTGCTTTTGCTTTAGCTTTAGCTTTTGGAGCCGCTTTAGCCTTAGCTTTAGCTTTTGGAGCTGCTTTAGCTTTAGGGGCTGCCGCTTTAGCCTTAGCTTTTGGAGCTGCTTTAGCTTTAGCTTTTGGAGCCGCTTTTGAAGCTTTTGCTTTTGGAGCTGCTGCTTTTGTAGCTTTTGCTTTAGCAGCTGGTTTTTTCTTTGTTGCCATATTTATATGTATTTAAAATTGGGTTTATTTTTCATTAAGGTCAGAGTGCATATCACCATAATCAATAGAGATTTCCTCTCCTGCTTTGATTTGTCTAATAGCTTTATAAATCATTACTCCATCCTTTAGTTTTTTTGTATAATCGGCATTCGGTTTTTTTGAATGATTATATAAGGAACCAAAACCGAGCACAACAGCTGCACTCTTTTTTCTGGTGTTCCAGGCAAACGTATAATTTTCCATTATATGTCCAACCAGATTTTGGTGATCCTTATAATTTATCTCAATCACAGGGCAAATTTCAATAACATCTCCTTTATTCAAAACTTTAGATGTAAACACACCACGTCCCTTATGTCCAGCATTGGCTACAAATAAATTCGTATTCGAAATATAATATTCTTTAATCACTTAATTTTATAGAGCGTCAAAGTTATGATACTTATTCAAACTATTGTCATTTCTAGGGAAAATCTATTAACAACTTATCAAAAAACACAATTAATAATAGACAACAAAGTTGACTAAAAAAAATTAATTTAGTCAAAAAAAGTATAAATTATTTTCACATATCAACATTCAGTGCCAATAATATCGACATGTTTGAGCCTAATAAAAATAAATTACGAGTTTCTGAGTTTTAAAAGCATCACAAAATCAGTCATAAAATACCCGTTACCAATATCAAAATCTTCTACTGTTTCAATCGTGAAATGATTTTTAAAATAGAAATTGATAGCCTTGTAATTTTGCCTGTTAACGGTCAGTCGTACATTTGTATCAGCTCCATTGTTTCTTTGGTTAATCAATTTTTTAATCATAGTCATCACTTCGGTACCTTTACTTTTTCCGTGTTCCGAGGATAAGATATAAAACTTATGGATAAAATAATCTTCCGGGCTTTTACAGCTGATAGAAATAAATCCTTTTACCACGTCGTCTTCCGAAATCTTGTAAAATTCTTGTCCATCTTCAATTTGCTTGTGCAATGATTCCTTGCTGTAAAACTTATCCAACATGTAATCAATCTGATGGAGGTCTATAAAAGCTGAATAATAGGCATGCCATATCCTGTTTGCAAGGTCTGCAATGAGAGTAGTTTCATCCGCACTTATCTTGATTAATTCTAAAGGCAAAATCCCGAATGGTTTAATTTTGAATAATACCCAGTTTTTTCGCCAAATCCTTTGGCAAGGCATTTTTATGGATATAAATATTGATGGTTTTATATCTGAAATAAGACATCGAGCAATATAAATATCCGCCGCAATCATTTTTGGTTCCCCAGCTGTTTTTGATTTTAAAATATTTTTTGCCGTTTTGATCTGTTGCCAGTCCTGTGGCATGCATACCATGATCATCTGTGGTCTGGTAAGTGTCGAATGCAGCTTGTCTTAAACTGTCATTCACTTGTTTTTCATCCATTGGTTTGTCAAAGGCACTGCTGGTTCTCATTGCTCCTGCATCATTAAAGGCCTTGTTGTCTTTTCCGGTTTGTGTTACCAGCGAATCATGCAAAGGCACTATAGCCAATCCATTGGTAAATGAAAATCCTTTCTCACTGACATCGGCACCCCATGCCCAACTAAAACCTTTTGTCAGGGCATTCTGCGCAACAGATTCTAATTCGTCGAGTGGTATATTATAACTTGGTACCATGGCCCAATTGTCCGGTACTTCAATGACGAATGGTGAATAAAAAGGGTGATGAGTGAAAGAAGTCAAGGAGACATAATCATCCATATTTAGCCCAAGTGATTTGGAAAAACTCATAGGTGTATAGTCTTTCCCTTGGTAATTGAACTTTTCAGGAATCACTCCAAGGTAAGCATCGATGGCGCCAGCAAAAGCAGTTTTCCATGAACTGGTAAGTCTTCCCTGCGGGTTGTTTTTAACGGCATCAACGACACCTTTTAAAACTGCATCCATTTCACTGTGATTGTGTTTGTCAAAACCATAATTTAGTCCTTTATAAGCTTCTTCAGGCATGACACCATATCTCCTGATCACCCAGGGAAGATCATGAAAGGCACCTCCCGGTCCAAAATTGTGCATGCCGTTCATGCGCACATACATATCCGCTTTTCCAATATATGCATTTCTGACAATAAACATTTCGCTCAGGTTATGCATGCCTTTACCCATTCGCAATAATTCACTTTCAAAGAATGAAAGGCTGGAAAAACTCCAGCAGGTGCTTGTTTTGCTTTGGTTTTGAACTTCAGTGGCATCACATGATGCAAGAGAAGTAAAAAGGTAACCCCCGTTTTTTTTATTGCGGGTGGTATCCTGTGAATAAAGGTTTGAAACAATACAAAGGGAAATAAAAAGAATAAATGATTTCATGTGACAATTAATTAAATTTTGAAGCGTCAAAAGTGCAAAAAAAATAAGACTATACAAAATAATTATCATATCTGGTATTGAATGTCGGTAATCGGAATATGTTGCTGCAGAACAAATTGCGTTGGACTTTATACCTGAAACACGGCTATGGTTTTTTTCTCTTGGAATGCAATATCACCTATCAAGACTATGAGTTGATTGAAGTAAATATTCCAAATTTGAAAATGAGGAAGATATTGTTTTGAAAATTAATACATTTGCAGTATTCAGCAATCCATCTTATATTTTTATCTTCGACGTATGAAAAATTATCTACTCGCATTGGCCTGTTCTCTGTGCACCTTTGTTAATGCACAAGAGAATGCCAAAGATTATATTCTGCCAACAGTAAATAATCAAAAAACGCTTTACCTTGCAACAGAGAAGAGCCTGAATGGAGATCTGGCCGATAAACAAATCTCTTTAAGTACGATCAATTACACCTATTTTGGTATCTATAATGCAGATGGTTCAGTGTCGTATAAGGTCGTGCATTATGATGAATCACTTTTCGGAGCAGAGGATCATGCTTATTTCTTGAATTTTTCAGGAAATTCTGCCACCCTAGCAGGTTATAGTCAATATGAAATAGAATCAGATATATTTTATGACGAAGTAGTAGATGAAACATATCAAACCGAAACCAATCAATCCTTTTATAAAGTACCTAATGAGAGCTATCAGACTTTGGATTGGACATTTAAGGACCCCCACACTTCTCTTACGGTCGATGCGAGTTCTTCTTATAAAACCATGACGATTAATGGTTATGAGAAACGGGTATTGGTTGTTGAATTCAAAAGCGGAGGCGGGATAAAAAAAGAATATTATCTTAAAAACTATGGACTGGTAGCCGTGCAACTGCCGGATTTGTCAATTTATATCAATGATTTTTCTACATTCAAATTATTTTCAAAATCTAATCTGGATGCTTCAAATGAAAAGGATATCCGCAGCATGGGTTGGAAAATTATAGACAGATTCCGGGATATCCAAGAAGATAGTATGATTCCGGGTAGCAGTACCTATAAGTTGTATAGTAGAACCCTTGATTCATTGACGGGACTTTACGAGCATTTAATGCTAAGAAACCCGGAACTTCAAAATCCTTATCGATATATTATTAGCATATTTATGTATTCAGCCTCATTAAAGGTGTTTAATAGATCTGAAAAGAAAGAAATGTTAAATATA